>FTAG01001950.1_pt1 | contig 49473 bp, 43 predicted proteins | sample 1638911 | NCBI WGS metagenome assembly FTAG01 (sample SAMEA3914813, study PRJEB12502) | metagenome | biome: forest; material: soil | place: Canada | collected 2011-07-07 | depth 0.3 m
CATCGCCGCCTGCCTCTCACCGCCAAGCTCGGCGGAGGCATCTCCCTGGCCATCTGGATCGCCATCGTCGCAGCAGGACGATGGATCGGGTTCGTGTGATGCTGTTCCCGCGCAAGCTCTTGCCAGGGTGCCGCTGGCTATACCCCTGTCTCGCTGCAGCGGTGCTCTTCGGCGCCCTGCTTGTTCAGCATCTGCGGGTCGCCCATCTCGGCGCGGCCCTGGTGCGCGCCACGCAGGAGCAGATCATGGCCGATCCCGCCCTGCTCGGCTTCGCCGCGCGGCGGGGCCCCGCCCTCTATCAGGAACACTGCGCGAGCTGCCACGGCAAGCAGCTCCAGGGCGAGCCGGCCAAGGGTGCGCCGCGGCTCAATGACGCCGTCTGGCTCTACGGCACCGGCTCGGTCGCCGATATCGAGAATACCATCCTCTATGGCATTCGCTCCGGCAACCCGCGAGCGCACAACCTCACCGAGATGCCGGCCTTCGGTCGCAGCGGACGCCTATCGGTGCAGAACGTTGACGACGTGGTCGAATACGTGCGGGCGCTCAGCCAGCAGCCGCACGACAACGCCGCGGCAAAACGCGGCATGGTGCTGTTCTACAGCGCTGGCAACTGCTTCGATTGCCACGGCTCGGACGGATACGGCGTATCCGACTACGGCACTCCGCCCCTCAATGGTCGCGGCGACACCTGGGTCTACGGCGGCGACCGTGCCTCCTTGCACCAATCCATCTACGACGGCCGCCACGGCCTGTGCCCGGCCTGGATCGGCACGCTCAGCTTCGTGCAGATCCGTGTACTGGCCGTCTACCTCCATCAGGCCTCCAACCATGACTGAACCGGAACCGGCGATGCCGACAGCGCCAAGCGACTTCCTGGACATCTCGCAGCCGAACAACCGCCGATCCTTCTTCCTGCTGGGTGTCGGGGCCGTGCTGGGCTTGAGCATCGCCGGCTACGGCCTGTTCACCGCCAAGGGCACTGCGACCAACCGGCTGCCGCCTGAGGACATCGCCCTAGTCAACCAGAAGCCGATTTACCGCAGTGACTTCGTGATCCAGACCCAGACGCAGTTCAGCGTGCTGTTCGCCGAGGCCACGGCCGAGCAGCGACGCAAGGTGCTCAATGACATGATCGACGAGGAACTAATGGTCCAGCGCGGGATAGAGGTAGACCTGCCCGGCTACGACCCCGATGTGCGCTTGGCGCTGGTCAACGGCGTGGAGCTGCAGATGTATGCCGACGTCCTAGCCAAGCAGCCCACCGAGGAGGAGCTCAAGGCCTACTACGAAGCCCATCGCGATAAGTATTCGAGCATCGGCGTAATGCAGTTGCGCGACCTATTGTTCATCGCGCGATCGGGCGAAACCGACGACCAGACGCGGCGGCGGGCACAGGCCACGGTGGCGGCACTGCGCCAGGGGGCGGTGCTAGACGATGCGTTCATGAAGACGCAGGGTCTGCTGGATTCGGGCCGGTTGATGCAAGGCGGCAAGATCGACCTGGGCGACATCTTCGATTTTGCCGCCCAGGCCAACCTAAGCGCCGAAGTCTATGCCGCCACCCTGAAGCTCCAATCGGGCGGGGTCTCCGATCCAGTCCGCGATGCGGACGGCATGCACATTGTCGTGATGAGGCTGCGCAAAGCACCGCAGGCCCTGGATTATGCCCAGGCCCGCCCGCGGGTATGGAGCGATCTCAAGGCCGAAGCGCAGACGAAGGTCAGGACGGCAACGCTCAACTACCTGCGAAACAAAGCCGACATCCTAACCGCCACGGACTATTGACCATGTCGCCCCGTTCCGCCTGGCGACTCCTGCTGTGCATCCAGCTCACTTGCACCTCGATGGGGGCATGGGCCCACGTCAAGAGTGAGTCGCATAGTGTCTGGTGCATCGATGGCAGCACCGTCGACCTGGACTACAGCGTGCCGTTGACCGAAACCTTCCGGTTGGCCGAGTCGCCCGGTGTGCAGCCGACCGATGAGCACTTGCTCGGCTATTTCACCAAGAACATCTCGGTCCGTTCCAAAGGCGGCGCGTGCAAGCTTGGACCCCAGCGCGCGGTGCGGGCCACTGACCAGTTCCGCCGTTTCGAATTCCGTTTCGATTGTCCCAGCGCGGAGGACATTGCACTGCATTCATCGACGTTCTACGACCTGATCGCTTCGCACGTGAACCTGGCGCAAATCGAGACCGCCGACGGCCGCTTCGCGGAGCAGGTCTTCACACAGGACCAGCAGACGCTGGAGCTCAACGGCGAGGGCGAGAGGTTGCAGAACGCCGGCTTCCTCGAATACGTGCGCATGGGGATCATGCACATCTTCACCGGCGTGGACCACATGTCCTTCCTGCTCGGGCTGGTGCTGATCTCGCGCCGCACCCGCGACCTAGTGTTTGTCATCACTGGCTTCACCATCGGTCACAGCCTCACACTGGCGCTGGCGGTGACTGGCATTCTTCGGCCGCACGCGGAGTTCATCGACGCACTGGTGGCCCTGACCATCGCCCTGATCGGTGCGGAAAACATGGCCGTGGCTACCTGCCGACCGGGGGTCGTGGCCGCGGGAATCGGTGGACTGCTGCTGGCAATGATCGTTGCCAAGCTCGCCGGCCTAGGCACCCTGCCTCTCCTTTTGCTGCTGGGCGCCGCTTTGTTCACTGTCAACTACCTGATGATCTCCGGCCACTTGCGTGACGCGGGGCGCCTGCGCCTTTTGGTGACGGTGGTGTTCGGCCTGATCCACGGTTTTGGCTTCGCAGCCGGGTTGCTCGAATTCAAGATGCCGACTGATCGTCTCGCCGAGCTGCTTCTGGGCTTCAATCTAGGCGTCGAAGCCGGGCAACTGAGCGTGGTGTTTGTGCTGCTCGGCCTGGTCTTCGTGCTGCGGCGACTCAAGCTCGCGCTGCCCCGGCCGATCGTCGTGGACACGGTTGCGGCGGGGCTGGTCGGCATCGGGCTCTACTGGTTCCTCGGCCGCAGCTTTTAGTGCGTATGAACCCAGGCCATCTAAAGCTAACGACGTACATCCTGGTGTCGGGTTGCGGTCTAGTGACCGCGGCAGCGGTCAGTGCGCACGGCATTGGCGGCACCGACGCAGCGTTTGTTGCATCCAGCAGGGGCGTGCATTTCTGGCCGTTCCTCTACCTGGGCGCAAAGCACATGGTAACCGGCTACGACCACCTGCTGTTCCTGCTTGGGGTGATCTTCTTCGTCTACCGGCTGAGTCATGTCGCGCTGTATGTGACGTTGTTCAGCCTCGGCCACAGTCTCACGCTACTGGTAGGCGTGCTCGCCGGCATCCATGCCGACCCCTACCTGATCGATGCAATCATCGGCCTGTCCGTGTCCTACAAGGCATTCGACAATCTCGACGGATTCAAGAGGCTGTTCGGCTTCGATCTTGATCCGCGCCTGATAGTGGGCGCTTTCGGTCTGGTCCATGGCTTCGGCCTGGCCAGCCGCCTGCAGCGCCTGCATCCGCCCCCCGAAGGCCTGTGGCAGAACCTGACTGCATTCAATTTGGGCGTAGAGATCGGCCAGTTGATCGCGCTGTCGCTGATGCTCGGTCTGATCGCGGCCTGGCGCCGGCTTGCGGGTTTCCAGCGCCAGGCACTGCTGGCCAACGCACTGATCCTCACCGCCGGCTTGATCCTGGTCGAGTACCAGGTGGCGGGTTACTTCCTGCAGCGAGGTGAATGAGTGATTTACGAACGCATCGAGCATGCTCCCTCGCGCCGCACCCTGTCGTGGATACTCGCCGGGTCGCTGGTCGCTGCGAGCCTCATCGTCCTCGGAGTGATCCTGCCGGCGGAGTTTCATGTCGATCCACTCGGCTTCGGCCGTGCCACTGGTCTGCTCCACCTGTCGGGGCCGCGCGAAGTGAGGGTACAACCGTCTGCGCTTGCCGGAAGTGACGCGCCTGCACACTTTTACTCAAGCCCTTTCCGCACCGACAGTATCGACATTCGTCTGGCCGCCGGCGGCGATCCAGAGCGGGGGGACGAACTGGAGTGGAAGGTTCGCATGCAGGTCAACGACACGCTGATCTACGCCTGGAACACGGAAGCGCCAGCCGACCAGTTCTACTTCGACTTCCATGGGCAGTCCGACCCCACGCCGGAAGTGAAAGTACTGAGCTATCGCGAGGGCTTCGGCAACGCCTCCAACGGTGCCCTGACCGCCTCCTTCGCCGGCATCCACGGCTGGTATCTACAGAACCAAAGCGAGCATCCGGTGGTGGTGCATCTCAAGCTCAGCGGTTTCTATCTGACGCGCTCCAACCCTTACGCGCCGGAGTGAGGCGCGCCATGCAACGACAATATTCCTGAGAGGAGAAATATGAGCAGTAACCGGCTTTGCAGTAAACCCGGGCGGCGAGCTTTCGGCAGATTCTGGCCGGTACTGGCTGCTGTGCTGCTGGGTGCCGGCTCGGCTCGCGCCGAAGAGGCGACCTCGCTTGACGAGGTGGTCGTGTTCGGCCGCGCCGAAAAGCAGATCGGCTCGTCTGTGGCGGCGAGCGAAGGTACCGTCGCCGGAGCCGACCTTTCAGTGCGCCCGCTGCTGCGGGTGGCCGAACTACTGGAAGCCGTGCCTGGCCTGATCGCCGCGCAGCATTCCGGCAGTGGGAAGGCCAACCAGTACTTCCTGCGCGGCTTCAATCTCGACCATGGCACCGATTTCACGGCGTACGTCGACGACATGCCCTGGAACCTGCGCACCCACGGTCACGGTCAGGGCTACCTCGACGTCAACGGCCTGATTCCCGAAGTCGTGCGCCGCATCGACTACCGCAAGGGTCCCTACCGCGCCGACGTCGGCGACTTCGCCATGGCAGGAGCCTCTTTCATCCATACGATCGACAGCTTGCCCCAGCCCTTCATGACCGTCGAGGGCGGCGAATACGGCTGGTTGCGCGCCGCCGGTGGCGGCAGCGTCGCGTTGGGCAGCGGCACTTTGACCACGATCGGGCAATTGAAGACCTACGACGGTCCCTGGCAGCTGCCAGAGAACCTCCAGCATGAATCGTTGTGGAGCAAGTACACGCAACCCACCGATCTGGGCACGCTCAAAATCTCTCTGTCCGGCTACCACGCCAGCTGGCATCCTACCGAGCAGATTCCGGACGCATCCGTCGGCACATCGGCCTGCGCCGACGTGTACTGCGATTTGTCGCCCAGCGCACGCGGTCGCAATTGGCGCTGGATCACCACGGCCAGCCTGCAGGGCACAGATTGGCGCGCCACGCTGTACGCGCAGTACTACCAGTGGCGCATGTCTTCCGATCCCACCTACGACTATCAGATCGATCAATTCGACCGCCGCCGCACCCTCGGCGCCCGCTACGAACGAAACTTCGTGGATAGCGATACGATGCAGCTCAAGGTCGGCACCGAATTGCGTTACGACCACATCGGCAACGTCGGGGTCAATCACACAGATAACGGTTCGTTCGTGTCCAACATCTCGAATAATCGCGTGGACGAATCCTCAGTGGCTCTGTATAGCGAGGCGATCTGGAAGCCGATTGACCCTTTGCGCCTGATGGCAGGATTGCGCGGTGACTTATACGATTTCGACGTCGGCACTCGCTCCGACGCACCGGACAACGCGGTTGGGCACAAAGATGATCAACGGATTTCACCCAAGCTCGGCTTGGCCTACCGCCTGAGTCACCAGTTCGAGATGTATGGCAACTGGGGCCAGGGCTTCCACTCCAACGACGCGCGCGGCGTGTTGAACCGGCAGCAACCGATCGACGGCCTGGCCAAGGGCACCGGCTACGAAAGCGGGTTGCGCTTCGAGACACACGACTTGACCCTGAGCGCCGCCTATTGGTGGCTCAACCTATCGAGTGAGCTGATCTTCGTCGGTGACTCCAATTCAGTGGAGCCTCGCGGTGGATCTCGACGCCACGGTTATGAGCTCGTCGGCTTTTGGCGCCCCTTGGACTGGCTCGGCATCGATGCGGTGTACACCGCCAGCCATGCGCGTTATGACACCGTCCAGGAAGACCCGGACTACGATCCCATCAGCGCGCCGACCCTTGCTGGCCACAACATCGAAGGCGCGATCGAAAGCGCCGGAGAATTGGGCGTGTCGGCCATCAAGGGCTCCTGGGAGCTGAGCGGGCGGCTGCGTTATCTGGGTCCCTATCCCTTGGTGCCAAGCGACACCAAGCGCGCCGGGGCCGAAACCGTGCTCAACCTGCGCGGCGCCTACAAACGCGGCCACTACACGCTGTACGCAGAATTGCTCAATGCACTGGACCACCACGGCAAGGACATCGAGTACTACTACCAGACCTACATCCCCGGCGTCAGCGCACTAGGCACCGAACAGGCCACTACGCTGAGCCGCGCCGACGAGCCGCGCACGGTGCGTGCGGGCATTCGGTACGGATTCTAGTTGCAATGGATTGGAAACCAGATGTCAGAGCGAGCACGCCCCACCCCACTTCGCCGAAACCTGGGGAATGATTCTAACCATGACCCGCCGGCGAAAACGACTCTCAGGCCTGTTCTGTGTCCTGCTCGGCGAAAACTTCCTGAGCCAGGTGGAAGGCGTTGTTGGCCGCAGGCACACCGCAATAGACTGCGGACTGCAGCAGGACTTCCTTGATCTCCTCGCGTTTCACACCATTGTTGCGCGCCACGTTCATATGCATCTTCAGCTCGGCATCGCGGCCGAGGGCGATAAGCATCGCTATGGTCAACAGCGAGCGTGTGTGTCCGGACAGGCCCGGGCGGGTCCAGATCGTGCCCCAGGCGTTGCGCGTGATGTAGTCCTGGAACTCTTCATTGAACGGGGTCAGGGTCTTGAGCGAACGATCGACATGAGCGTCGCCGAGGACCTCGCGCCGTCGTCGCAATCCGATGGCATAGCGTTCATCCTCGTGCAAATGGCCGGTCTTTTCGACGTCGAGAAAGCCGAGTACCGCCCTCTGGAACAGCGCCGGGGCCTCGACATTGGACAGGTGCGCCGCCGGCAAGGTCACCAAACTCGCCCCCGGCACCGACTCAACGATGAACTGCGCATCGGCCACTGTGGTGACAGGATCTTGCGTGCCGGCCACTACCAGTAACGGTAACCGAATCCGCGCCAGCTCGACGCGGAAGTCGGCATCGCGTACGACCGCGCAGGCGCTGGCGTAGCCGGCCGCCGGCGTATCGAGCAGTTGCCGCCGCACGGCATCGACCACTGCTGGCGAGCTTTCGATGAAGCCGGGCGTAAACCAGCGTGTGATGGCGCCGGGCGCGACCTCGGCCATGCCCTTGTCTTTCACCAGCGCGATACGGGCGTCCCAGGTGTCTGCGACACCGATCTTCGCCGCAGTATTGCAGATGACGATGCGATCAAAGCGCTCCGGTGCGTTCAGGGCAAGCCACTGCCCGGTGAGCCCGCCCACGGAAAGCCCGCAGAACGAAACCTTCGCGAGGTTCAGCGCGTCAAGCAAGCCCAGCACATCGCGGCCCAACTGCTCGATGCCATACTCTCCCAGCGGCGCCTCGGACTGGCCGTGACCGCGGATGTCGTAGCGCAGCACGCGGAAGTGGCGCGTGAACGCCGGCAACTGCGCGTCCCACATCTCCAGGCTGGCGCCCAGGGAGTTGGAGAAAACCAGCACCGGCGCCTGCTCCGGACCATCGAGACGGTAGTGCAGGCGAATGCCGTTGGCCTGGATGTGAGGCATTAGCGTAAATCCTTGTGGCCCAGCACGCGTTCGGCAAACGCCCGGGCCATGCCGATGCTGCCGAGGGGATCGAAGATTGCGTCGAGCGCGGGGCCATCGAGCAATGCGGCAGCCTGGGTATCGGCCGCCAGCACTTCGCGCAAGTGCCGCCCCTGCGCCAGCGCCTCCTTCGACAGCCGCTCGACCAGCTGGTGCGCCTGGCTGCGTCCGAGTTGCCTGGCGAGCTGCATCATTGCCGCCTCGGCGTAAACCAGGCCCTGATTCATATCGAGGTGCTCGCGCATGCGCGCAGTGTTGACCTCCAGCCCTGCCACCACAGCGTTCATCTGTTTCAGGCCGGCGCCCGTCAGGCAGAACAACTCCGGCAGCGTCTGCCACTCCGCGGGCCAGTTGCCCAGCCCGCGCTCATGCTCTTGCGGCAACGCGCTATACAGGATCGATACCAGCCCCGGCGCGCGCGTCGCAGCGGCCAGGACGATCGCGCAGCCCACCGGATTGCGCTTGTGCGGCATGGCGGACGAGCCGCCCTTGCCTGGCACCGCCGGCTCCAGCACCTCCGCCACCTCGGTCTGCATCAGCAGCGAGATGTCGCGCGCCATCTTGCCGAGGCTGCCGCAGACCAGGGCCAGCCAGCTCCCGGCCTCGACGATGCGGTCGCGTTGCGCATGCCAGGGCAAAGCCGGCAGCGGAAGCCGCAGCGCCTCGCCGAGGGCCGCGGCCACGCGCAACCCGTCCTGGCCGAGCGAGGCCAGAGTTCCGGCCGCGCCGCCGAACTGCAGCACCAACAGCCGGGAGCGCAGCTCGTCCAGGCGTTGCCGGTGACGCAGCAGGGTGTCGAGCCAGCCAGCGGCCTTGAGCCCGAGCGTGACCGGAGTCGCCTGCTGCAGCCAAGTGCGGCCGGGCATTGGTGTGTCGCGGTGCGCGCGCACCAGAACAGCCGTCGCCTCGATCAGCCGCTCCAGCTCGCTTTCAAGCACGCTGAGGGCCTTGCGTGCCTGCAGCACCAGGCCCGTGTCGATGATGTCCTGGCTGGTTGCGCCCCAGTGGACGAAGTGCGCCGCCTCGGCATCGCGGTCGCGGACTCGAGCGGTCAGCGCCCGCACGACGGGGATGGCTACATTGCCATCACTGGCCGCGGAAACGGAGAGAGACGCGATATCGAAGTACTCCGCCCGGCACTCGGCGGCGATGGGGCCGACCGCCGACACGGGCACGACGCCGACCTTGGCCTCGGCCTGGGTTAGCGCGGCCTCGACATCCAGCATGGCCTGCAGCCGCCCCGTGTCGGAGAAGATCACCGACAGCGGCTCACTCGAGAACAGGCCGTCGAGCAAGGCGGGAGGATGGGTGTCGCTCATGTGCCGAGCTTAGCACCTAGACATCGAAGAACACGGTCTCGTGCGACCCCTGCATATGCACGGTCCAGCTATAGTGACCAATGGCTTCCTTACGCGCAATCAAGGTCGAGCGCCGCTCGGCCGGCACCAACTGCAAGATCGGGTCCTGGTCGTTGGCATCTTCGCCCTCGAAGTAGATCCGGCTGACCACGCGCTTGAGTATGCCGCGCATGAAGATCGACACCAGCAGGTGCGGAGCCTGGAGCTTGCCGCCGAGACCCCGCACTTGGCCGGGCTTGATAGTGCTGAACTCGAAGCTGCCGCCGGAATCGGTGGGCCAACGTCCGAAGCCGTAAAAGGTGGGATCGAGCGGCTGCTCGCCTACGTCCTCAGGATGGTTGTAGCGGCCCGCCGCGTTCGCCTGCCAGATCTCGACCAAAGCATCGGGTACCGGCAGCCCGTCGCCGTCCAGCACGCGACCGCTGAGCCGGATGTGTTCGCCTTTGAACTCCGGCCCCGCAATCTGGTTCTGGTACAGGGGAGCGAGGCCCATGCGGAAATATGGCCCAACGGTTTGTGAACTGCTGGCTTGTAAGCTCATCTCACTTCTCCCACGGCGTCTGGTGACGGCCGCGCAGAACGATGTCGAAGCGATAGGCCAGGGCGTAGTTGTGCAGGCAATTTTCCCAGTCCAGGGACGATACGAGTCGGTAGCGCGCCTTTTCATCGGCGGTGCTGTTGAAGATCGGATCGAACGACAGCAGCGGATCACCCGGAAAGTACATCTGCGTAACCAGACGTTGGGCGAAGGCATCTCCGAACAGCGAGAAATGGATGTGCGCCGGACGCCAGGCGTTGTAGTGATTGCCCCAGGGATAGGCGCCGGGACGGATGGTCTTGAAACGGTAGTGGCCCTGATCGTCGGTGACCACCTGACCCAGCCCGGTGAAGTTGGGGTCGAGCGGCGCGTCATGCTGGTCCACAGGGTGATGGTATCGGCCCGCGGCGTTGGCCTGCCACACCTCGACCAGGGTGTTGCGCACCGGCCTGCCGTTCTCGTCGAGCACGCGGCCGGAGACGACAATACGCTCGCCGAGCGCAGCTCTCCCCGATTCTTCGCTGAGATCGGCTGCGTGCTCGCCGATAGTGGTCTCTCTGAACAGCGGCCCGGTAACTTCGGACAGCGTCGCCGGAATCGCGATCGGCGGCTGCGTCGGCGCGCGCTTCACCGTCGACCCATAGGGCGGGAATAGATACTCCGGCTGCGTTCCATGCCAGGGCTTACGATAGCCGCGGACTTCACTCATGACGTTCCTCCGGCGCCGTGCGCGACTGATTCTTCATACTCGTTCAACCGCCAGCGCGATGCCCTGCCCGACCCCGATGCACATTGTGGCCAGCCCCAGGTTTGCTCCCGTCTTGTGCAGTTGATGCACGGCTGTCATAGCCAGGCGCGCGCCAGACATGCCCAGCGGATGGCCCAGTGCGATGGCGCCACCGTTGGGGTTGACGTGTGGGACGTCGTCCGGCAAACCCAGCTCACGCAGACAGGCAAGGGCTTGCGCGGCGAAAGCCTCGTTCAGCTCAATGACAGCGAAGTCGGTCACCCTGAGCTTGAGCCGCTCGCACAGCTTGTGCACCGCCGGCACCGGCCCGACGCCCATGATCCGCGGCGGCACTCCGGCGGTGGCCATGCCCAGCACCCGCGCACGCGGCGTCAGCTGGTGCCTCTTCGCGGCCGCTTCCGAGGCCAGGATCATGGCGCAGGCGCCGTCGTTGATGCCGGAAGCGTTGCCGGCGGTGACCGTGCCGCCCTGGCGAAACGGCGTGGGAAGCTTGGCCAGCGCTTCCGGGGTGGTGTCGGCGCGGATATGCTCGTCGGCGCTGACCTCGATGGTTTCACCCTTCTTGCGGCCGGGGACCTTCACCGCGACGATCTCCTCGGCGAAGTATCCGGCCGCCTGGGCGCGTCCGGCGCGCTGCTGGCTGCGCACGGCGAAGGCGTCCTGGTCCTGGCGCGAGATCCGGTAGGTTGCGGCGACGTTCTCCGCCGTCTCCGGCATGGTGTCGATGCCAAACTCGTCCTTGAATGCGGCGTTGACCAGCCGCCAGCCCAGGGTGGTGTCTTCCAGCACCTGGGCGCGGCCGAAGGCCGAATCGGCCTTGGCCATCACGTACGGGGCCCTGGTCATCGACTCCACGCCGCCGGCGATGGCAAAGTCGATCTGGCCGGAGATGATGGCACGCGCCGCGCTGCCGACGGCATCGAGGCCGGAGCCGCACAGGCGGTTGAGGGTTATGCCGGGCACGGTGTGCGGCAGACCGGCGAGCAGCAGGCTCATGCGTGCCACGTTGCGGTTGTCCTCGCCGGCCTGGTTGGCGCAGCCGTAGTAGACGTCGTCCAGTTCATACCAGTCGGCGCCCCGGTTGCGCGCCATCAGGGCGCGGATCGGAATGGCGCCGAGATCGTCGGCGCGCACCGTGGCGAGGGCCCCGCCGTAGCGGCCGATGGGGGTGCGTACGCCGTCGCAGATGAATGCGGCCGTCATGCGCCCATCTCCGTGACGAACGCCGCCTCGGTCTTGGCCTTGACCTCGTCCAGCGACACGCCCGGCGCCAGTTCGATCAGGCGCAGGCCCCTGCCGCCGCTCTTGTCGCAGGCAAACACGGCCAGGTCGGTGATGATCAGGTCGACCACGCCGGCGCCGGTCAGCGGCAGCGAGCAGCGCTTGAGCACCTTGGACTGGCCGTGCTTGTTGGCGTGGTCCATGACCACCACCACCCGCTTGACGCCGGCGACCAAGTCCATCGCCCCGCCCATGCCCTTGACCATCTTGCCGGGGATGGTCCAGTTGGCGATGTCGCCGTTCTCGGCCACTTCCATCGCACCGAGGATGGTCAAATCAATGTGGCCGCCGCGGATCATGGCGAAGCTGTCCGCCGAGGAAAAGAAGCTGGAGGTCGGTAGCTGGGTGATGGTCTGCTTGCCGGCGTTGACCAGGTCCGGGTCGGCCTCGCCCTCGTAGGGGAACGGGCCCATGCCGAGCATGCCGTTCTCGCTCTGCAGGGTCACCGAGATGCCTTCGGGGATGCAGTTGGCGACCAGAGTGGGAATGCCGATGCCGAGGTTGACGTAGTAGCCGTCCCTCAGCTCGCGGGCGGCCCGCGCCGCCATCTGGTCACGGTTCCAGGCCATTACGCGGCCTCCTGCTGTGGCCGTGGCCGGGTGGTGAGCTTTTCGATGCGCTTTTCATAGCGCTCGCCGAGGATGACGCGGTCGACGTAGATGCCGGGGGTATGGATCGCGTCGGCGTCGAAGGTTCCGGGGGGCACGATCTCCTCGACTTCGGCGATGGTGATCTTGGCGGCAGTGGCCATCACCGGGTTGAAGTTGCGCGCGGTCTTGCGGTAGACCAGGTTGCCTGCCGGGTCGGCCTTCCAGGCCTTGACGATGGCCAGGTCGGCGCGCAGCCAGGTTTCGCGCACATAACGGCGGCCCTCGAACTCCTCCACCGGCTTGCCCTCGGCGACCACGGTGCCGACGCCGGTGGCGGTGTAGAACGCCGGAATGCCGGCACCGCCGGCGCGGATGCGCTCGGCCAGGGTGCCCTGCGGGTTCAGCTCGAGCTCGAGCTTGCCTTCGAGGTAGAGCTGTTCGAACAGCTTGTTCTCGCCGACGTAGGACGAGATCATCTTGCGGATCTGGCCGTTGTTGAGCAGCGTCCACAGGCCGAAGCCGTCGGCGCCGCAGTTGTTGGAGATCACGGTGAGGTTCTTCACACCGCTCTCGCGCAGCGCGGGGATCAGGTTCTCCGGATTGCCGGAAAGACCAAAGCCGCCAGACATGATGGTCATGCCGTCGAATAGCAGGCCCTCAAGGGCCGTCTGCGGCGTTTCGTAAATCTTGCTGGACATCCAAGGCTCCTGCTTCAGGACAGCTCCAACGGCAGCCCCACATAGTTTTCGGCCAGAGACTCTTCGGCCGCGTTCGAGGACATGACGTAGTCGAGTTCGGCAAGCTGCCGCCGGCGCTCGAATGGGGTATGGTCCGGAAATCGGTGTAGTAACGAGGTCATCCACCAGGAGAAGCGCTGGGCCTTCCATACTCGTTGCAGCGCCCCCAACGAGTAATCATCCAGACCCGCCTCCTCGCCGGTCTTGTAGAATTTCTGCAGCGCAGAGGCCAGACGCTGCACGTCGGCTACCGCGAGGTTCATGCCCTTCGCACCCGTTGGCGGAACGATGTGCGCGGCATCGCCGGCCAGGAACAGGCGCCCGAAGCGCATCGGCTCGACCACGAAGCTGCGCATCGGCGCGACCGATTTCTGGAAGATCTCGCCCTCGGTGAGGTGGAAGTCGTTCCGGTCCAGACGCAGGTGCAGCTCTTCCCAGATGCGCGCGTCCGGCCACTCCGCCAGATCCTCGTCCGGCACGCATTGCAGGTACAGCCGGCTCACGGTCGGCGAGCGCATGGACAGTAACGCGAAACCGCGCTCGTGGTTGGAATAGATCAACTCCTCCGAAGACGGCTTGGCATGGGCCAGGATACCGAGCCAGGCAAAGGGATAGATGCGCTCGAAAATCTCATAGCGCTCGGCCGCCACGCTGGCGCGGCACACGCCGTGGAAGCCGTCGCAACCCGCGATGAAGTCGCATTCGATCAGCTCGCGGCGGCCTTCCGTGATGAAGCTGACGCTCGGCCGGGCGCTGTCGTAGTCATGGATCGCCACGTCCTCCACCTCGAAGTACAGGGGTCGGCCGCTGGCCATGCGCAGCGCGACCAGATCCTTTACCACCTCCTGTTGGCCATAAACCGTGACCGATCGGCCAACCAGAGCCTGGAAGTCGACACGCTTGTGCTGATTGCCTGATTGCAGCTCGATACCGTGGTGCAACAAGCCCTCGCGCGCCATGCGCTCACCCGCGCCAACGGCGTTGAGGACATCGACCGTCTGGTGCTCCAGCACGCCGGCGCGTACGCGATTCTCGATATATTCCCGGCTCCTGGCTTCGACGATGATCGAGTCGATGCCGGCCAGATACAGAAGCTGCGCCAGCAACAGACCCGCGGGCCCGGCTCCGACGATGGCGACTTGTGTTCTCACTGCTTTCACCCCTCCTCCAACCATGCCCGCACGATGCCGCAGGGGCTCGGCGGCGGCCATGGACGAAACCGCCCATGACTTGGACTTTTCGGTGCCGATCCAGCGTGGTACGCTCGCCACGTGGAGGAGCGCCCGATGGCCACGCAGCAGCCTGCAACGCAGGCAATTCCAAAGTATTTCCTTTACGGAGAGAGCATGCGCGGGGTCGATCCGCGCTTCCTGCATGTGGAGTCCATCGCCTCGCGCAGCCGCCTGCACAATTGGACAATTCGGCCACATGCGCACCGCGAGCTGCATCACCTCCTGCTGGTGGAGCGGGGTGGTGGCAGCCTCCAGGCCGAGGCGCAGACTAGACCCTTCGGTGCCTCAAGCCTCATCTCCGTTCCAGCGGTCTTCGTTCACGGCTTTTCCTTCTCGCGGGACACCGACGGCTGGATCGTCACCGTATCCAGCGCCCTCCTGCAGCGCCTGATCACGGACAATCCGGAGCTGAAGCCGCTACTCGAATCACGCAGCCTGCTGCTCGGCCGCGCCATGGTCCGGCGCCTGGAACTGCCCCGGCTGTTCCAGGCCCTCGTCAACGAATACCGCGAGCACGCGCTGGGCCGAACAGCGGCGATTGAAGCCTGGTTGACGGTGATCCTGGTGGCCATCCGCCGCGCCGTGCACGAAACCAATGAGGCTACCGCCCTCGCCCCGGGTAGCGACTCCCACCTCGTCGCGCGTTATCAGGCACTGCTTGAAGCACAGTTCAAGACGGCGCTGGGGATCAGCGAATACGCTACGCAGCTCTGCGTCAGCCCCGAGCGCCTGCGCAAGGCCTGTGCGCGGGTCGCCGGAGCCTCCCCGCTGAGCATGTTGGCCGACCGCCGGATCGTCGAGGCCAAGCGCGGTCTGCTTTACACCGGCATGCATGTGGCGCAGATCGCCTACGACTGCGGGTTCGAAGATCCAGCTTACTTCACCCGCTTCTTCACACGCCTGACCGGCCATACGCCAAGTGCCTATCGCAGCCAGCGACGGACTGAGGCTACGCTCCCTCCAGCTTCCGCACCTCGTGCCCGGCAATAAAGCGCTTGACGGCACCGCTCATTGGGCCATCGCAGTGTGTTGAGGAATTGCGTGAGGTTCAGGCCGCCGTCACTGTAATGCGATCCTGCACGTCTTGTGGGAACAACACCGGCCCCACCTCTGTGGACTGGAACAGCGCCATGCGCCACGCACCCGCATGGCGGCGCCAGATCTGGGTGACGTAGGCGCAGGATGTGACGGCGTTCACGCCGGGTGGCTGCACGCCGGGCGGCTCCACGGCTAGCAGCTGCACGCGCATCCACTGCAGTCCGCTCAGGCAGGCCAGCTCTGCATTCGCGTGCAAGGACAAAGGCCCGCGATCGAGGCCGAGAACGCGAATCCGGCCGCGGAAGAACTCCATCAGCTCGGCACGCCTGTGAACAAAGCCCGGCGAATGCACATAGACCAGACTCTCGTCGAGCAGACCGTCCAGGGCTGACCAATCCTGCGACAAGAGGGATTGGATCCGCTGTTGCTCCAATTCGGAGAAGGTGCTTTCCAGTGCGTTCATCAGACTGCCTCGGCTAACAGGTTGGGCACGTTCCACATCGGAGCGTGCATCAAAACATCCACCAGTTCCCCCGGCTGGCCGGCGCCGACCAAATAGAAATCCGGCCGCACAAGAACTGCGCCGGCGCCCAAATCCGCAAACCAGGAGCGGTAGCTGCCGTCGACATCCTGGATTGCGCAACCCCGGCCAATCCCGACAACCCGGGCGTCGAGCGCTGCCAGAAACTCGCGCTGCCCCGGATCAAGGTCCCGCTTGGGGTCATGGTCCAGGCCGAGTAGCACGAAGCCGGAGCCCACAACGTCGTCGAACATGCCGAGGCGTCCGGCGGAGCGGACGCGCGCCTGCAGCCCTAGCTTACCGGCGTGGGGATCGCCCGAACGTAGGAGAGCCGATTCGCCGAGACGGGGTGCGAGATAGCGCTCGCCCGCGCGATCTTTATCAGCTCGCAGCGCCGCATCGCGTGCGGCCGCAGCAGGTGGATCGAGCACGCAAATCGTCCGGCCGAGGTCGACGGCGAACTCGATCAGCTGGCGGGCATGGGGCGCCCTTTCGGCCGCGTAACTGTCCAGGAGGGCGTCGTTGGCCGAGCCTCGCAACAACAGGTCGAGCCGCCAAGCCAGCGCCGCGACGTCACGCAATCCGGTGCACAGCCCCTGCGCGGCGAAGGGCGGCATCAGGTGCGCCGCGTCGCCGGCAAGCATCACGCGTCCCTTGCGCCAGATATCCGACACACAGGCGCGGAAGGTATACACGGCGTGACGCTCGAGCACTGCGTTGTCAGGGGTCCAGTCCCAGCGCTCCAAGAGGCTCCAGGCGGCCGCAGGACGGTTCATGTCCTCCTTGCGTTCTCCGGGCAACAGCATGAACTCGAACCGGCGCCGGCCCGGTCCGCCGGCGACCATGGTGGTCGGCCGTGAGGGATCGCAGACCTGCACCAGGTCGGCATTCCAGCGCGCCGGATCACGCGGGAGCACGTCCACCACCAGCCAATCGGCGGCAAAGTCCAGTTCCTCCATGCTGGCACCCATTGCCGCGCGTACAAAGCTGCCGGCACCATCGCAGCCCACCACATATCGGGCCGCGATGCTTCGCTCAGGACCATGAGAGTCACTGGACGGGCGAATGCGCAGCGCAACTCCGCCAGTGTGCTCGGTCAGGCCGTTCAGCGACCAGCCCTGCATCAGCTCGACCTGGCCGGCGTGCTCGCCGCGCACGCGGTCATCCAGCAGGCGCTCCAGCGCAGGCTGACTGAAGCCGCTCATAGCAGGCCAGCCCGATATCTCGCCACTGTCCATACCACCAAACGCCATCAGCAGTTCGCCCTGGCCGTTGCGCCACTCGTAGACCTTGCTGCGGCAGGTACGCGACTCGAACTCGCCCATCAGGCCGGATGACTGCAGGATGCGGAGAACCTCGTGATCCAGGGCCACTGCCCTCGGCAAGCCGTACAGGGCCGACCAACGTTCCACCACCACGACGCTGTGGCCGCGCTGCGCCATCTTCAGCGCGAGCAGTTGCCCGACTGGGCCGTAACCGATGATCGCGACGTCAGCGGCGCGCATCCCTGGTGATACTGGTTCCACCAAGCATCACCCCTTTTGGAGCCTCAAAACTTTCACCAAAGCTGTCACATGCTCCGGCGGCCACCTCCCCAAAAGGGCGGCTATCTGCATCATTTTTTCTCTCCTCCGAACAGCGTGCGAGTAGGACGGCTGAGAAGCCACCCACAACACTTTTACTAGACACCTAATTGAATATCGTTTTATACCATTTTGTCAATCTGAATTTATGCCGCGACCATTCCTCGCTCCTGTGGAGCTGCTCTTTGGATACTTGCATCTCCGCTGGAGACATCGTGGGTAGGCTGTGCCGCAGCCGGCCGCTCGTCGGACTCACTGCAGATCCGAACAGGTATGCCTTGAGATGGCGAACCGCTTTAGACGGTCAGCTTTCGGGCCACCTGAGACTTGGGGCAGTATCCTGAAGCCGCCGTGGGCAGTAAACCTAACGCTGAGGAGCACCCGGACCGGTCGGCTAGGGACAGCCCCGGCTGAAATACTGGCTCGCGTCGAGGTCTGGTGCCGGCCGGTAACGCCGGTGTCGAAGGCGGGCACGATAGCGGGTGTTGGCCGCCAAGCCTAGACCGCCGGCCGCGCCAGGCCGTTTTAGGGTAGCCTGAAGGTTGTAAGTACTATAAGCCTCTGGGCATCGATGTCGCTGCCCACTTCGGGAGAGCACGGCTGTGACTGGACCCGTTTCGATTTCGGAAGCCCCGACCGCCGGTATCGGCAAGATGCTCATGGAAAGCCGCTTCATGGTGCCTAACCATCAGCGGGACTATTCCTGGGACGAAGACCGCGTCGGGCAGTTCTTGGACGATCTACTGGACGCGATGGCACGCGGCGACAATTTTTACTTCGTCGGCCTCATGGTGTTCATGTCATCGCAGGACGGGCGGCTGACCGTTCTCGACGGCCAGCAGCGATTGGCAACTGCGGTCATTATCATTGCGGCTATGCGAGCGTGGTTCGGTGGCATCGCCAAATACGCCAAGAATGCAAATCGGCTGCAAGAAGACTTTATTGGCCGGGCGGAGCTTGGGGAGCAGGAGATCCAGCCAAAGCTGACGTTGAACTACTACAACAATACGTCCTTTCAGGAACTCGTTGTGGCTGGGGCGCCACTCGACGAAGTGGCGCGTCGGCTGGCAGCGCTGAAACGAAGCGATCCGAACCGTGCGCTCCTGGCCGCCATTTCCAATTGCCATCGACGCGTGGCGGACATTGCCGCCAAGGCCGGCGACACCGATGCCGCGGCCAAGTTCCTTATCAAGCTTGCGGTCTATATCCGGGACAATGTACTCGCCGTGCGTCTCACGGTGCCCTCGGAAGCCAATGCCTTTCGAGTCTTTGAAACCCTGAACGATCGAGGGCAGGAGCTCTCATCAATGGACCTGGTGAAGAACCATTTGTTCGGCCTGGCCCTGTCGCACTCCCAGCAGCGCCTCGGCGAACTTGAGCAACGATGGGCGCAGATGATGGCCACACTCTCAAGCTCCAAAGCGGACGACTTCTTGAAGGTGTTTTGGACTTCAAGGCACGGTCGCGTACAAAGCGCCGACCTGTTTCAAGAAGTCAAGAAGAGGTGCCAAGATCACGCTCAAGCCACTGCGTTGTCGCAAGACTTGCTGGAGGCAGCGGACCACTACGCTGCCTTGGAGCAATCGGATGATCAGGTGTGGGCGCCATATACCCCTGCAGTCCGCAACTCCATTCGGACGCTGAAACTCATCGGGTCCAAGCAGGTGCGGCCGATTATCCTTTCGGCCATCAAAAAATTCGCGCCCGCAGAACTGGAGCGCTTGCTGTGGCTCTTGGAGGTTATTCTGGTGCGCTACCAGCTGGTTGGCGGGGAGCGCACGGGCATTCTAGAAATCAGTTGCGCCAAGCTCGCTAAGGGCATCTTCGATGGAACCATAACGACCGCAACGCATGCGCATCAGCAAACATCTGACATTTATACGAAGGACGAGCAATTCAAGGCTAGTTTCGCCGTGAAGCAGGAACTAACCAACACCAAGTCGCAGTACGTCTTGCGGCATTTGGAACAGGAACGCCGGCGTCTAAATCTGGGCGCCAAGGCCGGTGAAGAAGGAGTGGGTGAGAACTTGAGTGTAGAGCACATCCTTCCCCGCACGCCCAGCGCAGAATGGAATTCTATAGTAGATGCCGATAAGTCAATTGCCGAGGACTGCGCGGATCGGTTGGGCAACCTTTGCCTACTAACCGAAAAGCTGAACCGGGATGTCGGCCGGGCCAACTTTGAGGAAAAGAAGAAAGTCTACGGCACCAGCGATCTGATGACTACTGCCGATCTGGCCAATCTGCCGCAATGGGATCGCAGGGCCATTGAACATCGGCAGGCTGAAATGGCGAAGAGGGCGGTTGCGATTTGGCGCTTCCAGTAGCGGCAGCTGCAACCCGCTTCGAAGGCATTTAATCCGATATGAATGAGTCATGGGATCTTGCCGGGGATCACACCGCTGGCTCTGCCTGGACACACGCCCGGCCATAGTTTACTCACGAACTATCGGACCACGGCGTCGATCCCGCTCGACACTCTGCCCCGGCAAGACGAAAGCAGCCCCGGCTGCGCATGTCGCCAGAAGACTTCGGCAGACTCGAAAGGCCTCCCTCTAAGCGGGCTTCCACCAGCCGTGAAAGCTGAATGGCAGGTGATGGTTCAGGCGTAGGCGTGCCACAGGACCGTCATTGATCGAGGCGGCGTCGAACACGGCGATGAAGCTCGTCTTGCTGGCTCCGTCCAACACCTCGCACAACAGCCAGCCAGCACGCTCTGGATCGCGCCCCGGCGCAAGCGTCTCGTCGGCGGCGAACACCGGCTCGCCGACGTAATGTGCGGGTCCAAAACGGAACTCCTGACGCACACCCGACTCCACGTCGATGCGTGCGACGCCGTCGTGGAACCAGCCGTTGGCAATGTCGCCCGAAGCGACAAACGCATAGCGATGACGATGTCCGACGCGGCCGGGATTGATGGACGGGAATTCGAAGTGGCCGCTGGCGACCGTTTCCAGGCGCGCCGTCTTGCCGGGCACGTCAATAATAAATCGGCGCAACTGCCCTGGCGAGCATGGGGCGGCCTCAAGTCCCTGCATGACTGTTCGGAATGCCGCACCCGGACCGAAGAAGTGATCGGGCGCATCGTAGCCAACGAAGTCCGCCACGATGCAGGTTCCGCTTTGATAGGCATTGACGCTGTGCCACATCCACACCGCTGGCACCTCGACCGTGAGGGCTGCGCCGCCCACGGTATCGATGATCAGCAACTGCCCGCCCAGTTCGGGCTTCCAGGACAGGCTGTCGGCGAACGTCCGTGCACCCAGCAACATCGGCAGCGGCGACAGCACGGCCGGGTGCAGATGGAATACCGCGTAGCGCCCAGCCCAGAAGAAATCGTGGTTGTACAGATAATGGGACGAAGGATTCGGCACGCTAAGGTGGACCAGTTGCCTGCCATTGCGGTCCTTGAGCAACATCTGAAAATCAGGATTGCGCCCGCCGCTGGTTCCGGCCAGCACCCAGACCCCGGTTGCGCCATCAGTTTTGGTGTGGGCCTTGTAGCTTCGCGGGTGTGCCGGTCGGGCGGAGTCGCACACCTCAAGCTCCCCACGCGTCTCCAGCGTCATGGGATCCAGCTCATAAGGCTTGCCCATCTCATCGAAAGCGAGAAGCCTCCCCTGTTTGAGCACCGGCGTCACGCCGGCCTGGCTAAGCGCGGGCATTCCTGGAATGTTATCCAGCAGGCTCGGGGCCGGAGTCGTCCATGTGGGATAGAGAAAGCGGCCGCGGGCCTCCTCTTTTGTGAATTTGGCGGTGCGCACGAAGCGATTGCGAAAACGCGCGACACCGCCCTGGAAACTCACCGCCCTGATCATGCCGTCCCCGTCGAGGACGGTCCGCTTGCGGAAACCCTCCCGTTCAAACAGCCCAGGACCATTGCGGTAGAGCGTACCGGTCAGGCCCGGGGGCAGCACGCCCTCCACCGTGGCGGTGTAGTCGAATTCCTGCGCCAGGCTCTGGCCGAGCAAGCTTAGCCAACGCCGATCTGGCGCCAGCTGCGGAGACCTTGTGCCTTCGACAGGACCATCGGCTGCGGATCCGCAGGCTGGCAGCAAAACCGCCACGGAGCCGGCTGCGAAGAGCCCCAGGGTTTCACGTCGAGTCATCATGTGGATACCTTTTCCAACCAGAAAGGCTGCGGGTCCCCGGCGAGCCAGCGGAACGCTCGCGCCAGGGCCTCGGCCGGCGGGCGCGGCGCAAAGCCGAATTGCGCCCGCGCCTTGGCGCAGTCGCAAACCTCCTCCAGGGTAAAATCGCTCAGGTAGCGACGCTGCAAACTGGGTTCCCGGCCACGCAACGCAGCGCCGGCCTCGATCATCAGCGCCGCCAGATAGAGGAAGGCGCGCGGCGGTTGGGCGGGAATCCTGATGTTCCGCTGCGGATATTCCGCCTGCGCCACCCGCACGATCTCGGAGATATCCGACGGACGCTCGTTGGCCAGCAGGTAGCGCTCGCCGGGACGCCCATGCTCGGCCGCAAGCAAGCACGCCTCAGCAACGTCCTCCACGTCAATGAAATTGAACTTGAATCCGGCGTCGGCCGGCAGGCGCCCGTTCAACACCATCTCCAGAAACGCCATCGTCGGCGTCAGCCGGAAGCAGTTCGGCCCGACCATCGCCCCAGGGAGCACGGTTACCATCGGCAGGCCTTCCCGATGGCACAAGTCCAGCGCAAGGCGCTCCGAATCGACTTTGGACCGGTAGTAGACGTTGCCGCGGTTGGTATTCCAACCGGATTCGGTGATCGGCGTATGGACGTGATCGGCCGCGGCAAGGGAGCTGACATGGACGATGCGGCCCACGCCAGCACGGACCGCCGCTTCCATCACGTTGCGCGTCCCCTGCAGGTTGGCCAAATAGATGTCGCGCTCGGGCCTGGGCGCCCAGTGCTTGAAGACAGCTCCCGCCTGGTAGAGCACATCCACGCCCTGCAATGCGGGAAGCAGCGTCTCCGGCTGCAGGAGGTCAAGCTGCACCAATTCGCACGCCACGCCTTCGAGGGCCGCGCTGCGCCGCCAGTCGCGAATGCCCGCCCGAACCTGGTATCCCAGCGAACACAGCGCGCGGACCAGGTTGTTTCCCAGGTGTCCGGCTGCGCCGGTGACGAGCACTTTCTTGCCTGCCATCGCCCTACCCTGCGTGAGCGGTCTTGCCGCCGTCGATGACCAGTTGCGCACCAGTCATGTAAGGGTGGTCATCCGAGGCCAGCACCAGGGCAAAGGCCGCGATCTCCTCCGGCTGGGCCACCCGCTGCAGGCCCGGCACGTGGGTTTTGGCCCATTGGCTCAGGGCCACGTCCCAGAGCGCATCCGGCGCGTTCTCCATGCCAGCGGAGCGGCGCACCAGTTCGGTATCGGTGGTACCGGGAATCAGTACGTTGACTCGTATCCCGTGCTGGGCATAGTCCAACGCCGCCGCCTGGGCCAGCCCTACCAGGCCACGCTTGCTCGCGCTGTAGGCGGAACGCTTCTCGGTGGTAGCAATGGCGTTGGAGGACGAAGTGATGACAATGTTGCCGCCACCGCCGGCCAACAGGTAGGGAATCTCGTACTTCATCGCCAGGAAGACGCCGCGCAGGTTGGTGTTGACCACGTCGTCCCATTCGGAGGCGGCGTATTCGTGCAGCGGCTTTTCAAAGGTGATTCCAGCATTGTTGAAGGCCACGTCCAGCCGGCCGTAGACGGCAACCACACGGTCGACGAATGCCTTGACCTGGGCTTCATCGCGCACGTCGGTGCGGATGTAGGTGGCCTGCCCGCCCGCGTCCCGGATCTGCCGCTCCACGGCCTCGCCCAGAGGCTCGCGCCGGCCGCAGAACGCCACCTTGCCGCCTTCGGCGGCGAACTGGATCGCAGCAGCGCGTCCGATACCGGAAGTGGCCCCGGTGATGGCGATCACCTTGTTTTCGAAACGCCGGCGCCCGCTGGGCTGTGCCTGGATATGCGGGGGCGGCCGCAGTGCCACACCGCCGGCGAACCCGGCCGCGAGGGCTACGGCGCCCAGGGCACCGACCCCAAGCACAGTTCGGCGCGTCGGCTGCTTTGGCGGTTGGTTGGTCTCGTCGGTCATGCGTCTCGCTCGCGGTTCAGTGCAGGTTGATCACAATCGTGCTGGCCGCGGCAGAGTCGATGGAAGCCGCATCGAACGAGGGCGGCCCCATCGATCCGCGGGCGTCGTTGGAAAAGCCGTAGGGCTCGATCGGCAGGCCGAGGAAGTTCTTGTCGAGCTTGCCGTTGCGGTTCTCGTCCTGATAAGCGACTACTGCATAACGCCCCTTGGCCAGGCCCCCGAACACCACTTCCGCGGTATCGCCCAGGGCCTCGACCACCTGGGCCGCCATCCGCTTTTCCGGCACGGGGAAGTCCGCACTCTTGTCGTAAACGGCCACCACGACCGTACCGACCTTTGGCTTCAGCTGCTGGACCCGGATGTGAAGATCGTCCGCCGAGGCGCTCACTGCAATCGCACCCAGCGCCATGCCGGCAAGCCACGCTGGCAGACCCGCGCTGCCGTTGTGGAATTGTGGGAGGGCCTCCGCCCGCTTTCTCGTGGTGCGCATGGAACGGTCCTTGTCTAGGGCGTAAAGCGGTAGCTGGCACCGATCGCGAGCATGGGCATAGCCTTGCGGCTGATGACCGGGCTGTCGCCGGCCTTGCCGATGAGGAAGTCCTCACCGGCCAGGGCGCTCAGCGTCCAGCGGCGGGTCCGCGTGTAGACCAGCGAGACTTTCGGCCCGGCGGAACGGAAGCCGGCGCCAGGCGAATAGGCCGGCAGGCCAGAATTACGACTCTCGTCCGGCGTCACCCCGAACCAGGCCTGCATGTAGCGGCTGCTGCCGAACGCGATCTCGGCACCCAGCGAGGCCTGCAGCCGCGGCGAGAGCTGCAGGTGCCAGCCAGCATCCGCGTCCAGGGTGAGGCCATTGCTCCCACCCAGATCCTTGGCTGCGGTCAGGCCCAGGGACCAGGGCCCCAGCCGGTAGGCCGCAAACAGCTCCGCCTCCGCGGCGGTGCCGATGCCGTCCAGGCCGGAAATCCTGCCGCCCTGGTCCGGATGCCGGCCGCGGCGGAGCCAGACCGAGCCGCCCAGCTGCCAGTGGTCGTCGTAGAGGAAATAGCCCCCCAGCCCGCGGCTGCTGTTCAGGAACAGGCAATGCCCATAGTCGATGTCCAGCATCGGCAGGGGCATGATCCTTTCTCCCTTGGAGCCAGGATACTGCGGCATGACCGACACGGCGGGACCCACGTTGATGCGCCAGGCCTCGTCGGCCTTCGCTGGCGGGTCAAGTGCCAAGGCCATGGCGGCCAGCAACAATCCGGCCGGGTTGCCGAATCGGTACAAAGGACGGCGACTGCTGGTGCCGGAGGACATGCCGGGACTTCCTCTTCGATTCCGCGCCGGGGACTCGGCGCTTTCGTTACCGGACACGCTAGAAGTCCTTCCCGGGTTTCACGAGCACTTCGTGATCGAACGCGGTAAATGCCGATCGAACGCTTCAATGCCAGATGCAAGCGCTCCAAGGCGAGAAGGAAAACCATGCCGCAGCGCTCATCCCTTCAAAATCCGCGCTGGCGGACGGAATTCCTGCGCTGGTTTCCATCTGGGGTGCGCTGCGATCCCATTGGAGGCAAACTGAAGCGGTCTCGCTTGAAATACAGTCTGGGAGTTCAATGGATCTCAGCCTCACACCAGCGGAGCTGTTCGCACAGCTCATCGGTTACGGGCTCAGCTCGAGCTTGGCGGTATTGCTGGCGGCGCTGGCTTGGCAATCGCCCGACGCCGGCAGGCAGGCCCGCGCGCTCAACGCGGCTTGCGCGGCCGTCTGGAGTCTTGCCGGGCTGACTCGCTTCAGTCTTCTCGCAGCCGGTGTTCCCACCCAGTCGATGATTTTGGGCTGGACCAGCAGCCTGACCTTTGGGGCCGCGGCGGTGTGGCCGGTCTGCCTGCTGCTGTACTGGAATTCGGTCACGACCCCGGCTCCCCCGGCGCGGCGGGCCGGCTGGTTGCTCGCCGCAGCCGGTGTGGCCGCCCTGCTGCTCACCTGCTGCCTGCTGGCGGCGACGCTGTACTGGCCGGAGTGGCTCACACAGCTGCGGTTCCTGGTAGGGTACAACGCCCTGGTCGTGTTGTTCTGCGGGATCTTGATCCTGCGGCCGAGGATCAATTCCGGCGTGGAGCGCGTGGCCGTGGCACTCGTACCGCTGGGGCCGTTGCTAAGCTTGGTTGCGCACTGGCTGCAGGGCGCCGAAGTGCCGAAGTCCTGGCTGCCCGCGCTCGAGGTGCTCACCAAGCAAAGCATCCTGCTGACCATGCTCGGTGCACTGATCTATCTCGGACGCTTCCAGGCATCAGACCGCTTTGCGAAGCTCGGCCTGCGGGTGGTCTGGTCCTGGATTTTGGGCGTCGCCCTGGCCTGGATCGTATCCCGTCAACCGGACAGTGGCCCCACATTGCGCAGCGCATCGGAAGCCGTAGGGGCCGCCGTGATCAGCGCCGGGATTGCGATGACGATCCTGCTTTACGGCTGGCTGGCTGCGGTAAGCGATCGCTGGGTCGACCGCCGTATCTTCGGCCGCCGTGATCCGCAGGCAGCACTGGCGGAACTGCGTGACCGTCTTGGATCGCAGGGTGAAGAAGTGGGAATCCTGGCTACGGCCCGGGAATTTATCCGTGAAACCGTGGGGATCGACGTGCGCCTGGACGCCCGTGGCAACCCGCCCGGCAATGACGCTTCGTTTCCGGTGCTGGTGGGCGACCGCGAGCCGCACGTGCTGTCGCCCGCCCCGGTAGCGCGCCGTAGGCTGCTGCTCACCGGAGAAGTCGAGTTCATCCGTCAGGCTGCACAACTGGCCGGGCGCCGGCTGGAGGCTCTGGAACGCGAGCAGGAGCGCATGGAGCTGTCGAAGCGCCAGGACCGCCTGATGCATCAATTGGTGGACGCCGAGTTGCGGGCGCTCCGCGCCCAGATCAACCCGCATTTCCTATTCAATTCACTCAACACGATCGCCGCCCAGGTGCACCAGGATCCCGACATCGCGGAGGCGATGACGCTGCGCCTGGCCCGTATTTTCCGTTACGTGCTGAGCCAGACCGAGAGATCGTTCTCGCCGTTGCGGGAAGAAATTGATTTCCTGCGGGCCTATCTGGACATCGAGCAGATGCGCTTTGGGGAGCGGCTGCGGGTGGAGTTTCGCGTGGCGGAATCGCTTTGCGATCGGCCAGTACCTTCGCTGATCCTCCAGCCCCTGGTCGAAAACGCGATCAAGCACGGCTTTGCACCGAAGCTGGGGGAATGCCGGCTGCTCATCGGCGGCGATGCCATCGGCCGGCAACTGGTGCTGAGCGTGGAGGACAACGGTGTAGGGGCGCCAATGGCAGGGGCGCGCCCGGCACCAGGCGTCGGGCTGCGCAATGTGCAGGAGAGGTTGGCGACGGTTTACGGCAATCTGGCCTACCTGTCGTTCGACAGCCGGCGGCAGCGCGGCAGCCGGGCAACGATGTACCTGCCGCTCGACTTCCCGCTTCCGGCGACCGCATGAAGACGGCGCTGCGCAGCCTGCTGATCGATGACGAGCCGGCAGCCCGACTGCGGCTGCGGCGGATGCTGGAGAAGCGCAGCGGCGTGGAATTGATCGACGAGGCGCGGGATGGCGTTCAGGCAGTGGAGCAGATTGAGCGGCTCAAGCCGGACCTCATTTTTCTGGACGTGCAAATGCCGGGACTTGACGGTTTTGGCGTGCTGCGAGCGCTGGCTCCCACGGTCCATCTTCCCCTGGTGATCTTTGTCACCGGATACGACGAATACGCGCTCAAGGCATTCCAGGCGCAGGCACTGGCCTACCTGCTCAAGCCGGTCGAGCCCGACCTTCTGGACGCGGCCATCGAGCGAGCCTCGGGCATCCGCAGCTATCGCCAGGGCCAGGAACAGCACGATGGCAAGGTCCGGCAGGTGATCCGCGCGGCGCCGCGCGGCTTCGACCGCATCGTTGGCCGTAAGGGAAGCCGTCTGCTACTGCTCGACCCGGCCGACATCTGCTTTTTCTGGATCGATGCCGGCATCCTGCGGGCGCAGACCGTGGATGAGAACTACTGGGTCAGTCACACGATCGGGGAACTGGAAGAAGCGCTGACGGGAGGACACTTTTTCCGCGCTCACCGATCAGCCCTGGTGAACCTGAAGTGGATCGGTGAGATCCGGCCGGACGTGCGCAGCAGCTTGCAACTGGTGATGAAGGACCGGGGGCAGACCCCGATCAATGTCAGCGAGCGCCAAGGGCGTGTGCTACGCACGCTGATCCAGGGACTGTAGCCTTAATTGTTGGTGCTGGATATGCGTTGACATTGGTACAACACGCAGCACCACATTGGGCTTGCCGGCGATGGGCTCTCAAACCGTTCGTCGGAAATTCAATCAAGAATAAGTTGGCAGGCGAGCAGTCTGCGCTATAGCCTGACTTTAAGAATGGACTTGCTTCTGCGGCCATTTGCTCAGAACCAGGGGAGAATGATTTACGCCGGGACGCGGCTCACGCGCGGCTGGCAGAGGGATTCATCAAGAGCCATAAGTCGCAGTGTGGGTCACCCCTCGATTTGCAGCTACTTGAGCTGCTCTTCATGCCGATGCGTCTTATTTGATCACGGCATCGGCCTGAGAGGATTTGGCGAAGTCGAAGAGCGCTGGGGTCTGAGCGTGCTTGACTGTACGCTGCCGGAAGTTGTCGGGATCGACGATGGCGTTGCGCCCGGCGAAGACCGGCGCCTTCTGGCCGTTCCGGATGTCCTCGTAGAGCGTCGGGGTGTGCTCCTCGCCGTATCGAAGCCACTCAGCTAATGTAAGGCTGCCGTTCCCATCGAGGTCGGCGTTGCGCTTGCCATTCACCCCGGTAGCTAGGCCGTCCACCGCCAGGGCATAGGTGAGCAAGCCATGGTTCAGCCGAGCACTCTCCAGCGCTACGTCGTCGGCCTGGCTGGCTGCCAGGATTCGCATGGCTTTGTCATAGGCCAATTGACCTAGGCCCCGATCCCCCATCGGCCCTGGCTTGAAGCCCGGTTGATCCACGCTCGCCGCCGAGTGGCAGGCATCGATGATCAACGCCATCTGTCCCGCATCAATCGGCCGCAGCCACTCGCTGAGCTCTTCACTAGAAATGAATTTGGCTAATGCGCGAGGCAGCGGCTCGTCCACTCTCCCCGAGTCCGAGCCGAGCAGGTAGAAGGTGCCGTCGGCCTGAGTGTAGCCATGGCCTGAGAAGGTCGCGATCACCAAATCGTCCGGCGTAGCCTTGGCCACGCGATCGGCTCCTGCCACCCCCACCAAGGTCCCCGGTGTCGGCGGGCGTCCGGCCAGCCGCGCCAGCACCTCGTGGAGTTCTGCCTTAGTGGCGTGCCGTTTCGCCGGGTCTGCCCCGGAGGTCAGGCTCACCGCCTCGACTTCGTAGCCATCCAGCTTCGACAATGCCGTACGCATCGCTTCGGCGTCGCTCACCGCAAACTGCAGCGTCCGCTCAGGCGCGTCGTAGCCGTCCGCCCCTACCGTAATCACGTAAGCCCGGGGCTTGCGCGGCGCCACGTCCTCAGGAACCGTATAGCTTGCGGTCGCCGTCCCGCTCTTCACCCTATCCTCGTTAAAGGCATAAGCCGTAAACATCACTGGCTTGCCGGCGTTGCGGGTCGGCAATTGCACGCGGAACGGAATGACGATCTCGTGCATCCCCTTCATCTCGACATGCGTGCGTGTACGCCAAGTCCTGACCTCGTCGATGCCCCCCGGAATTTGCGGCCATTGGCGGACCAGCTCACCATCCCTAAAGAGCCTCACATCGTAGGCGTCAGTGTGCGTCTTGCCATTCGGTTGCGTCGGGTCATCCCCGACGGAGATCTGAACCTTTACCAGCGCTTCTTCTGCGCTAGAACCCCTTTCGGCCGCCAAGACCTTCACTCCGGGCTGCACACGGTTTAGGGAAGCGATTGGTGCGATGGCCGTGAACGCTCGCTTAGCCGCTGTTAGGCTCCTAGTCCTGTCGCCGTTCTTCTCTCTCGCCCACCGATCCGTGGTCCCTGCCGGGCTTGCGCCCCAGTCCTGAACCCACGGAGATGCAAGATGAGTCTGAACGACGTGACGATCCGCAATGCCAAGCCGCGGCCGAAGCCCTACAAATTGCCGCGAGAACATGGCTTGTACGTCATTATCTATCCAAATGGAGCGAAGCAGTGGCGCTTCTCGTATCACTTCAGCGGCACCGAGAAGCTGTTGTCGTTTGGCGCCTATCCGGAGGTATCCCTGCAACTCGCCCGCGAGCGGCGGGAAGAGGCACGCCAACTCCTGGCGACGGGAACCAACCCTAGTGTACACCGCCGGGCCGAGGCGGATCGAAAAACCCTCGAATCTTTCAACACGTTCCGCGTAGTCGCTGCGGAGTGGTTGAGGATGAAGGAGGAAATCATGGCGCCAGTGACCTATAACAAGGCCAGATGGATGCTCGATTTCGCCCTGCCCCACATCGGCAGCCGGCCGATCGCCCAGATCGAGCCGATGGAAATACTGGCTTTGCTGCGAGGCATCGAGGCCTCCGGAAAGCTGGAGACGATGCACCGGGTCAAATCGCGCATCTCGGAGGTGTTTCGGTACGGAGTGGCCACGCGGCGATGCCTTTCCGATCCTTGCCGCGACTTGCGCGGCGCCCTGAAGCCGAAGCGCCGCACTAAGCACCTGGCTGCCCTCACCGATCCGGCTGACGTCGGTGCGCTTGTTCTCGTCATCGATGGCTATCGAGGGACACCCGAGGTGCAGCTGGCGCTGAAGCTGTCCCCGCTGGTATTTGTGCGGCCAGGCGAACTGAGGCATGCAGAGTGGCCGCAGTTTGAGCTGGACGGCCAGATGCCCGCTTGGCGCTACTTCGTCGGCAAAACCAGGGTGCGGCACATCGTGCCACTCAGCCAGCAGGCAGTGGCGATCTTGCGAGAACTGCGAAATATAACCGGCAAGTCGCCGGCTGCCGTGAATGTGCCGCACTACGTCTTTCCGAACTGGCGAACCCGCCACCGCCCGATGAGCGAGAACGCCATCACTGCGGCTCTTCGCAGCCTGGGTTACAGCGGAGACCAGATGACCGCCCACGGCTTCCGCGCCACTGCACGGACGCTACTTGCAGAGCTGGGATGGGCGCCCGAGACGATCGAGCGGCAGCTCGCGCACCGGCCGGGCGGCTCGCTCGGCGAAGCTTACGACCGGGCGCAATTCCTCGATGAGCGCCGGAAGATGATGCAGGCCTGGGCCGACTACCTAGATCGGTTGAAGAGCGAGTCGGATGAGGCATCGTCAATGCGGCACCGAGAATTCTGGGCCGCTCGAGACGAAGGAATGCAGGCTGCCTGAACCTCACTCGCTGCACCGGTCGCCGGGCTGGTGTAGCGAGTGTCTCAACACAGCAGATGTCTGGCTGGCAACAATTGCACACTGCGGCCCTCCGATTGGTCCGCGTGAATGTCCGGTCTGGAGAATTGCGCTGCGTAGTCCGAGCGGGCCAATAGCTGTCAGTCCAGGCCTCGATTTCGCTGCCGCAAAGCAGCCGCTCAGGGCCTCCGTCACGTCCGCTTTCGGCCGCTCAGGACATGGGCGCGGCGGGAAGCCACAAAGCGGACCTACGGCCAAGGTCGGTGACTAATTGAAATATGCCAAGAGTGGCTGCACGGCGCTGCCATGTTGCTGCACGGCGCTGCCATGTTGATGAATGCCGACATCCATTCGTTCCGGAGGCCTATGGCCTTGATGCCGCCAAACGGCTCTTGCGCAAGGCCGACAAGCCGCTCGCTACGCACGGATACGTGGGCTTAGGCATTTCACGATGATGTGAGCGAGGCGGCCCTGCGACATCGCTACGCCCCTCACCCACCAGAGCCTACGGCACAGCGTGATCGAGCCGGTCTCCGCTGAAAGTTCTCAAGCAGAGACCGGCTCGCCAGCTTCATTGCGGCGCGGGAGCAGCCGAGGAATTGTCGGCAGGAACCTGTGCGGCGTCCTCGCTCTGGACAGTGCCATTCGAGCCTGAGCCCGCCGCGGCCTCCTGCGCCGCACGGGCGGCGGCCTGTGCATTGGAGGTGGATGCGGCGGGGCCAGGTGCCGCGGCGGCCGGTGCAGCTGAATCCGCGGCCGGGGCGGCAGGGGCAGTCGCATCCGTGGCGGGAGCCGGTGCGGCCGTAGAAGTCGAGGCCGTATCCGCGGGAACTGAAGCACCCGCATCAGACGCGGGGGCCTCGGATGAGGCGGCGGGAGCCGCCGGTTCGGCGGCCTGCGGAGCCGCTGCTGCGGGTTCCATGACCTTGGCCGCCGGCGCATCGGACGGAGGGGCTGCAGCAGCCGCAGGCGGAGTTTCCGCCGGCACAGCGCTTGCGCCGGTGGCGCTCGCATCCGAGTCGGTCACCTTCAATTCGACGCGGCGGTTCAGCTCGCGGCCCTCGTCGGTGCTGTTGTCCGCCACCGGCATCGACTTGCCGAAGCCCCTGGTGGACATGCGGCCCGCATCGATGCCGCGCCCCACCAGGTACTTCTTGACCGCGGCGGCGCGGTGCTCGGACAGCTTCTGGTTGTACGGCGCGGAGCCCTTGCCATCGGTGTGGCCGTCGATCTCGACCTTGATGTCCTTGCGCGCCAGCAGGGCGTCGGCGACCTGGTCGAGCAGGGTCTTGGCGTTGACCGTGAGCGTGGCTTTGTTGAACTCGAAGTTCACGCCGTGCAGCACGATGGTATCGCCGGTCTTGCAGCCTTCCAGGCTGATCGGCTGGCCCGGGGCGGGCGGCTGGCAGGGCGGCGGAGCGGCTGGCGGCGGGGCCTCGACCGGCGCCGGAGCGGGAGCCGGCTCCTCGACCGGGACGACAGCGACCGGCTGGGGCGCCGGCTGCGCGGCAACGGGCACGCTGCCGATGGGGATGATCAGGCCGAGGTTGAACAAGGGCTCGCCGCGCTGCGTGGCTTCCTTGTGGTACAGGGCTTCCAGGCGCACGCCGATGCCGTAGTTGGTCACCGGGGCGTCGAAGCCGAGGCCGCCGTCATAGACGAGCTTGCTGCCGCCCATCGCATCGCCGTGGAAGAACAGGCCATGGTTGGACGGCGACAGGAACAGGTTGAGGCCGCCGCCGCCGCTGGCGATGTGCTGGCCGGGACCGCCGACCGTGGTATACGGGCAGGTTTGCAGCCCCAGCAGACCGCAGCCGCTGCCGCCCCCGGTGATCATGCTGCGGCCCTTGTAGTCGAGATAGCTGCCGAGCAGTTCGACGCCCAGGTGCGGCATAAGCGACTTGCCCGCCGCCAGGGTGCCGCCATAGCCGTTGTAACCGCCCCGGCTGTCTGCGGCGCGCGCGTACGAACCCATCGGCGCGACGTAGAAGCGATCGTCGAACGCCGCATCGTCCGCGCGCGCGGCGACGCCCAGCATCGATGCCAGGACCAGGGAAATGCAGCTGTAACCGAGCCTATTCATTGGAATACTCATCCTTTTTCAATCATTGTCAATACCTCCGGGTACGCTGCCGGCATCGATCTTCCCGATCGGGCGGGAGCGCCTGTTCCATTGACCGCTTCAGTGGCGGATTTGGGGGGTTCTCATTTCATCCGGGCTATTCCCGTGGCGTGTCCTGCCCCACCCGCCCCTCAGCGGAAAGCGGGGCCAGCAGGGTTTGTCGCAGGCGGCCGCGCCTGGCCGCGTCCAGCCCGGCGCAGGCTTCCAGGTAGGCGTCGACCGAGCCGTACTGCTTTCCGATCTCCTCGAACGCGCAGGCCAGGTAGTGCCGGTCCGCGTAGGTCACCGCCGCCAGGGCATCCGGGCCCAGCGCGAAGCCGAGCATTCCTTCCAGCAGCGCCGCAATCTTCGGGTGCTGGCGGACGTGGTCGTAATGCCGGTTCGATTCCAGGTAGTCGGCGTAGACCTCTTTATCCTCCACGCCCAGGGCCTGCAGCAGCATGGCCACGATGAATCCGGTGCGATCCTTTCCCGCGGCGCAATGAATCACCAGCGGCAGCACGTCTTCGCCGTCGGCAAGCTCGGTGAACAGGCAACGCAGAACCGGCGCGCAGTTCAGCGGCATGCTGCGGTAGATGCTCTGCATCAGCCGCTCCGCGCCGGCGCGGTCGGGATGTTGCGCCAGCCAATCCGCCAGCTCGCGGTCCAGTACGCGGATGTCGGTTGCGACTTCCAGCGCCAGGGTTCTCGGCACGCAGCCATCGGGCCAGCGGCTGGGGTGGCCGCTGCGCTCGCGCTGGCTGCGCAGGTCGAGGCAGAGACGGATGTCCAGAGCCCGCAGCGTCTCGAGGTCCGCGGCATCGAGTTCGTCCAGTGCGCCGGAGCGGTAGATCAGGCCGGGACGGATCAAGCGCCCGCTCGCCGCCGGCAGCATGCCGACATCGCGGAAGTTCGGCGCGGCCTTGAGCAGGCGCGTGGCGGCAGCGTCGGCGGGTTCGGTTTGCATGGAGCGTAGTCAGGCGGCGCGGGATTCGATCCAGCTGGTCATGTCTTCGATCACCCGCTTCCGGTCATCCGGCTTCTCGTTGAAGATTTCGTGGTACAGGCCGTCGTAGACCTTCAGCAGCTTGTCGGTGGAGGCGACGCGATCGACCACCATGCGGCTGCCCGATACGCCGGCCAGCTTGTCTTCGCCGCCGTGCATCACCAGCAGCGGCAACTGGATCATCGGCAGCACCGCCGGCAGCCACTCGGTGAATTTCACGATCTCGGCCAGGGTGCGCATCGGGACCTTGCCGTGCGCGTTGAGGGGATCGCGCACATAGGCCGCGACCATCTCCGGGTCGCGGCTGGTCAGCGCCGGGTCGATCGGGAAGGTTCCGAGCTTCGGCGCCAGATGCGACAACAGCTTGCTGATCGGGCCGATCAGCGGCGGCGCGCCGTCGAGCGCCACCGCCGGACCCGACAGCACCAGGCCGGAGAGGCGCTCGCCGTACTTGAGGGCATAGCTGAGCGCCAGGGCGCCGCCCATGCTGTGCCCCAACAGGAAAATCGGGTTCTTGTTGGTGCGCGGCCTTTGCTCTTCGACGACGATGTCGACCAGGGCATTGATGTCGTCGACCGCGTTGGCGAAGCGGTCGACGAAGGCACGCGGGCCGGCGGACTTGCCGTGGCCGCGGTGGTCGATGGCATAGACCGCGCAGCCCGCTTCGACCAGGGCCGCGGCGACATGCTCATAGCGGCCGCTGTGCTCGCCGAGGCCATGGGCGATCACCACCACCGCGCGGATACGCTGCGGATGCCATTGCTGCCAGTAGATGCGGGTGCGGTTGCGACCTTCGAAGCAACCCTGGATGTGTTTCACCGGGCCTTCCTCCTGCTGCGCTGCGCCGGTTCGGCCAGAGACAACACCTCCGCCAGGCCCTGACGGAAACACTGCATCAGCAGCTCGGGCTCGGTGACCGCCGCGCGATCGCTGTTGATGCCGATACAGCAGCGACCGTTGTGGGAAATCATGGCGATCATCATTCCGCAGCCGGGCACCGGGGCGAACGGCCAGAAGTGGGTGATCTCGGCGCCGGCCATGTACACCGGGTACGGAATGCCGGGGATATTGCTGATCTGCGCATCCTGCGCGGTGGTGAAGTCCGCGGTCAGCGCGGTGACAGCGGCGATGGGCAGGCGCGTCACCACCGGCATCAGGCGGATCATGATGTCGAGGGCCGGCTCGGCGCGCGTCTCGCGCACGAAGCGCTGGATGTCGCGGATGCGCGCGACGGGATCCTTTTCGCTCACCGGGGCGGCGTACTGCGATCCGGCGAACTTGTTGCCGCCCATGGTGTCGTTTTCGGTACGCAGGCTGATGGGGAAGCCGATCGGCATGCGCTCAACCGGCACGCCCATTTCCTCGTGGTAGCGACGGAAGCCGCCGATCAGGCCGGACAGGAAGGCGTCGTTCACCGTGGCCTCGGCCGCCTTGGCCGCGGCCTTCAGCCCGGCCAGGGGGATCTCGATGGCGTCGAAGCGCCAGGACAGGCTGCGGCGCTTGAACAGACCCGAGCCCTCGACCGGCTTGATGCCGAGCACCCGCCGGGCCGATTTCAGGTAGCGCCCACCCTTCTCCAGGGCCGCCGGATTGCGCACCCATTGGCGCAGCGATCCGGCGAGCGAGGACACGGCGCCGGCGGTTTCGCTCGGCAGGGCCAGCAGGCCGTTGCGCAGCTGCTGCGTCGCCAGCTCCGCCGGGGTCGGCGCGCGGGTGCGATTGCGCGGGGCACGCGGGCTGGGGCGATCGGCTTTCTCCGGCGTCTTCTGCAGCACCCGCGCCAGTAGCTGGATGATGCCTAGGCCATCCGAGGTGGCGTGGTGCAGCTTGAGAATGTAGGCGGCGCGGCCGCCTTCGAGGCCTTCCACCAGGGTCGCTTCCCAGGGCGAGCGCGCCTTGTCGAACGGCGTCATCGCCAGGTTTTGCGCCAGATCGTAGAGCTGCCGTTCGCTGCCGGGTTCGGGCAGGCTGATCCGGCGCAGGTGGTAGTCGAGATGGAAGTCCGGGTCCTCGACCCAGGTGGGATTGCCGACGCTGAATGACGGGACCACCACGCGCTGGCGGAAGCGCGGCACGGCGGATACCACCCAGCGGTGCCCGGCGAGCAGGCGCTCCCAGTCCGGCGCGCGGTCCAGCATCAGCACCGAAGTGGTGGTCGAGCGCAGTCGTGGATCGACCTCGGCGCGCCACATCACCGCCTCGAAGGCACTCATCTCGGCCGCACCGCCCCATTGGTGCAGCTCCGCCAGGAGCACCTCGTCCGTCACTTCTGCCTTGCCCATCTCGTTCCTCATGCTGTTGTCGGTTGCGGCGTACTAGCCGGAGTCGTGCTCGGCGCCCGCGGCCAGCCGACGCAGACCGCGAAACGCCTGTTGCGCACCGTGCTCGCCCCGCACCACCGCCGCGACCTCGGCCGCGATCGGCATGGCGATGCCGTGCTGCTGCGCAAGCTCCATCACCACGCCGCTGGTCTTGATGCCTTCGGCGACCATGTTCATCGCCGCGACGATTTCATTAGTGGTGCGGCCCTGCGCGTATTGCTCGCCAGCCTGGCGGTTGCGCGACAGCGGACTCATGCAGGTGCTTAGCAGATCGCCCAGGCCGGTGAGCCCGGCAAAGGTCTCGGTGCGGCCGCCGAGGGCGACGCCGAGGCGGGTGATCTCGGCGAGGCCGCGGGTGATGACCATGGCGCGGGTGTTCTCACCTACGCTCAGTCCCTGCGCCATGCCAGCCGAAATGGCAATGACGTTTTTCAGCGGGCCGCCGAGTTCGCAGCCGATGACGTCGTTGTTGGTGTAGAGGCGGAACACGCTGCTGATGAACAGCGGGCGCAGGGCGCAGGCGATCCGTTCGTCCGGCATGGCGATGACCGCGGCGGCCGCCAGGCCCTGCAGCACCTCGCGCGCGATATTGGGGCCCGCCAGCAGACCCGCTGGATGGCCGGGGAGCTCTTCGTGGATGATTTCCGTCATGCGGCGGTGGCTGCCCTGCTCCAGCCCCTTGGCCAAGCTGAGCACCGGAATCCAGGGACGGATGCGCGGTGCGACGCTGCGCAGGGTGTCGCGGAAGCTGTGCGAAGGCACGCCGACCACCAGCACGTCGCAATCGCGCACCGCTTCTTCCAGATCGGCAGTGGCACGCAGCGCCGGATGCAGTGGCAGCTCTTTGAGATAGCGCTCGTTGCGGTGCTCGCGATTGACCTGCTCGGCGGTTTCGGCGTTGCGGGCCCACAGCCGGGTCTCGGCATTGCGCGCGGTGAGCGAGGCGACCGTGGTGCCCCAGGAGCCCGCGCCCAGCACCGTGACCCGCTTCGGCCGGCTCACGCCGCCTGCTCCGGCCAGTGCTCGAGGGTGTCGACGAACAGCTGGCGCACACCTTCGACGTTCGCTTCGATTTCCCGGGCTTTCCAGTCAGCCACCGAAATCGCCGGCAGCACCGCGACCTGGATGCGGCCGGAGCGCATGGTCTGGTCGTTGCGGCCCATGATCTCGCCGGCGTTGCGGATCACCACCGGCACCACCGGCACGCCGGCCTGCATCGCCATGTGGAAGGCGCCCTTCTTGAACTTGCCCACCCGCGGCGTCCAGGAGCGCGTACCTTCCGGCGCCATGACGATGCTCAGGCCGCGCTCGAGCAGGTCCACTGCCGGCTTGAGCGCGTCAATGGCTCGGGTGGTGCTGGAGCGGTCGACGAAGGCCATCTCGGCCATCTTCATGAAGGTGCCGAAGCCCGGCACCTTCGCGGCTTCCTTCTTGGCCACGCCGGAGAAGCCGCGCCGCACCAGGTACATCATCAGGAACATGTCGAACTTACTCTGGTGATTGATGATGAACACGCAGGGGCGATGCGCCCACAGGTGCTCCTCGCCGACCACACTCACTTCCACACCCAGCACGGCCAGCGCCGCCTCGCTGGATACGGCGGTGACGAAGTCCACCGCACGGCGCTTGTTGCCGGTGGCGCGCGCGTAGCCGAGGCCGGCCAGAAACGTTGTGCCCATAGCGGCGTAGGCGCCCGCCGTCCGCGCCATCGCACGGGCCGGTCCGCGGTTGCGCCGCTCGAACGCGAGGATCGGCCAGCCCTCCACCTGGGCCAGCTCCGCCAGCCGCGGCTTGGGTTGCACTGCCGCCGGCTTGCCGAGCGAGCGCAGGAACGGGATATCCTCGTTGCCGTTGGCGTAGCCGAAGCTCTGCTCGAGCCGGACGCCGTGGTCGGCGGAGAAGCGCCCCACCGCCTCGGCCTTGCCGCTGCCCCAGGGCGGCGTGCCCTCGATGCCGCCGGTGAGGCGGCCGCCGCGGATCTTGGGCTGGGTGCAGACGATGTGCTCGATGCCGTATTCCTGGGATAGGGGTTCGATCTGGTAAGGCGTGGCCGAGGAGGCGATGACCACGGTATGGCCCTTGCGCTGATGGGCGCGCACCAGATGCCAGGCCTCGGGGAACAAGGTCGTGCCGATGCGCTCCTGGAACAGGCGGCGCCACAACTCACGCATCTCGGTCTCGCTGCGGCCGACCCAGTCGAGCACGCCCTTGCCGATGACTTCACCGAATTCGGCTTCGCTGAGGTCGCCCTTGCGCGCCAGGCGGATCATCTCCAGCAGCTCCTTGCGGCTCATGTCGCGGCGCTGCATGCGGTCCATGAAATAGGCGCCGGCGGAGAAGCCGTCGATGAGGGTGCCGTCGTAGTCGAAGAAGGCGCCGGTTTCGGGCCCGTCGGCGCTCTGCTCGATGCGGCGCAGGGCTTCCTGCATGGCGCTCATGCGGCGATCTTCCCGGCGGCGTCGTGCCGCGCCTGGTCGAGGCTGTCGATGGCGTCGACCGCGAGCACCGCGGCACGCAGTTCGTCCGCGAGATCCTGGCGCCGCTTCACCAGATCCGGGCCGCCCTCGCCGAGCAGGCCGCGGTTGGCCGCCAGGGCCAGGGCATTGCCGAAGATCTCGCGCGATACGCATTCCGGATTGCGCAGGCGCTGTTGCAGCAGGTACTGCCTGCCCACCGCCACGCACTCCTCGGTGAGCGCCTTCTTGTCGACCTTGCGGTCGACCGGCTGCTCCGCCAGCCGGTCGGCGACAATGAAATAGGCCTCGAGGAAGGATCGCAGCACGCGGTGGGCGATCAGGAACGGCGCCTGGGTCAGCACCGTCATGCGGTCCTTCGCGGTGCCGGCGTGCTGGCGGAACTGGCGGTCGAGCAGGCGCGACTCCTCCTTCAGCTCTTCGCTGAAGTTGGCCTTGTCGCTGAAAAAGAACTCGAACTTGAGCAGGTCGCGCAGCGCGAATGCGGCGTTCCACGCCTTCTCCATCGGATCGGCGCCGTCGCTTGCGGCGGAGCCGAGCAGGGCCATCTCCAGGATCGCGCGGTTGACGAACCAGTGGATGGCGCTGTTGCGGTAGAACGCCGCGACCGAGTGCTGCCCCGGCTCGATGGTGAAGACCGCCTCACGACCGCCGGCATAGCGGCTGACCACGCCGCTGCGCTCCAGGGTCCGCAGTGTTTCGTCGACGCCGGCTTTCTGCTGCAGCGGGTCAAGCTGGGAACGCGGCAGGCCGCGGGCGCTGGCGTAGTCGAGCAGGGGCTTCAAGGTCCGCGCCACCTCGGCCAGGGTCAGGGCGCGGTCTCGCACGCCGAGCAGGGCCAAGGTCACCAGCGCCGGCGCGGTGACCGGGGTGACCCGGTTGATGCGCTGGAACACTTCGAACGCGATCTTGGCGACAGTCCACTTGCCCGAGCCTTCGCAGTCGGCGCGAGCCAGCGCATCGCGCAGGGACAGCGGCTCGCCGAAGCGGACGTAGGCGTTGCCGATCCACTTCTGCTGCATTCGGGCGTAACCGGCGAGCCAGGCCAGGCCTTCCTTGGCCTTGGCGACGCCGGCTTCCTCGGCCGCCATATTGGTGACCTCGTGCATCTGGTCGTAGGTGGTGGAGACCGGCACCAGCAGCATGTCGTCGGCGCCGCCGGTTTCGATGGCGGCGGCGAGGTAGTTGAGCAGGCCGTAGCGCGGCGGCCGCAGTTTGCCGGTGCGCGAGCGGCCTCCCTCCATGTACCACTCCAGGTTGAAGCGGCGGGCGGCGAGCCAGGCCAGGTACTCGCGCACCACCAGCTTGTACACGTCGTCGTCCTGGAAGCTGCGACGGATCAGGATGCCGCCGGCACGGCGGATGATGGTGCCCAGCGGCCAGAAACCGAGGTTGTTGCCGCCGAGAATGTAGTTGCGCTTCATGCCGTGGGCGCGCAGCAGGCGCGACAGGATGAAGGCGTCGGCATAGGAGCGATGCGTCGGCAAGTAGACCAACGCATGCGTCTGGTTGAGCGCCTTGAGCCGGGCCAGGCTGGTCTCGTCGACGTCGACGGTCCAGGCACGGGTGTGCATCGGCCCCAGGCCGAAATCGAAGGCGAGTGCGAACGCCGGGCTTTGCACCGTGACGATCTGCTCGAGGATGCGCAGGGCTTCCCTGGCGATGTCCTCGCCGGGCTTGCCGAGCTGCAGGGCCAGACCTTCAACCTGCTGCGCGAAGCGCGGGCTGCGCACGATTTCGCGCGCCATCTGCTTGCGCCGGATCAGCGTGGCCGCCAGGACCGGGTTGAGCTCGAGCAGCTTCATGCCGCCAGCCCGGGCCCGGGCGCCGATGGCTCACTCGCAACACTGCTGACCTGGAGAATGTGCGCGGCGACCTGCTGCGGCTCGTCGTACATCGGCACATGCCCCGCCCCGCTTACCACGCCGGCCTCGGCTCCGCGGACCCGCTCCAGCATCGGCCGGCCGTAGCGGGCGAAGGGGATCACCGCGTCGCGCTCGCACCAGGCGATGCGGATCGGCACTGCGGCCTGCATTGGGGCGATGGGGCCGTCACGCCCCATGCTGCGCAACAGGCCGGGGAGAATCCGCGTGTCGGCCATGGCGCGCAGCGAATCGCGGAAATCGGCTTGCGGCACCCGATCCGCATGCTCCATGGTTTTCCTACCGAGGTAGCGGCGGAATCCGGCGAAGCGCAGGAACCAGCCGCATAGCAGCAGGATCAGCGGCATCAGCGCATGGATGATGCGGAACGGCCGCGCCACGGCGCGGTAGTCCGCGGCGGTGGTCCAGCCGCCGGCCGGCGACAAGGCCACGACCGAAAGCGCGAAGCCGCGGCGGGCGAGTTCGAGCGACAGCCAGCCGCCGAGGGAATTGCCGGCGACGTGGGCCTGCTCGATGCCGCGGACGTGCAGCGCCGCGATCAGCTGGTCCGCGATTCCGGCGACCGTGGCATCGTCCGCGCCCGCGTAGGCGGGGCCGTCGTGATGACCCGGCAGGGTTGGGGCGACGACCCGGTACCGGGCTTGCAGGAATGCGAGCACCGGCTTCCAGATATGCCAGGTGCCGCCCAGGCCGTGCAGCAGCAGCAGCACCGGACCGGGCCCGCCGCTGTCGTACCAGCCGCTGTCGGGCTGGCCGGTTGGCAGTGCAGCGTCGGACATCTGATTCCCCTCCGCGAGTAGGCGCTTTCTTCCGCAACGCCCCGGGGCCACCCCCTTCGCTTGCACCGGTGGCCGCTCGTGAGGCGGCCCTTGCTTGGGCTGGCCGATATGTTAGTATGGACCCATACTATATTGGATTGCAATCCCATCCTCGCGGTCCCAGGATTGCAATAGGCACATCGCGGAATCGGAGAAAGTTCTTGCGCGGATTGAAAGACAAAGTCGCCCTGGTGACGGGCGCGGGCAGCGGCATCGGACTGGCCATCGCCGAGCGGCTGGCGACTGAAGGCATGATCGTCGGGGTGCTGGACATCAACGCCGAAGCCGGCGCCAGGGCCGTGGCCTCGATCAGGGAAGCCGGCGGCCGCGCCGACTTCGAACCCTGCGACATCACCAGCTACGAGGCGGTGAAAGCCGCCGTCGTCGCCATCGAGGGCCGCATCGGCCCGACCTGGGCGCTGGTCAACAATGCCGGTTGGGACAAGCCGATCCCGTTCCTCAAGACCACCCCGGATTTCTGGCAGAAGGTGGTCAGCATCAACTACATGGGCCCGCTGCATATGAGCCACGCAGTGGTGCCGGGGATGGTGGCCCGCAACGGCGGCCGCGTCATCTTCATCGCCTCGGACGCCGGCCGCGTCGGCTCGTCCGGCGAGGTGGTCTATTCCGGCTGCAAGGGTGCCACCATCGCTTTCGCCAAGGCGCTGGCGCGCGAGGTCTCGCGCAAGAACGTGCTGCTGAACACGGTCTGCCCCGGCCCGACCAACACGCCGGCGATGGACGCGTTCGCCGGCACCGGCGAGGAAGGCCAGAAGATCCGCGACGCGCTGGTGCGCAGCGTGCCCCTGGGACGCATCGGCGAGGCCTCGGACTATCCCGGCCTGGTCGCCTTCCTGGCCAGCGACGACGCCGCCTTCATGACCGGCCAGACGATCAGCGTATCCGGCGGCTTGTCGATGCACGGCTAGCCGCGAAGCAGCTTTGACCGGTGCGCGACGCCGGCTTGCTGGAGAGCGTTTTCATTCAAGCGTCCCACACTGGAGGAGTAACAATGAAGCTCAAGCTTGCGGTTGGCGTGATTCTGTCTTGCGGAGTTGCGGCGGTGGCAGATGCGGCGCCGGCGGCTCAGGGCATCAGCCTAGGCGCGCTGCTCACGCCGGGCGTCGGCCTGGCTAACGCCGCCCTACCCGCACTGAATCCGATCCTGCAGCCAGTGCTGACGCAGACCGCGCCGGTGGCGGGCCAGATCGTCATGTCCCTGCACCCGACACTGGTCCAGCTCGCGCCGGTGTTCATCACGGTCAACACGCTGGCCGGGTTCGTGCAGGTGCCATCCATCCCGCTTCCAGGCCTGCCGCAGTAGGCGGCACATGCCGTCCGGGCGCTTTGGAGCGCCCGGACGGCGATGAGCATCAGGCGCCTTCCAGCCCGACGATGCTGATGCCGCAGACGCCGTTGTAGGGCACGCCGCCCAGGTTGTGCGACAGGCCGAGCCTGGGATTCTTCAGCTGGCGCGCGCCGGCACGACCGGTGAGTTGGAGGTAGTGCTCGTAGACCATGCGCAGCCCGGATGCGCCGATCGGATGGCCGAAGCATTTCAGGCCGCCGTCGATCTGGCAGGGCAGCCTGCCGTCGGCGTCGAAAGCGCCGTCCATTACATCGCGCCAGGCCTGGCCGTCCTCGGAGACGCCCAAATCCTCCATCGTCACCAGCTCGGTTATGGAGAAGCAGTCGTGCACTTCCAGCATCGACAGCTGGGTGCGGGGGTTGTCGATACCGGCTTCACGGTAAGCAGCCCTGGCCGCGTTGCGGGTGTTCTGCACGTAGGAGCCATCCCATTCCGCCGTGCCCTGCTCGCGGCCGGCGCTGGCCGAAAGCTGCAGGGCTTTCACGGTGACGAGATCCTTCTTGCCGAGCGCCCGCGCCATGGCGGGCGTGGTGACGATGGCGCAGGCTGCGCCGTCGCTGACGCCGCAGCAGTCGAACACCCCGAGCGGCTCGGCGATGATTGGCGCCGCCAGGATAGTCTCCAGCTCCACCGCCTTGCGCAGGTGCGCCTTGGGGTTTTTGGCGCCGTTCTGGTGGCTCTTCCAGGACACCCGCCCGATGGCGCGTTTGAGGTCACCCTTACTGACGCCGTACTTGGCGCGATAACCGGCCGCCAGCTGAGCAAAGCCCGCCGGCGCCGAGCCGTACGGCATCCACAGGTCGTTGAAGGTGCCCTTGCCGTTCACCGGCAGGCCGCCGTAGCCGGTGTCTTTCAGCTTCTCGGCGCCGATGGCCAGGGCGATGTCGACGGCGCCGGAGGCGACGGCATAGACCGCGCCTCGCAGCGCCTCGGTGCCGGTGGCACACATGTTTTCCACGCGCGACACCGGGATGCCCTCCAGCCGCAGGGCGGTGGACAGCGGGATGGCGGAGTTGCCGACATTGACCCGGTCCAGCGCCGAGCCGTACCAGGCCGCCTCGATCTGGCGGCGCTCGATGCCGGCGTCGGCCAAGGCCTCGCCGAAGGCCTCGCTCAACAGTTGCTCGGTTCCGCAATCCCAGCGCTCGCCGAAGCGCGAGCAACCCATGCCGAGGATTGCGACCTTGTCCTTGATGCCCGTAGCCATTCGATTCTCCAGTGTGGTGCGCGGGTCAGGCCGCCGGGGTCGCTTTCCAGAAGTAGCGGTCCCAGCCGCGCAGGCGGTCGCGCTCCTTGATGCGGAAGCACATCGTCAGGGGCGTCCCGACGTCGAGGCCGGCGGGGCCGACGTCGACGATTTCCATCAGCACCCGCGCGCCGGAGTCGAACTGCACCAGGCCCATGTAAAGAGGCGGCGCCGGCGAATACTGCAGCCAGTCCGCGGTATGGGTGGCGACCCTGGCCGGCTCGTCGGCCAAGGCCTGTGGCGTCTGCGTGTCCGCCTTGCCGCAGTTGACGCAGGTCGGCAGGCGCGGGAACTGCACCGCGCCGCAGGCACTGCAATGTCCGCCGATGAAGCCGAAGATCTGGTCGGAGGACCGGTAGAGCTGGGTCAGCGCGGTCTTGTGATCGGTCTCCGCGCGCATGCCCCAGTCGAGTTCGACGTGGCCGTCGTTGGACAGCAGCTTGAGGTAGGCGGTCTCTTCGATGCGCGCCGCGATGGCGCCGGCCAGGCCGCGGCGACCGGACGCGGGAGGGGTTTGCAGCATCTCGAACGCGACGACCTCGCAACCCTGGGCGAAGGAAGCCACCACCACGACTTCACCCGGTTGCGCGCGCTCCAGCCCCGCGATCAGCAGCAGCAGGGGCTGCGCCGTACCGGTATCGCCGACCTGGGACTGCAGGTCCGGCAGCACGCATTCCGGCCGCAGCCTGAGGGCCTTGGCCACCGCGACGTCGCCTTTCAGCGGGCCGCCGCACATGCCGAAGTGCGCGACCCGTTCGGCGCCGAGGCCCAGGCGCGCGAGCAGGCGCCCGACCGCCTGCGGCACGATCCTGGCAATGCCCTCGTCGCGGATCCAGCGCTCCTCCCAAACGTAGTCGAAGTCCTGGCCGGATTTGCGGAAGTGGTCGAAGAATGGCGTCGACACGGTTTCGGAACCGAGGAAGCATGCGATCAGCCCCTCGCCTTCGCCCACGGTTACCGCGCCGGCGCCACAGCCGTACTGCATTTCCTGCGCACTGCCGGGCTTGGCCAGGCGCTTTTCAGAGGCAATGATCATGCGATCGCCGGTGCCGGCGCCGCGGCAGGCGTCGATCAGTGCGGACAGGCCGGCGCGGGTCGAACCCGCGGCATCCGCACTCGCGGCCTGCTCCGGCAGCCGCAGCGCGGTACCGACCAGCACCGCGTTGTTGATGTCGGCATATGGCGCCGTGGTGCTGGCCAGGGTCAGCCCGCGCAGGCTGTCCACGTTCGCCCCGCGCAGGCAGTCACGGCCGGCCTCGACCGCCATGGTGATGACGTCCTCGTCCCAGCCACACATCGAGCGTTCGCCTCTGGCCTGCGCTTTCAGGCCCGGGAAAGCCCAGGCGTGCGCCGCCGCGATGGCGGCCCGCTGCAGGCGGCGGCGCGGGATGAAGGCGCCAAAGGACTTGATGCCGGATACGGATTGCATGTGCGGCGACTCCTGGCGGGCCCGATGCCTGTGGGTTTAATTATCGTATGGTACCATATCTTATACAGCAGCCCGTCGGAGCCAGAATATCCGCCGGTTCCGTCCGCACCAGGAGAAAGCCTTGATCCGATCCATCCTGTTCGTCCCCGCCGACAGCGAGAAGAAGCTGGCCCGGGCGGGTGGCACCGGGGCCGACGCGCTGGTCCTGGACCTGGAGGACGCGGTGCTGCCGGAGCGCAAGCCGCTGGCACGGCAGATGATGGCCGACTGGTTGCGGGCGCAATCCGACCGCTCGAAATTCTGGGTGCGGGTCAACGACCTCGCCTCCGGCGAACTGCTGCGCGACCTGGCCGCCGTCATTCCGGCGCGTCCGGCCGGGATCGTGCTGCCGAAGATCCGTGGACCGGAGGATGTCGCCACGGTGGGGCACTACCTGGATGCACTGGAGGTGGAGCACGACCTGGCACCGGGCGGCGTGCGCATCACCGCCGTGGTTACCGAGACGCCCTCGATCATGCTGCGCATGGGCGAGCTGGCGAAGCAGGCGCATCCGCGCATCAGCCACGTCATCTGGGGCGGCGAGGACCTGTCGGCGGCGATGGGTGCGGGCGATCCGCGCACACCCGAAGGCGCGTGGCGGCCAATGTACGAATACGCGCGCTGCCAGGCCCTGCTGGTCGGCCACGCCCTGGGTGCCGAGGTGCTGGATACGGTTTACGTCAATTTCAAGGATCCGGAAGGTCTGCGCCAGGCCTGCCTGGCCTCGCGCTATGACGGCTTTACCGGCCGCGTTGCGATCCATCCCGACCAGGTTGCGATCATCAACCAGGCGTTCACCCCCACGGCGGCCGAGATGAGCGTGGCGCGCCGCATCGTCGAGGCGTTCCAGTCGGGCGCCGGCGCGGTATCGCTGGACGGCAAGATGTACGACATTCCGCACCTGAAGGCGGCCCGGCGCCTGCTGGCCGCGGGCGAGGCTGCGGCATGAACAACCGGCAGATCGTGCTCGAATCGCGCCCGGTTGGAATCCCGCAGCCGCAGCACTTCGCGCTCCGCTCCAGCGAAACGGTGCGACCGCGGGACGGCGAATTCCTGGTCGAGAACCACTATCTCTCGGTGGATCCGGCGCAGCGGGGCTACGTCAACGACGAAAACAACTACGCGCCGCCAGTGCCGATCGGCGCGGTGATGCGCGCCATGGCGGTGGGGCGGGTCATCGCCTCGCGCTGCGAGCAGGTGCGGGTCGGCGAATACCTCTACGGCTGGTTCGGCTGGCAGGACTACTGCGTGGCCGCGCCTGCGGCGATCCTGCGCCGGGTGGATCCGCAGCAGGCGCCCCTGTCCACCGCGGCCGGGCTGCTCGGCATCAACGGCCTCACCGCTTACCTTGCCTTGCACGACATCGGCCGGCCGCAGCCTGGCGACACGGTGCTGGTCAGCGCGGCGGCCGGCGCGGTGGGCAGCATCGTCGGCCAGCTGGCTAAGCAGGCCGGCGCGCGGCCGGTGGCCCTGGTGGGAAGCGATGAGAAAGGAGAACGCTGTCTCGCCGATTTCGGCTACGAGGCCTACATCAACTACAAGCAGCCGCTGGAAGAGGCGCTGAAGCGCACCTGTCCCGCCGGGATCAACGTGTTCTTCGACAACACCGGCGGCGGCATCGCCGATACCGTGCTGCGCCAGATGGCGCTGTTCGGCCGGGTGATCCAGTGCGGCACCATGTCGATCGCTTCCTGGGTGCCGAATCCGCAGGGGCCGCGCAACGAGCGCGAAATCCTGACGCGGCGCTTGCGTGTCGAGGGCTTCGTGATCTTTGACCATGTAAAGCGCTACGACGAAACAGCGCGGATTCTTTCCGCGATGCGCGCCGAAGGCAGGCTGCGCGACGCGGAGGACATCGAGACCGACATCGCCCTGGCGCCGCAGGCGCTGGTCGACGTGTATTCCGGACGCAATCGCGGCAAGAAGCTGATCAGGCTGCGCTAGCAGCCATCGGGGAGAAATCATGAGCAAGCAGACCGGCGTGCCGGAAGGCTTCGAGCCATTCGTGCTGGGCCCGGGCTTCGACCTGCGCTTCGGCCCAGTTTACCGGCACCGCGGCGGCGGCCTGCTGGGCTTTCGCGTCGCCTCGCATCACTTGAATCCCGTGGGCAGCTGCCACGGCGGCGCGATGGCGACCTTCGCCGACATGCAGATCGCCGCGGTAAGGCCCGGGCTCGGCACTCAGGCTGGCCACATGCCGACCATCAACCTGTCGGTGGACTACCTGGCGCCGGCGTGGCGCGACAGCTGGGTCGAGGCGGCCGTGACCCTGGTGAAGCTGACGCGGACGCTGGCGTTCACCCAGGCACTGATCACCGCCGACGGCGAACTCGTCGCGCGCGCCACCGGCATTTACCGGAACTACGCCGGAACGGTCGCGCCCTGAGGCACGGCGCGCCCGCCGGCGGTTTTCTCAGGCACGCTCGAAAATGGCGGCGATGCCCTGGCCGCCACCGATGCACATGGTGGCCAGCGCGTAGCGCCCTTTGACGCGGACCAGCTCGTACAGCGCCTTGGTGGTAATGATCGCTCCGGTGGCACCAACCGGATGGCCCAGCGAGATGCCGGAGCCATTGGGATTGACCTTGGCCGGATCGAAAGCCAGCTCGAGCGACACAGCGCAGGCCTGCGCTGCGAAAGCCTCATTGGCCTCGATGACGTCAAGGTCCTGCACCGACAGGCCGGCCCTGGCAAGCGCCGCCCGGGTGGCCGGCACGGGGCCGATGCCCATGTAGGCCGGATCGACGCCGGCATGGGCATAGCTCACCAGGCGCGCCAGCGGTGTCAGGCCCCTGGCCCTGGCATAGCCGGCCTCGGCCAGCACCACCGCGGCGGCACCGTCGTTCAGGGTGGAAGCGTTGCCGGCCGTGACGCTGCCGCCTTCCTTGAAGACCGGCTTCATTTTCGATAGCGTTTCGATATTCGAGTCGCCGCGAACGTTCTCGTCGGTGGCGAAGGACACCGTGCCCTTGCGGGTCTTGATCTCGACCGGCACGATCTGCGCGGCAAAGCGCCCTTCCGCGATCGCCCTGGCGGCACGCTTCTGGCTCTCCACCGCGAGTTCGTCCTGCATCTCGCGGGTGATGCCGTAGGAATCGGCGACGTTTTCCGCCGTCACACCCATATGCATCCTTTGGAACGGGTCGTGCAGGATGCCGTTCATGTAGTCGAGCATCTGCGCGTCGCCGAGGCGTGCGCCCCAGCGTGCCGCCGGCATCAGGTACGGGCCGCGGCTCATCGATTCGACGCCGGCACCGACTGCGACCTGGCAGTCGCCCAGCAGGATCGACTGCGCGGCGGAGATGATCGCCTGCAGACCCGAGCCGCACAGGCGGTTGACGTTGAAGGCTGGTGTCTCTTTCGGAATGCCCGATTCGATCGACGCCACCCGGCTGATGTAGGCATCGCGCGGCTCGGTGGGGATGACGTTGCCCATCACCAGGTGGCCGACCTGATCCGGCTCAATCCCGGCCCGCTGCATGACGGCGCGCACGGCGGTGACCGCCAGCTGCGCCATCGGCGTGTCCTTGAGGGTGCCGCCGAAACTGCCGATCGCGGTGCGGGCGGCGCCTACGACCCAGACTTCACGGGTGCTCATGGTTCAGGCGTTCCCGGCCGGCTTCTTCAGCTGCAGGCCGCTGCGGCGACAGATCGCCACCAGCTCGTTGCGCTGGTTGAAGCCGCGGTGGATGAAGGTGACCACGCCGGCATTGGGCCTGGACTTGCTCTCGCGCAGCTCGGCCACTTCGCTCTCGACCCGCAGCGTGTCGCCGTGGAACATCGGCTTGGGGAAACGCACCTCGTCCCAGCCGAGGTTGGCGACGGCGGTGCCCAGCGTGGTCTCGCCGATGGTGATGCCGACCATCAGGCCCAGGGTGAAGGCGCTGTTGACGATGCGCTGGCCGAACTCGGTGTGGTCCTTGCAGTACTGCTCATCCAGGTGCAGGTACGCCGGGTTGTGGGTCAGCGCGCTGAAGAAGACGTTGTCCGCTTCGGTAATGGTGCGGCGGATGGGGTGCTGGAACGTCTGCCCC
>FTAG01002287.1_pt1 | contig 47731 bp, 35 predicted proteins | sample 1638911 | NCBI WGS metagenome assembly FTAG01 (sample SAMEA3914813, study PRJEB12502) | metagenome | biome: forest; material: soil | place: Canada | collected 2011-07-07 | depth 0.3 m
GACGCCGCCGACCAGGGCGAGGTTGCGGCTGTCGCCGTCGACCATGCCGGCGGCCTGGATCGCGCCGATCATGCTGGTGGAGCAGGCCATGATGGTGGAATAGGCCGGGATGGTCGGCGGCACGCCGGAGTCCATCAGCACCTCGCGGGCGATATTGCTCCAGGTCAGGTTCGGCACCACCGTGCCCCACACCGCGAAATCGGGGCTGGCGCTCTTGAGCTGCCCGATCATCGCCTGCGCCACCGGCACCGACAACTCGATCGCGTCGAGCTTGCCGAGGGCGCCATCGACCTTGGCGAACGGGGTTCTGACACCGGAGGCGAACCAGACTTCGGGACGTGCGGACGAGGCGCTCATATTCCTGCTCCTTGGAAAGTGGTGTGACTGCAGAAGTGCCGAGCCAGTCTTATACCGCTTTATAAAAGGCGCGGCGATACCCCCGCCTCCCCCTTTCGGGTAGGCCGATGCGTGCGCATGCCTTGCAGACCTTTTACGATAAGCGCCTCGCATGGACTGGTGACGCCATGAACAACGCGCTCTTGACCAAGCTGGGCATAGCCAAGCCGATCATCCAGGCGCCGATGGCCGGCGTCAGCACGCCGGCGATGGCCGCTGCCGTGTCGAACGCCGGCGCGCTCGGCTCGCTCGGCGTGGGGGCGACCAACGCCGAAGGCGCGCGCCGGATGATCCGCGAAACCCGGGCGCTGACCAGCCGACCGTTCAACATCAACCTGTTCTGCCACGCGCCGGCGACCAGCGATCCGGTGCGCGAAGCGCGCTGGCTGCAATGGCTGACGCCGCTGTTCGCGCAGTTCGGTGCCGCGCCGCCGGCCTCGCTGAAGGAGATCTACCGCAGCTTCGTCGAGGACCGCGCCATGCTCGACATGCTGCTGCAGGAGCGGCCGGCGGTGGTGAGCTTTCACTTCGGCCTGCCCGGCGCGGACGCGCTCGCGGCGCTGCGCCAGGCCGGCATCGTGCTGCTGGCCAGCGCGACGCATCCGCATGAGGCCGTGCAGCTGGTGGAGGCCGGGGTCGACGGCATTGTCGCCCAAGGCATCGAAGGCGGCGGCCATCGCGGCACCTTCGATCCGGACGCGGTGGACGACGGTCTCGGCAGCTTCGCGCTGACGCGGCTGCTGGTGCGGGCGACCAACATACCGGTGATCGCGGCCGGCGGCATCATGGACGGCGCCGGCATCGCCGCCGCGCTGGCTCTGGGTGCGCAGGCGGCGCAGCTCGGCACGGCCTTCGTCGCCTGCCCGGAGTCATCGATCGACGCCGGCTACCGCCGCGCCATGGTGGAACAGCCGGTGGGGCGCACCACCTTCACCGCGGCCATCTCCGGCCGCAAGGCGCGCGGCCTGCGCAACCGCTTCACCGCGCTGGATGACGATCCGCAGCGGCCGCCGGCTCCGGACTATCCGATCGCTTACGACGCCGGCAAGGCGCTGCACGCGGCGGCGAAGACGCAGGGTGAATTCGGCTATGGCGCGCAATGGGCCGGACAGGGCGCGCCGCTGGCGCGGTCACTGCCTGCCGGGCAACTGGTGGAGGTCCTGAGCCGGGAGCTCGACGAGGCCATTCGGGCGCTGACCTGGCCGTACCTGCCTGCTCCGATTCCTCATCCATTTCCTGCAGGCGGCCAAGCATGGCCTTGAGGCGGCTCTGTCGGTCGATGTCGACGGCCGCACCCTTGCGAGCTGGCCGGCGGCGGTTCAGGATCGCGGCGCTGCGGCCGGCGCGCTGTCGCGGCTTTCGAAGCGGTAGCTGCCGGGCCCAGCGCGGTACACGGCGTACTGGCCGTCGATGCGCAGGAATTCCGCGCCCTCGGGCTGCGCCGCCGGCCGCACCCCGCCGGCCGGCAGCCAGATTTCGGCGCTGCTGCCTGCGGGGACACGGGCCTCGAGCGTCAGCAGGCCTTGGGCGCGCTTCCAGCCCGATTCGATGTCGCCCTGTGGCGCGCGCACCACCGCCCTGACCCAGTCCAGGCCGGCCGGCGGATTGGGCTTGATCAGGATTTTGGTGTAGCCCGGCTCGGCCGGGCGGATGCCGGCCAGGCCCTGGTAGAAGTAGGAGCTGACCGAAGCCCAGTAGTGATGGTCATAGGAGCGCGACGACAGCTCCCAGCCTTCCGCCATGGTCGACAGGCCGTTGTCGAGCCAGAAGCCCCAGCTCGGCAGGGTGGTGCTGGTGGCCACCGCATAGGCGGTGTCGGCATAACCGTAGTCGCTGAGCATGGTCATGACGTAGCGGCCGGCGTAGACGCCGGTGCCGAGATGGTAGCCACGGGCTACGACATCGGCATTTATGCTGCGCACCACTGCCGCATCCTCGCCCTCCGGCACCAGGCCGAAGGCCACCGCCAGCACGTTCGGCGTCTCGGCGTAGACGCGCAACTCGCCGTTGTCGGCGCGGCTGCGGTAGCAGTGCTGCTCGGCGTTCCAGTAGCGCTTGTTGTAGGCGGCGCGTACCCGCTGCGCCAGTTCGCGGTAATGGTCACGGTCGGCGCTGTTGCCGAGCAGCTCCGCGCTGCGCGACAGCAGGTCCAGCATGTGGAAGTAGTAGGCGGCGGCGGTGGCATCGACCGGGCCGCTGGGCTGCTTCATCACCGCTTCCATCAGGCCGCCCGGCGGCAGCGCCGCGGCGTACTCGCCGAGGAAGGGATTGTTGGGGTTGTTGTAGACCAGGCTGTCGGGACTGAAGTAGCCGGCGGTGTAGTCGACCAGCTTCTTCTGCGTGTCGTACATCTGCTCGAGGATGGCGCGGTCGCCATAGGCCTGGTACATCTCCCAGGGCAGTACCAGCGTCGCCGCGTCCCAGGACGGCACCGCGCCCCAGATCATGTTCCAGCCGGGCGAGTTCTCGTAGCCGTAGTAGGGCGTGGACGGCACGATCTTCGGCATCTCGCCCCTGGGCGACTGCGCATCGCGGAAATCGGCCAGCCACTTGGTCCAGACCCGCGTCACGTCGAAGTTGATGACCGCGGCCAGGGCCGAGGCCTGGGCATCGCCGGTCCAGCCGTTCTTCTCGTAGGTCGGCGTGTCGGTCTGGTTGCCGTACATGTTGTTGAGCAGGGTGTTGCGCGCCGCGTCCTGGATGCGGTTGAGCAGCGGGTTGGCGCTCTCGAACGAGGCGCGCGAGGCGACCGCCGAATGCATCACCTCGCCGCGCAATGCCTCCGGCGCCGGCGTGCCCGGGTAGCCGCCGACCTGTACGTAGCGGAAGCCGCGGTAGCCGAACGAGGGCGCCCAGGACTCGGCGCCGCCGCCGGCCAGCGTGTACTGGTCGGTCTGCAATTGCGTGTCGACCAGGCCGCTGGCCACCGCCACGGTGCCATCCGCGTTGAGCTTCTCGGTCTGCACCAGGCTGACGGTGGTGCCGGCCGGCCCGGAGACGTTCAGGCGCAGGCGGCCGGCGAAGATGCGGCCGAAGTCGAAGACGTAGACGCCGGGACGCGGCTGGGTCACGGCCACCGGCTTGAGCGTGCCGGCGACGGCGATCGGCGGCTGCGCCGCGGCATGCAGCTCGCCCGCCGGCCCGGGAACCGGGCTGGCGGCGGCCCAGGCGCTGTCGTCGAAGCCGACGCGGTCCCAGCCCCGCGGCAGGCGCCGCGCGTCGTAGCGCTCGCCGCCGAACACCGAATCATGCAGGGTCGGCCCGTCAATGCTGCGCCAGCTGCCGTCGCTGGCGATGAGCATGCGCCGGCCGTCGGCGAACTGCACTTCCAGCTGCGCCAGCAGCGCGGGCTGCGCGTGCCAGGGCGCCATGTGCCAGTACCATTCGCTCGGCTCGGTCATGCCGTACCAGCCGCGGCCCAGCTCCACGCCGAGCACGTTGCCGCCGGCGGCGAGCAGGGAAGTGACGTCGAAGCTGCGATACAGCACGCGCCTGGAGTAGTCGGTGTAGCCGTCCTCGATCGCCTCGCCCACCGTGTGGCCGTTGAGGCTGACGCGGGGCATGCCGCCGGCAGCGAGGTACAACCGCGCGGAGACCGGCGCGGCCGGCAGCTCGAAGGCCTTGCGCAGCAGCGGCGCCGGCGTGGCGATCGGCAGCACCAGGTCCTTGTCCGGGACGCCGGCGGCGACCAGCAGCCCGCCCTCGCCCAGGCTGCCGCCGGTGAAGGGATTGGCGCCGTCGGAGAAATCGGTATGGAAGCCCGCCGCATCCGCGCCGGCATCGACCGTGACGGCGTGGAGCACCGCCGCATCGGCCGCGGCGGCGGTGACGCCCACCGTGCCCGAAGCGACGCTGGCGTCGTTCAGGGTATCGACCACCGCGCCGTCCACCGTGGTGACGACAGTGCCGCCGCGCGCGTCGATCGACAGGCTGTGGCGCTGCCCTTTCCAGGCCGCGACCTCGCCGGACAGCACGATGGTGTGCAGGGTCTGGACGCTGACCCGCGAACTGTTGCCGCCCGGATAACGCCGCTGCTGCTCGACCAGTCGCACGCGGCCGCCGTCGGTGGCGAGCTTCCACAGAAAGGCTTCGCCGTAGGTCTTGCCGACCGGACGGGCGCGGAACAGGAAGCCGAGGCTGTCGCCCTGCAGCGTGAAATCGAAGCTGATGCGCGCATCGCGCCAGTCGTGGTCGAGGCGCTGACGGCCGGAGATCCACTGCGCCGACCAGTCGCCGCGCCGCAACAGTCCGTTCTCCCACCAGGCCGGCGCGCTCCACTCCGAAGGCTGGTCATGCCCGTCCCAGACGCGCACCTGCCACCAGGCGCGCTGCCGCGAAGCCAGCGGCGCGCCGCCGTAAGCGAGCTGCGACTGTTCGGCGGAGGCGAGCTTGCCGCTGTCCCATGAGGGCGCTGTCGCCAGCGCTTCCGGCGCGGCGGCGACGCGGACCTGGTAAGCCGACTGGCGCCCGTCCCCGGCCGCGGCTGGCAACCGCCAGGACAGGCGCGGGCGCGGTGACTCGATGCCGAGCGGCTCCGGCGCATATTCGGCGCGCAATTCGTACGGCGCCGAAGGCGCCGCACCGGCCTGGGCTTCCGCCACGGCGCCGCCTTCAGGCGCCGCGCTGTCCGGCGCCGCCTGCGGCACGACACAGGCGGCCAGCGCCAGGCACAGCGACATGGACGACAGGGCCTGCAGCCAGGGGGTGGGTTTCAAAATCGCTACTCCTCGGAGCCATCGCGCATCGCCGGCCGCGGCTCGCAGTCTACTTCTGCCGCGCCAGCCAGCCGGCGAAATCGTCGATCCAGCGATCGCTGTCGGTGTCCTGCTGCTTCATGCCGAAACCGTGACCGCCCTTTTCATAGAGATGCACCTCGACCGGACGGCCCGCCTGCTGCCAGGCCGCGCCCAGGGGTTCGGCGCCGGCGGCGGTCAGCGGGTCATCCTTGGCGGCGGCGATGAACAGCGGCGGCGCGTTTTTCGGCATCGAGGACAAGTCCCAGGGGCCAGGATAGATCGCGCCGACGAAATCGGCACGGGTCGGGCCCGCGCCCTGCAGCGCGACGCCGGTGGCCACCACGCCGCCGGCGGAGAAGCCGAGGAAGCCGATGCGGTCGGGACGCAGCTTCAGCTGCCGTGCCTGCCCGCGCAGCACGCGCAGCGCCTGCAGGCCGTCGGCGATGGCCGGCGGACCGTAGTGTTTCATCTCCTCGGCGATGGCGCCGTTGAACAGCGGCGCCATCAGCTCGCCGAGCTTGTCCATGAAGTCCTCGTCCGCCGCCGGGGTGGTCATGACGCGGTAGCGCAACACGTAGGCGCTGACGCCGTGGGCGCTGAGCCAGCGCGCCACCGCGATGCCTTCGCTGTCGACGCTGAGGAAGCGGAAGCCGCCGCCGGGGGCGATGATGACGGCGCTGCCGTTGCCGGTCCCGGCCGCGGCCGGGTAGGCCTGCAGCGTCGGGCGCGCCACGTTGCGCACCACCCGCTCGTTCCACGGCATCTGGGTGTACTGCTCGACCAGCGCCGCGTCCCCGCCCGGCGGCGTGCCCGGCCACACCGGGATGCGCGGCGGCTCGTCGGCCGCGGCGGCGCGGCCGGCGTACAGCGCGAGCGCCGCAAAGGCCAGGGCGCGCAGCGGCAGGCCGCGTCCCATGCCCAGGCGCCGCGGTTCAGAAACGGCCATCGATGGAGAGTCCGAAGAACGGGAACGATTCGGTCGAGATGGCCTGGCCCACCGTGTCGATGCCGGGCGAGGCGGCACCCGAGAACAGGTAGGGCGCGAACAGGTAGGAAGGATTGTAGGCGTTCAGGATGTTGCGGCCGAACAGCGCGATACTCCATTTCTCGTCCGGATCGCGCACCCCCATGCGGAAGCCCAGGATGAAGTGATTGCCGGTGTGGTCGCGCGTGTCGGTGGAGGGCTGGAAGCGGATGTCGGTCTTGTAGACCATGTCGGCCGAGATGAAGCCGTCGAGCCACGGGTAGATGTCGGCATTGTAGGCCGGCGTCAGCGTGAACTTGAACTTGGGCGCCGCGATCAGCTGGGTGCCGCCGACGTCCTCCACCGCGGTGGAGTTGTTGGGGCACTTGGGCCCGACCTGGGTGCAGGCGGTCAGGTAACCACCGGGATAGGTGGCGCGGTCGTACATGAAGCCGCCGTTGAGGGTCAGCCCCGGCCCGAGGAAGCCGAGCAGGTCCAGCTCCGCGCCCTCGGTGATGACGTGCGGGATGTTGTTGGGCACGAACAGCCCATCCTTGTTCATCGCCGAGGACTGGAAGTCCTTGATGGTGGTATGGAACAGGTTGAAGTCCACGGCGAAGGCGCCGTGCAGCACCGTCGCCTTCAAGCCCGCCTCGTAGTCCATCGGGTATTCCGGCTGCACGATGGAGATCGAAGCCGGGGTCGGCAGCGTCACCGAGGGACCGCTGAGGTTGAGGCCGGGGATCAGGCCCGGCGGGTTGAACACGATCTGCGGGCCCTTGTAACCGCGCGAAGCGGTGGCGTAGGCCATCAGGTGGCGGCTGAAGTCGTACTGCAGGCCGGCCCGCCAGGACAGGTTCTTGACCTGCTGCGAGCCGTTCAGCGGCGCGTTCAGCGGGATCACCGCCTGGGTCGCGGACTGCAGCAGCTGCGCCTCCGACGGCGCCAGGAATTGCAGGATCTGCAGCACATTGGTGTTGACCCCCAGGAACGAGCTTGAGGTCATGTCGACGTCGTCGCGGGTGGCGCGCACGCCGCCGATCAGCCGCCACTTGTCGGTGACGTGCCAGGTGAGCTGGCCGAACAGCGCCGAGCTGCGCAGACGCGCGGTGTACTGGTTGGGATTGAACAGGGCCACCGTTTCGCCCAGGCACAGGCCCAGCCCGGTGCAGGGACTGACCGGGAGCACCGACACGCCCAGCGCCGCGAGCACATCGTCGCCGATGCTCTGGCTCAGATAGTTCGGCACATTGGACTTGGAGTAGTAGAAGCCGGCGACGTACTCCAGGGTCTGTCCCGTCGGCGAAGCGATGCGCAACTCCTGCGACAGCACCTTGTTGTCGAAGCTGTTGCCATTGTCGTAGTAGTTGCCCGGCAGGCCGTCGACGTCGATGCGCCCGTTCTGCGTGTAACGGCGCCCGGCGGTGATCGAGGTGAGGTTGATCTTGCCCAGGCTCAGGTCGATCTGCTGCGACAGCCCCCAGGAGCCGCTCTTGTTCTCGGTGGGATGGTTGTTGCAGGACACGCGCGAGTTGTAGGTCGCGATGGTGCCGTTACAGCCCGGAATCGGCTTGGCCTGGCCGGTGGTGGCGTCGGCGTAGCGCGAGAAGATCAGGTACATCTGCTGGCTGGTGTAGGACTTCTCGAAGTCGCCGATGGTATTGAAGCTCAGATACGAGGTCGGCTCCCACTGGAAGCGGGCGCGCGCGCCGTTGACCCAGGCCGAGCTCGGATCGCCGGTCAGGGCGTTGTGGATCAGGCCGCTCTCGCGGCTCTGGCCGGCGCTGACGCGCAGCGCGGCATCTCTGGAGACGGGAATATTGACCGCCGCCTGCAGCAGATGCTGGTCGTAGCGGAAACCCTGGTCGGCGTGGCCGATCATCTCGAACCTGGTCGGGTCCGGGGCATTGGTGGTGACGTTGATCACGCCACCCGAGGCGTTCTTGCCGAACAGCGTACCCTGCGGTCCGCGCAGCACCTCGACGCGGCTGACGTCGAACAGGTTGACGGTGGGCGCCTTGCCCAGCACCACGCCGTCGGCGACGTACGACACCGCCTGTTCGGCGGTGACGCTGAAGGAATTGGTGGAGATGCCGCGGATGCTGATGCGCGTGTCCGGGTTGCCGGGCTCGCCGTTGGTCTCGATCGAAGGCACGGCGCGGCTAAGCTGGCCGACCTGGGTGATGTTCTGCGCCCGCATCTGCTTCTCGCTGACCACGGTCACCGCCAGCGGCACATCCTGCAGGCGCTCCTTGCGCTTCTGCGCCGTCACCACCACGGTGTCGAGGTTCTGCACACCCACCTGCGGTGTCGAAGACTGGCTGCCGGTCGGCGGCGCATCGGCGGCCGGCGTGGCCGCTTGGGCGGCGGCCGGCTGCGCGTCTGCAAGCGTCATGGGGGCATCGGGCGGGTCGGCCGCGGCGCTTGCCGTGGCCGCGAGCAGCATGGCGGGAACCAGCCGGACCGCCGCGCGCCGGGAATGCCCGCGCGCCAAGTCGCTCACAACGTTCATGCGATTTCTCCTCCTCCACCATGGCGCTTCGTGGCGCCACCCCGGCCGGAATTTTCATTAGCCGTATGTATAATGAAATTAATCATAGCGCACGGCTGACGAAAGTCAACGTATCCGCGCCGGGAAATTTGCGGCGGGCGCGGGAACTGCGCGCACGCACCGCACAGGCGCGCCGGCGCGAGCCGTGAAGCGGGCCTCAGGCGGGATCGCTCAGTACGCGTTGCCGCAGCTCGCGCTTGAGCACCTTACCGATGGGATCGAGTTCGGCATAGCCGGGACGCTCGCTGTCGAGCGCCAGCGCCGGGTGCAGCGGCCGCCGCGCCGCCTGCACGCGGATCAAGGCCGCGGCGATGTCGCTGAAATCTTCCGGCGGCATCGCGGCGCTCATGCCGCCCTCAGGGCGCCTTGCAGACGAAATTCTCGGCCTTGTCGCTGGAGCCCTTGCCGGTCCAGTGCGCGGTCTTCGGATACGGGCACAGCGGGCGGGTGCGCACCGGCTCGCCCGGCGGCAGGCCGAAAAAGGTGGCGAAGTCGTCGGCGTATTTGATGGCCAGGATGTCCTGCGGCGGCTTGCTGGTCTCGATCCAGCGGGTCACCTCGCCGAGCATGTCGAACTGGTTGGGGCCGGGACCGCCCAGGCAGTGCGCCAGGCCCGGCACCATGTACAGGCGTACCGAGCCGTCCGCGGCCGGGCCGACCCTGGCGCGGATCTGCTGGAAGAAGTCGATGCTGTTCAGCGGGGAGATCGCGGAGTCGTCCCAGCCGTGGTAGATGATCAGCTTGCCGCCGCGCCTGGTGAAGGCTCCCAGGTCCGGGCTGGAATCGAGCAGCGCCCCGGTCTTCTCCTTCGCGGTGGCGAGGTCCTTGTCGAAGTCCATCTGCTCCAGGCTCCAGTCCGGCTGGCCGTACACGATGTAGCGGAAGTATTCGGTTGAGAAGAAGCGCTGCTCGGCGGTGGGGCCGGTGATCCACTGGTTCCACTGGATCGCCTCGCCGCCCGGCGGGAAACCCGGGCCGATCGACTTGCCGTGGGCATCCTTCGGGCCTTCGTAGATCTTGCGCGCGGTGACGACCTGGGGGGCGCTGAGGCAGTCCTCGTGGTCGGCGCCGGCCTTGCACTGCACCACGGCCGGATCGAACTTGCAGCGTCGCGGATCCTCCAGCAGGCCGTCCTGGACGCCGTCGAGCGCGTCGCACTTCTTGAACACCGCGTCCTGCAGCACCTTCAGCTTGCCGGCCGGCAGCCTGGCTTCCTCGGAGGCGCCGGTGGCGCGCGCGTTCCAGGCGAACTGCCCCATCAGCCTGGTCCACGGCGCGGCCGGGGCGCCGGCGATGATGCCCTCGTAGTCCTCGGGGTAGCGATCGGCCGCCGCAAGCGCCTCGCGGCCGCCGTCGGAGCAGCCTTCGAAGACCGAGTACTGCTGGGCACGGCCGTAATAGGCCCGGATCAGGGCCTTGGCCGCCAGCGCGTTGACGTGGTTGGCGCGGTAGGCGTAGTCCTTCAGCTTCTCCGGCTGGCCCATGGCCCAGTCGGCGCCCTCCTCGCCGGCGGCCGGATCGGCCTGGTGGCCGGTGTCGGTGCCGGCGGCGGCGTAGCCCTTGGCCACGGCGCCGCGCATGAAGACGTAGGGCGAGGTGAAGGTGCCGGCGTAGCCGCCGTTGCCGGTGCCGATGAACTTGCCGTTCCATTGCGCCGCCGGCGGCAGCCAGACCTCGATGCGGATCTCCGAGCTGGGCGTGGGCGTGAGCGTGGCGCGCACGCGGCAGAAGTCGGCCCCCACCGGCACCGGCGGCACGCCCTTGATGCTCAGGTCCAGCGTATCGGTCGCCGCCATCGGTTGCGCCGAGTCGATGTGCACCTGGTCCATCTTGAAGTCCTGCAGGGCGCTGCAGGCCGGATCGGCGGCTGCGATAGCGGCGGCCTGCTGCGCCGGCGCCGCGGCGGGAGCGGCGGCGGCGCTGGTGAAGTGGCTGGTGATCGCCGCCAGCGCCGGCGAACCTGCGGGCGCGGCGGCGGAGCCGCCGTCCGGGGTGAACTCGAGCAGCTGGTCGGTCGTGGTCGAGTACTGCGGCCAGGCGGCGTGGCCCGCCGCCGCCGGGGTGCCGCTGGCGGCGAAGGCGATCCAGTAGTCGCCGACCAGCTGCGCCGCGGCGCGGTCGGCATCGGCGATGTCGTCGCCGGTGGCGGAGAGATTGCCGAACACGTAGGGCACATCGGTGGCGTGCGGCGCACCCTTCAGCGACTTGCGCTTGGAGGCGGTGACATAGTTGAAGCGGTACAGGTAGGCCGGCTTGCCGGAAGCGGCGGCGGCCCCGGCCAGGAAATGCGCCGGCTCGACGAAAGTGAAGTCGTTGGCGAAATAGCTGTCGAAGTCGTCCTTCGAGGGGTAGGCCGCCTTGACCTTGTCGGCGTCAGCGCCGAGGCGCGGCAGGTTCTCCTTGACGAGCGGCCGCAGGAAGAAGCTCGGCAGGAAGCCGAGCTCGTTGCTGTTGGCGCCGATGATGTACGGCACCGGCGCCTGCTTGCCGGCGGCGAAGCCGGCGGCGACCTCGCCGCTGGCGATGCGGCCGTCGACCATCGGCCCGCTGTAGCTGGTCTTCTCCTGGTCGAGCATATTGATGCCGCCCAGCACCTTCGACGCCGGCAGCGCGCGCAGCGCCTCGGCGCCGCCGTCCCTGACGCCGGCCTTGGCGGCGAAGGCCTGGCCCAGGGCCTCGGCCGAGAGCGGTGTGCCCTCGCCGTGCAGCGCCGGCCACTGCGCGCGGCCGCCGCCGGAAGAGACGATGGCCTTGTGGAACAGTCCGCGCGCCTGCGGCGCCAGCATCAGGATATTGATCGACTCGCCGCCGGCGGATTCGCCGTAGATGGTGACGTTGCCGGGATCGCCGCCGAACGCGGCGATATTGCGCTTGACCCACTGCAGCGCCGCGATCTGGTCCATGAAGCCGTAGTTGCCGACGGGAGCGTCGGGGCTTTCCGCACTGAGCGCCGGATGGGCAAAGAAGCCGAAGCGGCCGAGGCGGTAGTTGAAGCCGACCACCACGGCGCCGCGCGCGGCCAGCTTGCCGCCGTCGGTGACATGGGCCGTGCTGGAACCGCTGACGAAGCCGCCGCCGTGGATCCACACCAGCACCGGCAGTTTCTTGCCGGCCGCCGCGGCCGGCGCCCAGATGTTGAGGTACAAGCAATCCTCGTTCAGCGGCTGGCTGGAAGCCGTCTTGTCCCAGGACATGCGGTTCTGCATGCAGTCGTTGCCGTACTGGGTGGCGTCGCGCACGCCGCTCCAGGCCGCCGGCGCAGCGGGCGCCCGCCAGCGCAGCGCGCCGACCGGCGGCGCGGCGTAGGGAACGTTCTTGTACGAGACGATGCCGTTCTCGCTGGCGCCACGCAGCAGGCCGCTATCGACCTGCACCGTGTCCGGCCGCGCGCCGTCGTCGGCAACGCCGCCGGGCGCGGCCAGGGCCGCCCACAGTCCCGCGCCGACCACGGCCGCCCGCAGCATGGGTCCAGGCTTCGCCATCGTCTCCTCCGCTTTCGTTCAGGGGCTGCCGGACGCCGCTTGCGCGACGCCCGGTGCTGTTTTGTTATACAGTTGCATAATGATTTTATGATAGTCCATCGGCCGCGAATGTCAAAGAACCGCGCAGCAAGCCGACGCGATCATCCTGCTGCTGGCCGTCACCGACCCCGCGCAGATCAACCGGCTGCAGAAGATCGCGGTCGAAACCACCCGCTTTCGGCAGCCGGGCTTGCGGCTGGCTTCGAGGTGAAACGGCCCCGGCCCCGAGCGGTTTGTTATACAGTTGAACAATGATTTTTATACTAGTCTATCGGCCATGAATGCCCAAAAACCACGCGGCAAGCCGAGGCCACAGCGCCGCGCAGGCGCCAAGGCCGGCACCGCCGGCGCTGCCGGCAAATCGATCAAGACAGCTCCCGGGCAGCCGACCCTGCGCACGCAGCAGAAGGAAGCCACGCGCGCGGCGATCCTGCAATCGGCGCTGCTGATTTTCTCGGAGCGCGGCTTCGACGGCGCCTCGACCCGCGACATCGCGGCGCATGCCGGCGTGCACCATGCGCTGATCAAGTACTACTTCGACAACAAGGACACGCTGTGGCGCGCCGCGGTCAGCTTCCTGTTCGAGCGGCAGGCCGCGGAAATGAGTTTCGACGCGCCCACCGCGAAGGCGAAGACGCGGCAGGGCCGCCGCGAGCTGGCCCGCGAGGCGCTGCGCCAGTACGTGCGCTATTGCGCACGCCATCCCGAGCACGCGCGGCTGATGATGCAGGAGAGCCTGCGCGACGGCGACCGCCTGAAGTGGGCCGCCGACACCTTCATCTCCGGCACCGCTTCCCGCGCCGAACATTTCGTGCGCGTGCTGCAGCGCGAGGGCCTGCTGCCCGACGTATCGGTGCCGGCCCTGGTTTACATCATCGTCGGCAGTGCCCAGCTGTTCTATACCCTGGCGCCGGAAGTGCGCCGCGTCTGGGGCATCGACCCCGCCGACGGGGACGTCACCGAGGCTCACATCGAAGCGCTGGTAGCCGTGCTGGTGCGCTGAGCGCCGCGCGCCGCGATCTCCGCGACGATGCGACGATGCGCGGCGAGGTCCATCGGGTACAGCGCCACCAGGCCGGCCGAGATCAGTCCGCCCAGCAGCGGGAACCAGAACATCATCTGCTTGATGCCTTCCAGCGTCTCCGGCGATTGTGCCGCGTTGGGCGTGTATCCCACATGCGACAGCGCCAGGCCGAGGAAGCCGGCGCCCAGACCCAGCGCGGCCTTCTGCCCCAGGGTGGCCAGGCCGAACACCATCGACTCGGTGCGCACGCCGGTACGCCATTCGCCGTATTCCACCGTGTCCGGCAGCATCGACCAGTAGCTCACCACGTACGCGCCGGTGCTGACCGCCTGCAGGCTCAAGGCGCAGAACAGCAGCGGCACCACGCCATCGCTGAAATGCCACAACAGCAGGCCGGCAATGCCCGGGATCGAGCCCAGCAGCCAGGCGTTGCGCTTGCCGAGCCGGCGCGCCACCAGCGCCCATAGCGGCACGCACAGCGCCGCCAGCAGGGCCACGAAGGCCAGCGCGCCGCCGGCCAGCTCGGCCTTGCCGATGACGTACTTGAAGTAATAGACCAGGTTCTTGCCGAACAGGGTGTTGCAGAAGGACGAGACGACCACCGAGCCCAGCACCACCAGCAAGGCGCGGTTGGCCAGCACCGAACGGGCGGCGGCCAGCAGCGGCGGCGGCGCGACCGATGGCTCCGCTTCCCCGCCGGCGTCATAGCCCTTGGTGGCCCAGGCCACCAGCAGCAGGATCAGGCTGGCGAGCAGGCCGAACGTCACCGCCAGCACCACCCAGCCGTGGCGCGGCGATTGCGGGGTCGACAGGGCTTTCACCACCGGCAGGGTCAGCGCCGCCACCGCCACCGCCGACAAGGTGGCGAAGACCATGCGGAAGGCGGTGAGATTGGTGCGCAGCTGGGCGTCGCGCGTGACGCGCGCGAACAGCGAGGCGTAGGGGATGGAGATCACCGCGTAAAAGGTGCGGAAGGCGATATGCGTGACCGTGGCGAACGCCACCGCGGCGCCGCTGCCGCCGGCCGGCCCCATGAACATGGCCGCGAACAGCAGGCCCAGCGGGATGCCGCCGAACAGCAGATAAGGGCGGTAGCGGCCGTAGCGGCTGCGGGTACGGTCCGCCAGCAGGCCCATCAGGGGATCGAGCAGGGCATCAACGATCAGGGCGGCCATGTAGATGGTGCCGGCGGTGGCGGCAGGCAGGCCGAGCACGTCGGTATAGAAGAACAGCAGGTAGAGCGAAGCCGTCTGCCAATAGAGATTGAAGCCGAAATCGCCGGCGCCCAGCGCGATCTTGCGGCCCAGGCTCATGCCTTTCCCGATCATTGCCTCACTCCTCCGGCGCCGGGGAGACGCCTTTCAGTTTTATTCACCAACTGTATAATGAGACTTCAGTATAGCTCAAACACGACCAAACCAAATGTCCAAGCCCTGGATCGGAATCGACCGCAACCGCTTCGTCGACGGTGCCGGCCGCCACGTCATTCTGCGTGGCCTCAACGTCGGTGGCGATTCCAAGGTGCCCTATCCGGACGGCGGCACCCACTATCCCAGCGACTTCGCCGACCACCGCACGGTCAGCTTCGTCGGACGCCCCTTCCCGCTCGGCCAGGCCGACGGGCACTTCGGCCGCATCGCCGGCTGGGGCTTCAACGCGATGCGCCTGCTGGTCACCTGGGAAGCGGTGGAGCACGCCGGCCCCGGGCTCTACGACAGCGACTTCATCGAGCACATCGGCCGCCTGTGCGAACGGGCGCAGGCTTTCGGCCTGGCCATCTTCATCGATTTCCACCAGGACGTATGGAGCCGCATGTCCGGCGGCAGCGGCGCGCCCGGCTGGGTCTTCGAAAAGCTCGGACTGGACTTCCGCAAGTTCGACGACGCCGGCGCGGCGCATGTGATGCAGCACCGCTACGACTATGCCAGCGCGGTGGCGCGGCAGGAAGACCGCTATCCGATGATGAGCTGGGCGCTGAACTACCTGATGCCGGTCAACGGCATCGTCTGGACCGCGTTCTTCGCCGGCGCGACGCTGACGCCGCAATGGCAGGTCGACGGCCGCAACGTGCAGGACTACCTGCAACAGCACTATTTCGGCGCGCTGCGCGCACTGGGCCTGCGCCTGCGCGACCTGCCCAATGTGCTGGGCTTCGACAGCCTCAACGAGCCCGGTCTGGGCTGGATCGGCCGGCGCATGTCCGAGTCGGCGCAGCAGAACAGCCCCATCGGCCCCTCGCCGCTGCGCCTGGCGCCGGGGTGGACGCCGCTGCAGGGCTTGAAAGTGGCGCGCGGCCTGAGCGTGTCGCTGCCGGTGATCACCGGCACCTCGCCGGAGGGTGAGGCGCTGCGCGCCCAGGTCGGTGTGAACCAGGCGCGCGTGCCGATCTGGCTGCCGGGAGCCGCCGACCCGTTCGAGCAGGCCGGCGCCTGGAAGCTGGACGGCGACCGGGCGGTGGTGCTGGACGAGGACTTCTTCTGCCGCGGCAGCGGCGGCCCGCTGCACATGGAGCGCGATTGCATGGCGCCATTCTTCAACAGCGTGGCGCGCACCATCCGCGAGGTGAACCCGGACTGGCTGCTGTTCGCCGAAATCAATCCTCATTCCGTAGGCCACGGCAAGACTTTTCCGGAGGACATGCCCGCCGCCGCCGTCAACGCCAGCCACTGGTACGACATCGCCCTGCTGTGGAGCAAGTCGTTCGCGGCGGACATGAGCGAGGCGCAGCTGGCGGAACTGAAGGAACGCTACCGCTTCCAGCTCGGCTATCTGCGCAGCCTCGGCCAGAGGCTCAACAGCGGCGCGCCGACGCTGATCGGCGAGTTCGGCATTCCCTACGATCTGAACGGCGGCGAGTCCTTCAAGCGCTGGCAGCAGGGGGAACGCGGCCCGGACGTATGGCGGGCGCAGTCGCAGGCCCTGGCACTGGCTTATGAGGTGCTGGACGAACTGCTGCTGTCCTCCACTCAGTGGAACTACACCGCCGGCAACCGCAACGACCTGCGCATCGGTGACGGCTGGAACCAGGAGGATCTGTCGGTGTACTCGGCCGACCAGGGCAGCGACAGCGACGGCCAGGACGGCGGACGCGCGATCGAGGGCTTCTGCCGGCCGTACGTGCGCTGCACCCAGGGCCTGCTGTCGCAGATGCGCTACGACGCTGCGCTCGGCACTTTCACCCTGGAGTTCACCGCCGATCCCGGCATCGATGCCCCCACCGAGGTGTTCGTGCCACAACGCCTCGGCGGCGATCTGTCGGTGGAGAGTTCCGGCGCCGCGGACTGGCAGCACCAGGCCGATCAACAGCTTCTGCTGATTCGCGCCGGGCAGGCCGGCCCGCTCAAGCTGATCCTGCGTTTCGGCCAGGCCGCGGCGGCGCCGCAACCCTGAGCCGACTTCGCGCCGCCATCCATCTTGAGCGACGGGCGCGCGCGATTCAGGCTGTTTTTGCGACGGCGAGCCCGAGCTCCTCGATCATCCGCTGGCGGATCGCGAACTTCTGGATCTTGCCGGTGACGGTGACCGGAAAGCCCTCGACGAAGCGGATATAGCGGGGAATCTTGTAGTGGGCGATCTGCCCGCGGCAGCAGGCCTGCACTTCGTCGGCCGTCATGCTGGCACCGTCCTTGAGCACGATCCAGGCGCACAGCTCCTCGCCGTATTTCGGGTCGGGCAGCCCCACCACCTGGACATCGCGCACCTTCGGATGGCGGTAGAGGAACTCCTCGATTTCGCGCGGATAGATGTTCTCGCCGCCGCGGATCACCATGTCCTTGATGCGGCCGACGATATTGCAGTAGCCCTGCTGGTCCAGCACCGCCAGATCGCCGGTATGCATCCAGCCGCTGCGATCGAGCACCTCGGCGGTCTTCGCCTCATCGCCCCAGTAACCGAGCATCACCGAGTAGCCGCGCGTGCACAGCTCGCCGGTGGCGCCGCGCGGCACGATGCGGCCCTGCGCATCGACGATCTTGACCTCGCAGTGCGGATGGATGCGGCCGACGGTGGCGACGCGACGCTCGAACGGATCGTCGACACCGCTCTGGAAGCTGACCGGCGAGGTCTCGGTCATGCCGTAGGCGATGGTCACCTCGCCCATGCCCATCTGGCCGATGACGCGCTTCATCACTTCCACCGGACAGGGACTGCCGGCCATGATGCCGGTGCGCAGGCTGCGCAACGCGAAGTCGCCGAAGCGCGGATGATCGAGTATCGCGATGAACATCGTCGGCACGCCGTACAGCGCGGTGCAGGCTTCCGCGGCCACGCCTTCGAGGCAGGACAGGGCATCGAAGGCCTCGGCCGGATAGACCATGGTGGCACCGTGCGTCAGGCAGCCCAGGTTGCCCAGCACCATGCCGAAGCAGTGGTAGAGCGGCACCGGGATGCAGACGCGATCGCCCGGAACCAGCCGGATCGCCTCGCCGATGAAATAGGCGTTGTTGAGGATGTTGTGGTGCGACAGCGTCGCGCCCTTGGGATGGCCGGTGGTGCCGGAGGTGAACTGGATGTTGATCGGATCGTCGAACTGCAGGGCGGCGCCGACGCTTTCCAGCCGGGCCAGCTCCGCGCCGTCGGGCGGCGCCAGCAGCTGGTCGAAGCCGAGCATGCCCGGCGCACACCCAGGGCCCAGGCAGATGAGCATTTCCAGCGCCGGCAGGCCGGCGGCGCGCAAGCGACCGGGCGCGGCGGCGGCCAGTTCCGGCGCGAGGTCGCCGAGGATTTCCACGCAGTTGCTGGCCTTGATCGCCGGCGCCAGGATCAGGGCCCGGCAGCCGACCTTGTTCAAAGCGTATTCCAGCTCGCTGCGCCGGTAGGCCGGATTGATGTTGACCAGGATCAGCCCGGCCTTGGCGGTGGCGAACTGGGTCAGCGCCCATTCCAGGTTGTTCGGCGACCAGATCCCGATGCGGTCGCCGGGATTCAAACCCAGGCGCAGCAGGCCGCAGGCCAGGGCATCGACCCGCCGCCGCAGTTCGGCATAGCTCAGGCGCACGCCCTGGTGGCGCACCACCAGGGCTTCGCGGCCGGCGTGCTCGGCGCAGGCGGCATCGAAGTAGTGGCCGATGGTGCGGCCGAGCAGGGGCCGGGACGAAGCGCCGTGGACATAGCTGGGCTGTTGCATGGGTCTCCTCCGCGCCTATTGCACGCTTACATAGTTGCCGAGGCCGATGATGAAGGTGGAGCCGACCAGGGCGCCGATGCCGGCCCACACCTGCCGCCGGGTGCGGCGGCTGGCACCGGCCCATTCCCGCAGCGCGAAGCCCCACAGCGTCGAGAACAGGATGATGCTGGCCATGTGCAGCGTCCACGACGAGAACTTGTAGATTCCCATCTGGCTCTCGCCCATGGTGTAGAAGAAGAACTGGAAGTACCACAGCGTACCGCCCAGCGCCGACAGCAGGTAGTTGCGCAGCAGCGGCATGCCGGCGCCGCCGGGCGCGGCGCGGCCGAGGAACTGGCCGGCCGACTTGTTGCGCAGGATCAGGACCAGGCACCACAGGAAATTGGTGGTGAAGCCGCCGGCCAGTACCACGCACAGCACCGGCAGGCCCTGCGCCAGCGGGTCGGTGCCGGCGGCGAGGCTCAGCTGCTGGATCGGCTGGCCGGCGTTGAGGCCCCAGGCGAAGCAGCCGGACATGAGGCCGGAGAACACCGCGATGACCAGTCCGCGGCGCAGGTTGAACTCGGCGATGCCCTGCTTGAGCTGTTCGTCGCCCTGCTCGCGCTCCTTGGCGCGGCCAGCCCTGGCGACCAGCACCATGCCGGCCAGGGTGACGAGGATGCCGCACAGGGTGATCTGGCCGCTGGGCGTGGCGGCGATGGCGCCGAAGGTGCCGTTGAAGATCGGCGGGCCCACGGTGCCGGTGACGGTGGTCAGGCCGAGCACCACGGCCATGCCCAGCGACAGGCCGAGGTAGCGCATGGTCAGGCCGAAGGTCAGCCCGCCGAAACCCCACAGCACGCCCCAGAACCAGCACCAGAACAGTGTGTGCGGTGAAGCGGCGCCGAGCACGCCGAGCAGGTCGCGGGTGCGCAGGGACGCGAACACCCAGGGCGCCACGATCCACGAGAACACGCCGCCGGTCAGCCAGAAGATCTCCCAGGACCAGGCGTGCACGCGCTTGTACGGCACGTAGAAGCTCGCCGAGGCGAGGCCGCCGAGCCAGTGGAACACCACGCCCAGGGGCGGGTTGGGACTCATCGTTATCTCCTCCAGTCCGTTTTTTGTTTTGCTGTTGCTTCGCTGTTGTCTGGGGTGGACCGCGCTCAGCTCTCGACCAGGATGTGGCGGCCGAGGTCGGCGATGCGGGTGCAGCCGGTCAGGGCCATGGCCACGCGCAGCTCCGCCGCCAGCAGCTCCAGCAAGTGGGCGACGCCAGCCTCGCCGCGCGCCCCCAGCGCATAGGCCCAGGCGCGCCCGAGCAGCACGCCGCGCGCACCCAGGGCCAGCAGGCGCAGCGCATCCAGGCCGGAGCGCACGCCGCCATCGGCGAGCACGGTGAGGCGCTCGCCCACCGCGTCGACGATCGGCGGCAGGGCGCGCGCCGTCGAAGGCGTGCCGTCGAGCTGGCGGCCGCCGTGGTTGGAGACGACGATGCCGTCGGCGCCGGCCTGCGCCGCGGCGCGAGCGTCGTCCGCATCGAGGATGCCCTTGACGATCAGCGGTCCGCGCCACTGCGCACGCACCCACTCCAGGTCCTTCCAGGTGACACTCGGATCGAAGTTGGCGCGCATCCAGGCGAAGAAATCCTCGAGCCCGCTGTCCGGCCCCAGCACCGGTGCGACATTGCCCAGGGCATGGGGACGGCCGCGCAGGCCCACATCCCAGGCCCAGGCCGGACGCAACAGCGCCTGGCCGAAGCGCCGCGCCGCGCCGGCGAAGCCGGGCGCACCGGCCAGGCCGGAGCGGTAGTCGCGGTAGCGCGAGCCCGGTACCGGCATGTCGACGGTGAAGACCAGGGCCGGGCACTGCGCCGCCGCGGCCTGCGCCAGCAGGTCCCTCATGAAGGCGCGGTCGCGGATCATGTAGAGCTGGAACCAGAACGGCGCGCCGCTGCCGGCCGCGACTTCGCCGAGGGAACAGGCCGACACGGTGGACAGGCAGAACGGCACGCCCGCCGCGGCCGCGGCACGCGCCGCCTGCACTTCGCCGCGCCGGGCATTCATCCCGGCCAGGCCGATCGGCGCCAGCGCGAGCGGCAGCGCCTGCTTGCGGCCGAACAGCTCGACCGAGAGGTCGATGCTGGAGACGTCGCGCAGCACGCGCTGGCGCAGCGCGATGGCGGCCAGGTCCTCGACGTTGCGGCGCAGCGTCACCTCGGCGTAGGAGCCGCCATCGATGTATTCGAACAGGAAGCGCGGCAGCCGGCGCCGCGCCATCTCCCGGTAGTCGAGCGCCGACGCCGCCTTCATGCGCAGGTCTCCTGCGCGCCGATGCGGCGCAGCCATTCAGTCCGGTAGCGCCCCAGGTCGGCCTCGAGCGGCCGCGCCCGGCGCAGGGCGGCGGGCGGCGGCAGCGCCGGATCGACCAGGCGCAGCGCGCCATAGGGCACGGCTTCGTAGGCGCCGCCGGCGTAGACCTCGGCCTCTGGCCGCAGCGCGGCGAGAGCGCGCACGAACACTTCGGCCTGGGCGAAGCGCCCTTCGATCAGGATGCGCTGGCGCGCGCCGATCAGGCCGAGCGCCACATCGCTCATCAGGGCCAGGTACAGGCCCAGCGCCGCGGCGCGCTGCGCCGCGTCCGCCGGCTCGCCGATCCAGCGTCCGCGCGCATCCGGAAACGGTCCCACGCCCGGCGCCCAGGCGGGCAGCACCATGGCGCCGCCGGCGAGCAGCGCCGGTACGGCGGCCAGCAGCGCCGGCTGCTCCAGCGCACCGAATCCGCCGAGCGCTTCGATCTCGCGTCCGCCCATGAAGCGCGCCGAAGGCACCGGACGGCCGTGGATGTCGACATTGACCAGGCAGTCGCGCCGTTCCGGCAGCGCGGTGAGGTCGGGCGCCGCCACGGCCGCCGGCGAGCGCATCGCCACGAACCAGGTGCCGGTGGAAATCACCGTCGCCTCGTGGTCGCCGATCTCGCGGAAGCCGCGCGCGGCGAGCAGGGCGGCATTGGAATCGTGCAGGCCGCAGTGCACGCGCAGCTGCGGCGGCAGCCCGCTGCGCGCCACCCATTCCGGGCTGAGCGGCCCGAGCGCCTGGCCGGCGTGACGCAGCGGCGCCAGGCGCGCCGCCCAGCCGCGCGTGCAGGCCAGCTCGCTGTGGATGCGCCGCGCCGGCTGCCACAGATCGCTGTGGCAGCCCAGGCTGGTCACCTCCGAAGCCGCCACGCCCGACAGCCGCCAGGCCCAGTACTGCGGCCAGGGCAGGATCTGCGCGTCCCCCTCCAGAACCCCGGGCACGAGCGTTTCCAGGCGGTGCAGCTGCAGACCCAGGTTGAGTCCGTCCGGCAGCGCCGGCGAGCCGCTCTGGGCAAAGGGATCGCGTCCCGCGCGGTACGCGGCCAGCTGCTGCGCCGGCACTTGCTCCTCGTAGTCCTGCACCGCGCAGGCCAGGCGGCCGTCGCGGATCACCGCCGCCGCCGCGCCATGGGCCACCGGGACGATCGCCGCCACCGACCCCAGCCGCGCGAAGTCGGCCAGGCCGGCGGCCAGCCATTGCTCGATTCCCGCGGTGTCCAGCGCGCGATAGCCCGGAGCCGCGACGCTCTGGTTGACGTGTACGTGCTGTGCCAGCTGCCTGCCACCCTCGTCCCAGAGGCTCAGCTTGGCCAGCGTCTTGCCCACGTCAAGAACGATCACCCTGCCCGACGACATATGTCTTCCCATGCGCCCTTGTGATCTAGTATTATCGATTATGATCGAATTGTACAAAAAATGACTGAAGGTGATTCGTGATCAAAAGCGCCCCGGCCATCCCCTTCGCCATCCCCGACCATCGCTGGTCGGACGCGGTAGCGCACGAGATGACGCCGGAACAGCTGTTGCTGTATCGCTCGAACCTGCTCGGCTCGGACCTGACCATCACCAATTTCGGCGGTGGCAACACTTCGGGCAAGCTCGACGGCGTCGACCCGCTGAGCGGCAAGGCGGTCCAGGTGCTGTGGGTCAAGGGCTCCGGCGGCGACATCGGCTCGATGCGGCTGGACGGCTTCGCCACCCTGTACCTCGACAAGGTCCTGGGCCTGGAGCGCCTGTATCGCGGCCTCGCGCATGAGGATGAGATGGTCGGCTATCTGGCGCATTGCGCCTTCGGCCTGAATCCGCGCGCCGCCTCGATCGACACGCCGCTGCACGCCTTCCTGCCTTACGCCCACGTCGACCACCTGCATCCCGACGCCGTCACCGCGCTGGCCGCCTGCGACCGCGGCGAAGCGATCACCGCCGAAGTCTACGGCGGCCGCGTCGGCTGGCTGCCATGGCAGCGTCCGGGCTTCGAGCTGGGCCTGCGCCTGCGCGCCTATGCGGCGTCCAGGCCGGGCCTGCGCGGCGTGGTGCTGGCCGGCCACGGCCTGATCTGCTGGGGCGACAGCGCCCGCAGCTGCTACGACAACTCGGTCGAGCTGATCGCCACCGCCGCGCACTTTCTCAATGGCCATCTGGCCATGGCTCCCGCTTTCGGTGGAAATGCGGTTGCGGCGCAGGACGCGGCGGCGCGTGCGCGCATCGCCGCCGGACTGATGCCGCGGCTGCGCGCCCTGATGAGCCGCGACCGCCCCAGGCTCGGGCACTTCAGCGACGACGCCGGTTCGCTGGAATTCGCCGGCAGCCGCGACTTCCTGCGCCTGGCCGCCATCGGCACCTCCTGCCCCGATCATTTCCTGCGCACCAAGATCGCACCGCTGGCGCTCGATCCCGCGCGCATCGACGACGACCTCTACCTGGAGGAAGCGCTTGCCGGCTACCGCGCCGCGTATGCGGCCTACTACCAGCGCTGCGCCAGGGCGGGCGACCCGGCGATGCGCGACGCCAACCCGGTCATCGTGATGCTGCCGGGCGTCGGCCGCTTCAGCTTCGCCGCCGACAAGGCCACCGCCCGGCTGGCCGGCGAGTTCTACGGCAACGCCATCAACGTCATGCGCGGCGCCAGCGCCATCGGCGCCTATGTCGGCCTGGATGAACGGGAGGCCTTCGGCATCGAGTACTGGGCGCTCGAAGAAGCCAAGCTGCGCCGCATGCCGCCGCCGCGACCGCTGGCCGGCAGGGCCGCGCTCATCACCGGCAGCGCCGGCGGCATCGGCGCCGCGATCGCCGCGCGCCTGCTGATGGAAGGCGCCTGCGTCATGCTGACCGATCGCGATGCCGCCGTGCTCGAGCAGACGCGGCTGCGCTTCGCGGCGGAGTTCGGCGCCGACGCGGTGCGCGCCGTGCTGTGCGACGTCACCGACGAGACCCAGGTCGGCGAAGCCTTCGCCGCCTGCGCACGGGAATTCGGCGGACTCGATCTGCTGGTGGCCAACGCCGGCCTGGCGTCGTCGGCGCCAATCGAGCAGACCACCGTGGCCCTGTGGCAGCAGAACCACGAGGTGCTGGCCAAGGGCTATTTCCTGAGCGCGCGCGCGGCGTTCCCGCTGCTGCGGCGGCAGGGCGGCTCGATCGTGTTCATCGGCTCCAAGAACGCGCTGGCGGCGACCCCCAACGGCGCGGCCTATGCCTCGGCCAAGGCCGCCGCCGTGCACCTGGCGCGCTGCCTGGCCCTGGAAGGCGCCGGCAGCGGCATTCGCGTCAACGTGGTCAACCCCGATGCGGTGATCCGCGGCTCGCGCATCTGGGACGGCAACTGGCGGCAGGAGCGCGCCCAGGCGCACGGCATCGACGCCGGCGCGGCGCTGGAGCAACATTACCGCGAGCGCAGCCTGCTCAAGCGCGACGTGCTGCCGGAGGATGTGGCCGAGGCGGTGCTGTTCTTCGCTTCCGACGCGTCCGCCAAGTGTACGGGCAACATCATCAACGTCGATGCCGGCAACGCGCAGGCGTTTACCCGCTAGGAGAACAGCATGAGCGCCAGGCAGGATCTGATCAGCGCCGACTTCATCGCCCGGCACAATGCGCAGCGCGTCGCCTCGCTGCAGGACGAATACGAAAGCCTGCGGCGGGTACTGCACCGGCGCGGCATCGCCATCGACGCCGTCACCCAGCGCGCGGCGAAGCTGGAGCTGGCGCTGCCGTCCTGGGGCGTCGGCGTCGGCGGCACCCGCTTCGCGCGCTTTCCCATCCCGGGCGAGCCCACCAGCGTGCTGGAAAAACTCGAGGACTGCGCCGTCGTGCAGCAGCTCTGCCGCATCACGCCGAGCGTCTCGCCGCACCTGCCCTGGGACAAGATCGGTGATGCGCGCGCCATGCGCGAGCGGGCGGAGAATCTGGGGCTGCGCTTCGACGCGGTCAATTCGAACACCTTCCAGGACGCGCCCGGCCAGGCGCTCAGCTACCGCCACGGCTCGCTGTCCCACACCGACCCGGCGGTGCGGGCGCAGGCGATCGCCCACAACCTCGAGTGCATCCGCATCGGCCAGGCGCTGGGCTCCAAGGCCATCACCGTCTGGATCGGCGACGGCAGCAACTTCCCCGGACAGCAGTCCCTCGCCGGCGCCCTGGACCGCTATCTGGAATCGGCCGCGCAGATCTATGCGGCACTGCCCGGTGACTGGCGCATGCTGCTGGAGCACAAGCTGTACGAGCCGGCGTTCTATTCGACGGTGATCTCCGACTGGGGCAGCAGCATCCTGGCGGCGCAGCAGCTGGGGCCGCAGGCGCAGTGCCTGGTGGACCTCGGCCACCATGCGCCCAGCGTCAACATCGAGCAGATCGTGGCGCGCCTGCACCGCTTCGGCAAGCTCGGCGGCTTTCACTTCAACGACTCGAAGTACGGCGACGACGACCTCGATTCCGGGTCGATCAACCCGCACCAGTTGTTCCTGGTGTTCAACGAACTGGTGGAAGCCGAGCAGCGCAAGCCGCGGGACTTCAGGCCGGCCTACATGATCGACCAGTCGCACAACGTCACCGATCCGATCGAGAGCCTGCTGTCGAGCGCCGAGGCGATTTGCGGCGCCTACGTGCGGGCGCTGCTGGTGGACCGCGACGCCCTGTCCGAATATCAGCGCACCAACGACGTGATGATGGCGTTCCAGACCCTGCGCCGCGCTTACAATGTCGACGTCGCGCCGATCCTGGCCGTGGCCCGCCGTGAGGCCGGCGGCGCGATCGATCCTCTCGCCGCCTACCGCGAGACCGGCTGGCGCGCGCGCATGGCGCGCGAACGCCGGCCGACGGCGGCCGGCGCGGGGATCGTCTGAACCACCTTGCCCGACGAGTAGCCGCATGCACGCCGCCGAACGCGAACAGGTCATCCTGCAGCTGATCCAGCAGCGCGGCTTCATCGCCTTTCAGGAGCTGGACAGCCACCTCGATGCGTCGCCGGCGACGCTGCGGCGCGACCTCGACAAGCTGGAGAGCGCCGGACGCATCGTGCGGGTGCACGGCGGCGCCAGGCTGGCGGAAGGTCAGGCGGCGGAGAGCGGCGACATCCAGCACCTGCGCGGCGTGCCGTTCCACCAGAACATCGCGCGCAACGACGAAGCCAAGCGCGCCATCGGCCGCGCCGCCGCGGCGCTGTGCCGCCCGCAGGAATCGGTGATCATCGACGGCGGCTCGACCACCCTGCAGATGTGTCCGCACCTCGAAGCGCTCGAACTGCAGGTGCTGAGCAATTCCCTGCACATCATCAACGCCCTGCTGCCGCAGCCGGGCACGCGCATCGCCATTCCCGCCGGCACCGTATTCCGCGAGCAGAACATCGTGCTGTCGCCGTTCGACAACGACGGCATGGAACGCTACCGGGCCTCACGCATGTTCATGGGCGCCGCCGCCGTCGGCCGCCACGGCGTGATGCAGGCCGACCTGATCCTGGCCCAGGCCGAGCAGCGCCTGCTGGCCCGCGCCGATGTCCTGATCCTGCTGGTCGACAGCAGCAAGTTCGAGGCGCCGGCCGGGCATGTGGCCTGCGCCCTCGATGACGTGGACATCGTGGTCACCGACGCCGGCATCCGCGACGAGCATGTGCGCATGTTGAAGGACCACGGCGTGACCCTGGTGGTCGCCAACGGCTGACCCGACCGCCAGGCGGCTGACCACGCGGCCCATCGCCGGTCCCTTAGATCCTGGAAAGAATGAGTCCGCTTCGCCCGACGGTGACTAGCACATTCTCTGCCGCCGCCACCTGGTTTGCCGCTGTCCCCCGCACTTGCCGCACCGCTTCGGTAATGTTGTTCATGCCGTGAATATACCCCTCTCCCAATAGCCCACCATTGGTATTGACGGGCAGCTTGCCGCCAAGCTCGATTGCGCCGCTGCGAATGAAGTCCTTGGCCTCGCCCGGCCCGCAGAAGCCGTATGCCTCCAGGGTCATGAATACGATCGGCGAGAAATTTTCGTAGATCATCGCCACGTCGATGTTGTCAGGCCCCAGTTCGCTCTGCCTCCACAGGGCGGCGGCCGAGCCGAGTGCGTCCGGGTGTCTTTCCAGATCATCGCGATAGTAGTTGAACAGCGTATCGCCATGCATCACGTGGGATTGGGCGGCAGCCGCGATGCGCGCCGGTGCCTGGCGCAAATCGCGGGCGCGATCCAGCGTGGTCACAATCAAGGCCACGCCGCCGTCGCTCTCCTGACAGCAGTCAAGGAGGCGCAGGATCGGCTCCACGATCCAGCGGGAGGCCTGGTGTTCTTCCAAGGTAATCGGGCGGCCGTAAAACCAGGCCAGCGGATTGGTCGCGGCGTGCTTGCGCGCGGCCACCACATAACGGCCAAGATCCTCATTGCGCACGCCGTAACGATGCATATAGCGCTGGTACCAGAGGGAATAGATCTTGGCCGGCGTGTCCAGCCCATGGGAAAAATGCAGCGATCGCGGCGGTGCTTCCCCGCCACCGGCATACGCGGATGCTGTTCCCGGTTGACCGAAACGGAAGCCGGACCGCTCATTGAATGCCCGATAGATCAGCACGGCATTTGCGGCGCCGGACGCCACCGCCGCGGCCGCAACCTGGACGGTGGCGCAGGAGCCGCCCCCGCCAAAGGGAGTGCGAGCCGTCCAGCGCAGCTGCTCGATGCCAAGGGACCGCACCAACTGCATTTCATCGTTGGTGTCTTGTACGAACGTCACGAGTCCATCGATGTCGCGCGGCTCCAGGCCGGCATCGCGGATTGCCGCCAGGCTGGCCTCGGCAGCGAGTTGCATCTCGCTGCGCCCCGAGTTCTTCGAGAACTCCGTCTGCCCGATCCCGACAATGGCCGTGTTGTTCAGAGGAAGCATCAGGCATCCTCCACGACGCAAAACCGAGGCAGAAGCGAGCCGTTGACCTCCCTGAATGTCACTTCGACCGGTGTTCCGATATCGATGCGTCCGGGGCCGATCAGATTGGCGACGAATCTCACCCCTTCTTCCATATCCGCCAGCACGACGGTGCGCGGCGCATCGTCGGGCCGCGAAGGGTGCTTCGATATGATCCAGGAATAGACACGGCCCCTGCCGGAAAGCGGCACCGGCTCCCACTTCACGGAGTTGCATTTCCAGCACATCGGGGCGGGAGGGTGACGCATGGCGCCGCAACCGCTGCATTTCTGCACCAGCAGCCTGCGTCGATCGACTCCATCCCAAAAGAAATCCTCATCTTTGACCATCAGACACGCCCGCACTAAAACTGATACTTGGCAGTGAAGGCCACATAATCGCGGTCAGCGTAGGGATGCTGTTCCACCGTAGGCGTGCCCAGGAATCCGCTATAGGTCAAGCCAAGATTCAAGCGCTGAAGGTAACTGAAGGTGATCCCCACAGAGTCGCGCTGATCACCTTCGCCGTAAAGCGCGCCGAAGGTTCCCGGGGCCGGCGATCCTTTGGCGATGGCCTGAAAGGTGACGGGGACGGCGATATCCCAGCCCGGAAAAACGTTGTTCCAGCCAAACATGACTTCGGTCGAGTAGGCCCAGGCGTTCTTGGTTCCCGGCCCGGTGCCGTTGGTGAGTTGCGAGTTGCCGCCGACCGGGGTCACGCTGTTGATGTGGATGTATTGCGCTTCGCCGATGAGCTCGATCGAGTCCCATAACAGCCCGTGCCCGAGGGCCTGGATGGCGCTGAGGTCGAATTGCATGGTCTTGCCGCGGGTCGCGCTGGGCGCCGCCGGGTTGACCAGCAGATCGATGCCGTCGCGATAGTCGGCTTCGCCGGCGACGCTTACCCCGAACAGCTGGCTGGAGAAGCTCAGCGCACCCATGTGGATGCCGTCCTGGTAGGCGAGGTTGTAGGAGACCGGAACCTTGATGCCGAGCGCCTGCGAAGTGAGCGGTTGCGTCACCAGCGGAACCTGCACCCCGAGCGGGCCGAGGATGCCGGTCTCCACGGCTTGCAGAATGCCCTGCAAGGGTTGCGGCAAAACGCTCAGCGGCGCCAGCAGGACCTGAGAGCCCTGGTTGAGACTGATGAACGGAGCCGTATCCGTGTAGCGCAGGTAGTAGGCGCCGATGCCGGTCTGCTGGGTGAGCTGGTATTTCAGGCCGATGCCGTACTGCCCGTAGTCGCTCGGCTTGAGATCGGGGCCGCGTGTGGCGGTCCAGAACTGCGGCGTGCCGGGCACGATCTGTCCCAGGGGGATATTGAGCGGAGCCGGCAGCGGCGCCAGGCCGTAGAACGGATTCTGCGTGAGATAGATGAATTCCGAGCCGGGCCCGACCACGTCCGCGGTCGAGAAATAATCGCCGGCGGGACTCAGTTCCGTCGGCTTGTACTGGAGCTTGTAGTAGCCCAGCACGGTGAGGTCGTCGCTGAGGCCGAGCTTGAGCGCGACCTGTTTGGTGGGCAGCAGCAGGTCCTTGACCTCGATGCCCGGGATGAAGGCCTTGGTGGCGTCCGCAGGCGACATGGCCGTTGCCATCCCCGAGAAGAACAGGGCCTCGCCCCATGCAACCACCTGCTTGCCGACGCGCAGGTCGATGTCCTGCTGCGGGCCCAGTTTCCAGTTGCCGAAGGCATAAGCATCGAGCAGGCGCAGCCGCTGGCCATCGTAGTAGCGTGCGCCCTGGGTGAACTTGTTGTACTGGCCGGTCTTGTTGACCGTGGCCGGCGAGTTATTGTCGTTCGGGTGATGATAGACTTGGTCGTAGAAGCCATCGCCGCTCAGGGCCAGGCCGTAGTTGGGTCCATGGACGATCAGTTCCGCCAGGCCGCTGATGCGATTGTTGAACAGGCTGTACGCCTTGAAATTGCGGTCGCCGTCGTCGTAATTGATGGTCGAGGGCAACATGGTGGTGGCGTTCACCGGCCCATTGGTGAGCGCGCCGCTCGGATCCTTCAGCCGCATCAGCGCCGCATAGCTGACGGTCAGCTTGTACTCCGCATCAAAATCGTCACCGAGGCTGATGCTGCCGGCGTGGACCGGGGCGCTTAGCGCCGCTCCGATGACGCCGGCCAGGACATAGGACAGTCCAGGAGTCCGATGCAGACTGCTCTTGCCTTGACGGTTGTTCATTGTTCTCCTCCCAGCACTGCTTTTGTCCGGCGTCTGAAAGACCTTGCTTTCAGCGCCACGCCCTTTCATGGGGCCTTGGCAACAGCCCTGCGCATACCGAGCTACGAAACCGCAACTCCGGAGAGCCTAGTGGCCATGCTCGGCCGCCTTTGGGCCGTACTGATCCGGCGTGTTGCCCGGGTCGTTGAGCTTCCACCAGCTCCCCACTTCGTTCACCAGATAGGCGACCTCGTAGGTTGCGGACAGCAGGTCCTGGTAAATCGACGCGCCGCGGTGGTAGCACTCGCATTCCGCGGAATAGTGGTAGTCGATCCACGAGGCGCGCCACAGCTGGCCGCGCGCGTCGTAGATGTCGGACCACAGCGCCAGCCAGGAGTCCTCGTCGACATACAGGATGCGGCGCTTGTAGATGTGACGCACGCCCGGCTTGCTGAGGCCCTCGATCACCCAGACCCGGTGCAGTTCGTATCTCTGGTATTCCGGGTTGACGGTCTGCGGGCCGAGGATGTCCTTGTACTTCAACGCGGGATCATTGATCTTGAAGTTGTTGTAGGGGACGTAAATCTCGCGCTTGCCGACCAGCTTCCAGTCGTACCGCTCCGGGCTGCCGTTGAACAGGTAGTCCTCGTCCACCGTACGCACCCCGGCCGGAGGCTCGGGATAGTCGAACCCGACGTCCGGCAGCTGGCGCACCCGGCGGGTGCCCGGGTTGTACTGCCAGGTCTGCAGGTGGTTCTTGGCGAAGTTGCTGGGCAGCGCCGCGACGTTGAGGGTGTCCTTGTCGCGCGGTGGCGCCAGCAGGCCGTCGTAGGCATAGACGCTCCACTCTTCCTGCGGCAGGCCGAAAGCGTTGAGGTCGAACGGCAGGCGGATGGAACGGAACTTGTGGCGGGCCCAGGAGGTGCTGCCATTGGCATAGACGTCGGCCGAGTCGTAGATGACCGCCTCGTTCAGCGCAGAATAGTTGTTCTGCGTGATGTTCCACACGGCTTCCAGGCCGTTCTGGGGAAACGGGAAGGCGATCGCCCTGGTCAGTGCCGTCGACCCCAGCCCGTTGTCGGTGAGTTCCGCGGCCAGCGCATTGGCCTTTGCCGTCTTGCAGACACCGTCCGGTACGCGGAAGTCGCGGTGGCTGAGGTACACGTTCATCCGGAAGGCGTTCGGGAAATGCTGGAACATGCCTTTCTGGCTGTCGGTCAGCTTGTCGGCGTACTGCGCCATGTTCTGCGCGGTGATGGTGAACAGCGGCTTCTCGTCGGCGTAGGGACCGGGGTCGTAGTCGCCCTTGCCCTTCATTCCTGGCCATGCATCCAGCCACTTGCCGCTGTACGCCGCCACACCCGATGGAGTGGCCGCCTTCTCGGCGCCGGTGCAGGTGTATTTGTCGCCCCCAAGCTGATTGGCCTGGTCGGCGGGCACCTTTGCCGACGAGGGAAACGCCATGAAGCCGGAACTCAGGGCCAGCAGGAACGATGCACCTGCGGTCTTTAGCCTATTCACGTTGCTCCTCCAGTTCGGATCCGCGCGGACCTCTTCGATGCTGCTTTGTCTGCAAATGCCCGATCAACCATCTCTTTACGGCAACAGCCAGCCCGGGCGCTGCTGCGCGCCACCCTGAGATCATTTTTAATTTTGGCCCCACGCGATGCACATCAGCGGTGCATCGGCGCTGCTCTACGCTTTCAGCACCTGCTCGAACTTACGGTACAACAGTAAAACCTTTTTGTCAAAATGTTTTTCATATTAGCGTTGGAGAATTCCATCGCTGCCAAAACCGGCCTTTTCAGGAGCCCGGCCAATCCCTTGCGATTGGGACAGAAGAAGCGGACAGTGCGCGGCACGGCCGCATTGTTCGCGCGCCAGCCTGGGCGGATTCCCCTGGGAACTTCGCTACTCGTGGGTACTGCGGCCGATCGCGGACTCGAGGCTGTTGCCGGACCTCGGGCCCTATCCGTCGATTGTTGCCGGTCTGGATTGATGCATCGGCGCGACGTGCCGCGTCAGTCGGCGATCAGGTCGGCCGGAACATCGGCCATCACAATAAAGTTTGCATTCCAATGTTTTCTGTTAGGCCGGTGTGTTTCCTCTACTTCGCAGCGACCGGCCTGAATGTCGCCGGCACATGGGTAAACCCGCGAACGTTCGGGTTGTGCGCCCGGGCCAGGCCGCTTTCCTGAATTTCGTATTCCGGGATGCGCTTGAGCAGTTCCTCGAACACCACCCGGACCTCCATTCTGGCAAGGGCTGCCCCCAGGCAGGAGTGCATGCCGAAGCCGAACGCCATGTGATCACGCGAGCCGCGGCGAATATTGAAGCTGTCCGGATCCGGGTATTTGTCCGAATCGCGGTTCGCCGAAATGATGCACAAGCCGACGCGATCGCCTTTTTTCAGCTTCTTGCCGCGCATTTCCAGGTCCTGCCCGACGCGGCGGACGATGATCTGCGACGAGCCGTCGAAGCGCAGCACCTCTTCTACTGCATTGGGAAGCAGGCTTGGATCGTCGACCAGCATCTTGCGCTGCTCGGGATGCTGCCAGAGGCGATAGGCCATATTGCCGATCAGCTTGGTGGTCGTTTCATTGCCCGCGATCGCCAGCAGGATCAGGGTTCCGATCACCTGCTCACGGCTCAGCGTGCCTTCCTTCTCGCCGCGCATCATGATACCGATCAGGTCCGCGCCGTGCGGCCCGCTGGCGTGCAGATTGGCGTGCGCGTCGAAGTACTTCGCCATGTTCATGTAGCCGGTCACATTGCGCTCGGACAGGTCGTGCTGCTTGTCCTCGCGCGCAATCAGATCGTCGGCCCAGCCACGCACCATGTCCTGATCCTGCTTCGGCACGCTGGTGAGGGTGGAGATGACGTCCATCGGCAGGTAGCACGCGATGTCGGCGACGAAGTCGACCCTTCCCCTGGAAACGTGCGGCTCGATCAGCTCAATGGCCTTCCGGCGCGTGTAGTCCTCCAGCCGCTTGATGCCGTCCGGTGTCATCAAGGGCGCAAACAGATTGCGCACCCGGGTGTGGTCGGGCGGGTCGCTGAAGATGAACATCGGATAGGGCAGCTTCTCGCCCGAATCCGGCTCCAGCGATACCGCGCCGGAATTGATGAAGGACTTGAAGTCGCGGAACGCGCGGTTGACATCCTCCCATTTGGTCAAAAGCCAGATGCCCAGCTTTTCGTTGTAGTACACCGGGTCCTTGTCCCGGAGCGCCTTGTAGTAGGGGTATGGATCCCAGTGGAATGCGTGATCGTAGGGATCGAGCTGTACCTTGGTCATGGTGGGTGCCTTGTGAGCTTACGTTTTGGGGTTCCGGCTCAAGCCACCGTGCTCTGCGTTTTGGGCAGCCGGATCTCCGCGCCGTCGAGTTTCGAGGTAATCCGCACCTGGCACCCGAGCCGGCTGTTCGGCTTGCGTTCCTGTACGAATTCGAGCATTGCCTCCTCGCCCGGGCTCGCCGGCGTCACCGCGCGCATCGCCCCTTCCGGGAGGTAGCAGTGGCAGGTGGCGCAGGAGCATATGCCGCCGCACATTCCGTCCACGCCCGGCACCATGTTGAGTGTAGCGCCCTCCATGATGCTCATGCCCTCTTCGACTTCCACGGAGTGGGCGGCGCCATCGTGTTCGATGTATTTGAGCTTGACCATTTTCCTACCGGTAATCGCGTGCCTTGGCGGACTGCGGCGAGACGCTCCCGCGGGGGAGCCCGCTCAGACCATCGTGGCGACGCTGTTGAGTATGACCCGCATCAGCGCGGTCTGACGCCGCACCCCGACCTTGGCGAAGATGGATCGCAGATGCGTCCGCGCCGTGTTCCGACGAATCCCCATCACCCCGGAGGCTTCGTCCATGGTGTAGCCGTTCGCCATCTCCAGCGCGAGGACAGCTTCGGTCGCGGTCAATCCAAACAGCTCGCGGATGACCTTGTGCGGCACCTCGTGATCCTGCTCCGGGCTGCGAATGAACACAGCCAGGGCCGGAGAGCGCGCTCCCGTCACGAGAGGGCCGGGTGAAATCGGACGTACCAGAATCGACAGCCATGTCCCACCTTCGGGCTTGATCGCGATCACGGTATTGGCGATGCCCGGCATATTCTCCATGCGCCGGTCGAGCGCCCTCTTGATCGCGCCATGAAGCTTGCGGTCCTCCAGCTGGTTGTCGCACTGCAGGCGCGACCGGATCAGACGGATGCCTTTTCCGCTCTTGAGCAGGTAGTCGGCACATTCGTTGGTCCTGATGACCTCGCCCGTCTCGCCGAGAATGGCGATGCCCAAGGCGAGATTGTCGACCACCTTGCTCAGCAGCTGGACCTCCTGACGGCTGCTATGCTCGTAGTCACAGGTCCGCACCGCCCGACTCAGATGGGGCAGGATCATCTCGATGTATGCCCGCTCCTGGTCGGAAAACGCTCCTTCCCGGGACGGGCGCGCGATCCGCAGGCGGGCGCGCGAGCCGTCGTTGACCACGATGTCCGCGCCGATGATGTGCAAGGATCCCAAAACTCCCGCCCGTTCCACCACCATCACGCCGTCGGCCGGAAGTTCGCGGAACGGCCCCATGGGTGGAACGTCGCTGCCCAGGGCATGCGGGGATTCCGAAGCCAGCGCCAGGGGACCGCTTGCGGAAATGATCCACGCCGGCTTGATCGAGGTGGCCGGGCGCAGCATCAGCGACGCCCAGCTGGCCTTGAGCTGAACCCGGATCCGCTTCAGGGTCTCCAGCCACGGCTGCTCTTCCGTCTGCCCGTCATAGATGCCATCGAGCAGTTCGGAAAAGTCGGTAACGCTGAGCCTGGGAACCAGCCGCCCGTAGCCGGCTTTGGCAGGGTGCGCGACGCTTGCTTGGGACGATACGGACATGGCAGCGGCCTCAGGCTCCGGCGTTGACGATGGGTCCGACCACCCAGGCGAACAGATCCAGAAGCAGAAGAATGATCATGCTGACCGCCGATGCCTCGATCACGCATCGCGACAAGGACCAGCGCGCCGCCGATGGTTCCTCATCGAGCCGGAAGACGTTCGGAAAACTGACGATGAAGTACAAGGCGTAGCAGGCGGAGCCCAGGCTCAGCATGCGCGGCATGTCGACGTACCACACGTTGTTCTTCGCCGCGGAATTGACGTACAGGAAGGTCTCGGCCCAGGCGAAGAAATAGGCGGTGGCGGCGACGGTGATGATCCACAGGACATGACGCATCGCTTTCGGGACATCCGGCGTCAGCGTCCTGATCCGGCGCATGCAGATCACCGACGCGGTGTGATAGACGATGAAGAACGCCACGGCGTTGAAGTACATGCCCAGCGGCACCTTCTCGAATCGCGCCATGGCGGTCTTTTCGTCCGGCCCCAATAGCGCCGAGTCCAGATACAGCGTCACTTCGGGAAAGCGGTAGCGGATGCCGAGGACCGAGAAGAAGTACTCGGTATGGAAATACGTCGCGAAAAAGACGTATACGAACATGTACAGGTTGAACTTGAACCAGTAGCTCTCGTTCCAGCGCACACCGCTGTGCCGGCGCAGCCAGGCCGGAAGCAGCACGCAATACGGCACCCACATACCGATGTTCTGGGCCAGGTGCCAGAAATTGCCGACATCCAGCCATCCCATGCGCTGGATCACCCCGTTGTAGACCAGGAACACCGGAATGAAGCCCAGATAGAACTTCTCCGCCCAGGCCTTGTCCGGGTTGCACGAAAACCAGTAGCCCGGAATCCGCGCGGAGACGCCCTGCCCGACCGCGACGTTGCTCACTTCTTCGCCGCCGCCAGCTCGGCCTTGATCTTGGACACCAGCAGGTACAGGCGCGAGCCGCGCGGGTAGCCCACGTACTGCGTCAGGAACACCGCCAGCGGCTCCAGCTGCTCCGGCTTCAGCTCGCCGCGCGCCAGGGCCGAGCGGATCTGGATGCCGAGAATGTTCTCGTCACCCTGCGAGGCCGCTACGCCCAGCAGCATCAGGCGGCGATCGCGGATCGACAGCCGCTCGTCGGCCCACAGGGTGCCGAACAGGGTCTCCAGCATGTAGTCGGTGAACTCGGATGCGCCGGCCGGCGGCAGCTGGCCAAGGCTCCTGGCATAGACCTCGTCGAACAGCTCCAGCCCCTTGTCCCGGTCGTATTTCTTCACCGCGGCTCTACTCCTGCCGGCGCTCAGGCCGATACCGTGACCGGCTTAGGGGCCTCTTGCGCGGCCAGCACTTCCTGTTGACGGTCGCGCAGATCGTAGATGGTCCAGTCCTGGTTGTTGTTGTGGTACTGGCTGTTGTTGACCTGGGCGCGATCGGTGTAGAACTGCATGTACCAGCGGCGCAGCTTGTTGATCGGGCCGTCGTTGGCGCACAGCAGCGGCTCGGGGCGATACAGCTTGCGCTCCCAGATGAACACGTCCTCCATGAAGGCATCGTAGGAGGCCTTGCAGTAAGCCTCCGCCGCAGCGGCCAGCGCCTCCGGCGGGAACTGCTTCGGGTCGGCGCGCACGATCACGCCGAACCAGTACTCCAGCGTGTTCTCGTCCACCGGGCACCAGGCGGTGAGGATGATGCTGTCGAACTGCGCGCTGTCCTGGATCTGCCAGGTGTACTGGTAGGACGGGCCGTGGCTGACCGAGCGCACGTAGAGCTTGTCGTCCTGCACGTCGGCGGCCAGGCGCGTGTGCTTGCCCCACATCAACTCGCCAGTCATATGGCCGTTCCACACCGGCAGCCAGGTATCGACGTCGTAGCCGTGGATGGGCAGCAGGTGGCCCTTGTCCACCGTGTTCTCCATTACCTCGCGCGGGTGCGTCTTGATGGTGATCTTGAAGCGGCTCCAGGCCGGGGTCCAACCGGCCGAGGCGTATTCCTGCAGCGGCAGGATGTCGAAGTCCGGCGCGCCCTGCTCGTGGTCGTGCCAGATCAGCACGGTGTCGTTCATCTCCTTCACCGGGTAGGCGCGGGTCTTCGCCTTCGGCGGGATCTTCTCGCAGTACGGGATCTTCACGCACTGCCCGGAACCGTCGTAGGTCCAGTTGTGGAAGGCGCACTCGATCAGGTTGCCCTTGACCTTGCCGGCGGAGAGGTCCGCGCCCAGGTGCGGGCAGAAGCCGTCCATGCAGCGCACCTGGCCGTCCTCGCCGCGGTAGATCACCAGGCGCTGGCCGAAGTAGTCGCGCGCCTGCGGCTTGCCCACCGGAAACTCGTCGCTCCAGCCCACCATGTGCCAGCCGCGGGCATGGCGCGGCGAGCCGTCCGCCAGGCGCGGGATGGTCTGGACATTGCGCTGCACCGTGGCCGCGCTGCTGCGCTGGAGCGTGTCGGCGCCACCGACCTCGCCGTTGAAGTCCTTCATTTCTCCTGCCATGACTCGTTTCTCCTCATGTCCGCGCGCACAGCGACTCATTGTTCAAAAAAGCCTAACACTCAAAAACATTTCTGTCAAAATGTTTATTGCAGACGTTGCTGCTGCGCCACCTGCCGCCCGGCGAAGCGCCCGAACAGCGTCACGTCCGCCACCGACATGCCGGAGGCATAGCCCTTCGAGGTGCGCGGAATACCGGCGACGGTGCGCCCGGCAGCGTAGAGGCCGGGGATCGGCTCGCCATCCGGGTCCAGCACCTCGCCAGTGGGCAGGGTCTCGAGGCCGCCGAGCGTGAACACCGGCGGGCGGATGTCCTTGAGGCTGAAGCCCAGCAGGGCATAGGGCGCCACCTCCAGCGGCCGCAGCCAGTCCGCGCTCTTGTCGAACAGCGGATCGCGCCCCTGCGCCGCGTGGCGGTTGTAGTAGTCCACGGTGTGCTGCAGGGCGCCCGGCGGCAACCCCGCCTCGCACTCCACTTCCCCCCCCGTCTCGCAAACCGCCACGATCTCGACCTTGAGGTAGGCCGGCCGCTCGAAGTGCCTGTTGTCGATGAACAGGAAAATCCTGTCCTCCGGCTGGACCGCAGCGTAGTGTCCGAGCCGGGCAAGGTAGATGTCCTCGTTGATGAAGCGCTGGCCCTGGGCGTTGACGAAGATGCCGTAGGTCAGGATCGGCGGCGGATAGTGGGCGATGCCGACAAAGGCCTCGCCCATGTTGATCGGCTGGCCGCCGGCGGCCGCGCCCATCAGGATGCCGTCGCCCGTGTCGCCGGGGTTGCCGTGGCGCATGGCGATGGCGTCGAGCGCGGGGATGTGCCTGTGCGTCATCGCCTCGTTCATGATGAAGCCGCCGGTGGTCAGCACCACGCCCTGGCGCACCTTGATGGTGAGATCCTCGCCAAAGGAACGCGCCACCAGGCCGCGCACGCGGCCGCTCTTGTCCTGGATCAGTTGTTGCGCGCGCGTGTTCAGGCGCACCTGCACGCCCGCCTCTTCCACCCGCGCCGTCAACGCCGCCATTACCCGCAGGCCGCCCTCGTGGTTGGCGTCCGCCGGCAGGTGGCCGTGCGGCACCGCCTTCGCCACGCCGGTAAAGGGATGCGCGCTCTCGTTGCCGGTGTATTGCAGCGAGTCGCCGCTCATCGCCACCACGTCGCGGCCGGAAAAGAAGCCGCGCTTGTACTTCACCCCCAGGGCCTCCATCCAGTCGAAGTGCTCGACGGCGTGGTCGACGAACAGGCGCAGCCGCGCCTCGTCGCAATTCGGACCGAAGCACTCCTTGAGATAGGCGTGGAAGTTCTCCGGCGCCTCCTCGATGCCGAGATCGCGCTGCAGGCGCGTGCCGCCGCCGAGGAACATCTCGCAGGCCGACATCATGGTCGAGCCGCCCGGCCCGCTGGAGCGCTCCAGCAGCAACACCTCCGATCCGGCGCGCCGCGCCTCCAGCGCCGCGCAGCCACCCGCACCGCCGTAGCCGGCCACCACCACGTCGGTGACCAGGTCGAACTTCGCCACGTCCTCGTACCGGATGACTCGCTTCACTGTCGCTCGCCTCGTGCTGAATTCAGGCCGTCGAGGAGGCCTTCATGAATACGTCTTCGATCAGGCCGAGCAGCTGCCCGGTCATCGGCAGCTTCAGGCCCAGGGCCTGGGCGCTGGCCAGTGCCGCCTCCAGATCCTTTCTGCCGAGCGCGGCAAAAGGCTTGAAGTGGTCCCCCTGCCCCGTGGCCAGCAGCTTTTCGCGGCTGCCGATGAAGGCCTCCATCTGCGGCGTGACCACGCCGTTGGCGCGGCCCACCTCGATCAGCAGCGCCGGATCCAGGCCACCCGCCACGGCCAGGGCGTGCGCCTCGCTCATGGCGGAGAAGGCGGCATAGGTCATCAGGTTGTTGCACAGCTTGAGCGCGATGCCCGCACCCACCGCCCCGGCATGGATGATCTTGCTGCCGGAGGTGGCGAACACCGGGCGGCAGCGCTCCAGCACCGCCGCCTCGCCGCCGACCATGTAGGCCAGGGTGCCGGCCTCGGCGCCGGCCGCGCCGCCGGTGATGGGCGCGTCGATCAGGTCCAGGCCCCGGGCGGCCGCATCCTCCGCCCAGTTCAGCAGCGCTTTCTGCGTCACCGTGCTGTGGATGGCGATGATGCTGCCGCGGGCCGCGTTCTCCAGCAGCCCTTCGGCTCCGCGCAGCAGCGCCTCGACATCGGCATCGTCGCGTACGCACAGGCCGATCACCTCGCAGGCTGCGGCCAGTTGAGCCGGCGATTCCGCCACCTTCGCACCCGCGGCTTCCAGCTCCTGGAGCGGCACCGGGTTCACGTCGTACACCGTGACCGTGCCGCCAAGCTTGAGCAGGCGGCGCGCCATCGGCTTGCCGATGTTGCCCAATCCGATGAACCCAACGTTCATGATGCCCCCTGGACAGCGTCGTCCCCGCGCAGGCGGGGACCCAGTTCTGCGTACTCGGCCCCAAACGCAAAGTCAGAAGCAAAACTGGATTGACGGAGTGAACAAATCCGGGTAGCGCTGCGTTGCTGATATGGCTTGTCAGGCCTCGCGTCTGCCTTCGCGGAATGAAGCCGCGGGTTTTCGCCTACAGGCGAGTTACTTTTTGGCAGCAGCGCCAAAAAGTAACCAAAAAACGCCGCCCCGCGACGGCGGCGCCCCTCATCGCAAAAGCAGAAGCGCGATGAGGGGTACCCTGTGCTCCGCAGCCGGAGCGGGGTCCGCCGACGGGCCATCCATGGCCCGACGTCAGACGCTTCGGCATCCTGCCTCGCCCCGCGCGAGCACACGCGCGGGCTGATGTCCGCTCCGTCTTTGCGGTGCTCGGCGCCGCCAACGGGGGGAGGAAAATCAAAGGCAAACTGCTCAAGTCGGAACCGCAGGCGGTTCCGACTACTTCGATATGGGGTTTGTGCTTTTGCTTCTAGCCCCACCAGGAGTCGGATGCGCGAAGCGCTTCCGACCTGAGCAGTTGTCCCCCGTAACTGCGCCGAGCACCGCAAGCTCGTGGCGGCATTCAGCCGGCGCCTGTGTTCGCGCCGGGCGAGGCAGGATGCCGAAGCGTCCGACGTCAGGCCATGGATGGCCTGTCGGCGGACCCAGTCACGAGCGCGGAGCGCAGGGTACCCCTCTCGCGTTTCTTCTTTTGCGAGAGGGGCGCAGTTCCCGGGTGGCGGCGCTTTTTGGTTACTTTTTGGCGCTGTTGCCAAAAAGTGACTCGCCTGCAGGCGAAAACCCACGGGTTCATTCCGCGAAGGCAGACGCGAAGCCTGACGCGTTCTCAGCGCGTCGCTGCAATCATTCCGCACAGCAATGCACCGGCGCGGGAATGACGAGGTGCGGATCGAGCACCTCATGGCTGCTTCATTTCCGACTCGAGCATCTTCGGCATCGGCATGTTCGGCCGCACCTCCATGAACTCCACCGCCACGCCGGGCGGCAACTCGAAGCAGGCGGCGATGGCCTCGCCCACCACCTCGGGCTGGGTCACGCCATCCCACTGCGGCCCCTTGGTCAGCCAGTCCTGCATCGCCTCGCCGGCCGCAGCGGGGTCGAAGTTGGCGATGCTGCCGGTGGCGACGGCGCCGGGACTGAACACCGTGACCATGATCTTGTCCGCCTTCAGCTCGTGGCGCAGATCCTTGGACAGGTGCTCCACCGCCGCCTTGCTGGCCGAATACAGGCCCAGGTGCGAGAACTCGTTGTCGTGCCGCACCGTGGCCGAGGAGATGTTGACGATGCGCCCGCCGCCGGCCTTGCGCAGGTGCGGGATCGCGGCCTGGCAGCCGAACAGCGCGCTGAACAGGTTGAGGTCCACGATCTTGCGCGCCTCCTCCTCCGGCGAGGCCTCGATGCGCCGCGCGAACTGGAAGCCGACGTTGTTGACCACGCCATCGATGCGCCCCCAACGCCTGGCCACCTGCTCGAAAGCCGCGACCAGCGCCGCCTTGTTGCACACGTCCGCTGCCACGCCCATGGCGCGCTCGGCGCCCAGCGCCGCCACCGCCTCATCGAGCCTGGCGCGGTCGCGCGCAATCAGCGCGACCTTGGCTCCGCGCGCATGCAGCGCCTGCGCCGCACCGAGGCCGATGCCCTTGGAGGCGCCGGTGATGACAATGACCTGGTCCTTCGCGTAAGACTGGTTCATGGCCGCTCTCCCCTATATATATGTACGTGGCGCGGCTCAGGTGCGCATCCACTGGCCGCCGTCGACGTTCATGATCAGGCCGGTGATCCAGGCCGCGTCATCGGAGAGCAGGAAGGCCAGGGCCTTGAACAGATCATCCGGCGTGCCGAGCCGGGCGATTGGCATCTGCGCCACCATGCCCTGGATGTAGGCCTCCGGCACCTTGTCGCGCAGCGCCTGGGTGTCGGTCGGGCCCGGAGCGATGGCGTTGACGCGGATGCCCTTGGGCCCCAGCTCGCGCGCCAGCACGCAGGTGATGCCGTTGGTGGCGAGCTTGGTGAAGGAGTAGTAGTCGTAGTTCATCCAGGCGGCGGTGGAGGACTGGTTGACGATGGATCCGCCCGCGCCCATGTGCGGCACACAGGCGCGCGTCATCACCACCGCGCCGAGCATGTTCACGCTGACCACCTTGTTGAGGTAGGCCAGGTCCACCGTCATCAGCGGATTGAATTCAAGGTTGCCGAACAGAGCCGCGTTGTTGACCAGATAATCGATGGCGCCGTACTTCTCCTTCACCTGCTGCGCCAGGGCCTTGGCCGAGGCCTCGCTGGACACGTCCACCTGCACGAACAGGGCCTCGCCGCCGCCCTTCTTGATCTCGCTCGCCACACGCTCGCCCTGGGCGGCGTTGATGTCCGCCACCACCACCTTGCAGCCGGTCTTGGCCAGGCCCCTGGCATAACCCTCGCCGATACCCTGGCCGGCGCCGGTGACCACCACCACCTTTCCTGAAAAATTCACGTCGTTCTCCTCTCTCTTGTTCGGGATCAGCCGGGCACGGCCACGGTCTTGGTCTGCAGGTATTCCTCGAAGCCGGCCACGCCCATCTCGCGGCCGATGCCGCTCTGCTTGTAGCCACCGAAAGGCGAATCCGGCGCATAGAAGTTCGCGCCGTTCACATTCAAGGTGCCGCTGCGGATGCGCCGCGCCATGCGCAGCGCACGCTCCGGGCTGCCGTAGATGGAGCCGGACAGGCCATAGATCGAGTCGTTGGCGATGCGCACCGCGGCTTCATCGTCCTCGTAGGGAATCGCCACCAGCACCGGCCCGAAGATCTCCTCCCGGGCGATGCGCATGTCGTTGCGCACGTCGGCGAACAGGGTCGGCTCGACATAGAAGCCGTGCGGCAGATGTTTGGGCTTGCCGCCGCCGCAGACCAGGCGCGCGCCTTCCTTCTTGCCGATCTCGACGTAGTCGAGCACACGCGCCTGCTGCCGCGCGCTGATCAGCGGCCCCATGATCTGCCCTTCGCCGCGCGGGTCGCCATAGGGCAGCTGCGGTAGCGCATGCTTGAGGAACTCCACGCCCTCGGTGTAGCGGCTGCGCGGCAGCAGCAGGCGCGTGGTAATGGCGCAGCCCTGGCCGGCGTGATAGCACACGGCGAAGCCCGAGAGCAGCGCCGTGTTGAAGTCCGCGTCGTCGAGGATGATGTTGGCGGATTTGCCGCCCAGCTCGAGGAACACCCGCTTCACCGTGCCCGCCGCCTGCGCCATGATGCGGCGGCCGGTCGCGGTGGAGCCGGTGAAGGAGATCAGGTCCACCCGCGGATCGGCCACCAGGAACTCGCCCACCGCCGCCGGATCGGCCGAGGTCAGCACATTGAGTACGCCGGGCGGCATGTCGGTGCGCTCCGCCGCGATGCGGCCGATGAAGCTCGCCGTCCACGGCGTCTCCGGCGCCGCCTTCAGCACCACCGTGCAACCGGCCGCCAGCGCCGGCGCCACCTTGGCCATATTGATCTGGAACGGGAAGTTCCACGGCGAGATCGCCGCCACCACGCCGGCCGGTTCCTTCCAGATCAGGCGCTTGCTCGGCACGCCCATGGTGTTCACCACCGGCAGCTCGGAATCCCAGTGGTAGCTGTCGAGCAGGCCGAGGTAGTAGTCGAGGATGGCGATGGGCCCGTCGCCTTGCGGGCCACCACGGGTGATCGCCATCGGTGCGCCGGTCTCGACCGAGGCCTGCTCGCACAGCGCCGCGGTCTCGGCGCGTAGTCCGTCGCGCAGCTGCGCCAGGCAGCGCTTGCGCAGCGCTCGGTCCGTGGCCCAGCCGCTGTTGTCGAAGGCCGTGCGCGCCGCCGCCACGGCGGCTTCCGCGTCTTCCACGGCGGCATCCGCCGCCACGCCGACGGCGGCGCCGGTGGCGGGGGCAATATTGGGATAAGTCCTGCCGGAGCGGGCCGGTATCAACTTGCCGCCGATCAGCAGCCGGCTCTCGCCGGCGATGCCCTCGCTTTGGATCATGGTTACGGTCTCGGGTAATGGTTCGCGTTGATGCGGGCGGCAAGCCCTCGCTGCTTGTGCAAGCGTTTGGACATCGGCTGCCTCCTCCAAGCCGCGGTCTCTGCTGCACCGCAATAACATTTTATGAAAAATGTTTTTTCAGAATATAGAAAAGCACTGCGCCGGGCAACTCGTCCGGAAGGGTTAGAAAGGCCATGAACAGGCTTAGTGGAACGCGCCGCGCCCGGCAATCAGCGGCAGATCGAGGAAGGTCCGGATGCCCGGCGCCGCCGCGCAAACGTACGGGATGGCGTTGACCGCGTGCTGGGCGGTGCAGATCATTGCCGGCGCCGTGTGGCCCTGCCCTGCGCCCCTGTGCTCGAACGTCTCCGCCTGCTCGAACACGCAGCGCAGCGAGGGTTCGCCCTCGATGGTCACGCTCCATTGCGTGTCGTTGCTGGCGTCCGACGGCTGCGGCCAGCCCTCGCCCAGGTCGTAGACCGCAACCCAGGTGAGCAGGATCTCGATCAGCGGCCGGCCCGCGACGATGCCGGTGAAGCGCGTCTTGATGCCGCCGATGGTGCCCGGCGGCACCGGGCCGGACTCGATCACCGCCCCGCCCGGGGTGATGCCGTGCTCCTCGGCCTGCTCGATGCGTTCCAGCGGCAAACCCAGCCCGTCCGCCACCATGTGGATCGACTGGTGGAAGAAGCGCATCATCAGGTCGAAGTTCGGGTGCTTGGTGGCGCGCACTTCCGCCAGCGGCCGGCCGAAGCCGAGCATGGCGTGGTTCAGCTCCGGCGAGTTGTAGCTGCGGAAGTCGGCGAACTCGCGCACGGTGATGCGCTCGATGCTCCGGCTGAGCATGGACATGGTCAGCGGCAGCACCTCGCCGCTGAAGCCGGGATTGATGCCGGTGCCGTGGACCGAGGTGCCGCCCTTGGCGCACGCCGCCTCCAGCCGCTCCACCAGTTCCGGGCCGAAGAATTTCGGATACAGCAGGCCGGAGGTGGTGACCACGTTCTTGCCCGACTCGAGGAAGCGGCAGATCAGGTCCAGGTCCGGCCACAGCGCCATATAAGAGACGCAGTCCGCCGGAAGCCGCAGGGCCTGCTCGATGCTGTCGATGGCGGCCACGCCCAGCGGCGCGATGCCGGCCAGGATGCCGGCGTCCTGCCCGGCCTTGTCCTTGTTATGCACCAACAGCCCGGCAAGCTCCAGCTCAGGGTGCGCCGCGATGCCGGCCACGGCGTGCTTGCCGACGCCGCCGGTGGCGTATTGCAGTACGCGATAGCGTCTAGACATGGGCGTAAGCTCTCACTTCGCGCCGCGAGCCGCGGTACAGCCGCACGATCAGCAGCAGCGGCACGATGCCCCAGGGAATGTTGTAGCCGATCACCGCGCCCAGATCGGTATGGTACTGGTCCGCCGCCAGTACCTCCCAGCCCAGGTACAGGACCATGGCGTAGATCATCGCGCCGCAGACGGCATAGGCCACGGCGCGGTACAGCGGCGTGTCGACCCGGCCGCCGGCGAGCGCGTAGAGGCTGTAGACGTAGAAGGGGCTGAGCAGCAGGGTGTCGAAGAAGATCAGCAGCTCCATCCACAGCGGCGCATCGAAGTAGACCCGGTCGTATTGCGCATAGCCCTTCCAGATCCGCGCGATGGTGTCGTTGCTGCAGCTGTCGTGGCGCAGCCCGTCCCAGCCGCAGTAGAGATAGAACAGCGGCTCGTGCACGAAGGCCACCAGGCAGAACAGCACGAACATGCAGAAGAAGAAGGCGTCCCAGCGCGGATAGGGCGAACTTTTAAACATGGGCGAGCTGGCGGCAGCGTGGCAGGGGAAGATCGGAAGCCAGGCGCAGGCCCGGCGGCGCGGCGCACAGCGCGTGCAGGCTGTTCACCGCGGCCATGGCGGTGGCCAGGCCCGAAGGGTTGAAGTCCGGCACCACACCGCTCGCGCCTTGCAGGAAGCTGTAACGCGGCTCGAAAGTGCAGCGCAGCGAGGGCGTGCCTTCGATCGTCACGCGCCACTGCGTGTCGTTGTCCAGGGCGCCGGCCTGCGGCCAGTCCTCGCCGAGATCGAAGGCGGTGATCCAGTACGTCTCCTGCACGATGCGCGGCACGCCACCGGCCAGGCCCTGCCAGCGCCAGCGCTGCCCGGCGATGGTGCCGGCCGGGATGTGTCCGGCGGCGATGTCATAGGCGTGCGGCGCCAGTACGAACTCGCGCGACTCGGTGATCTCGTCCAGCCTCAGCCGCAGCCCCTCGGCCAGCGCGGCGACCGACTGGGTGAAGAAATCGCGCATGATCGCCAGGTCCGGCAGCTTGCCCGCGCGCACGTCCCCGATCGGACGGCCGAAGCCCATCACGTTGAGGATGTGCGGCGCCGGGTATTTCGCGCAGTCGGCGTATTCGCGGATGTGGATGCTGCGGATGTCGCGGCACAGGGCCGACATGGTCAGCGGCAGCACCTCGTCCACCCAACCCGGATTGATGCCGGTGACATGGAACGAGCTCTTGCCTTTCCTGCAGGCGCGTTCCAGCCGCGCTGCAGCCGCGTGGTCGCACCAGGGCGGAAACATCAGCCCGGCCGTGGTGACCACGTTCTTGCCGGATTCGAGCAGGGCGCAGATGCGGTCCACATCCGGCAGCAGCGTCATGTAGCACACCGCGTCAGCCTCGGTGCGCAGGATCTCCTCGAAGGACGTTGTGGCGCGCACGCCACTGTCGCCCTCAAGGCCGGCGATGGCCGCGGCATCCTGTCCGGCACGCGATTCGCCGTGCACCAGCAGGCCGGTGAGGCGCATCGAAGGATTGCCGAGGATGGCGCGCAGCGCCTGCTTGCCGGCCACGCCGGTGCCGCACTGGATGACCCGCAGGGCTTGCGGCTGGCTGTGCTCCATGTCCTCGACCGCTGACGGCGGCCTCTCCTCCGGCTTTTGGCCGCATCCTAGTCCAATAAAACATTTGTGTCAAAATGTTTATTCGAGTACAGTGCGGAACAGGAAAACAACGACACGCGCGGCGCAGCCGCGGCCTTCGAGGAGCGCACATGCGGGGTTCCGGATCGCGGCTGCTGGCCGCCTTGTTCATGCTGGGCCTGTCGGCGGTTGCCGCGGCCGCCGGCACCGACTGGCCGACCACCGGCGGCGGCCCCGCCAGCCAGCGCTACTCGCCGCTGGCGCAGATCCGCAGGGACAACGTGACCCAGCTCACCCCGCTGTGGACCTACCACAGCGGCGATCTGTCCAAGGGCGACAAGAACCATGGCGGCACCGCGCTCCAGGTCACGCCGCTGATGATCGAGGGCACGCTGTACTTCTGCACGCCCTACAACCGCGTCGTCGCGCTCGACGCCGCAACCGGTGCCGAGAAATGGAAGTTCGACTCCCATACCAATCTCAAGGGCGTCTATACCCCGGTATGCCGCGGTGTGGCCCATTGGAGCGATGGCCGGAGCGGCGGCAAGGCCGGCGCCGCCTGCGCCAGCCGCATTCTGATGAACACGCTCGATGCCAAGTTATGGGCGGTGGACGCCGCCACCGGCAAGCCCTGCGAAGACTTCGGCAGCGGCGGCAAGGTGGACCTGCTGCAGGGCCTTGGGGATGTGCGCGAGGCCGAGTACTACCCCACCGCCGCGCCCATCGTGGTGGGCGACATCGTCGCCACCGGCGCCTTCGTCAAGGATGGACAGCGCCTGCACGCCCCCGGCGGCGCGGTGCGCGGCTTCGACGTGCGCAGCGGCGAACTGAAGTGGGTGTTCGACCCGGTGCCGCCCGGCATGCACGCCGTCACCGCCGAGGAGGTGAAGAAGGGCGCCATGCTCACGCGCGGCACGCCGAACGTGTGGGCGCCGATGTCCGCCGACGCCGGGAATGGCTTGCTGTTCCTGCCCACCGGCAATCCCTCGCCGGACCACTATGCGGGCAAGGAGCGCGGCGCCATGGACTACTACGGCAGCTCCATCGTCGCCGTCGACGCCGCCACCGGCACGGTGCGCTGGCACTTCCAGACCGTGCACCACGACCTGTGGGACTACGACGTGGCGCCGCAGCCGGTGCTGTTCGAGCAGGACGTGCACGGCAGGAAGGTTCCGGGCGTGATCCAGGCGACCAAGACCGGCCAGGTGTTCCTGCTGAATCGCCTCACCGGCGAGCCGCTGTTCCCGGTGGAGGAGCGCCCGGTGCCCGCCTCTACCGTGCCGGGCGAAAGCGCGTCGCCCACCCAGCCCTTCGTGACCAAGCCCGCGCCGCTGGCCCCGCTCGGCATCAC
>FTAG01000271.1_pt1 | contig 43520 bp, 46 predicted proteins | sample 1638911 | NCBI WGS metagenome assembly FTAG01 (sample SAMEA3914813, study PRJEB12502) | metagenome | biome: forest; material: soil | place: Canada | collected 2011-07-07 | depth 0.3 m
CAAGCGCCTGACCACCCTGCTGCGCGGCGGTCCGGTTCCGGCGCTCCACGCGCGCGGCGCAGCCGCCCGGACGGGTTGAGCGCCGGCATGTCCGGCCGCACCTGGCGCGACATCCTGCTGCAAAACCTGGCGGTCGGCGCGGCCTACTGGATCGCCGGGCGCCTGGGTCTGCTGCTGGCGATTCCGCCCGGCTATGCCACCGCGGTATGGCCGCCCTCGGGCATCGCCCTGGCCGGCATCCTGCTGTGGGGCTATCGCGCGCTGCCCGGCGTGTGGGTCGGATCGTTCTGCATCAACATCGGCACCAGCCTGGACATCTCGTCCTGGGGCGCGTTCGTCGAATCCCTGCCGGTGCCCGCAGCCATCGCCTCGGGGGCGGCCCTGCAGGCGGCGCTCGGCAGGTTCCTGATCCTGCGCTTCGTCGGCTACACCAACCTGCTGGTGCAGGAGATCGAGGTCATCTGGATACTGGCGCTGGGCGGCCCGGCGGCGTGCCTGGTCAACGCCAGCGTCGGCGTGGGCGCCTTGACCCTGCGCGGCCTGGTGCCGCTGGACAGTGCGCTGTTCAACTGGTGGACCTGGTGGGTCGGCGACAGTATCGGCGTGCTGGTGTTCACACCGCTGGCGCTGGTGTGGACCGCCCGGCCCCTGGCTGTCTGGAAGGGCCGCCAGGTCATGGCCAGCCTGCCGCTGGTGCTGGTGTTCGGGCTGGTGGTTTGGCTGTTCGTGTTCACCAGCAACCGGGAGCAGGCCCGCCTGCACAACCAGTTCCAGGGATGGAGCGCCGATTTCGCCCGCTCGGTCGAGGACGACATGCGGCGCAACATCGGCGCCCTCTACAACCTGGAAGCGTTCTACGCCAGCGTCGGCCATATGGACCGGGCGCAGTTCACGGTGTTTGCCGAGCGCCTGCTGCAGCGCCGGCCGGGGATTCAGGCGCTGGAATGGTCGCCAGTGGTACCGGGCGACGAGCGCCATCGCTTCGAGCAGCGGATGCGGGCGGAAGGCCTCACCGGCTTCCGGATCACCAGCCGCGACGCGGCCGGACAGATGGTCGCCGCTGCAGAGGCGTCGGAGTACATCCCCGTGCTGATCGTGGTGCCGCTGCAGGGCAACGAGGCGGCGCTGGGCTATTCGGGAGCGTCGGAGCCGGACCGGTTCGCCGCGATCCAGGCCGCCCGCGACAGCGGTGCGCCGGTGGCCAGCGCCCGCCTGCATCTGGTGCAGGAGACGGCGGGACATTTCGGCCTCCTGATCTTCGCGCCCTGCTACGCGCCGGGTCTGCCCATCGACACGGTTGAAGCCAGGCGCACGGCCATCCGCGGCTACGCCGAGGCGGTGTTCCGCATGCCCGAGCTGATCGCTGCCAGCCTCGAGGCAAGCGAGGCACGCGGGCTCAAGCTCGAACTGGCGGATGCCGACGCGCCGGCTGCCCAGGCCTTGCTGTATCGCACGGCGGACAGCCCGCGACCGAGCCCGCAGGATCTGGTGCAGATCAGCACCATCGACGTCGCCGGCCGCCACTGGCGGGTGCAGGTGACGCTGCCGGCGCAGTACCTCACCGCCCACAAGTCCTGGGAGACCTGGACCCTGCTGGCCGCGGGCATGCTCTTCACCGGGCTGCTGGGGATGTTTCTGCTGGTGGTGATCGGCCGAGCGGCACGTCTGGACGAACTGGTGGGCCGGCGCACCGCCGAGTTGGCGGAATCCAACCGGGACCTGGAGCAGTTTGCCTATGTCGCCTCGCACGACCTGCAGGCGCCGCTACGCTCGGTGGCCAGCTTCGCCACCCTGCTGGAGCGGCGCTACAAGGGGCGGCTGGGCATGGATGCCGATCAGTTCCTGGCGGCGATCCGGGAGAGCGTCGGCGACATGCGCGACCTGATCGACGACCTGCTGACGCTGTCGCGGGTCAATGCCGGCAATCTGAACCTGGTCACCGTCTCGCTGCGCGAGGTGGTCGACAAGGCCTGCCAGCAGCTGGCCGAGGACATCCGCAAATCCGGCGCCCAGGTCGATCGTGACGATCTGCCCCAGGTCCGCGGCGACGCAAGGATGCTCGCCCAGGTGTTCCAGAACCTGATCGGCAACGCGATCAAGTTCCAGCGCCCGGGGGCGACTCCGAGAGTGACCGTCTCGGCACGCAGGCAAGGCGCCGAATGGTGGGTGTCGGTGCAGGACAACGGCATCGGCATCGACAAGGAGCACCTGGAAGCGGTGTTTCTCATGTTCAAGCGCCTGCACGGCGCCGATGCCTATCCCGGCACCGGGGTGGGTTTGGCGCTGTGCCGCAAGATCGTCCAGCTGCACCGCGGGCGGCTGTGGGTGGAGTCCAAGCCCGGGGAGGGGTCGACATTCTTCGTGGCGTTGCCGGTCGACAGTGGCGCAGCGCCTCGCGGCGGAACAGAACCCGATCGTTGAGGAGCCTGCGCGCAGCGCCGGGGCGGCAACAAACGCTGGTTGCGCGATAGGACATCGGCCAAAGGGCAGGCGTATGCGCTACGTGCTGCATATGCCTGTGACAATTCCGATGGCGAGGTAGAGCAAGTGGCTACAACGCACCACAGATTGCAGCAACAAGGTGTGCGCAGGCCGGATGAAAGGTGCGCGAATCGCTTCTAGAAAATTCCACCTCGATCAAGCCGAAGCCTTGGGGAATAGGGAGGTCACATGCTGCGCAAGTGGTGGCGGCATTTTCACTCACGCTGCCCCAAGTCTTATCCGGCCACGATGACGGCAGATCGCCTCGGTCGATTTTGACGCGGATGAGGCTGGAAATCGCTTCCTGCGCCATGGGGCTCTCCCTTATTTTTCGAACGTGCCGCCAAATTGCGCCAGCAGCCTACTCCTGTGAAAGGGATTTTGGAACGCAGGGGAGGCGCGACCGGGGCGACGGAAGCCTAATACATCTTCAACTATTTGATTTTACGGCAACAATGACCAAAGCCGGCGCCCCCTTAAACGCGCTAGTCAGGGCTCTGTCAGCGTGAAGACACTCCATCAGGCGTCGCTGCATTGATCTGCATCATACGGACCAAGGCAAAGATGAGCCGACGGATTGCCGCCCCCTCGCCGAAAAGGGGGCCGGTCGGGTTTGCGTCAGCACAAACGGCATTTGAGTTGCTACAGAGCTTCTATACGAGCGCGACGCCTACGGCCAGTATGTCCTGATGGTGCACGCTTGATCGAATCACGCAGTACGCGGGCGGCTGCGCCGTGGGGCGATTTGCTGATCACAGCTGTTCGAAGGTGCCGATGGTGAGAGTCACTCTCAAGCTCGCGGAGTCAGCGCATCCGATACTGCAGAAGCCAGCCGTTCGAAATGTTGCGGTTTTTCAAGCACAGCTCGGGCACCGGCAGCCAGGGCCCTTTCAGCCAACGGACAGGCTGGGTTGGACGTAACCACTAAAACCGGGACTCGGCATTCCCGCGCCGCGAGCGCTTCGTTAAGCTCGGCACCGTTGATTCCGGGCATATGAAGATCCGTGATCAGGCAGTCCGGCTCTCCCATGGGCAGGTGGCGAAGAAATGCTTCAGCCGAATCGAACGTCCGCGTATTCCAGCCGAGGGAGTTCAACGACAAGGCCATAGCACTTCGAGCGATCGGATCGTCGTCAATTACGTCAATAACCATTTTCGTTGCAATAGGTCGCAATGCAGCATTCAAGCAGAAATCTTCGGCACGCTCATTGACTTGGATCAATCCGAACGATGGGGAATCTACCAGCGTAGCGTTCCTTCTGATCAGCCCGGCTGCAGCCAGCACCATACAGCACTATCCGGATACTGAAGCTGCGGCGCTGGTGCAGGCCGCGGCAGTCGCCTCGAATCTCCCGGTCAAGGTGCTACTGTCGGGCTTCGGCGAAAATCTGGAGCCGCAGCTGCTGCGGCTGTACCGCGCATTTGTGCCTCAAGCGTGGAGCGCGCTCGACCTCATCGAGCATGCCGAGACGACCATCCACCGGGTTGTGCGCATGCGCGATCCCAAGGCCCATCTACCGCAATTGGAATGTCGCAGGCCGGCCGAAGACCAGGTGGTGGTGATCTATGCGTCGCCCCGGCGCATGTGTGGCCTCGCCCGGGGCTGGTGCACGGCATCGGTGCCGCCTACGGCGAGCAGCTGGCAGGTCAGGAACAGACCTGCATGCTGGACGGCGATGCCTGCTGCACGATCGATGTTCGCCGCCTGATGCCCGGGGCGCAGGGCTAAGGACTGGACGCGTAATCGCGATCCTGGCCGGCACGGCTAACCGGCAGGCTCGAACGGCTGCGACGGCGCATCTGGTGATAACAGCCATCGGTATAATCACGCCGCCTACGCTTTGCTTCCTCGGGAGCCGGAGCTTGACGAGAGCCGTGCCCCCGCAAACGGCCGCCGGTTCCCCTAGCCGGCGCAAGCCCGGCTCCCGCTGGAAGCATTCAGTGCCGCGCCAGCGGCCAAGCAAGGTGCCTTGGACGGCCGATGCACGCTGGACCTGCCCGACGGGGCCAAAGGCGCCAGCAGGTGCGCGCACGTCGATCCACGTCCCTATGGAAATTTTGTGTGATGGCGCCCGCGACGCACACGGCGAGCCGTAACATGCCGCAACAAGAATCAAACAACCGAGGAGCAAGGCAATCGTGAGCAAACGGCGGGAATTGAAGCGCACCGCTCTGCTGAAGGTGGCGTCCGAGATGTTTCTGGCCAACGGCTACGAGGGCGTGAGCGTCGATGCCGTGGTCGAGGGGGCCGGTGGCACCAAAACCAACATCTATACCATCTTCGGGGGCAAGGCCCAGCTGTTCGAGGCGGTGGTGGTGCAACTGTGCGGCGCGCCGCTTGATGGCCTGACCGATCTGTCCGGGACGTCGCCGGCGGATGTCCTGCGCGAATTCGGGCGCGAATACCTGGCGGCCGCCGGCGGCAAGCACGCAATCCGGCTGCGCCGCCTGGTGATCGCCGAAGCAACGCGGTTCCCGGCGTTGGGCAAGCTGTGGCTCAAGTCACGGCCGGACGTGGCACGCGCGAACGTGGCGGCCTATCTAGTTGGCCAGGGGATATCCGACGCCGAGGCGCGCAAGCTCGCCGGCTATTTCCTCGGCCTGCTCGACATCGAACTGCAGCGCCAGCTCGTTGGGGGCTCAAAGGCACTCTCCAGGCGGGAAATCGACGCCCGCGTCAACGATGCGGTGGCGTTCGTGCTGCAGGGTACGAAGCTGGACCGGCGGCGGTAGAGGAAAGCCCGCGGAAGATTCAGCGGCAGCCGGGCGCCCCCAGCGCTGCCTGGAGTTCGGTTTCCCGGAAGGGCTTTTCGAGCACGCTACGCGCGCCGGCCTGCAGCGCGCGGCAGGCCAGCTGCGAGTCGTCGTCGGTGGTCATGGCAACCATGGGGGCGTCCACGCGCAGGTCGGAAAGAGCTTGCAGCACGTCGCGGCCGCTCATTCCCGGCATATTCAGGTCGACCAGCACGCAGTCCGGGTAGATTCCTTCGCGCACGGCGTCCAAGCAGTCCGATCCGCAGGGAAAAGCGCGCACGCGCCAGCCCAACGCTCCCGCCAGGAGCTGCAAGGCGCTGCGCACTGCCTCATCGTCTTCCACGATGAACAGTGTGTGAGCTACCGCTTGGTCCATTGGAACCCTCGCCGAACAGCCTCTTGATGATGGCATCATCCACGACCTGGACGCCTTCCGCATTGATCCACATCAAGAGCCCTTGCTGTACTGCGGTAAGTCACCGCTGGCCGTTGCTGTGCTCCGAGCTAACCGCTTCAAAGAGCAGGAGCCGCGCCCTTCGAGATTGCAGCGAATCGCGCAGGACCTGCAGGCCAACGAGCACTCCGGTGGCCGACAGGGCGAGCACCAACCACCCTCCGCGGTTCAGGGTCAGGACGATGTCTGCGGGAGGCTGCGAATTCTGAACCAGGTAGGCCGTGGCGACCGCGAGCGGAGCGGCTATAAGTAGGCAGCTGGTCGCCCAATGATGCGGTGACGCCAGGTTGCTGCCGCCGAGGCCAGAGCTCAGATTGGCGTAGACACAGCCGAGGAGGACGCCGTCATCACCGGCTTTACCGATGACCACGACGTCGTCGCCATTGTCCAGGTATATCGGCAATCGGCTCTGAATCAGGACGTTGGCATTGCCAACACAGAATGTGCAGACAAACAGTGTCCGCACGCCTGCCACCGAGGCGTGATCTACATCGCTGCATTTACCCCGGATGCTTTCCATGGTCTCGAACATGGCGCTTCTTCACAAGATATCGCGCCGGCTCCGGGTGGTTGCCTGCAACAGGAGAAAATACCCACGCATGAGGAATTGTTGCGCAATGATGCGTGTAGTCTAAAACGGACGTTCAATAAAATGGCCAGCCATTCCAATAGGCTTTGTTGGAGAATGTCCCGGTAGCTCACCATCTGCGCCAATGAAGCCGCGCCGGGGGCCAGGTCGCATTTCGCGGTTCGTGGAGTCCATATCGTGTTCCAACAGATTGCCGGCTTCTTCGCCGACTCAAGTTTTTTGCCGCACGGCTACTGCCTGTCCTGGGACCCGCTTCTGCTCTGGACGCTGGTGGTGGCGAACTGCCTGATCGGGCTGTCCTACTACTCCATCCCCTTGGCATTGATCTATTTCGTGCGGCAGCAGCGCGACCTGAAGTTCAACTGGATCTTCAGGATGTTCGGGATGTTCATCTTTGCCTGCGGCACCACCCATTTCATCAGCGTGGTCGATATCTGGCACCCGATCTATCGGCTCGACGCCGCGGTGCTGGCTTGGACCGCCGGCATATCGGTGGCCACCGCCATTGTGCTTTGGCCGCTGCTGCCCAAGGCGCTGGCCTTCCTCGAGCAAAGCCGGGCCAGCAGGCTTCAACTCGTCGACGTCAACAGCCAGTTGACCAACTCCCTCGATCTGCTTCGGCAACAGCGCAGCGAACTGGCAGAGAGCGAGAGGCGTACGCGATTGATCGTCAGCAACGCCCCCATCGGCCTGGCTGCAGTCGGGTTGGATGGCCGCTTCATGAGCGTCAACCAGGCACTCTGCAACATGCTGGGCTACACGGAATCCGAGCTGTTGAGCCGCTCCTTCCAGGACATCACCCATCCGGAAGACCTGCAGGCCGATCTGGCGCATGTCCGGGACCTGATCGAGGGCAAGGGCGAGACTTACCGGATGGAGAAGCGCTATTTCGACAAGTCGGCGAAGACCATCTTCGTGCAGCTGGATGTCGCGGTGCTGCGCGACGACGAGCGCCGGCCGCTGCATTTCATCTCGCAAGTCCAGGACATCACTCAGCGCAAGGAAGCGGAGGAAGCGCTGCGTCAGAGCAACGCCCAACTGCAGCAGGGCCTGGCGCGCCTGACGGAGCAGAACCGCGAAATGACCGTCCTGGGCGAGCTGGGCGAGACGCTGCAATCTTGCGCCAGCCTCGAGGAAATCTCGGCGCCGATCCGCAACCTGGGGCCCGACCTGTTTCCGGGACATTCCGGTTGTTTTTTCCTGATGCACGCATCCGGAAACTTCCTCGATCCGGTCGCGGGCTGGGGTGAGGAACTGTCGAGCCAGCCGGTGTTCCCGCCCGATGCGTGCTGGGCGATCCGCAAAGGCGAAATCCGCTGGACCGACGCCAAGGACGGACTCCGCTGCCGGCATCTGCGCGAACCCGAGCGCGGGCCGTTGGCGCTGTGCGTGCCGATGAACGCTCAGGGCGACACTCTTGGACTGCTGTTTGTCCAGCCAAAGGCAGGGCAGACACCTAAGCGAGAGCAGCGCCGGGATCTTGAACGGCTCGCGGCGATCACCGCCGACCGCATCGGCATTTCTATCGCCAACATCCAACTGCGCGTGAAGCTGCGCCAACAATCCATCCGCGATCCACTCACCGGGCTATTCAACCGGCGCTACCTTGAGGAAACCCTATCGCGGGAGGTGAGCCGGGCCAGGCGCGAAGGGTCGGAGTTGGCCGTGCTGATGATCGACGTGGACCACTTCAAGCAGTTCAACGACACCTACGGGCACGAAGTCGGCGACAATGTCCTGCGCTGTATCGGCCGGACGCTGAGCCGTCAATGTCGCGAAAGTGACCTGGCCTGCCGCTATGGGGGCGAGGAATTCGCGCTGGTGCTCCCTCTGACTACGCAGGCTCAGGCCGTGGCCAAGGCCGAGCAGATCCGCGCGGAGATCCGGGACATCGAGCAGACCCAAACCTCTGTGATCCCCAAGCCGGTGACCATTTCGGTAGGTTTGGCGATGTGCCCGGCCGATGCGGTGACCGCCGAGTCCTTGCTGGAACTTGCGGACCAGGCGCTGTATCGGGCCAAGCGTGCCGGCCGCGATCAGGTCATTTGCGCCAATGACCGCGCGCCTCCCAGCAACTGATGAATTCTGCGTATCCAGCGTTCTTGCGGGCTCGAAGGCTCAATATCGGCGAATGGATGCCGATAGGCTCGACGACGGACCGGAATGCTCCGGAACGTGCGGGGCTACGCGCTACGGCATCCGATTCAACACGGGGATGAAGCCCTTGTCCGATAACACGCCGGCACCTGGTGAAGAAGAAAGTCGCGGCGGAGCTGCGCTGGACCAGAAGGCGCGCGCGGAACTGGCGTCCTTGCTGCGGACCCACCGCCACCCTCCGGCGATTGCAAAGCGTATCCAGGGCCTGCTGTTGCTGGCGGACGGTTTGATTCCGAGCCTCGTCGCCCGCCGGCTCGGTGTTTCCGTCGGCACGGTCATGTACTGGCGCAAGCAGTTTGATCTGCTTGGAAGCGACTTTTTAAGAGACGGCCGATTAAGAGACGGCCGAGTCAAGCGTTAACCAAGGGGGGAGGATTCCGGCGATCGAGAAGATGGCGCACGAGCAGCTGTTCGCGTCGACCGCCGACGAGTTGCGGCCGTTGGTTCAGGTGAGCCGGCGCGGCGCGGCGGTCGGCAGCGGCTCATCTTGTGGGATCGAGCCTGCCGGGCAACAATGACGTGCCAATAAACTTCAGGGATCGAAGATGCCGCTCTACTTTTTGGGCTTCCTGGCGACGCTAGCCGCAACAGTGCTTCTTTACCTCGCGGCTGTCGCCTTCGTTGCGATCCGGCGCCGCCCCGCGCCAGCCTTCATCAAAGGCAGCCTGGCACACCGGCTCCAAGGAGCGAGCGTGGCCTTGCTCTGGGCCGGCGTCGGCATGTGCTGGTTGCTGTATTTCAACGTCTACCGCATCCACGTCGACATGAACGTCCTCGGCGAACAGGCGCTGCACGCCTTCAACCGTGCCTACACCGCGCACCTGCCCATTGTCGTGCTGCCCTATGGCCTGACTTGCCTGGTGTCGGTGCTGGGGCTGTGGAGCGAGCCGGTGCGACTGTCGCAGCCGGTTCTCTGGGCAGCAGCCACGCTGTGCATTATTTCCATTGTCACCACACCTTTCGCTGCTGGGGCGCTGGGCGATATGCACGATCATGGATTCTCCGACAGCGCCTACCAGCAGCTTCAAGTAGCGCATTTTGCCCGCAGCCTGGCGCTAACCGCCGCGGCACTCTGGGTCCTGATCGCCGGCTGGACGCGCCCGGCGCTCAATCCTCACCCGGCCTGACCCGGTCGGCCGTCGCCATCGCCCGTCCATCCGGCTGGGAGCAGTTTTTTTGAGCGTCTTGAGCGCGTGCCCGTGCTCGGCAATCATGCGAAAGCATGGTGACGGTACTAAAAGCAACATTAGCAGGACTTTGAAATCTCGAATGTCTGGTTGGTGGGTCCGGTCGCTCCTACGTCGCACAACGCCGAACGCGGACGCCTGCCTTCACTCCTGCTTTGGTGCGGGTTGGGCAGGGCCTCTACGAAGGAGAAAGCAGTTGACCCAGCTAAACGGCGCGGAAGCGCCACGCCCTGCTGCCAGCGGCTCATCGACACCCTGCATACATAGACTAGACTTTCACAGCGCCATGATTCCAGCCCATTGGCGCCAGCTGTTCAATTGACTTGGCGCTCGGTGTTCAGCGTGCTTGGCACCATGCGTTCAATTCGTTGGAGTTCCGCACCATTCTCTATCTGGCCAGCGACAACGCGAAGTTCACCACCGGTACGGTGCTGGCGGTCGACGGCGGCTACACCGCGCAGTAAGCCCCGTCGCTTCCATCCATCAAAACAGGAGCATCCCCATGTCCCGTATCCATACTCCCCCGGTCGAATCCGCCACCGGCGCCAGCGCCGAGGTCTACGCCCAGATCAGGAAATCCGCCGGCAAGGTGCCGAACACCTTCGCCGCCATCGGCGCCCTCGGCCCCGAGGCGCTCCAGGCGGTGCTCGCCGCCGACGGCGTGCTGGCCGCCGGCAGCCTCAGCGCCCAGGACCGCGAAACCATCAAGCTGGTGGTCAGCGAGGTCGCCGGTTGCGATTACTGCGTGGCCGCGCACAGCCTGCTCGGCAAGATGGCCGGCCTCAAGCCGGACACGCTCAAGCAGATCCGCGCCGGCCAGCCCACCGGCGACGCCAAGCGCGACGCGCTGGTGCGCTTCGTCCGCGCCCTGCAGGAGACCAGCGGCACCATCAGCGAAGAGGCGTATTCGGCCATCCGCACCGCCGGCTACAGCGAGGCACAGTTGGTCGACATCAGCCTGGCCATCGCCACCACGGTGTTCACCAACGTCTTCAACCGCATCAACGACACCAGCATCGACTTCCCGCGTGTCGCCTAAGTCAGGGGCCTGGGCGGATGGGCCGTACCAGGCTCACCCGCCCGGGCCCTCATCAGGAGAAGCAATTCGGTCCTTCGGGACTATTTCTGGCTGTGCGCAGCCTGCTCGATGAACCTGGCGACCGCTTCCGGCTTTGAAACGTAGCAGATGGGGCCTGCGCTGAGTATCAGAACAAGACCCTGCGCAACCTGCCGAGCCAGCGCATCCAGTGCGACGAGATTTGGGCCTTCGTCTACGCCAAGGACAAGAACGCCCCGGCCGAGATGAAAGATATTGGCGAGGCCGGCGACGTGTGGACTTGGACCGCGATTGATGCCGACTCCAAGCTTATGGTGTCGTGGATGGTCGGTGATCGCTCCCAGGACACTGCCCGCGTGTTTATGAGAGACGTTTGCGAGCGCTTGACCAACCGGGTCCAGCTCACCACGGACGGCTACAAGGCTTATCTGCGGGCCGTGGACGATGCGTTTTTCGGGGAAATCGACTATGCGATGCTCCAGAAAATTTATGGATCATCCTTCAATTCCAAGGACCCTTCCAAGCGCTATAGCCCCGGCGAGTGCACGGGGACCATCAAGAGAACGGTCAGCGGATGCCCGGACGAGACGCACGTCAGCACCAGCTACGTTGAGCGCGCCAACCTGACCATGCGTATGGGGATGCGCCGGTTTACCCGTCTGACCAACGCATTTTCAAAAAAGGTTGAGAACCACGCGCATGCTGTAGCGCTGCATTTCATGTTCTACAACTTCGGCCGAGTGCATAAGACTCTGCGCGTGACGCCGGCAATGGAAGCCGGGATCGCGGATCACGTCTGGACGTTGGAAGAAATCGCTACCCTAGCAGGCTAAAGCCAATGGAATCCGTGAGCCATCATTCCGGCCAGGCCGAGTGCGGCAACGATTAGTGCGCCCATCACAACACGGAAGTCCTCGCGTTGGTGCGATTTAATCTCCCGCACGTCCTGCTTCAAGTCGCCAATATCGCGTTTGATGTATTGAACATCAGTTTCAAGTCCCGCGACGCGCGTTCCCATACCATCATCCCCGCCGCCTGTTGAACCTGGGCTCTGGTTTTCGCCACCGCGTTTCGGAAAAAGCGATACGGGCATAGCTATATGCTCTTACTGCGAAGGCGTTGGAGAGGGTGGATCGGGAATAGGCGGACTTCCCGTATAAATGCCGACACTCACGGCGTTTAAATACATGATGTAGCCGCAATGTGACATCAGCATCACTTGCGGGTATATGTACCCGCCAAGATTTAGCGGAGTGGTTATCGCAAATGGGCGTACAACATGCGGGAGTATTTGCCAGTTTTGCGATCCACACACGGGACAAATAGCATCTCCACCTGGCTTGAATTTGGCCAGCCACGTAGAGACCTTCTGCTGTTCCTCTTGGGACAACAACCCCGATGGGCTTGGCACGAATCCCCCTTTGGAGATTCAGTATAAGCGAGTTCATCGAAACTGAGACACTACCCCTTGGGTTCCCTGTTTCGGCGTTCGCGGCACATGCGCGCCGACCGTTGCCGCCGGGTCGCAAGCCAAGCCCTGCTGAACCCCTGGTGTGTTCCGTGCGGACCGTCTGCGCCGAAGTCAGAATCCACGAGATGCCCCCGCCGCGCCTGGTCATCGGGGCACAGCTCACGATTTCCCGGCGTCAATCCCCATCATCAGTGGACACCTCAGGATGTCGAGCCCGGCCCTTCTAATTTGCTCAGCGCCGCCATCTCTGGCCACCGGCGGGCGACAAGTCGATCAGCAGCGCGATCACGATCCCGACGGTTGGCCACAGCGTCCAGTGCCCGCCGAACCAGTGCTGGACCACCATGTACACAAGTAGCGTCGTCGGCAGCAGGATGAAGCCCAGGACCGGCCACAGCAGCGTGTGGAACAGGCCGCGCGGCCAGGTGGTCAGAAACCACAGCAGGAGCAGGACCAGGCGCGGCGCAATCAGCGCAAGAACGACCAGCAGAAAGGGCATCGTACGGACCTCCGTTGATCCGGGCGTCGCTACACGCCCACGACCACAGCGGCCTGAGACTGCATAAGGGCCGGCCGTGGGGCAACCACAAGAACGTACGTCGTCAGCCTGCGCTTTTTCTGTGCGGTGACGTACCGAGCAGCCAAGAAGCGGGGATCCCGACGCCATGCAAGGCCGCGTCTCGCCGGCCGCATCCTTTTGATGGGTTCAAACGTCATGTCTGTACACGCCCTGCGGGGAGGTGCGCCGGAAGTCGCGGCGCGCCGAGGTTCTCGCAGGCGCGCGATGACTCTTGCACCACCCATTGGAGGACGTCCATGACATCTGTACCGCTTGAGCTGTTCTGGATCAGCGGCAGCCCCTATTCCTGGCGAGTGATGCTGACGCTCGAACTGAAGCAAATCCCTTATACGGCCCGCTTGCTCGAGGCCTCTAAAGGCGAGCACAAGAAGCCCGGCTTCCTGGCACTCAATCCGCGCGGCAAGGTTCCCGTGCTGCGCGACGGCGAGGTGGTGGTCGGCGAATCCCTGGCCATCATGCAATACCTGGAGCGCAAGCATCCCGCCACGCCGATGTTCGGCCGCACGCCGCGGGAGGCCGGCGCCGTTGCCCGGGTCATCTCGGAGTTCGACGCCTACCTGCGCGCGCCGCTGCTGCGGGTCTCGACACCCTTCCTGTTCCGCAAATCGGGAGAGAAGGCGGACGAGATCCGCGCCGCGATCCCCGAACTACATGACGAGCTCGAAAAACTCGAGGAAGCGGCGGCGCATTCCAGCTGGCTGGCCGGAAATGAATCCGGCGCGGCCGACGCCGCGGTCTATCCGTTCCTGAAGCTCCTGCTGCGCGCGGCGGCGAAGCCGGAAGCGGCCGCCTTCGACCTCGCGCTGCTGCCGTTCGAGAAACGGTATCCAGGTCTTGCGGCATGGATGGAGCGGGTTGAGGGACTGGCCGGCTACGACAGGACCTATCCGCCGCACTGGCGCGAGCTCGCGGTGGTCTAGTGTGGTGAGTCTGAAATTCGCTGACAAATTCAGAATCGTCATCCCCGCGAAGGCGGGGATCCAGTTTGCTGTGTTTCCCTACGCAAAAGCCAATACTGGATTCCCGCCTTCGCGGGAATGACGACGCAAGTATTCAACGAACTTCCAACTCGGGACCCTAGGTCGAAACCAGCTGCGCCGCATCCACCGGCAGCTTGCGCAGCCGCTTGCCGGTCGCGGCATGGATGGCATTGAGCACGGCCGGCGCCAGCGCCGAGGTGCCGGGCTCGCCGATGCCGCCGGGGGCTTCGGCGCTGGGGACCAGGTAGACCTCGATCAGCGGCGCCTCGTTGATGCGCAGCATCGGGTAGTTGTGGAAGTTGCTCTGCTCGACGCGGCCATTCTTGAGCGTGATCTCGCCGTGCAGTACTGCGGTGATGCCGAAGATGGCGCCGCCCTCGATCTGGGCGCGCACCGTGTCGGGGTTGACGGTGTAGCCGCAATCCACGGCGCAGACCAGGCGCTGGACCTTGACGCTGCCGTCCTTGCCCACCGCCACTTCCGCCACCTGCGACATATAGGAGCCGAAGGCGTACTGCACCGAGACGCCGCGGCCGCTGCCGGCGGGCATGGGCTTGCCCCAGCCGGCCTTTTCGGCGGCAAGGTTGAGCACGGCCAGGGCGCGCGGCGACTTGCCGAGGATGGCGCGGCGATACTCCACCGGGTCCTTGCCGGCCTTGGCGGCCAGTTCGTCGACGAAGCTTTCGACGACGAAGATGTTGTGGGTGGGACCGACGCCGCGCCACCAGGCGGTGGGAATGCCGGGGGCCTCGTAGCGCACCCATTCGACGTGGCGGCTGGGGATGTCGTAGATCGTCTCGGCAGCGCCCTCGATCGCGTCCGCATCGGGCTGGCCCGGCTTGAGCAGGCCGGGGAAGTAGCGGTCGATGATGGAGGGGCCGACCAGGCGGTGGTTCCAGGCCACCGGCAGGCCCTTGTCGTCGAGCGCGGCGCTGATGCGGTCGTAGTAGTACGGCCGGTACATGTCGTGCTGGATGTCTTCCTCGCGCGTCCACACCACTTTCACCGGGCCTTCGACCTGCTTGGCGATCGCCGCGGCCTGGTAGACGTAGTCCGACTCCAGGCGCCGGCCGAAGCCGCCGCCGAGCAGGTGGTTGTGGATGGTGATCTTCTCCGGCGGCAGGCCGGTGGCCTTGGAGGCGAACAGCTGCGCCAGGCCGATCACCTGGGTGCCGGTCCAGATCTCGCAGGCGTCCTTGGTGTAGTGGACCGTGCAGTTCATCGGCTCCATGGTGGCGTGGGCCAGGAACGGCACCTGGTAGATCGCATCCACCTTCGTCGGCGCGGCGGCGCTGGCCTTGGCGGCGTCGCCTTCGCTGGCGACGACCAGGCCGCTCTGCTCCGAGGCCTTGGCGATCTGCGCGGCGATGTCCGCGGAGCTCAGCTTGGCGTTGGGGCCTTCGTCCCATTGCACGTTGAGCGCGGCCAGGCCCTGCTTGGCGGCCCACATGTGGTCGGCGACCACGGCGACGGCGTTGTCGATCGCCACCACCTGGTGCACGCCCTTGACCGCCTTGGCGGCGGCCTCGTCGTACTTGCCCAGCTTGCCGCCGAACACCGGGCAGGCGGCGACGGTGGCGATTTTCATGCCCGGGACCTGCGCGTCGATGCCGAACTTCGCCTTGCCGTTGAGCTTGTCCGGCGTGTCGAGCCGCTTGTGCGAGGTGCCGATCAGCTTGAAGGTCTTCGGGTCCTTCAGCGGGACGTTTTCCGGCAGCGGCAGCTTGGCCGCGGCGTCGGCCAGTGCGCCGTACTTGAGCTTGCGGCCGCTGGCCTTGTGGATCACTTCGCCGTGCTCGGCATGGCAGCTCGCCGGGTCCACCTTCCACTGCTGCGCGGCGGCGTTCACCAGCATGGTGCGCGCGGTGGCGCCGGCCTGGCGCAGCGGCGTCCAGAAGCCGCGCACCGAGGTGCTGCCGCCGGTCATCTGCACCACGAAGATCGGGTTGCCATAGGCCTTCTGGTCGGGCGGGGCGTGCTCCAGCGTCACCTGGTCCAGCGACACTTCCAGCTCCTCGGCGATCAGCATCGGCATCGAGGTGTAGGTGCCCTGGCCCATCTCCACCTGGCCCATCACCAGGGTGATACGACCGTCGCTGCCGATGCGGATGAAGGCGTTTGGCGCGAAGTCCGCTTCCTTGGCCGCGCCTTGCTGCGCTGCCTCGGCCTCGTTCAGCAGACCCGGCAGGCCGATGCCGATCAGCAGGCCGCCGCCCGCGGCGGCGCCGGCCTTGAGGAAGCTGCGCCGGCTGATACCGGCGGGCAGGGCGCGCTCGACCATTTTCTCGAAGCCCATGATCAAGCCTCCCCGGTGGCGGTGGCGTGCGCGTGACCATGCGCGTTACGCGCCGCCTGCTTGATGGCGGCGCGGATGCGCACATAGGTGCCGCAGCGGCAGATGTTGCCGGCCATGGCGGCGTCGATGTCGGCGTCGCTGGGATTGGGGTTCTTGGCCACCAGGGCGGTGGCGGACATGATCTGGCCGGACTGGCAGTAGCCGCACTGCACCACGTCCAGATCGCGCCAGGCGTCCTGGATGTGCTTGCCGGCCGCGCTCAGGCCGACCGCCTCGATGGTGGTGATCTTCTTGCCCGCGGCGGCGGCCACCGGGGTGACGCAGGAGCGGATCGGCTGGCCGTCGAGGTGCACGGTGCAGGCGCCGCACAGCGCCATGCCGCAGCCGAACTTGGTGCCGGTCATGCCCAGCACGTCGCGCAGGGTCCAGAGGATGGGCGTATCGGGCGTGACGTCGGCCTGGTGGACCTTGCCGTTGATGTTGAGCGTGACCATGCGTATCCCCGGTTGAGTGAGCGGGCTCCGCGGACGCCGGCATGCACTTCCAGCCTGGCGCTCGGGAGTGGCGTTTCTGGGACCTAATCTTAGTCCCACGCGGGCGGCGGCGGGAACCCTGCTTTCGGAGGGGTGTAACAGTTCTAACCCCCTCTCCCCATGTTCATGGGGAGAGGGGACGCATGGGGAGGGGGTCGTAGTTCTCAGGCTGTTTTCGCGCTCACGCCGTAGCGCTTTGCAGGATGCACATGCGACAGGTTCGGACCCAGCTTCACGCGGGCGGCGTCGAGCGCCTCCCAGTCCTGCGCGTCCGGCAGCGAGGGGATGGTGATCAGCTCGCCTTGGTCGAAGCCGGCCAGCGCGGCGTCCACCAGTTCCTCCGCCGACATCACGATCTGCTGCGGCAGGTGCTCCACCGGCGTGCCGGCGCGGTTCCAGAACTCGGTGCGGGTGGCGCCGGGCAGCACGGCCTGCAGCTTCACGCCCTTGGGGCCCAGCTCGTCGTGCAGCGACTGCGTCAGGTTGACGACAAAGGCCTTGGTGCCGCTGTAGGTGCCGTTGAGCAGGGACGGCGCCAGGGCGACGATCGAGGCGATGTTGATGATGGCGCCGCGGCCCTCGGCGGCGAAGCGCACGGCGGCGGCGTGGCTGAGGCGGGTCAGGGCGGTGACGTTCAGCTCGATCATCGCTTCCAGGCTGTCCGGGTCGGAGTCGACCATGGAGGCGGTGGCGCCGACGCCGGCGTTGTTGACCAGCAGGCTGATGCTCTTGTCGGCGGCGATGCGCGCGGCGAGCTTGCGCGCGTCGGCGCGGTCGGTCAGGTCGGCGACCAGGGTTTCAGCGTTGCGGCCGGTCTGCTGCCTGATGTGGGCGGCGAGCTGGTCGAGGCGCTTGCCGTCGCGGGCGACCAGCAGCAGGTCGTAGCCGCGATGGGCGAGACGGTCGGCGTAGACGGCGCCGATGCCGGAGGAAGCGCCGGTGACGAGCGCGACGCCCTTTGCAGTGTTCTGATTCATGGCTGACTCCTTTTCGGTTTGAGGCCGGCAGTGCCTGGAAGGGCATCGGCGGCGAGTTGACGAGAGGCAGTCTAGGAGCGCAGGCTATGGCCGTTAAGTCATTATTACCTCATTTCGGGACATAATCGTGAAACGTGTCGCCGTGGTGGTTTTTCCGGACTTCCAGATCCTCGACCTGGTGGCCGTGTCGGTGTTCGAGCTGGCCAACAAGCTGGCGCCGAAGCCGCTGTACGACATCCGCCTGGTGTCGGAGCAGGGCGGCAGCGTGCCCAGCTCCTCCGGCGTGCGGGTAGAGACGCAGTGCTTCCGTGGCCAGCGTTTCGACACGGTAGTGGTGACCGGCGGCCTGGAGCTGACGCCGTCCTCGCCGGGCCTGCGCTCGTATCTGGCCAATTGCCTGCGCGGCACGCGCCGCGTCACCAGCATCTGCACCGGCGCTTTCATCCTGGCCGAGGCCGGGCTGCTGGAAGGGCGCGCCGCCACCACCCACTGGCAGTTCGCGCGCGAGCTGCAGCGCCGTTATCCGGGCATCCAGGTGCGCGAGGACCGCATCTACATCACCGACGGCGCGGTGTGGACCTCGGCCGGCATGACCGCCGGCATCGACCTGTCGCTGGCCCTGGTGGAGGAAGACCTGGGGCCGCAGCTGTCACGCCAGCTGGCGCGCAAGCTGGTGCTGTACCACCGCCGCGCCGGCGGCCAGACTCAGTTCTCGGCGCTGCTGGAAATGGAGCCGAAGTCCGACCGCATCCAGAGCGCGCTGAGCTACGCCAGGACCAATCTGCGCAAGGCGCTGTCGGTGGAGCAGCTGGCGGAGGTGGCGCACCTCAGCCCGCGCCAGTTCAGCCGTGCCTTCCGCGGCGAGACCGGGCAGTCGCCGGCCAAAGCCATCGAAAGCCTGCGGGTGGAAGCGGCGCGGCTGCTGATCGACGAGGGCGGGCACTCGGTGGAGACGGTGGCGCGCGAGACCGGCTTCGACGATCCGGAGCGCATGCGCCGCGCCTTTCTGCGCGCCTTCGGCCAGCCGCCGCAGGCACTGCGCCGCGCCGCGCGGGTGCATGCGGATTGAACACTGCCTGAAGGAGGCGCGGGATTTCCGGCCATAAATTCCGGGTGTACGGGGATATAGGTATTGGCGCAGGGCGGGCACCATGTGCCCTGTGAGTTGCCGGCTGCGCTATGACGCAACGGCGGCTTGCCCACCTTCCCTCAAGCCTCAAGGAGTGTTACCGATGAACCTCGCCACCAAGACCAGCGGCTTCGCCCTGGCTTTCGCCGCCGCTTCCATGTTCCTGGCCGCTCCGATGGCCATGGCTGATGACAGCGCCGGCGCCGCCGTGGGCCACTGCATGGGTGCCAACGCCTGCAAGGGCCAGAGCGCCTGCAAGACTTCCAGCAACGCCTGCAAGGGCCAGAACTCGTGCAAGGGCCAGGGCTTCACCGCCACCAGCAAGGGCGACTGCGCCAAGGCCGGCGGCAAGTTCGAGGCGCCGAAGTAAGCGTTCCTCCGAAGCAGTGAGCTTGCCGGCCTTCCACGTGAAGGCCGGCTTTCTTCAGTCGAGGCTGTATTCAAACTCGTAGGAGTGCTTGCCCTCGACCTGGTGCACCTGCATGCGGCCGCGCAGGCCGGCGAGCTCGCCGGTGCCGGTATCGGGCACCACCTCGATGCTGTACAGCACGGTGCCGCGCGTGATGGTGCCGCTGTGCTGCAGCACGAAGCTGCCGCTGCGGCCTTGCAGGCTGCCGCTGACGCGCTCGATGGCGACGTAGGCGGAGGAGCCGCCGCCGGCGACGGCGCTGAGCATCTCGCCGCTGCCGCTGCCATCGAGGCTGCCGCTGAAGCGCTTCTCGATCGCCACGCGGGTCAGGATCGAACCTGCCGCCTGGTCGGCGCTGAGCGGAATGAACTCGGTTTCCACCGAGCCGGTGGCAAGAATGGGCATGGTTGTTATTGTATTGCTTCGGTGGAACGCCAAGCCTAGCGCATTGCGCCGTCGGTCTGAACCGCCTTTACACGGTCCTTTGGAGAGCGCCGCAAACCCGCCGGCGCCGGGGTAAGATGCCCCGAACCACGATCAAGCCAGGGAAGCGCATGCCTCGTCTGCTGCCGATGGCCATTGCATGCCTGTGGGCCGCAAGCGCGGCGGCGCAGCCGTCCGTGGAGCCCCCCGGAATCCGCCTGCTGCAAGCACCCGCGCCGGACTACCCGGCGGCGGAGCGCGCCGCCGGGCACCAGGGGCTGGTGCTGCTGCGCCTGCGGCTGACGCCGGCCGGGGCGGTGGAGACGGCGGAAGTAGCCCAGTCCTCGGGTTTTATTGGGCTCGACCAGGCGGCTCTGGAAGCCGCGCGCAGCTGGAAATTTGCACCGCCGGTGCCGGCTCCGGACGGGCCGGTGACGGTTGAGCGGCCGCTGCGCTTCTCGCTCGGCGTGCCGGACCGCGGCGGCGCGCCGGCGAACCGCGCCAATGTGCTGAGCCGGCCGGCGATGGAATCGATGCTCAGGCAGCCCTGTCGCCGGGTCAACGACGAGGCGGCCGCGTTCCGGCGCGAGCACCCGGGCGGCAAGCTGGCCGACATGCAGACCTTCCGCGCCTCCGCCGGCATGCTGTTCATGGATTCCCATGCCGAGCCGATGCCGGTGCGGCTCAAGCTGTTCGGCTCGCTGAACCAGGCCTGGCCGCTGGTGCTGCAACGCTGCGCCGCCGAACCCGCGGCGATCTACGGGCAGGTGATGAAGGAGGCGCTGGCACAGGCGCAGGCCGGGCCTAAGTGAGACGCTACGCCGAGGTGTTGGATCAGGCCTGCTACATCGGGTGTTGGTCGAGGAAACGATCGATCAGCACATTCACCTCATCCGGCCGCTCCAGCCCCGCCAGGTGCGCGGTGCCGGGCATGACGATGAACTCCGCGCCGGGGATCGACTCGGCCATGGCGCGCGTCTCCGCCACCGGGAAGGTCTGATCCTCCTCTCCGGCCACCACCAGCACCGGCGTGGTGATGGTGGCGACCAGGGCGTGCTGGTCCGGGCGGTACGGCACCACGCTGCGGATGGCCCAGAACACCGAGCGCGGGCGCACCTGGGCCACGGTGTCGCGGATGGTCTGCGCCACCTGCGGGCGCTCGCGCCGGGTGGTGGGGCCGACGAAGGCGGCGACGACGCGGCCGCTGAGGAAGGCGGGGACGCGGTTGAGCGTCCATACCAGGCGGGTCAGCAACAGGTACTCGAGCTTCTGCTTTGCGCTGCAGGCGGAGGCGGTGCAGTTCATCAGCACGGCGGCGCCGATGCGCCGGGGCTCACGCGCGGCGAAGGTGCCGCCGATCATGCCGCCCCAGGAGTTGCCGACGAAGTGGGTGCGCGCGATGCCGAGCGCGTCGAGGATCTGCGTCACGCACTGCACGCATTCGCCGAAGGTGAACAGCCGCTGCAGCGGCTCGCTCGCGCCGTGGCCCGGCGTATCCACCAGGATGACGCGGTAGCGCGGCGCGAAATGCGCGGCCTGGGCCAGCCACATGTCGCCGTTCATCATCAGGCTGGGCCAGAACATCAGTGCCGGACCGCTGCCGCCGACGCGGATGCGCAACTTGCCCAGGACGGTATCGATGTGGCGGCTTTCCATCACGGTATCCGACTGCAAACAGGGACCACATCATTGCTGCATTGCGGCAATCGATGCAATACGGATCTGGCGTTGCAATTTTGTGCGCCGCCGCACGTTATGAGTGTGAAAGGGTTCACAAAGCTTCATCACCTACCCGAACAGGGCATTGCAGTGCCTCCGGGCATTGTGTACAAAACGGGTCATAAAGATTTCATAAAAACGACGCAAGGAGCTCAGGATGAAACGCCACCACCTCATGGGGGTGCGGGACGTTCGTTATGCGTTGGTGTTGTTGGTGTGTTCGGGGGTGCTGCCGGGGTGTGCTGTCCAGCCGCATCAGATTTCCGCTTCGTCCGGTTACGTACCCGCAGGTACTGATTATGTGTACCACGCGCCGCAGCACCAGGTCGCCGCGGCGGCGCGCCCCGCTGCCGCGCCCGCGCCGCGCAAGGCGGCCGTTGCCGCCGCGAACCCTGCTCCGGCACTCAAGGTCGCCGCCGCGCCGGCACACCTGGCGGCGCGTCCCGGTTATGCGTTCCAGGTTCTGCCGGGGGCGACATATTCAGGTGCCGCCAGGGCTCCTGCCGCCGCCATGCCGGGCATGGCTGCTGCGGCGCTGCTGACGTCCGCCGCGCCGACGCTGCAGGCGGTGGTCTTGAAGCAGCCGGAATCCGCCGTGCTGCGGGAGGAAGCGATCCTGTCCCCGCTCGCCTTCGGCGATGCCGAGGCGCAGGCGGTGCGCTATGCCGGCGGCCGCTGCAGCGACAATATCTACCGCCTGGCCTGGGCCGCCGCCGACCTGTTTCATGTGCATCCGGCCTTCGTCGCCGCGGTGATCGAAGCCGAGTCGGGCTGCCGCAGCGATGCGGTATCGGTGGCCGGCGCGCGCGGCCTGATGCAGCTGCTGCCGGAAGCCGGCGCGCGCGAGGGCTATCGCTTCATGCACGGCGCCGACCACAAGCCGACCCTGACGGAGCTGCGCGACCCGGCCACCAACATCCAGCTCGGTGTGGCCTACCTTGGCGCGCTGCAGGACCATTTCTATTTCGTGCAGTCGCCGGCCGCGCGCCTGGTGTTGATGATCGCCGCCTACAACTGCGGGCCGGATTTCATCGACCAGCGCTTGCCCGAGACGGCGGCGGCGTGGAACGCGGAACAGGCGGCCGGCTGGGTCAGCCACCGCACGCCGGCGGAGACACGCGCCTTCGTGGTGGCGGTGACGGAGAAGGCGGCACTCTATTCCAGCGCCGCGGCCTCGGCGCGCAGCAGCGGGCTGGCGGGCGGCAAGAAGAATCTCAGTCCCTGAGGGCGGCGTCGGCGTGACGGCGATCCCGGGCTTTCGCCCGGGCTACGGTGGGTGTGCGGCCGGTTGCCGGTCCAGTTCCGCTGCGGCCAGGGCGTATTCGACGAAGCCATGCGGGCAATGGTCGTGCGCCTGCCGCAGCTGTTTCAGCGCGGCTTCGCGCTGCTGGCCCAGCAGCTGCGCTTCTCCGATATAGGCTTCGGCCTCGCAGCTGCGCGAGGCGCTATCGGCCTGCGTCGCCGCGCTCGCCAGCAGTTGTTCCGCGCTGATGCTGCCCAGCAGATAGTCCACCACCGGCGCCGGCCAGCCGCGGCCCTGGTTCGCGGCATCGGCCTGGCGCAGCTCCGCGGTGCCGTCCTGCCCGGCGCGGCGGCGCGCCAGGTAGCGCCAGATCAGGCGGTAGCGCGCCTCGGCGGCGGCATCGGCGATCGCGCCCGGCGCACCCAGCGTCAGCATGGCGTCGCTGGGCGCGGCCAGCGCCTTGCCCAGGCTGTCGATGGCCTCGGCATAGCGGCCGGAAAGATATTGCGCGGTGCCGAGGCCGAACAGGGCGTCGGCGTTTTGCGGGTTGTGCGCCAGCGCCTGGCGGTAGTCGGCGGCGGCGGCCTCGTAGCGGCCCAGCTGGGCCTGCAGGCGTGCGCGGTTGTAGTACGCCCAGGCGTCCTGCGGCGACAGGCTCAGGGCCTGGTTGTAGTCGGCGACGGCCTGCTCCGCCGCGCCCAGTTCGGCATGGAGGTTGGCGCGGTTGTACCAGGCGGCGGCGTTCTTGGGGCTCAGACGCAGCACTTCGCCGTAGTCGGCGAGGGCGCGGTCCAGCGCGCCGGCGCTGCGCTCCACTTGGGCGCGGGCGAACCAGGCGCTGACGTAGCGCGGGTCGTAGCGCAGGGCCTGGCCGTAGTCGGCGATGGCGCGCGCGTTGTCGCCGGTGTCGCGGTAGGCCGTGGCGCGGCTGTACCAGATCCAGGGGTCCTCGGGGCTGAGCCTGAGCGCGGCGTCGTAGTCGCGCATCGCCAGCTCGTATTCGGACTTGGCGCGGTGCACGTTGGCGCGCGCGCACCAGGCCCAGGCGGCGCCGGGATCGAGGCGCAGGGTTTCGTCGTAATCGGACAGGGCCTTGTCGCGCTGGCCCATCGCCCAGTAGGCGTCGCCGCGGCCGTACCAGGCATAGGCGTTGGCCGGGTTGAGGCGCAGCACCTGGCCGAAGTCGGTGATGGCGGAATCGTAGTCGCCTTCCAGCTGGTAGGCGTCGGCGCGGTTGTAGTAGGCGACGAGGCGGTCGGCGTCGGACAGCTTGGGGTCCTTGATCGCCGAGCTGTAGAGCACGATGCCGAGCTGGGCGTGACCCTGGTCCTGCTGGGCGATGGCGGACTGGATGTCGCGGACACCGTCGGCGCAGGCGGCAGCGGATGCGCCGAACACGAACAGGAATGTCAGAGCGGCTTGCCTCATGGCGCGGGCTCCTCCTTCAGCGCCACCACGCACCCGTCTGCATCCTAAGCCCGCTGCTGCGGGAAAGCCAAGCCTGTGTTGTCACCCTGAGCGGAGCGAAGGACCTGGTGCCGTAAGCAGGCTACGTTGGCGCTCTATCCGGACGCATGGAACCGGGTCCTTCGCTCCGCTCAGGACGACATTAGTTCTTCAGCCGGTAGCCGGTCCTGAAGATCCAGGTAATGGCCACCAGGCAAGCGCCGAAGAAGCCCAGGGTGGCGGCGCTGCTGAGGGCGACGCTGACGTCGGCGGTGTCGTAGAAGCTCCAGCGGAAGCCGCTGATCAGGTACACCACCGGATTGAACAGGGTCACGGTGCGCCAGGCCGGCGGCAGCATGTCGATGGAGTAGAAGGCGCCGCCGAGGAAGGTCAGCGGGGTGATGATCAGCATCGGGATGAACTGCAGCTGCTCGAAGCTCTTGGCCCACAGGCCGATGATGAAGCCGAACAGGCTGAAGGTGGCGGCGGTGAGCAGCAGGAAAGCGATCATCCACAGCGGGTGCAGGATATGGATCGGCACGAACAGCGAGGCGGTGCCAAGGATCACCAGGCCGAGGATGACGGACTTGCTGGAGGCGGCGCCGACGTAGCCGAGCACGATCTCCAGCGGCGACACCGGCGCCGATAGCAACTCGTAGATGGTGCCGGTGAACTTGGGGAAGTAGATGCCGAAGGAGGCGTTGGACAGGCTCTCGGTGAACAGCGACAGCATGATCAGGCCGGGCACGATGAAGGCGCCGTAGGGCACGCCGCTGACCTGGGTGATGCGCGAGCCGATGGCCGAGCCAAACACCACGAAGTACAGCGAGGTGGTGATGACCGGGGTGACCAGGCTCTGCGCCAGGGTGCGGCGGAAGCGCGCCATCTCGAACTTGTAGATGGCCCAGGCGCCGCGGTAATTGAAGGCGAAGGTATTCACGCGCCGACTCCCGCCGGTTCATGCACCAGGCTGACGAAGATGTCCTCCAGCGAGCTTTGGTGCGTGTTGAGATCCTTGTAGGCGATGCCCAGCTCGCCGAGGCGGCCCAGCAGGGCCGGGATGCCGGTGTCCTCCTGGCGCGCATCGAAGCAGTAGACCAGCTCGGTGCCGTCGGCGGCGAGGCTCAGCTGCCACTGCGCCAGCTCCGCCGGGACGGCGCCCAGGTTTGCGGCCAGGTGCAGGCGCAGCTCCTTGCGGCCCAGCTTCTTCATCAGGCTGTGCTTCTCCTCCACCAGGATCAGCTCGCCCTTGCTGATGACGCCGATGCGGTCGGCCATCTCCTCGGCCTCGTCGATGTAGTGGGTGGTGAGGATGATGGTGACGCCGTTCTCGCGCAGGCCGCGCACCAGCGCCCACATGTCGCGGCGCAGCTCGACGTCGACGCCGGCGGTGGGCTCGTCGAGGAACAGGATCTCCGGCTCGTGGCTCAGCGCCTTGGCGATCATGACGCGGCGCTTCATGCCGCCGGACAGGGTCATGATGCGGTCGTCGCGCTTGTTCCACAGCGACAGGTCCTTGAGCAGCTTCTCGATGTAGGCCGGGTTCGGCGCGTGGCCGAACAGCTCGCGGCTGTAGTTGACCGTGGCCCACACCGTCTCGAAGGTGTCGGTGGACAGCTCCTGCGGCACCAGGCCGATCTTGCGGCGCGCGGCGCGGAACTCGCGCTGGATGTCGTGGCCGTCGGCGGTGACGCTGCCGCTGCTGGGCGTGACGATGCCGCAGACGATGCTGATCAGGGTGGTCTTGCCGGCGCCGTTGGGGCCGAGCAGGGCGAAGATCTCGCCTTTGGCGATTTCCAGGTTGACGCTCTTCAGCGCCTGGAGACCGGAGGCGTAGGTCTTGGTCAGGTTGGAGATGGAAAGAGTGGGGCGCATCGGCCGCACTTTAGCCTATCCCGTGGCGGATTCGTGTTACCGCGGTTCACATCGGCGCCGCGCCGGCTCAGGCATCCGGCAGCGCGTAGTCGAAGTCGTAATGGTGCTGCTGGTCCTCGATGCGGATGCCCATGCTGCCGCTCAGGCCCTCCAGCTCGCCGGTGCCGGAGTCCGGCACCACGGTGATGCTCAGCTGCGGTGCGCCGCGGTTCAGGGTGGCGTTGTGCTGCAGCACGAAGCTGCCGCTGCGGCCGGCCAGGGTGCCGGTGACGCGCTCGATGGCGACGTAGCCGGCCGAGCCCTGCACCGCGCCGCCGGCGCTGAGCATCTCGCCGTGGCTCTGCGCCTCGAGTTCGCCGTGGAACTGCTTGTCGATGGCACGGCGGCCGAGGTTGGGGTCGGCCTGCGGGTTGTTGAGGTCCAGGGGAGTGAGTTTCACCTCGAAGCTGCCGCTGATGCGATGGTTCACTGGTGCAGCCTTTCCGGTACTGCCCGGGGAAATGGGGATGCGCCAGTGTAGCGCGCGCTCAGGCGGGCGGTTGCAACGCGGTGGCGACCAGCTGCGTATCGAGATACTCGGTCAGTTCCTTCATGCGGCCATCTTCCATGCGGATGACGAAGCAGTAGGTGTTGTCGTAGCGCTTGCCCGCCGTGGTGCTGACCTTGCCGCGGCATTCCACCACCACGCAGTCCTCGTCGGCGAGGATGCGCTGCGCGGTATTGGTGTATGGGCCGGCGAACTGCGCGTAGAGCGGCTCCAGCAGTTCTTTGCGCACGGTTTCCCTGCCGCGATAGCTGCGCGACCAGGGGGTGGTGCCGGTGATGTGCCAGCAGAAGTCCTCCGCCATCAGCTCGCCGAAGGGCCTGCCGTTGCCCTTGGCCAGCTCGTCGAACACGCCCTGCATGATCCGCTTGTTGTCGCTTGCATTCATGATGCCTTCTCCTGCCTGTAGGTGATTGCACCGGCATTGGACGGCCTCGAGTGCGCTCGAGGTCAAGCCGGCGGGCTCACTTGGGCGGCGGCACCAGTTCCTCCGGCTGGTAGATGCCGGCCTTGGTGGTGTGGCCGACGCCGGGGCGCCTGTAGCTGACGCGGATGCCGCGGCGGGTGTGGCCGGTGACGGTGACGATGTATTCGGTGGTCCAGGAGAACGACCAGGTCGAGCCCTTGGGGTGGCTGAGGTGCCAGTCCTGTTCTTCGCTCACGTTGGACGTCCCGGGAAAGTAATGAGCGCCAGTGTACCCGGCTGCAGCGGTGCGCGATGACCCCCGGGCTGCCGCGCCTCTGCTAACCTAGGCTACATCCGCCAGCCAGCCCGGATGTGGAGTCCCATGAGCACCCGGAACACCAGAAATACGATGCGGCTCTTGCTTGCATCCGCGGCGCTCCTGCTGGCGCAGGGCTGCGCCACCGTGATGCCGGAAAGCAATGCGCGCTGGAGCGCTTCCTCGCACGTGGACCCGGTGATCACGGCGCTGGAGGCCTACAAGAAGGACCACGGCGAATACCCGTCCAGGCTCGACGAGCTGCGGCAGCGCCATTACCTCAATGCCCGCGTGCCCTTTGCCGAGCAGGACGGCAAGACGGTGAAGTGGGCGCTGTACTACAACCACCTGCCGCCCGGCATCTACGAGATGATGTACGAGGATGCCGACAGCGACGTGGTCTACCGCAACGGCGAGGTGGTCACGGCCAGGCGCAACCCGCTGCGCAAGGTGCCGGTGCTGCCGCAGTGAGGCCGGCCGCGGGCGCATCGGCGCCGTAGCGGCCCAAGGCCGGGCGATGCGCGTGAACCGGCTCCTGCCCGCGCTGCTGCTCTTCGCCGCCGCATCGGTGCAGGCGGAGCCGCTGCTGAACTGCTTCTACACCGGCCGCAACAGCGGCGATTCCTTCGACGAGCACCGCGATTGCGCCGGGCGGGTCGACGGCAAGCTCCTCATCCGCAAGCGGGAACTGGCACGGATGGCATTCGACCGTGCCGGCCTGGCGGCGGTGTACGTCGAAAATCAGTTTTACTACGCCAGGCGCAGCGGCGCGCTGCTGCCGGTGCTCGCCTACGACAACGGCGCCGATCCGTACGCGGAAGGCCTGGTGCGGGCGCTGGTCGGCGGCCGGATCGCCTACTACGACCTGAGGTTCCGGCAGGTGATCGCGCCCAAATACGACTGGGGCTGGCCGTTCGAGCGCGGGCGGGCCCTGGTCTGCCTGGGTTGCCGGCGCGAGCCGCCCGATACCGACGGCCATGCCGCGGTGTCTGGCGGGCTATGGGGTTACATCGACAGGCGCGGGCGGGAGGTGGTGCCGGTCAAGCTCTCGCGTGAGGATGCGCTGCGCTTGAATGGCGGTCCCTGATTCCTGGGGGCGCGGCGCTGCCGCTAGCCGAGGAAGCCCAGGTTGGGCTGGGTGAACGAGGCGATGTTGGGGAACACGCTCGCCATGCTGCTCGAACTCACGCCGAACCACTGCGCCAGGGTCGCGCCGTAGGGGGCGAGGCCGGTACTGGGGATCAGCACGCCGCGGCCGGTGGCGTCGTCGCTGCCGCCCAGGGCCAGCGACGGGAAGCTGCCATAGAACTTGCCGCCCTGCACGCCGCCGCCGATGACGAAGTGGTGGTTGCCCCAGCCGTGATCGGAGCCGTCGCTGCCGCTGGGCTGCAGGCTGCGGCCGAACTCGGAGGCGGTGAAAGTAGTGACGCTCTGGTCCAGGCCCAGTTCCTGGGTGGCCTTGTAGAACGCGCCCACCGCCTGGCTGAGCAGGCCGAGCAGCTGCTGCTGCGTCGCCGCCTGGTCGCCATGGGTATCGAAGCCACCGAGCTGGCAGAAGAAGATCTGCCGGCTGATGCCGAGCTGGCTGCGCACCGCCATGACGTTGGCCACGGTCAGCAGCTGCGCCGCCAGCGGGTTGTTGGCGGGGAAGCTGGTCTGGATCTGGTTGGTCTTGAGCAGGCCGTTGAGGGTGGTGGCGTACTGGTTGCCGCGGCTCAGGATGGTGTTGCCGGCCTGCACCAGCTGCAGGCCGTTGTCGAAGCTGAGCAGCTGCTGCACGCCGCCGGCCGCGGCCGTACCGGCCTGGGCGGTGTTGAGGCCGACGATACCGGTCGGCGCGCCGCCGCTGCTCCAGGGCGGCGGCACGGTGGCCGGGAAGTTGTTCGCGCCGGTGCAGAACAGGCCGCAGCCGCCGGTGGAGGTGATGGCCGGGAACACCGCGCCGCTGTTGGTGTTGAGCGTATCCATGATGCGCCCGCCCCAGCCGTTGGCGAGGGTTTCGGTGGGCGAGGCGCTCTGCCACTGCGTGGTCTGGTCGGAGTGCGAGAACAGGGCCATCGGCACGGCGGTGCTGGCGGCGTGGGCGTATTCGCCCGGCTGCAGCGGCCGCACCAGGTTGCCGACGTTGGTCAGCACGGCGGCATGGCCCTGGTTATACAGGGCCTGGATGTCCGGCAGGCTCGGGTGCAGGCCGTAGGGAGTGGCACCGTTCGCGATCGGCAGCAGCGAGCTCGACGGGATCGCCAGGCCCTGGCGCGCGGCCTTGTACTGGTTGTAAGTGGCGGCGGTCAGCGGTACCACGGTGTTGTGGCCGTCGTTGCCGCCGGCCAGGTAGATACAGACCAAGGCCTGGTAGGCGGCGGAGGAACTGGCGAAGGCGTTGATGCGGCCGAAGCTGCTCATGGCGCCGAGCGCGGCGGCCGACTTGACGCTGGCGCGGAGGAAGTCGCGGCGGGTTCTGATATTCATGTGTGGAACCTTAGTGCCAGACGTTGTAGTAGGACGACATCACGATCAGGAAGCAGGCGGTCTGCACCCGGTGCACGTTGCCATTGGTGTCGGCGATGACGGCGTTGACCAGGATCTGCTTCATCGCCGCCGGCATCACGCCGCGGGTCAGGGTCAGGTCCAGCGCGTCGATCAGGGTCGCCGGCGTGGAGGCGAGCGAGACGAACGGCGTCAGGTCCACGGTGGTGCCGGGGCCGTAGTTCTGCACCGGCTTCTGCCAGGCGCTGAACATCAGCGCTACGACGTCGTTGGCGCGCAGCATGGCGTTGTTCGGCGTGTCGATCTGGAACTCTGGCGCGAACAGGCCGCCCGGCAGGCGGTAGCCCGGCGAGTAGTAGTTGAACACGCTGGGCGCGTCGAACAGGTCCTGCCCCTGGTTGGCCAGCTCGGACTGGTAATAGTTCTGGTCGTTCATCTGGCCGCCGAAGGCGCGCACCACGCCGGCGTAGAACAGCGCCGGCTCCTGCAGGTGGCCGTCGCTGGCCTGGTCGGCGCCGCCCTCGTCGTTGGCGCGCGCCTCCGGGTCCAGCAGGACCGCGGTGATGGTCGCCTTCATGTCGCCGCGCGGGCTGCCGCTGCCGCCGTTGAAGGCCGCCGCGACGCGCCCGACATAGGCGGCGCTGGGGTTGCTCTTCACCAGGTGCTGGATCAGCAGCCTGGCGACGAAGGGGCCGACGTTGGGGTGGTTGAAGATGTTGTCCAGCGCGAAGTCCAGGTCCTGTTGCGCGGTCTTGCCGGCGGCGTCGGCCTGGCCGTTGAGCAGGGTCTTGGCGGTGGTGTCGTGCTCCGGCTCGTACGGCACCATCGGCCCGTAGCTGCTCATGTAGCCGCCCCAGTTCACCGTCTGTCCCGGCTTGGGCGCGTAGGTCCAGCCGGTGAAGACCTTGGCGAAGCTGGCGACGTCGGCCTGGGTGTAGGTGGGCAGCGGCAGGCCGTTGCTGTCCTTCTGCACGTTGCCGCTGGAATCGAGCACGGCGGTGCCGATGGTGAACAGCTGCATCAGCTCGCGCGCGTAGTTCTCGTTGGCCTGGCTGTTGATGCTGGGGTCGGCCTTGGCGTTGTTGGCCATGTCCAGGTACTGGCCCATGGCCGGGCTGAGGCTGACGTCCTCCATGATCTGGCGGTAGTTGGTGAAGGCGTCATTGAGCAGCATGTCCTGGTACAGGGTCATGTTGTCGTTCCAGATCAGCTTGTCGATCGAGGTCACCCAGATCTGGCTGAGGGCGAAGGCGACGCGCTGGCGCAGCTGGTCCGGGTTGCTCACCGCCATGGTGAGGAAGTGCGCCGGCATGCCGCCCTGGCTGGAGGTGATGCCGCTATAAGTGGAGACCGGCGCCATGGCGTATTGCTTGCTCAGCCACTGGCTGAAGCCGATCGACTGCAGGTTGGAGGCATCCGAGGGCGTGGGGCCGAACGCGGCCTGCTGCAGGAAGCGCCGCGCCGCCGCGGCGGACACCACCGCGTTGGCCGGGCCGACCTGCACCGCGTAGGGCTTCGAGCTGACCGAGAAATTGCTGACGGTGATGCTGCCGGCGCCGGACTTGCTGGCGAAGCCGGACACGGTCAGCGCGTTGTTGGCGTAAGTAGTAGTCATGGCCGAACCGTTGAGCCTGGCCAGCGACTGGGCGGTGAAGCCCGAGCCGCTGATGGTGGTGCTGAAGTTGCCCAGCGGGATCGGGTTCGCGGCGACACTGCTGATCACCGGGGTCGGCGGGATCAGGGTGACGCTGGCCTTGGCGGTGCCGTGCGGGCCGGTGGCGCTGACGGTGACTGCGGTGGTGGAGGGCAGGGTCGTCGGCGCGGTGTAGAGGCCGCTGCTGCTGACGGTGCCGGCGCTGGCGGTCCAGCTGCTGGCGCCGGTCGAGGTGAACTGCTGGGTGGCGCCGAGGGCCAGCGAGGCGCTGGTCGGGCTGATCGCCTGGGTCATGCCGCCGCTGGAGCTGCCGGAGGACGAGCCGCTCGACGAAGAGCCGCCTGAGGAACTGCTGGAGGAGCTGGACGAGCCGCCGCCCGATGACGAGCTGCTGCTGGAGGAGCCGCTGGTGAACTGTACGACGTAGGCCGGGCCCCACAGGCTACCCGGATTCATCGCCGAGAACGCGACGTTGCCGGCACTGCCCTGGTAGCCATTGGCCTTGAGCGTGGTGGCGTTGACATAGGTGGTGCTCAGCACCACGTCGGCGGCGCGCACTTGGGTGTTGCTGACGAAGCCCGAACCGCTGACGGTGACGCTGTACTGGCCCACCGCGACCGGCTTGGGCGAGATCGCGGTGATGGCCGGGCCGGGCGGCGCGACGTTGACGTAGACGGTGGCGGAGGTCTTGTTGTCCGAGCCCAGCGCGGTGATGGTGACGCCGTTGGCCGGGATCGTCGCCGGAGCCTTGTACAGGCCGGCGCTGCTGATGGTGCCGTTGGTGGCGTTGCCGCCCTTGATGTCGGACACCTCCCAGGTGACGGCGCTGCTGCTCAGGCCGGTGACGGTGGCGCTGTATTGCACCGTGCCGTTGACGCCGACCGAGGTGTAGCCCGGGCTGATGGTGATGGAAGCGGCCGCGTGCGCCAGGGTGGAAAACAGCGAGCAGATCGAGGCGCAAGCCAGGACCGCGAACCGCTTGGTTCGAGTACGCATGTTGATTGAAACATCCCCCAATTCGAGAAACGCCCCGCCGGCAGCGCGGCAGGGCGCGGTTCAGATGCCGCCGCTCGCTGCGACAGCCGCCACCACGTTAGCAACACCCCCGGAGCGGGGCCACCCACCGGACGGGGGGTGGCGGCGGCGCGAACGCCGGCCGGTGCAGCCGCGGCGGATGGACGGTCGTCGCGGGCTCTTCCCGGTGATCCCTTGGCGAACGGATGCGGGCCGGCGGATGCGCTGCGCATGGCCCGCCAGACCGGTATCACTGATCAAGTCGGTTTTTGCGGGCGAAAACCGCCATGCCGCCGTTGCCGGGCGGGTTTGCCTGTGGTGGGGATCACAATTGCGGCAGGGAATCCCCTCTCCCGGAGGGAGAGGAGATGAGCCGCTGAAGGTGGCTCACGAGGTGCTTGCGCCTTTGAGGCGCTCTCGCTTCAGATCAGGCAGCGGCAGGCGGGCGGCGCGCGCCGCCCGCTGCGATCATTTGAAGAACGGGTCGAGGACTTCGAAGTCGGCCTTGGGGTGCTGGATCGGCGGCAGGTCGGCTTCGGTCATGACGTTGCCGTCGATCTTGCCGTCGGCGATTTCCTGCAAGGCCAGCACGGTGGATTTGTGATCGTTCCAGGGCAGCTTGGCTTCGGCGCCGCGCGCCAGTTGGCGCGCGCGCTTGGCGGCGATCAGGGTCAGCTCGAAGCGGCTGGAAACGTGGACGAGGCAGTCTTCAACAGTGACACGTGCCATGGCGGTATCCGTCAATCACCGCAGGAGCACGGTCAGGCCAGTATACGCGCTTCACCGGAACCCATTGCGCGTGGCTTGCGGCGGCAATGCCGCGGGGCGGCCGGCCATCGTCCGCGCCGCATGCGCGGTACCATGGGCAATGTCCGAACCGATCCTGTTCACCGCCACGCGCATCGCCAGTTTCGACGGCGTGCGCGCGCTCACCAATGCCAGCGGCTTCTTCTTCGAGCGGGATCGCCGGCTGTTCCTGGTGACCAGCCGCCATGTGCTGAGCGACGCGCCCAGCAAGCATTTCCCTGACCGCATCGAGATCGAGTTCCACACCGACGCCACCAACCTGACCCTGGTCACCGGTTTCTCGCTGCTGCTGTACCGCAAGGGCAAGAGCGTGTGGCGGCAGGGCAAGGACAGCGGCGGCGAAATCGATGTGGCGGTGATCGAACTGGATCGCGCCGCCTTGCCGCCGAAGGCGGTGTTCCGCTGCTTCACGCCGGACAGCTTGCCGCCGCCGGGCGGAACCATCGGCCTCGGCAGCCCGCTGCTGATCCTCGGTTTTCCGCTCGGCTTCCATGACACGCTGCACCACCTGCCGGTCGCGCGGCAGGCGGCGGTGGCCTCCTCCTTCGGCATCCGCTTCCAGGGCCAGGGCTTCTTCCTCACCGACGCGCGCACCCACAGCGGCACCAGCGGCGCGCCGGTGCTGATGCGCGACGAGAGCCTGGCGCCGCTGCCGTGGCGGCTGCTGGGCGTGCACTCGGCGCGGATCGACATGGGCAACCGCGACGAGGAGGTGGACGAGTCGCTGGCGCTCAACTGCGCCTGGTATGCGGACATCCTGATGACGCTGACCGAGGTCTGAACGGTCGCCAGGACCCGACCGGGCCTCACCCGCAAAGGGGCAATACAGTGTATGCTCACGCCGCATTCGGACGACCCCTGCTTCATTCCGCCCGCGTGCGGGCGCACCGGCCATGCCGCCGATGACGCTTCCGGATTCGCAAGCCGCAGCCAAGGCAAGCACCCGGACCTTCGTCTCCCCACTTCAAATTTCGGTGCTGCATCTGATGACCAAGAAGACTTCGCCCGCCACGCGGCAGGCCGCCGCGCCCGTTCGCAAGGCTGACACCAAGACCACCGCCGGCGGCCTGACCGAGGCGCAGGTGCGCGCGATGCCGGAAAAGGATTACATGAACGAGGCGCAGCTGGCCTACTTCCGCGCCGCGCTGCTGGAGATGCGCAAGGAAGTGGTGGAGCGCGAAATCGGCGCCAAGGAACGCCTCGGCCAGGGCGAGAGCCACGCCGACCCGGCCGACCGCGCCACGGCGGAGGAGGAATACTTCCTCGACATGCGCCTGCGCGAGCGCGAGTCGCGCCTGGTGCGCAAGATCGACGACGCGCTGCGCCGCATCCAGCAGAAGGATTTCGGCTACTGCGAGGTGACCGGCGAGCCGATCGGCATCCCGCGCCTGCTGATCCGCCCGACGGCGACGGTGTGCGTGGAAGTGAAGGACCGCGACGAGCGCCTGGCGATGTCGCGGGCCGAGTAGGAGCTTATCCGCGGATAAGCTCCGAGCCCGGCGATTCGACCCCCGGGGGCTGTTTCGCGTATAATTGAGGGGCAGTCCTTCAGAATAGTGCAGTTCAGCGCGGTTTTTGCCCTCTCGTCAGAGGGGCCGGATCTCCCTCAGCTTCTTTCTTGTCGGCTTGCGCCCCGCGGGCGGCACGCCCGTTTATCATCAAGAGGAAGCAACATGAGCGATGTCACGACCGGCACGGTCAAGTGGTTCAACGACGCCAAGGGTTTTGGTTTCATCACCCCGTCCAATGGTGGTGAAGACCTCTTCGCCCACTTCAAGGAAATCCAGGGTAACGGCTTCAAGACCCTGGCCGAAGGCCAGAAAGTGGAATACAAGGCCGCCCGCGGCCCGAAGGGCATGCAGGCGACGCAGATCCGTCCCCTGTAAAGTTCACGGAGCGCGGCTCGCGCCGCGCTCCGGTTTCACCCGGCGGCACCGATCAGGAGTGGTTCACCCATGTATCGCACCCGGCGCATGCGCGGTGTCGATGGTCACTACCACCCGGCAGGCTCGATTCTCGGCGACGACGGACGCTACTACCCCAAGGGGTATTTCCGCGGCACCGATTCCAAGTATCACCCCGAGGGCTCGTTCCTCGGCGTCGACGGCAAGTACCATCCCAAGGATGCGGTGCTGTTCGGCGATGGCGTCTATCGCCCCAAGGGTCATTTCCTGGGCGTCGACGGCGCTTATCACCCCCTGAATTCCTACCTCGGCGAGGATGGCCTGTACCATCCGCCCGGCTCCTTCCTCGGCCAGGACGGCAAGTATCATCCGCGCGGCTGCTTCCGCGGCCAGGACGGGCGTTACCACTACGCCGGCTCCTTCCTCGGCACCGACGGCAAGTACCACCTGGAAGACGCGCAGCGCCTGGACTCGGGCGAATACCGGATCTCGCCGATGCTGGCGGAAATGGAACGGCGCAACCAGGAAGGCGTGGACTGTTGAGTCCGTTCCCGCCGCCGCGCATGACCCGGCGCATCATGTACATCGAGCGCAAGGAGCAGGCGCGTGAAGGCCGCGGCCGCATCGGCTGGGTCGAGCAATCCATCTCCTGCCGCGTCTACCGCTACGCCGGAATGGTCCTGCACAAATCCATTCGCGGACAATACAACTGCTTCGATGCCGGCAGCGGCGAGCTGTGGCTGATCACCGACCCCAAGCCCAATGGCCGCGACAAACTGCACGGCGGCTACGTCGACATCGACGAGGATGCGCGCGAGGAGTATTGGCTGCGCATCCGCAATCAGCCGGAGAGCGCGGCACTGGCTTCGTATCTGGCCGAGGCGCGGCCGACGAAGTAGGCGGGGCGGCTGGCGATTGCATTGGGCGGCTTGACGGCTACTGTCAAGCGCGCCGGCCCGCATTTCTGCGTCAATACCAGGAAATAACGAGTTATCGAGGAGCAGGGGCCTTGTCGCGTTGGTGCATGGTGCTTGGCGTGGTGGCGATGCTTGGGGCTTGCGGCGGCAGCGGCGCCGTGGACAGCTCGGCGGCGCAGGGTTCGGGAGGCGGCGCTCCTTTGGCGGATTTCCAGTTCAGCTTCCTGCACGTCGGGCCGGTCAGCGGTCCCGCCGGGCTGCACCAGATCGTCGATGCCAACGGCCGCGGCGTGCTGTTGCGCGGGGTCAACGTGGTCGGCATCCGCGACGACTACGTCAACAGTGCCACGCCGCTGCTGCCGCAGTATCCGGTGGACCCCGCCGCCTTCGCCGACGGCGCCTGCCCGCAGCCGGGGACCGGCTACACCCAGCTCGCGGTGTGTGCGCCGGACGCGGCGCAGCTGCGTTCCTTCGGCTACGACACGGTGCGCCTGCCGGTGTCCTGGTCGTTGCTGGAGCCGCAGCCCGGCGTCATCGACCAGCGCTACATCGAGCGCATCGCGCAGATCGTAGGCTGGTTCAAGCAGGCCGGCATCTACACCGTGATCGACATGCACCAGGACGCCTGGAGCAAGTACGTCTTTACCGCGCCCGGCACCATTTGCCCGCCGCCGTTCAACTCGGTGTCCGGCGCCCATGAGGCGGACGGCGCGCCGCAATGGGCCAGCAACAGCCTGACTCCGGCCTGCATGCTGCAGGGCATCCGCGAAATCGACCCCGCGGTGGAGGAGGACTTCAGTCGCTTCTGGAGCAACCTGCCCGGCCCCGACGGCGTCGGCCTGCAGGACCACTTCGCCGCCGTGGTGCTGGCGCTGGTGCAGCGCTTCAAGACCGAGCCCGCGGTGGCTGGCTACGAGCTGTTCAATGAGCCGCTGCCGGGCCTGGTGGTGGTGCCGGAGCTGGTGGACCTCAGCGCCACCTTCCCGTTCTATGCCAAGGTGATCGGCGGCATCACCGCCGCGGTGCCGGGCTTCAGCCAGCTGTTCTTCATCGAGCCCGACGCCCTGCGCAACGTCACCGACCAGCGCAGCGAGTTCACGCCCTGGTCGCTGTTCAGCAGCTACCCCAACGTGGTGTATGCGCCGCATATCTACACCCACGTGTTCACGCCGGACGCGGAGCTGGCCTCGGTGCTGCCGGGCATCAGCGGCCTGCTGGGGCCGCTGTTCCCGCTGTCCGGCAGCTATGCCAACGCGGTCGGCGATGCGCAGGCGCTGGGGCTGCCGCTGTGGATCGGCGAGTTCGGCAACGACGTGACGGACGACGACAGCCTCTTGCGCGGTCACTACCAGTACGACGACCAGTACGCCATCGGCAGCACGGTGTGGGCCTGGAAGGGCCTGCAAGCCACCAGCAGCACCGACTGCTATTGCGACCTGCAAGGCCCGGCGCCGACCGACCTGGTGAGCTTCCCCAGCCGCCGCAAGTTCACCTCGCGGGTCTATCCGGTATACACCGCCGGCACCCTGCAAAGCCTGAGCTACGATCCCGACAGCGGCGCCTTCGACCTGCAGGCCAGCTCGCCGGCAGTGAGTCCGGGCGATACCGGCCACGCCACCCTGCTGTACCTCCCTGCCGCCGCGGCCGCGGTGCCGCAGGCGGAAGGCGCGCAGCTGCGGGTGATCGAGCGCGGCGACGGTTCCCGCGACGTGTATGTCTACCCCTCCGGCGGGGCGTATCGCGTTCACTCGTAGAGCATTACGGAAATTTGCTGTGGAAGCGCGGGCGCTCCGGATGGAGCGTGTCTGAGCAACCGGATCCGCCGCACTCCAAACGAAACGGCCGGCGGATTACGGGTTCGCCGGCCGCTTTGGACGCGCGTCACTTCATCCCTGCGCGGCCGCGACCCTGGCGACGTCCTGCTTGAGCAGGTACACCGACGCGGCCAGCAGCACGAAGTCCTTCATCAGGAAGGCCACCGGGCCGACCATCGCCGGGAATCCTCCGGCGGAAGCTTCCCAGCCGCCGGGGATGAACGGAATGATGGTGACGGTGCCGACGAAGGTGGCGACCGAACCAAGCGCGCCAAGGATGCCAAGCTTGCGGTTCCAGAAACCCGCGAACAGCAGGGCGCCGAACAGCCACTCGGCCACGCCCAGGAACCAGCTGGCGCCACGAATGCCGAACACCGGATGCAGCCAGAAGATCAGCGGGCCGTTGCTGATGTAGGGAATCAGCACCTGTGCTTCGTAGTTGAACCACTTCTGGTAACCGAACATGAGGAAGATCAGCACCATCGAGGCGCGGATCAGGTGGTAGTCAAGGTCCTTTCTGAACAGGGCGGAACGGATTAAGAGATTCGCGAGGTAAGTCATGGGTGTTTCTCCGGGCAGTGAAATGATTTGGGGAATGATCTGGGAGTTGATCCCGAAGGCGGGTGAACCTTGCGGCCCACCCGCCCGCCGGCTCAGGCGACGCGCGGGAAGTCGAGCGCGGTGTCGTTGATGCGGTTGAAGACGTTGGTGAACACCGTGGTGGTGATGGCCAGGGCGATGTCCACCAGCTGCGCCTCGGTATAGCCGGCGGCACGGATGGCGGCGTAGGCCTCATCGCTGATGGTGCCGCTGGTCTGCTGCAACTCGCGGACGAAGTGCACCAGCGCATCGCGCCTGGCGTCGCCGGTCGGCAGGCCCTCACGGATCTGCTTCAGCACCTCGGGCTTTACGCCCGCCATCTTGCCGAGCAGGCTGTGCGCGGCGACGCAGTAGTCGCAGCCGGCAACCTCGCTCACCACCAGCTTGATGGTTTCGCGGTCGGCGGCACCGAGGCTGCCGGCGGCGAGCACGCCGTCGGCGGCGAGCACTGCCTTGAGCGCTTCGGGATGCAGCGCGCCGATCGCGGCGAAGGTGTTCGGCACCTTGCCGGCGGCCTTCTTGATCTCCGCAAAAACCTCGGCGGCGACGCCGCTGGCGGATGCAACGGAGGGAGTATTGATACGGGACATGGCGATGCTCCTTGCTTGAGTGAAACGGCTTGAACCACGGGCAGCACTTTAATCTTGCGCATGAGACATATGAATATTAAAAATCGGCAAAATTATGCTTAATCGTCTCATATTGGTATTCTGCACTGCCCATAGGTGCAAGCTGTCCCCCGCGCGCCTGGGATACACTCGCTCCGACAGCCCTACACGAGCCGGGCAATGCCTGATCTGCGCACCGACGTGCTCATTCGTCTCATCGTTCCGCCGCACCTGTAGCGCCCATGGACTGGCTCAGCCGCCTGTTTGAACTGATCCCGGTCCACGGCCGGGTCGACCTGCGCTGCTTCTACGGCGCACCGTGGCGCATCGAGCAGGGGCCGGCCGTGATGGGAGAGATGGCGTACCACGCGGTAGTCGCCGGCTCGGCCATCCTGGAAGATCCGGCGGGTGGGCCGCCGCGGCGTCTGCTCCCCGGCGACCTGCTGCTGCTGCCTCATGGCGACTTCCATGTGCTGCACGACGGCAGCGGCGCCACACCGCAGCTGGCGCACGGCCGCACCGCGCTCAACCTTACGTTCAGCGAGAACACCGGCACCGGCGAGCGCCTTGACCTGATGTGCGGTCACTTCGCGTTCGCAGCACCGCACCGTCGCCTGCTGCAGGGCTATCTGCCGCGGGTGCTGGTGGTGCAGGCAGCCGAGCGCAGCGCTTCGACGGCGCGCCCGGGCACCGGTGCGCAGCTCGCCGGGCTGGTCGCGCTGATGCGGACGGAGTCGGCGCTGGACAGCCTCGGCGGGCGGGCGATGCTCAATGCCTTGTCCACCGCGATGTTCACGCTGATCCTGCGCCTCGCCGGCGAAGCGGACGAAGCGCCGGCGGGCCTGCTGGCGCTGGCCGGACATCCGCGCCTGGCGCCGGCCCTGGCGGTGCTGTTCCGCGAGCCGGCGCGGCCCTGGTCGCTGCCGGAGCTGGCCAGGCTGTGCAATATGTCCCGCGCCACTTTCGCGCGGCACTTCCAGGACAAGCTGGGCAAATCGGCCAGCGAGCTGCTGACCGACATCCGCATGACCCTGGCGGCGAACGAGTTGAAGAAACCTGCGGCATCCACCGCCGCCGTGGCGGAGACTGTCGGATATCAGTCCGAAGCCGCGTTCCAGCGCGTATTCAAGCAGCGCATGGGCATGACGCCGGCGCGCTGGCGCAAGACCGCGCAGGTCGCCGGGCCTTCGGACGCATGAACGGGCGCGCGCAGTAGCGCAGTAAGGCGGGAGGTATCCCGCCTGTTGTGGTCGCGCGGAAAGGCGGGATTCGCTATTCGATCAGCGGCCGGCTCAGTTCGGTGCGCCAAGCGGCCGGGTCGGGGCTTGATTCCGGGCCGACCAGATAGCGCTCGTACAGATCGGCCGCCGTCTTGTAGCCCTTGGCCTTCATCCAATCAGTGAACTCATGCCAGGCGCCGCCCAGCCCCTCGTAGGGGCCGTGATAGACGGTGCGCACTACCTTGAGCGCGGGACGCTGCCAGGGCTTGACGCGGCCGACGGCCGTGACCGGTGCCGACACCGGTACGCAGATGTCGAAGTCGAAGGCCTCCGGCGTCATCTTGAGGTGATGCGCAAACCATGGTCCGGTCGGACCGATGCCTTGCGCCTTGACTGCGGCCATCGCTTCGCCGATGCCCGGTCCCATGACCTGCTGGATCTTCGAGCGCGGCGTCTCGATGTGAATGGCGGCGACCCGTTGCGCGGGAGCCTCGACAACTTGCGGTGCTTCGATCATGTGCGTTCTCCAATGAATGCGGGCAGCAGTGTTTCGAGCCGGTCGTAGCCCGCGGCCATGCCGTACTCCATACCCGAACGGCGTGCCGTGTCGCGGGCTTCCTGAGATGGGTACAGGATGGTGATGGTGGTCCGGGTGATGCCGCGCGTCTCGACGAATACCGTCGTGTCCAGGGCCTCGCCCGGATACCAGGCGTCGTCGAACTTCTCGGTGGCGACCAGGCGTTCGAGCGGAACGATCTCGCGGAACACGCCGCCCATGCCCATCTGCGCCCCGTCTTTTTCGGAACGCCAGACATAGCGATAGGCGCCGCCGACGCGAAGGTCGATTTCGCACAGCGGCATGGTCCATCCGGGCGGCCCGAGCAGCCAGCGGCGGACCAGCTCCGGCCTGGTGAACGCATCGAACACCAGCCGTCGCGGCGCGTCGAAATCGCGCGTCACCTGGATCTCTCGATCGCTGGGCAGGGACAGCTTGAAGCTGTCGGGGAAGAACATGGAACCTCCTTTAGCGTTTCGCGTGAGCGGTACGTTTGCGTTTCCTTTCCACGGCTTTCAACTCGCCCAGCAAGCCGTCGAGGCGGGCGAAGGAGGTCTCCCAGTATTCGCGGTACCGCTCCAGCCACTCGGTGGCTTCGGCGAGGGGGCGCGCCTCGAGCTTGCGCGGCCGCCGCTGCGCATCGCTGCCGGACGAAATCAGGCCCGCATGTTCGAGCACCTTGAGATGCCGCGAGATCGCCGGCTGGGTCATCGAGAAGGGCTCGGCCAGTTCACTCACCGACGCCTCCCCCGACGCCAGGCGCGCCAGGATCGCCCGCCGCGTGGGGTTGGCCAGGGCGGCGAAGGTCAGGTCCAGGCGATTGGACGCCGCTTGTCCATAACCGGATAGATTCATAACAATCATGTTATATAAAGGCGCGACGCAGGTCAAACCCCGGCGGACTCCATGTGCGCAGGCGCACCGACGTGAGCGGAGCGGCGGTCCATGATTGGCGCTCTCAGGTTCAGGCTATCGAGGTGTGTCAGACATGAACGGAACGCAGAAGTTATCACTCTCGCTCGCCGCAGCCTGTTTGCTGGGCATGGGCATCGCCGGCTGTGATCAGTCCGCATCGCCGGCCGAAACCCAGGCGTCCATCGCCAAGGCGGAGGTCGCAGGCAGCAAGAGTGTGGCGGAATCGCAGCATGCCGCCACAGACAGCACCATGGACGCACAGAAGCAGGCGAACAAGGCCAACGATGAACTCGCGCATCAAACCGCCGAGGCGAATCGCCGCGTCAGCGTCGCCGAGGCGGAAGCGGGTTACAAGGTGGATATCGAGAAATGCAAGGTGCTGAGCGGCGACGCGCTCACCGCCTGCAACAAGCAGGCGGACGCCGATGCCGCCGCCGCCAAAGCGGATGCCACCGCGTCCGCACGTGCGGCGGACCCCAAGCCCTGAAATCCGTGCATGCCGTTTGCGGCCATTTGAGGCGGCAGGGTTCGTAAACGAAGAAGGGCGCCTTGCGGCGCCCTTCTTCGTTTTGCATGCTGGAATCCAGGCTAGGGCTTGATCCACCCCAGCGCCATCAGCTTCATCTTGATCATCAGGCAGATGAAGTGCCAGGCGCTCTTGATCTGGTCCCAGGCGCTGGGCTTGTAGCGGGCCTGCTGGCGGATGTAGTGGCGCAGGTCGTTGAGCTGCTCGTCGCTGAGCTCCGGGAACGGGGGCATGCCGCGCGCCTGCAGGCCGCCGTGGAGCACGGCGGCGAAGGCGGCTTCGTTGAGCGGGATCTGCGAGGCGCGCAGGTCGGGGGCGAAGCCGCCAGCGACGACGGCGGTGCCGTGGCAGATCAGGCAGCGCTGGTACAGCTGGCGGCCCTGGGCGGCCATCGCCGGATCGAGCTTGAAGCTCGCATCATCCACCGGTACCGGCTGGGACGGCGGCGGCGAGGGCGGCAGGGTGGCGCTGCCGTCGAGGACGTAGGTGAGCAGGCGGCGCGGGTGGTCGCGGCCGACCCAGCCGTGCTGGGCGCTGAGCGAGCCGAGCAGCATCTGGCCGCCGGCCCAGCCGGCGAGGATGCTGACGTACTGCTTGCCGGCTACGCTGTAGGTGATCGGCGGGGCCTGGGTGCCGACGCCCATGTCGGCGCTCCACAGCACGGCGCCGGTCTTGTCGTCGCGGGCGACGAACTTGCCGTCGGACTGGCCCTGGAACACCAGGCCGCCGTGGGTGCTCATGACGCCGCCATTGGTGGCGCCGGGCAGGGGGATTTCCCAGGCTTTCTTCTGAGTGGACGCGTCCCAGGCCAGCAGCGAGGCGCTGCCGGCGCTCTTGGGCACGTCGTCGTAGAAGGCGTGGATGCCCATCGGCCCGTCGCGCGTCATGTCGTAAGTCTTGGGATCGATGCCCCTGTCGTTGTAATAGCCGGCCAGCTCGTGCGCCGGGATGTAGGTCAGGCCGGTATCCGGGCTGAACGACATCGGCTGCCAGTTGTGCAGGCCGCCGGAACCGGGCCACATCAGGGTCTCGCCGTCCTCGTAGCGCACGCCGGGGTTCTCGATCGGGCGGCCGGTGGCCATGTCGATGCCCTTGGCCCAGGTGACCTTGCCCAGCTTCTCGGCGGAGATCAGCTTGCCGGTGTCGCGGTCGAGCACGTAGAAGAAGCCGTTCTTCGGCGCGTGCAGGATCACCTTGTGCGGCTTGCCGTCGATGTTGATGGTGGCCAGCACCATGTCCATGGTGGAGTTGAAGTCCCAGCTCTCGCCGGGGGCGGTCTGGTAGTGCCAGATGTACTCACCGGTATCGGCGTCCAGCGCCACCACCGAGCACAGGAACAGGTTGTCGCCGCCGCCGGGGCTGCGCAGCTTGCGGTTCCAGGGGCCGCCGTTGCCGGTGCCGATGTAGACGCGGTTCAGCTCCGCATCGTAGGTCATGGCGTTCCAGGCGGTGCCGCCGCCGCCGTACTTCCA
>FTAG01002024.1_pt1 | contig 43038 bp, 36 predicted proteins | sample 1638911 | NCBI WGS metagenome assembly FTAG01 (sample SAMEA3914813, study PRJEB12502) | metagenome | biome: forest; material: soil | place: Canada | collected 2011-07-07 | depth 0.3 m
CTCCACCGCCTGGCGCGCCAGCCACAGCGCGGTCGAACCGGTCGAGCAGTTGTTGTTGACGTTGACCACCGGAATGCCGGTCAGGCCGAGTTCGTAGACGCTGCGCTGGCCGCAGGTTGAGTCGCCATAAACATAGCCAACATACGCCTGCTGCACCTCGTTGTAGGCGATGCCGGCATCGGCCAGGGCCTTCTGCCCGGCCTCCTTGGCCATCTCGTAGTACTCGGGGCTGGCGCCGGGCTTGGTGAACTTGGTCATGCCCACACCGATGACGTTGACGCGACGTTTCATTGCATTGCTCCTGATTCTTGTCTTGAACACCCCTCCCCCATTTCGCGGGGGAGAGGCGGAATGGGGCCGCTTCAGATCAGCTTGCTGAGGAAGGACAGTTCGCGCGCCAGCCGCACATCGCCGTCGACGCGCAACCGGCCTTTCTGGAACAGGTCTTCGGCCTTGGCTTCGCCCTTCACCAGGGCCGCGAGGTCGGCGTCGGCAATGCCGAACACCGCCGCGGCCTTGGCGCTCTCACCCGCTTCGACCCTGGCGGTCTTGCCGCTGAGGTCCACCACCCAGCTCGCCTCGGGCTCGCGCAGCTTGAACACCAGCACCTGACCCTGCGCGCCATTGGCGGCCTTGCAGTCCTTGGCCAGCCGCTCGCCCAGGGCGGTGAAGATGCTGGACCCAAGAGCCGTCTTGGGGGCACGCGCGGCGGCGGGCTGCTGGCCGGCGACGTCGCCGAACAGGGAAGGCTTCGCGCCCGCCGATGCAGACGGCGCCGCGGCGGCCGGAGCGGCGCCCAGGCGCTTGGCCCTGGCCTCTTCATACAATTTCTTGTCGATGCCCTGCAGCGCGGTGAGCTTGTTCGAGGCCATGACATTGCCGCCGATCTTGAGCTGGCCGCCGAAGTACAGCTTCTGCACTTCCGCCAGCGAGGCGGTGACGCAGGTCAGCAAGTGCTCCTGGTCCAGCTCGATGGTCACATCGGGCTTGTCGATGACGCCCTGGCGCGCCTCGCCCTTGCCGTTCTTCAGGTCCAGCGCCCACTGCGATTCCGGGTTATTCAGGGTGAACTGGAACGAAGTCCTGGTCTTCTCCGCCAGCGTCGGGTTGGCCGCAACATAGGCGCTGATCACCGCGAACACGTCTTCCGGCAGGACACGCTCATCCTGCGCCGGCGCCGCGACCGGGCTCGCCGCCGCGGCGGCCTTGGGCTTGGCCTTCACTTCCGGAATCTGCGCGTGCAGCTCCACCGCCGCGTTCTTGATCACCACGACGTCGCGTTCCTTGACGCGGGTCTCGACGATGATACGGGTGTCGGATTCCTTCCACATGCGGGTGACCAGGGTCTCGCCCGGGAACACGGTGCCGGCGAAACGCACCTTGATGCTCTTGAACTTGCGCGGATCGTTGTCGAGCAGAGCCTTGGTGACGTGACGGCCGACGTGGCCGTAGGTGCACAGGCCGTGCAGGATCGGCTTGTCGTAGCCAAAGGCCTTGGCGAAGGCCGGATCGGCGTGCAGCGGATTCCAGTCGCCGGACAGGCGGTACAGCAGGGTCTGATTGAGATCGGTCTTTTCCTCGATCACCGCATCCGGCTCGCGCGCCGGCGGCACGTTGATGTCGGCGGAGGGGCCGCGCTCGCCGCCCCAGCCGCCCGCGCCCTTCACGAAGGCGGTCATCTCGTTATAGACGATCTCTTCGCCGCTCTCGTCCACCGAGCTGATGGCGAACACCACCACGGCGTTCGGCACCTTGTCGTAGGCGGTCTTGAGCTTGAAGATGTGCTTGAGCCTGGCGCTTTTCGGCAGCGGCCGCTTGATCTCGGTGTACTGCTCGCCGTGCAGCAGGCGGTCCATGCCAAAGTTCATGCCCGGCAGGGTCAGCTTGCCTTCCTTGGCCGCAGCCAGCATGGCGCTGGACTGCGGCATCACACCCCAGGTCGGCAACGCCTGGAACTTGCCCAGCTCGTAGACGAAGCTGCGTTCCTTGTCGTCCAGCGGATCGCGCGCCGCGCCGACGCCAAGGGCATACAGCGCCAGGTCGCGTTCGTCATACGAGGATTCCAGCACCAGTTCCTTCGCCATCGCCTCGTCGAGATCGATGAATTCGTTGCCGCCCAGCTTCTTCGAGTTCAGCGCCGCCATCACCGCGTTGAAGGTGTCGGTGGTGGTGCTGGGATGCTCGGCGCCGGCGAAATCGGTGACCTTGTCCCACCTGGCCGCGAGGTCGTCCATGTCGAATTTGCGGCCGGCGGAAAAAGCGAAGCCCCTGGTCCGCTCCCAGCGCAACTTGGAAAAATAGCCGGCGCCGACTTCGAACAGGCCCTTGGTTTCGGTGCAGGACTCGTGACACAGCCAGCCGACCAGCGGGGTGACGGTTTCCGGATTGAGCTTGGCCAGAACTTCCGGCGGCAGGATGGTTTCGGTCAGGCGCGAGGCGGCGATCGGCGCAATGGTGTTGACCAGGATGCCCTTGCTACGGCCCTCCTCGGCAAGACATTGGGCCAGGCCCAGGATGCCGAGCTTGGCCGCGCAGTAATTGGCCTGGCCGAAATTGCCGTAGATACCGGCCGCAGAGGTGGTCATGATGACCCGGCCGTAACCCTTGTCGCGCATGATCGGCCAGGCCGCCTGCGTCACGCTCTTGCTGCCGTTGAGGTGCACGCGCAGGATCAGGTTCCAGTCCTCTTCGGTCATTTTCTGGAAGCTTACGTCGCGCAGGATGCCGGCGTTGTTGACCACGATGTCGACCGTGCCGAAGGCATCGAGCGCGGTCTTGACGATCTTGTCGCCCTCTTCCACCGAGTCGTAGTTGGCGACGGCTTCGCCGCCGAGCGCCCTGATTTCCTCGACCACCTTGTCGGCCGCCGCGGAGGACTTGCCGCCGCCGCTGATATTGCCGCCGAGGTCGTTGACCACGACCCTGGCGCCGCGCGCGCCGAACATCAGCGCATGGCATTTGCCGAGGCCGTTGCCGGCGCCGGTGATGATGACGACCTTGCCGTCGAAACGAAGCTGTTCAGACATGGGATGACCTCTGTTGACTGCCGATGGGGAGCGCGCTTACATCGTCCGGGCGATGAGTTCGCGCATGATTTCGTTGGTGCCGCCGAAGATGCGCGCCGCGCGGTTGTCGATATAGGCGCGCGCGATGGGGTACTCGAGCATGTAGCCGTTGCCGCCGTGGAGCTGCACGCACTGGTCGATGACCTTGCCGGCCAGCTCCGAGCACCAGAACTTGGCGGTGGCGGCGTCATCCACGCCAAGCTTCTTTTTCAGCACCAGTTCCAGGCAGCGGTCGACGAAGACGCGGCCGATGGCCAGCTCGCCCTTCATCTCGGCCAGCTTGAAGCGGGTGTTCTGGTAGGCCGCGATCGGTTTGCCGAACACCTTGCGGCCCCTGGTGTATTCGAGGGTCTGCTGTAGCGCCGTCTCGGCGCCGGCAATCGAGGTGATGGCGATGATCATCCGTTCCCAGGCCAGCTCCTGCATCAAGGCCAGGAAGCCGCCACCTTCCTTGCCGAGTAGGTTGGCGCGCGGCACGCGCACGTTCTCGAAGAACAGTTCGCAGGTGTCCTGCGCCTTCATGCCGACTTTCTTCAACGCCTTGCCTTTGGAGAAGCCCGGCGAGTTCGCCTCCACCAGCAGCAGGGAAATGTCCTTGGCGCCTTCGCCGCTGGCGCCAGTCTTGGCGACGACGATGACCAGGTCGCAGAGCAGGCCGTTGGTGATGAAGGTCTTCGACCCGTTCAGCACGTAGTGGTCGCCGTCGACCACCGCGGTGGTCTTGATCGCCTGCAGGTCGGAGCCGGTGCCCGGCTCGGTCATGGCGATGGCGCTGACCAGTTCGCCGCTGGCCATGCGCGGCAGCCACTGCCGCTTCTGCTCCGCACTGGCGAAGTTGTTGATGTAGTTGGCGACGATGTCGGTGTGCAGGGGGAAGCCGATGCCGCTGGTTCCGGCCTTTGCCAGCTCCTCCATCATCACCACGCTGAACAGGCGGTCGACGCCGGCCCCGCCGTATTCTTCCGCCATGGTCACGCACAGGAAGCCCAGCTCGCCGGCGCGGTTCCAGATCCTGCGGTCGACGCAGTTCTGCTCCTCCCACCGCTCGTGGTGAGGAACGATTTCCTCGTCGACGAAGCGCCGGAACGACTTGCGGAAGTCTTCGTGCTCGGCGGCGAACAGCGTCCTTGGGATCATCGGCATCTCCAAAACGTATAGATACAGTCCAGACTGTCTTTACATACAGGTCGGTCTGTATCATAATTGCACCAGATGCAATGTCAACGAAGATCGGCTTAGGGCAACATAAGCTCCTAAACTTCAACGCGATTTAGTTTCGAGGACTCGGAAATGAGCAAGGCCGCAACCGCGCGGATGGTCCCGGCAAGCAAGGCGCCGCGCCGCCTGACCCAGGCGGAACGCAGCGATGCGATGCGCAAGCGCCTGCTCGAAGCGACGCTGGAAAGCCTGGCCGAGGATGGTTACGCCGGCACCAGCCTGAATTCGATCGTGCGCCGGGCCGGCGTCTCGCGCGGCGCGCAGACCCACCACTACCCCAGCAAGCAGGCGCTGATCCTGGATGCGGCGGAGGACCTGCTGCGGCGCAGCTACCGCACGCTCGGCCAGCTGATTCTTGCCAGCGCCGACGAGACCAATCGCCTGCAGACGCTGATCGATGCGACCTGGAAGCAGCTGTTCGACACCCCGCTGTACCACGCCTACGCCGAATTGCTGACGGCGAGCCAGCGCGACGCGCAACTCGCCGACGCCCTGCGCGGGCTGCTGCTGCGGGTGCGGCGCATGTTCGAGCCCGCCATCGACCATTACTTCGAGCCCGCGCCGGGAGCGCGCGAGGATCTGAAGGTGCTGTTTCTGCAGCTCAGCTGCCTGATGGTGGGCTTGTCCTCGCAGGCACACCTGTTGGTTGACCGGGCCCTGGTCCAGGCGCAGCTCAGGCTGTGGATCAAGCAGGCGGCGCCGCTGATCCGCGCCCGCAGGGGCGTCAAGACACCGCCGCCGCGCCCGGAATCTTTCGATCGGCCAATGCTGGCGGACTGACGCGCTGACGCAGCTGCGGCACACGAATTCACATGAACCACTTCAGGAACCATCAGGCATGAACGTCAGCGAAGCGATGTTGAGCCGCCGCTCGGTGCGGGCCTTTCTGGACACACCGGTGCCGCGTGCCTTGCTCGAGGAGGCGCTGAGCAAGGCGTCGCGCGCGCCTTCCGGCGGCAACCTGCAGCCCTGGCATATTCACGTCGTCTCGGGTGAGCCGCTGGCGGAGTTCAAGGCCCAGGTCGCCAAGCGCATCGCCAAGTCGCCGATGGGCGAAATGCCGCTGGAGTACGAGGTCTATCCGAAGTCGCTCAAGCCGCCCTACCGCGACTACCGCTACAAGTGCGGTGAGGACCTTTACGGCCTGCTCGGCATCCCGCGCGAGAACAAATTCGCCCGCCTCGGCTGGTTCAGCAACAACTTCAAGTTCTTCGGCGCGCCGGTGGGACTGTTCTGCCTGGTCGACCGCCAGATGGGGCCACCGCAATGGTCGGACCTGGGCATGTACCTGCAAAGCCTGATGCTGCTGCTGCGCGAGGCCGGCGTGGATTCCTGCCCGCAGGAATGCTGGTCGATCTTCCACCAGACCGTCCGGAGCTTCCTCGGCGCGCCGGAGGAGCAGATGCTGTTCTGCGGCATGGCCATCGGCTACAAGGACGATACGGCAGGGGTGAACCGCCTGCACACGGAGCGGGCGCCGCTGCAGGAGTTTTGCCGGTTTCTCGGTTGAGACGGCAGCAGGACCGGAAATCGCAGATCGTGTCCGCTTCGAATATGGCCGTTGGCACCGCCGGGCAGTAAGGTGCCGCTGTCTCCAGAGGAAAACATGTTCAGGAAATTTGCGATCTGCGCCCTGGCCGGTGCTCTGGCTGTTCTGGCCGGCTGCGGCAACTCCAGCGCCACCGGCGGCACCACTGCGGTCTCCGCAAGCCTGGGCCATGCGCCGGTCAGCACCCCCAGCGGCTGCGAACTCGCCGTCTATCCGTCGGTGCAGTGGACCCTGTGCGAGGCGCAAAACGTCCTGATCAGCCAGGAGAACGAGGCGACCGATAATGCCATGCTGCTGCAGGTCACGGCCGCGACGGCCGCCTACCAGGCGGCGCGACTGCAGCTCGCATCGACCGACCCCGAACGCCAGCCCAATCCCAATTTCTGCACCCTGCCCTGCCCCATCGACCCGCGCCTGCAAAGCTGGGCCGGGGGCAGCGGCATCGTCGCGCCGGTGCTGTACACCTCCCGCTCCGGCGCCACCATGTCCGGCCACGTCTGGGCCACGAAAAGCGGCCAGGCCAGGCGCCCCGGCATCGTCGTCATCAACGGCTCCATCCTCGGCTACGACCAGGCCTACTGGTACGCCGCGCAGGCCCTGGCCAAAGCCGGCTTCGTCGTCATGACCTTCGATGCGCAGGGCGAGGGCATGTCCGACCAGTTCGGGGAAGCGCCAGACCAGCTCGAAGACGCTTTCGCGGCGACACCCGCGCTGGGCTTGTTCGGCCCGATTCCGGCGACCGGCCCGGGCCTCGGCGGCAACGGCCTGACCTTCTACGACGGCGGCGCCGATGCGCTGGATTTCTTCCTGTCCACACCGGACCATCCGTATGTGCCGGTGCCGAGCCGCAGCTCCAGCACCAGCCACGCTGCCAAGCAGCAGCGCCGCGTCGCCGCCGGCCTCGACAATGCCTACAACCCGTTCTGGCAGATGCTCGACTCCGGCTCCATCGGCCTCACCGGCCACTCCTACGGCGCCGTCGCCTCCAGCTGGTTGGCGCAGGAGGACCCGCGGGTCAGCGCCGAGGTGGCCTGGGACAGCCTGTGCGTGCCGACTTCACCGGCACCCGACGAATTGGTGGCCTTCCTCAGCGCACCGGTGAACAACCCGCCCGACGGCCTGTTCTTCCTCAACGGCTTTTCGCCCGCCTGTTTCGGCGCACCACCGGGGCCGGCGCCGGCCATCACCAAGCCGGCGCTGGGCCTGAATGGCGACTACATTGCGCCGGTGCCTTACCTGATGCCGCCCCGGCCGCTGGACAAGGCACTGGCCTCGCTCAGCTACACGGCGGCCGGCGTCGACAGCGGCAACATCACCGTCCGCGGCGGCACTCATCTCGACTTCGACGACGCGCCGCTCGGCGCACTCCCCGCCTCGCTGCGCGGCCCCGATCTCGCCACCTGGTACACCGTCGCCTGGTTCGCCAAGTATCTTCAGCACGACCCGCACGCCGATGCCATGCTGCTCAGCGCGCGCTGGCGCAACGATGCTGCCACCGGCGCGGTCGACCCGGGCCGGGATTCCAATATCTACTCCTGGCACTACAAGTCGCGCCTCGCTGTCACCCTCGCCGGCGGGCAACACTATGCCTGCGACAACCTGCGTGACGGCTGCGCCGGCCAGTTTGCGGCGACCGAAGACTGCGGCGCGGCGGACTACTCCTTCCTCGCCGTCGACACGGCGCCCGAGGGCTCACCGACTTCATCCTGCGCCGCCGCGTCGAAGAAATGAGGCGGGCGGCCATACCCAGCCAGCGCATCAACATGTACCATGTGGTGCATGATCCAGCTGATACCCGCCGATGACGAGGTCGAGACCCTGGACGGCCGCAGCACGCGGCACGAGGGACGCCGCCGCCAGCTGATGGACGAAGCCGTCGATTACGTGCTCGGCCACGGCCTGTCGGACCTGTCGATCCGCCCCATGGCGGAGGCGCTGGGCATCAGCCATCGCACCCTGTTGCACCACTTCGGCAGCAAGGAGGAGATGGTGGAGCGGGTGCTGGCCGAAGTGCGCTTGCGGCATCTGCAGCAGCTGCGCGAGCAGGCGCAGCGGCAGAAGCTGGATGCCCTGAGCATGCTGGACGAGGCCTGGGCGCAGCAGTCCGCCCCCGAGCGGCTGCCGTTCTGGCGCGGCTTCTTTGAAATCTACGCCATCGCCGCGAAGAACCCGGAGCGCCATGGCGAGTTCCTCGACGGCATCATCAAGGCCTGGTTGCCGATGTGGATCAGCTCCCTGGTCGGGCAGGGCCTGTCCCGCAGCAAGGCCGAGGCGCTGGCGACGATGGTGCACGCCTGCTGCCGCGGCCTGCTGATCGATCTGCTGACCACCGAAGACCATGCCCGCGTCGCCAGGGCTTACAAGCTGCTGCGCGGCATCCTCGAGCGGGAGATCGCCGCGGCGCGGGATTGAGGCGCCGCCCCTGCCCGCTCAGGGACAGCCATCCGGCCAGGCATTCGGCAGCTGCGGCTTGCCGGCCGCGGCGGTGACCACCGGCGTGGCCGCAACCGCCGTCAGGTCCAGACCGCTGAAGATCGCGCGCACCGCTTCGGCCTCGGCGGTGGGAGCCGTCTCGGTCTGCGCCGCGCTGCCGCTGAACGGTTGCTGCGCGGCGGCGGCAAGCTGCCGCACGCCGTCGAGCCCATAGCTCTTGAGGGCGAGTTCCAGCGAATAGATCGGGACGTCGCCCGCACCCAGGGTGGCCAGCATGCGCAGGTCATGCGCCATGTCGTCCACCGTGGCGTAGCCGAGGCCGCCGGGCGTGGCCAGCGACACCTGCCCGGCTTTGCCGAAATATTGTTGCGCCGAGCGGAAGTAGGACGAGACGATGCCGCTGCCCGGATCGATGCCGCCGACGAACTGGCCGATGGTGCTGCGGTAGGCCTGGAAATACAGCGCGTGCCAGGCGGCCGGTGCCACGATGTAGTCGAAGGCGTTCTGCAGGGCCAGGTGGCCGTCCACCAGGTCGTCGGCGCTGAACGGCATCGGCGCGCCGGTGATGCTGATGTTCTGGCTGTTGGCCCAGGCCACGATAGCTTCATAGGTGTGCATGGCCCGGCATTGCGCCGCCGGGTCGAGGTTTTTCTCCATCGACGCCAGGATCGCGCTGATACCCGAAGTGGCGTTCGATGCATTGGCGAAGGTTTGATAGGGCGGCTCCAGGTCGAGCGCGACGCCCTGGAACAGGATGCCGTTGCGCTGCGCCCAGCTCTGCAACTCGCGCAGCGCGTCGAACTGCTCCTGCGCATTGTCGTCGGTCGCGAAATAGCCGTCGCTGTACGGCACGATGAGCCAGGCCCACAGCGGCACTCCGGCCTGCTGCGCCTGGCGCAGGATCGGCAGCGTGTCGGTGCGCAGCGGCTGGTCCGCCGGCAGCGGCCCGAAGTCGCGCTTGTAGCGCATCTGGAAATAGATGGGGATGTGCAAGCCGCCCAGCGTGGACCACAGCTCCGGCGTGTACGGACGGGTATCGCGCGGCGCCCAGTAGGTGCCGCCGGCGGGATCCGTGCCCTGCGGCGCGCCGACGAAGTTCTCACCCGCCCAGAAGCCGACCCGCGTACCATTCGCCGCCGCGGGCTGCGTCACGAAGCCGCCGCCGCCCGCACCGCCGCTCACCTCGGCACTGTTGCCGCAGGCGGCCAGCAAGACCAGCGCCGCCGCGGCCATGACCTGCCCGAAAGCTTGCTTCCTCATGCCGCCCTGCCCCCGCGTCCGGACCCCTGACCAAGGTATCACCCGGCGAAGGGCGGGTGGGATGCCCCCACCCGCCCCTGCCGCCGATCTCAGCCATCCGTGGCGGAACGCTCCTGTTATGCGAGCGCGTTACAACATGGACCTCACTCAGGGACTCAGCGGCACCGCCGTCATGTTGCCGCAGCCATTGGGGTAGGCATTGGGCTGCTTCCCGAAATTCACCCAGGGCGTGGCGGCGGCGGCGAAGACCTGGATGTCGTTGTAGGCCGCCAGCGCCTGGCTGCCCAGGAACGACAGCTGCGTCGCCGAGCTCAGGGCCGAGCCGCTCAGCGGGTTGTGCGCGGCGTCGAAGATCTGCTGGATGCCGTTGAGGCCGTAGCTGCTGACCGAGCCGTCGAGGTCGAAGATCGGGATAGTGGCGGCGCCCAGCCCGGCCAGCATCTGCACATCGGTCACCACCGGAGCCACCGTGCTGTAGCCCGGTACACCGGTGCTGCCCAGGGTGACCTGGCCGGCGGCGCCGAAGTAGTGCTGCATGCTGTTGTAGATCGACGCGACGTAGCCGGAACCGAGGTCGACGCCCTCGGCGCGGTAGGCCTGGTTGTACAGCTGGTCGAAGCCGAACGGCGGGTAATTGACCATGCCGAGCAGGTTCTGCGAAGCCATGTTGCCATTGGCGACGTCGTTGAGGGAGAACGGCAGCGGCGAGCCCGACAGCTTCATGCCGTGCTGGTGCGCCCAGCTGATGGTGTCGCGGTAGATCCCCATCGCCGCGCACTGGGCGGCGGGGTTGAGGTTGGAGGACGCCAGGCTCTCCGCCGCAGCCAGGTTGCCGGTGATGGCCTGCGCCAGCGCCTGGTAGCCGAGCGGGAACTCCAGGTCGAGGATCGCCTGGTCGATCTGCAGGTTGTTCTGCGTCTTCCAGGTATAGAACGCCTGCACCGCCGCCTGGATGGTCGCGGCGTTCTGCTGGTTGGCGAAGGTACCGTAGGACAGCGGCACCGTGATCCAGGCGCTGATCGATACGCCGTTGGCATTGGCCTGCTGCACCAGGGCCAGGCCGTCAGTGCGCTGGTTCGCTCCCGACAACGCCGGGCCGAAGTCGGAGCCGTAGATCAGGTCCATGTAGAGAAAACTGTTGTTGGCCTTGAGCAGGCTCCACAGCGCCAGCGTGTAGTTGGCGACGTTGCGCGGGCAGGTGACCGGATCGTAACCCAGGCAGGCATTGATGGACTCGCCCGCCCAGAAGCCGACGCGCGGGGTGGATGCTGCCGCTTGGGCGGGCTGGGCCGCGGTGACGGCGGAAAGCGTAAGCAGCAAGCCGCTGATCGCCTTGATTGAAGAAAAAAGCATGTTCGACTCCTCCGATGGTATCGATGAACAGCAGGACAACCCGAATGCCGTCCTGGCCGTGTGCCGCTGGTCCGCTTCAAATGCTTTTGCGGATTTCGAATATTGATGTACCATAAGGTACATGAACCATTTGAATTAGACAAATGGTCCGCAGCCGCCGGCTCGAAAACAGCGCGGCGCCGCCCCGTTACGGAGTTTCGAAAGTTGAACGCCAAGCACGACCCCACTGCCCGCCTCGGCGCCATCCGCCAGCTCGGCTACGTGGTGGAAAACCTCGATCGTGCGGTCGAAGCCTGGAGCAAGGGGCTGGGTGTCGGTCCGTGGACCGTCATCCGCAACATTCCCCTCCACAGCAGCTATCGCGGCGCCTTGAGCCAGCCGCTGATCGACATCGCCCTGGCCTATCGCGGTGACCTGCAGATCGAGCTGATCAAGCAGAACAACGACGCGCCCTCGCCGTATCGCCCCTTCATCGAACGCGGCCACTACGGCCTGCACCACACCGCCTTCGTGTCGGAGCAGATCCACGACGATGTGCGGCAGCTGCAGCAGGCCGGCCTGAGCCTGGTCTGCGACATCAACATGCCGACCGGCGGGCGCTACGTGTACTTCCAGTCGCCGGTGTCGGGCGAGCAGACCTTCATCGAGCTGCTCGAAGCCACGCCGGCGATGCGGCGGATGTTCGAGCAGGGGATCGCCGCGGCGGCCGGCTGGGACGGAAGCAGTCCGCCCACGGTGATCGATTTCGCCGCGATGGCGCAGGCCAGCCGGTGATGGGCGGCGCTCAAGCCATGAGCGGTCCATTCAGCGGCAGGACCGCCGTCGTCACCGGCGGCGCCTCCGGCATCGGCTATGCCCTGTGCCGGGAACTGTGCCGACGCGGCGCGCGGGTCTACGCCGCCGACCGCAGCGAGGCGGGCCTGTCCCGGCTGCGGCAGGAATGCGGCACCGGTTTGTCCACGGCGCTGCTCGACGTGACCGACGAGGCCGCGGTCGGGACGCTGCTGCAGGGCGTCGTCGCCGAGCATGGGCGGCTCGACTACCTGTTCAACAACGCCGGCATCGTGGTCGGCGGCGATTTCGAGAACATGGATGGCGCTGCCTGGCGCCGGATCGTCGACATCAACCTGTGGGGCGTCATCCACGGCACCCAGCACGGCTACGCGCTGATGCTGCGCCAGGGTGGCGGCCACATCGTCAACACCGCCTCCACCGCCGGCGTGATGCCGGTGGCCAAGTCCACCGCCTATGCCGCGACCAAGCACGCGGTGGTCGGCCTCTCCACCTCGCTGCGCGAGGAAGCGCGCAAGCACGGCATCCGCGTCAGCATCGTCGTGCCCGGGCTGGTCGATACCAACATCTTCGGCGCCGCCACCAACCTGAACGGCCACAACTACAGCGCCGCGATGGACAAGGTGCCGTTCCGCAAGATCTCGCCGGACCAGGCCGCACGTTCGATTCTCGCCGGCGTTGCCGCCAACCGGCAGTACATCGTGTTTCCCGGCTACAACCGCGCCATCGTGCTGTTGAACCGGCTGGCGCCCGGAATCATGGGCTGGCTGATCAACCGGAACACCTGATGCCTCCCTTCGGCGATCCCCCTTGCCCATGACCCGGCAGACCATCCCCTTGCGGCAACGCCCCGGCGACGTCGTGCTGCTGCTGTTCTTCTGCATCAGCCTGTTCTACGTCGCCCTGGTCATGGACATCGAGCAGCTGATGATCCCGGATGCCGCGCATTTCACCTACCCGATCTGGCCGCCGGCGTTCCTGGTGGACCATGTGCACTGGTACGGCCGCAGCTTCGACCCTTTGCAGATCGCCCGCCCGGCGTGGTGGAGGGCCTGCATCTGGCACGAAATGATCTTCGGCGTACCGTTCTACCTGTTCGCGATCTACGCCTTCATCCGCGGCCGCGAGTGGATCCGCGTCCCGGCACTGCTCTACGGCGCGGGCCTGATCACCATCGTCCTGATCATCCTCTACGAGGAACGCTACGGCCCTTACGCCGCCCCGCGCTTTTCAAAAGTATTACTCTTCAACCTGCCGTGGCTGCTGTGGCCCGCCTGCATGATCTATCGCATGTGGCGCCACCCGCATCCGTTCACCAGGGAGGCATGAAATGACTCGCCAGGACAAGCTACCGTTGTCAGGCCGCGGCAAAGTGCGAGTGGTGCTCGCGATGCTGGGCTCGCTCGCCTTGATCGCCTGCGGCAGCAGTTCGCCGGTCAGCGGCGGCTCGGGCGGTGGCGGCAGCGGCAGCGGGCCGGTTTCCGGCAGCGCCATCGAGGTGCTGTCCAACCGCGCCGACCTGATCAATGGCGGCGACGCGCTGGTACAGGTCAGCCTGCCGGCGGGCACCTCGGCCTCCGCCGTCACGGTGGATCTCAACGGCCATGACGTGACGCCGCAGTTCTCCGTCGGCGCCAACGGCAGCTACATGGGCCTGGTCAGCGGCCTTGCTTTGGGGCGCAACGTGATTACCGCGCATTTCCCGGGCGGCGCCGACAGCAGCTATGCCATCATCAACCACGCGCAGGGCGGCCCGGTGATCGCCGGCCCGCAGAGCCAGCCCCGCGTCTGCCAGCAGGGCGCCGTGGATGCCCAGTGCAACCAGCCGGCCAGCTATTCCTACCTGTACATCTCCTCCAACCCGCTCAAGAGCGGCTTCCAGGCCTACGACCCCAATAACCCCGCCACCGATGTGGCCAATACCACCACCGACCAGGGCGTGACCGTACCCTTCATCGTGCGCGTGGAGACCGGCTACCAGGACCGCGACCAGTACCAGATCGCCGCGCTGTATCAGCCCGGCAAGCCCTGGACGGCGGCGGCGCCGCAGAACCAGTTCAATCACAAGCTGCTGATCACCCATGGCGCGAGTTGCGGCGTGTCCTATGCCCCGGCCGTCGCGCCCAGCGTCACCAGCTATGCCCCGGCCAACCTGCTGAGCATCGCCGGCGGAACCGCACCGCCCTTGCCGGCCTCGCTCATCGCCGACAGCGCCCAGTACGCCCTCGGCAAGGGCTTCGCCGTGATGTCCACCGCGCTGGACAACAGCGGCCACAACTGCGACGTAGTGATCCAAGCCGAGTCCCTGATCATGGCCAAGGAACACCTGATCGAAAACTACGGCACCCTGCGCTACACCATCGGCACCGGCTGCTCCGGCGGCTCGCTGGCGCAGCAGTGGATTGCCAACGCCTACCCCGGCGTCTACCAGGGCATCCTGCCGACCTGTTCTTTCCCCGACACCTGGAGCAGCGCCACCCAGGTGATGGACTACCACCTGCTCAACACCTACTTCGGGAATTTGACCCTGGGTGTCACCGGCGGCACCGCCGGCGTGCTGTGGACGCCGCTGCAGGCCGGGGCGGTGGAAGGCAATCCGCTGCCGGTGGACGCTATCGTCAGCGATGCCGGTTTCTTCTCCGCCATCATTCCCACCAACCCCTGCCCGGGCACCACGCCGGCGACGATCTACAACCCGCAGACCAGGCCCGACGGCGCGCGCTGCTCCATCGCCGACCTGGGCATCAACGTGTTCGCGCCGAGGCCGGCGTCGGTATGGACCGAGGTGGAGAAAAAGCTGGGCCACGGCTTCGCCGGCATCGCCGTGGACAATGTCGGCGTGCAGTACGGCCTGTCCGCGCTGCAGCAGGGCCTGGTCACGGCCGACATGTTCCTCGACCTCAACAGCAGGATCGGCGGCCTGACCATCGACATCGTGCCGACCGCCGCGCGCCTCGCCGCGGATACCCCGGCCCTGGCCAATGCCTACCGCAGCGGCATGATCAACGAGACCAACAATCTCGGCCGGACCGCAATCATCGACTGCCGTGGACCCGACCCCGGCCTGGCCCACGACGCCTACCGCGCCTTCGCCGTCCGCGCCAGGCTGGATCGCGAAAACGGCAGCCATGCCAACCAGCTCATCTGGGAAGGGCCGGTTCCCATCGTCGGCGATGCGGAGTGCAACCAGACCAGCCTGATCGCCATGGACCGCTGGCTGGCCGCGGTGGAACAGGACAGCGGCAGCAGCGCGCTGGCGCAGAAGATCATCAGCGACAAGCCCGCCAACCTCGGCGACGCCTGCTTCGACGGCGTGGGCAACCAGCTGCTCAGCGGCTTGTGCGGCGACGTAGTCGTGCCGGTCTACGGCACGCCGCGCACCGTGGCCGGCGATGCCATCACCACCGACACCAACAAGTGCCAGCTCAAGCCGCTCAACCGCGGCGACAACTACGGCCTGGTCCCGTTCAGCGATGCGCAGTGGGCGCAGATGCGGACCCTCTTCCCCGACGGGGTTTGCGATTTCGGCAAGCCCGGCGTGAGCCAGCAAGCGACCATACCCTGGCAGACCTATCAGGATGCTCAAGGCAGTGTGATCTACGGCGGCCTGACGTTGCCGCCAGCGCCGGCCAATTCCGGCGGCGGCTGGGCCAGCCCGGCATTCGGCGGGCTTTAGTCGGCACTCGGGCCGGCGATCACCGGCTCTTTTGCTCCTGGTATATCCGTCCGGGCGGCGCAATTGACTTCGTACCCGCGCCGCGCATGGCACGCATGGTGCGTGTACCGGCGGTAACGGTCCCCGCCCCAGCGCCGCACCGGGCGGGGCCTCGGTCCGACTTTACGCAACTTGGCAGCCCCTGCGGGTGTCAAAACGGTGCCGGGGCGGCCTTGCATCCGCATGCGCCCTGCCCTCACCATGCCCCGGCCGCTGCACAATGGAAGCCACATGATCGACAAGCCGCACTGGACGCTGGACAGCATCCCCTGGAGCGAGGTGCGCCGGGAGCGCGTGGCGGACAGCGAGGAGCTGTTCTACATGGTGGCCGGCGCCTCCTTCATCGAGACCACCTCGGACCTCTACACCCGCAACCTGGTGCGCCATTTCGCCGACAACGCCGAAGTCAGCGAATGGCTGGAGCGCGGCTGGGAGCCGGAGGAGCTGCAACACGGCCGCGCCCTGCGCGAGTACGTGCGGCACGCCTGGCCCGAGTTCGACTGGGAACGGCAGTACGCCGCGTTCTTCGCCGACTACAGCGCCCTTTGCAAGCCGGAGATGCTGCTGCCGCTGCGCAGCCTGGAGCTGGCCTCGCGCTGTGTGGTCGAGATGGGCACCGCCAGCTACTACACCGCCCTGCACCATGCTGGCGACGAGCCGGTGCTGGCGCTGCTCGCCAAGTACATCTACGAGGACGAGGTCGGCCACTACAAGTATTTCTACAAATACTTCCGCCAGTACCGCGAGATCGAAAACCCCAGCCGCACCCAGGTGTTCGGCGCCCTGTGGAAGCGCCTGATGACGATCGAAGACGAGGACTCCTACTTCGCCATCAAGCACGTCCACGCCGCCCGCCACCCGGACCAGCCCTACGACAAGGCTGTCTACAAGGAAACCATGGGCCGCATCCGCAAGCTCGCCGGCAAGCACATCCCGCACCGCCTCTCGGTGAACATGCTGCTCAAGCCGCTGGACATGGCGCCGATGGCCAGGCGCGTGGTGCAGCCGGTGATGGAAGGGATGGCGCGGCTGGTAGCCTGAGGCAGCCGGGCGGTCAGGGGCTCCATGCTTTCCATCATGTATGCCATGCATACCACGTGTGGAAAGTGGAATACATGGCAAGCATGGCATACATGGGCGGCGCTGCTTGACCGGCGGCACCGCCGTCAATAAAAGGAATGCAGTGTTTCTTCTTCCGAAGGAAGAGGAGGGGGAGAGGCCTTTTCTCTTCCTTGAGAGAATCCCTCCCGTTCCTCAGGCCAGCGCGATCAGCACCGTCCCGGCACAGATCAGCGCGCCTCCGGCCAGCACCTTCGGGCTCAGCGGCTCGCCCAGCACCAGCACGCCCAGTACGATCGCCACCACCACGCTGAGCTTGTCGATCGGCGCCACGCGCGAGGCTGGAGCCAGTTGCAACGCGCGGTAGTAACACAGCCAGGAAGCGCCGGTGGCCAGACCGGAGAGCACCAGGAAGGTCCAGGTACGGCTGCTGGCGCTGCCCAGGCCGGTCCACTCGCCGCGCGCGCCGACCAGAGCGGTGGCGAAGCACAGGATCACCACGGTGCGGATCACGGTGGCGAGGTTGGAGTTGATGCCGCTGACGCCGACCTTGCCGAGGATGGCGGTCAGCCCGGCGAACAGCGCCGAGCCCAGTGCGAAGAACAACCAGCTTTCCTTCATGGCCCGCGACTCCGGCATGGACGAGGTATGGCTGAGGATGCCATGAACGCGCTCCATGTATGCCATGTACGCCATGCTTTCCACGTTTCAAGCACCGGCATACATGGCAAGCATGAGGACATCCGGGCTGCGGCCGCTATCCGCCGGGCCCGCGCCCTGCCATGATCGCCACCGCACCCCTGCCCCGCGGAAGCCCCCGATGCGCGAACCCCAGTTTCCCACTCCTGCGGAGGCCCAGGCCCTGCGCCTGATGTTCGACACTGGCGGCGATGCCGCCGGGCTGGAGTCGCTGCTGCTGCGGCTGCGCCAGGCCGGCCTGCGCCTGGTCGACACTCGCAACGAACTGGCCTGCCACTGGGTCGATGTGCGCGAGCAGGCGGTGCCGCCGGAGGCGGACACCATCATCCGCACGCTGACGCGCACCATCGGTGAGCAGTCGTGGAGTGCGACGTTCTGGCTGGAGGGCTTGCGGGCGCCGGCGATGCCGGGGCCGGGGGCGTAGGTACGAAGCGCCGTATCGAGGGAGAGACAACACCTCACTCTCAATCTCGTCATTCCCGCGAAAGCGAATCCAGTTTTAGCTGTCATCCTGAGCGCAGCGAAGGATCTGGTGCCGTACCCTCACTGCTGAAGTGACGTCACGCGCCGCACTGCCTTCGCGAACTGAAGCCGTGGTTTTTCGCCTACAGGCGAGTTACTTTTTGGCAGCAGCGCCAAAAAGTAACCAAAAAGCGCCGCCACCCGGGAACTGCTGGTTCACCCTGCCATCCCTGGCGAGACTTCACCTGATCATCCACCCCCGGCCCGGCCATCCATGGCCGGGCGTTCGGCCTCGCAGGCGATGACATTGAGTCATCGCCAAAGCGCGAGTCCTCACCCGTGCGCTTTTCGCCTGCGTCGGGGTCCAGCGACAGGCCATCCCTGGCCTGACGCTGGACGCTTCGGCATCCTGCCTCGCCCCGCGCCAAACAGGCGGGAGCCAACGTCCGACGCAGACTCCGATGCTCGGCGCAGTTACGGGGGGAACGTCAAAAGCAGCGGCAACATCAAAAGCGTCACTGCTTCCAGTCCCCTCGCCCCTTGGGGGAGAGGGCTAGGGTGAGGGGTAGGTGGCGGAGGACAATTCTGTGCTTCCGGATTCCGCCCGCGCGGGAACAACGAAGCTTCTGAAGCCACATGCGCGCCGTCACCCCCCGCAGCAAACTCCATGCGCGCCAACACAAAATCCTGGCGCGCATGGCGCGCATGTGACGACAGCGGCCAAAACATCAATCGCGCGAGCGAGACGGGGACGCCGTAATCGCCCGCCGGCTCGCCGCCAGCGGCGCCTTCTCGTCGAAGTGCACGCCGTCGCCATCCGCCTGCACCCCCAGTGCCTGCCATAGCGCGTCCAGCTCGGCGCCGCCCGGCGTCGGCGTGTTGCCCATGCGCCGATACAGCTCGCTCAACACCCGGGTGCCGCTGGCCTTGTCGCCCACGGCGAAGACTTTCTCCACCGGCCAGTCGCTGCGGATGCTGCCGCCGGCGGCGAGCACGCCGCGCAGCGCGTCCTGCAGGCCCTTGCGGTTGTTGGTGGCGGCGCGGATCTGCACGTCGGCGAGCAGGCAGAACAGGGCGCCACCCCAGTAGGTGCGGCCCCAGGTCGGGGTGTGGTCCAGGCCGGCGTCGCCGTCGTCCGGCAGGCCCTTGCGCATGCCGTGCAGCATGTCGGCCCAGATGCGCGCCGCACTCAGTTCGCCGCGCTGCACGCGGGCGATGGGCTCGACGTAGGTGGCGAGGCCCTCCTCCAGCCAATGGCTGTTTTCCGGCACCGAGGGCACCGCCAGGTGCACCATCTCGTGAGTCAGGGTCCAGTCGTCGATCAGCTGCGCCTGGGTGACGCCGCGGCCGAGCGGGATGACGATCAGCGGCTGGTCGTCGCTGGAGCCGCCGTAGGTGGTGCCGCCGCGCACACCGGAACCGTCGACCGGCCGCAACACCAGCCGCGCCTGCGCCACCGGGAAGCGGCCGTAGTAGCCGCTGACCGCAAGCACGGCACGCGCCATCCAGGCGCACAGCGCCGGCGTGCCGACCGCGAAGTCGCCACCGTCGAACACCGTGATGAGGTGCGCCCCACCCGCCTGAAAGCCCTCGCCGCCGGCACAGGCGGCCTCGATGCGCGCCTGCTCGCCGGCGGCGGCGGCATAGGCGGGCGCGGCCAGCCACGGCAGGGCGGCGCAGGCGAGCAGGCAGATGGAATGGAACACGCGCATGGGTAGCGGCATTCTGTGCCAGTTTCCGCGCGTATGCTTGAAGCGGTTCGCCGCGATACTCATCTTTACCTTGCAGCAGCGTTCCCGGAATACCACCCCAAGCCCGCACTCTCCACCACTTGCATGAGCAGAGCATTCGTCAAGGAGCAGGACACCGCGCCCGCCGACACGCTCGGCGAGCTGCCGCTCAGTCCGCACCCGAACTACGTCACCCGGCGCGGGCTGGTTCTGCTGCGCGCGCGGCAGGAGCAGGCGCAGCGGCGCCTGGCCGCGCTGCCGCGCGATGCCTTCGGGGCGGAGATGGAGCAGGCGCGGCTGGAGCGCGAGCTGCGCTGGCTGGCGGCGCGCATCGGCGGCGCCATCCCGGTCGACCCGGCGCGGCAGCCCGCCGACCGCGTCGCCTTCGGCGCACTGGTGGAACTGGCCGATACCGATAGCGGTGCCGCGCATCGCTACCGCATCGTCGGCGAGGACGAGGCCGATCCCGAGCAGGGCCTGGTCAGCTGGGTGTCGCCGCTGGCACGGGCGCTGAACGGCGCGCGCGTCGGCGACATCGTGGCCTGGCCGCGCCCGGCCGGCGACCTTGAACTGGAAGTGCTGAAGATCAGCTATCCGGGCGACTGAAGCGCTCGCGGCCTACTGCCGCATCGCTTCCAGCGCGCGCACATGGTCCTCGGGACGGTCGATATCCAGCGCCGCCTCCGGCAAGGACACGGTGAGCACCGCGTCGCGGTGCCTCTGCAAGATGCTGCGCGCGCCGGTGGCGCCGCTGAGCTGCGACAGCTCCTCGTAGAACTCCGCCGGAAACAGGCAGGGTGGCCCCGCCGTCTCGCCGTGATCGCTGACGATGATGCTGCGCGGCCCGGCACGGTGCCGGTCGATCAGCAGCTGCAGCTGCGCCGCGCCGACCAGGGGCTGGTCCACCAGGCACAGCAGGCAGGCATCCGGCGGCGCCAGCTGACGCGAGAATTCGCGGAAGCCGCGGGCGATGGACTCGCCCATGCCCAACTCCCAGAACGGGTTGTGCGCCAGGCGCACGCGCAGCCCGCTCAGCGCCGCGCCGACCTCGTCGGCATGCGCGCCGGTCACCACCAGCAGCTCGGTATTGCAGGCCAGGATCGCCTGCGCCATGCGCCGCACCAGCGGCACGCCATGGATTTCGGCGAGTTGCTTGGGCGCGCCGAAACGGCTGGCGGAGCCGGCGGCGAGCAGCACCGCGGCGAGAGGTTGGGCAGGCATGGGCAGACTGTAGCAGCCAGAGAGGTGCGGGTGTAGGTCGGGCTTCAGCCCGATAGCCGTCGTCCTAGTGGATAGGGCCACTGATGGCACTGAGCGGCGCGCCGGCACGCCCGGTGGTCACGGCGAGGATCTCGGCGGCGATGGCCAGCGCGATCTCCTCCGGCGTCTCCGAACCCAGGTCCAGCCCGGCCGGCGCGCGCACCCGCGGCGGGGACGCCTCGCAGCCCTTGAGCAGCTTCTGCGCCCGCTGGCGCGAGCCGATCGCGCCGAGGTAGGCCAGCGGCGCCGGCAGCAGCGCACACAGGTATTCGATGTCGCGCTCCAGGTTGTGCGTCATCACCACGGCAAAGCTGCGCGCATCCAGGCTGATCCGGCTGGCGAGCCTGCCCGCCGTCGCCTGCACCAACCTTGCACCGGGCGCAAGCCCGGCCGGCACCCCGGCGTCTTCGCGATGATCCACCAGGCTCACGTCCCAGCCCAGGCTGCGGCCGATGCGCGCCAGCGCCAGCGAAGCGGCATTTACGCCGATCAGCACGATGGCCCAGGGCGGCAGCAGGGTTTCGATCAGCACGTCCATGCTGCCCTGCGCGGTGTCGAAGCCCTGCACCTGCGGCCGGCCGTTGACCGCGCCGGCGCGCGCGATCAGGGCCTCGCTCAGCACCGCGTCGCCGAACTCGTCGTGCAGGGTCCGCCCGCTCCACACCAGCCGCCGCGGCCGCGGCCCCAGCACCACGCCGTCGCACGCATACGCTGTGGCGAGAAAGCCCGGCGCGCGCGTGCCGACGCAGCGCTCCACCGCGCCGACGAAGCCGAGATCGGCAGCGCCCGCCACCGGCTCGATCAGTACCTCCAGCTCGCCGCCGCAGCCCAGCTCGATCAGCGCGTCGAGCCCGTTCTCGCGGTCGTAGCGCACGATGCGCGCAGTCCCCGCGCTGATCACCTCGTGCGCCCGCGCAATGATGTCCGCCTCCGGGCAGCCGCCGGAAAGACCGCGCACCACGCTGCCGTCGCCGCACACCAGCATGCGCGCCCCGGCGCGGCGAAAGGTCGAGCCATGGGTGCGGGTCAGCGTCGCCAGCGCCGCGCCTCCGGCGAAGCCCTGGCCTTCGAGCTTGCGGAAGCCTTGCAGCAGAGTTTCAAATTCCTGGGGCGTGTTCATGCTCGGATCAATAAGGAGTCCGTCCGGTCAGGACTTCCACGTGCAGGCGAAGCGGCCCGATGCCGACGCCGGCGCTTGGCTCATGACAGGTTTGGTGTGCGCTAATTTGATCCTCGGCCGGGCGCTATGCAAGTCACCTGCATAACGGTTCCCCGCCATGGGACCCGCCATCCGGAACCCGCCCGGGAGTCCCATCAAATCCCTTGTGATCGGCCGCCGCAGGCCGCACCATGCGCCGGGACTTGCATCCGATGAACTCGATGACCTCGACCACTGCGCACGGCTTTCGCCTGGCGGCCGCCGTCGCGCTGGCCGCCTGCACGGTCGTGCTCGCCTCCTGCAAGCCGTCACAACCACCAGCACCGGCAGCCTCGGCAAGCCCGCAAGCCGAACCTGCCCGCTACGTCGGCGCCGCCGCCTGCGCCGGCTGCCACGCCACGGAGAACACCGCCTGGCAGTCCTCGCAGCACGCCCATGCGATGCAGGCCGCGAATCCGGACAGCGTGCTCGGCCGCTTCGACGGCCTTGCGCCAAAGGGCATTCCGGCGAAGTTCTCGCACGACGCCGCCGGCTACTCCGTCCGCACCATCGGCGCGGACGGCCATCCGGGAGACTTCCCTGTTGCCTACACGTTCGGCGTCTATCCCCTGCAGCAATATCTGGTGTCGTTCCCGGACGGCCGCTTGCAGGCCCTGCCCTACGCCTGGGATGCGCGGCCCGGCGCGCAAGGCGGCCAGCGCTGGTTCGATCTGCAGGCCGGCAATCCGCCCCATTGGACCGGCCCTGAGCTGAACTGGAACTACATGTGCGCCGACTGCCACTCCACCAACCTGCGCCGCAACTACGACGCCACACAAGACCGCTACGCCAGCAGCTGGAGCGACCTCGCCGTCGGCTGCGAGGCCTGCCACGGTCCCGGCTCTCGTCATCTCGCCTGGGCACGGCAGGAGGCAGTTACGGACGCGAAGGACAAGGGCCTGAGCATCGCACTCGACGAACGCCAAGGCGCCATCTGGAAACACGAGGCCGACAGCGGCGAGCCGATGCGCGGCACGCCGCTGACCACCCATCGCGAAGTGGAGACCTGCGCCGCCTGCCATTCGCGCCGTCGCCCGCTGGGCGACGATCCGACGCCGACCGGCCAGTTGCTCGACACTTATGAACCGGCACTGCTCGATCCCGGCCTGTACTACCCGGACGGCCAGCAGCAGGGCGAGGTCTATATCTATGGCTCCTTCCTGCAAAGCCGCATGTACGCCGCCGGCGTCAGCTGCTCCGACTGCCACGAGCCGCACGGCGGCAAGCTGCGCGCCGAGGACAATGCGCTGTGCACGCAATGCCACGAAGCCGCGCGTTACGACAGCAGCGCGCATCACCTGCACACCATGGGCAGCGCCGGCGCCCAATGCGTGGCATGCCATATGCCGGCACGCACTTATATGCGGATCGACCCGCGCCGCGATCATTCCCTGCGCGTGCCGCGGCCGGACCTGAGCGTGCAATACGGCGTGCCCAATGCCTGCAATCGCTGCCACAGCGACAAAGACGCAGGCTGGGCCGCGGCGGCCATCGAAAAGGCACACGGTCCGCGGCGCAAGGGCTACCAGAACTACTTCGATGCGCTCAGTACTGCGCGGAGCGGCGCTCCGGGCGCGCTGGACAAGTTGTTGACCCTGGCCGGGGAAGCGGATGCGCCCGGCATCGCGCGTGCCACTGCGGTGGCGGCGCTCGGACAACACCCGGGCGTACGTGGCTTTGCCGCGCTGCGCATCGCGGCGCAGTCGGGCGATCCGCTGATCCGCGACGCGGCGCTGGAAGCGGTGCTGTCGTACCCGCCGCAGCAGCGCGCCGAGTTGGCCTTGCCGCTGGCCGACGATCCGCGCCGCGCGGTGCGTATCAAGGCCGGCCAGGCGCTGCTCGGAGTGCCGGACGCGCTGCTCGATAGTTCGCAGCGTACAGTGCGCGACCGCGCCGGCGTCGAATGGCGCGCCTCGGAACTGGCCGCCGCCGAACGGCCCGAATCGCACCTCAACCTCGGTGCCGCCGCGGCCGCATACGGCGAGGCCCAGGAAGCGCGTGCGCAGTACCGCGCCGCCCTCAAGCTCGATCCGCGGTTTACTCCCGCTTACGCCAACCTCGCGGAACTCGAACGCGGCCGGGGCGATGAAACACAGGCCGCCGCGGTGCTGGATGAAGGATTGCACGCGGTCCCGGGCGATCCGGTGCTGCTGCACCTGAGCGGCTTGCAGCAGGTGCGCGCGCACCGGCTGACCGAGGCCATCGACCTGCTGGGCTACGCCGCAAGAGCAGCGCCCGAGGAGCCGCGCTACGCCTACGTCTACGCCGTGGCCCTGCACTCGGCCGGACAGTCGGCGGCGGCCGTGAGCGTGCTGGAACGGGCGCTGCGCAGTTCGCCTTATTCGCCGGACCTGCTTACCGCGGCGGCCTCATATGAGCGCGAAGCCGGGCACCCGGCAGCGGCCCATGAATATCAACGGCGCATCGATGCGCTCAAGGAGTAGAAGCCTGAATTTCATCCGGTATACCGGCGCATGCCGGCATGACCGCAAGCTTCAAATCACGGCGGCCGTATCCTTCTTGTGCAGAAGCAGCAGCAACAGCCGCAGCAGGGTGCGCAGCACGCCCATCGCCGCGAAATAGATCGCGCCGGTGGCCAGGGCCCGGTACGGCTTCGACTCCCAATCGCCGCTGCTGCTCACGTCGAAGCCGGCGGCCGTGGTCACTTCGGGCGTGACGCCGTAGGCCGGCAGATCGAGCATCGAGCCGGCGGCCACCGCGCCGAGATAGACCGCCACGCTGAGCGCCCAGGCCGCCATGGCCATGAACTGCTGATTGAACTGCTGCTCGAAGCTGCGCCCCTTGGTCGGCACCTGCCAGGCCGTCAGCATCTTGCCCAGGCTGAGCCAGAAGAACGCGCCGATCATCCACCAGGCGTGGAAGCCCCAGGCGAATCCTGAGATCAGCAGCAGGTACAGCGATGCCAGGCCGGCAAGGTAGAGTACGCGCTTCGCGCGCGGGCTGTCGCCATACATCACCACAGCGAAGAAGCCGCTGGCATGCACCACGAAGAACTCCAGCAGCATGGTGGCCACACCCGTCGCCACCCACTGCGGCCCGGTCAGGTCGGTGCGCAGCCACACCAGCAGGAAGCCGGCGGCGGTCAGCAGGTCCGGGATGGCGGCAAGCAGGATCATGCCCGCAGCTTAGTCCCGCGCGACCGCCCTGCCCGCCCCCAAGCTAGGGGGCGGAAGTCACCGCCACCTGAACCTGCGCCGCCCCGGTATCGTTGGCGATGGTCAGCACCGCCGCATTCGCCGCCGAAGTGACGTGGCCGCCCCGTACCGTGGCGCTGTATCCCTTGGGATAGTGCCGCGTTGGCACGAAGATCTCGGTGGGCGCCGTCGCCGCGCGCGGCGTATAGCTCAGGCTGAACGCCTTGCTGCCGTTGTCGAAGCTCATCGCCAGCGGCGTGCCGGCGATGGCGCGCGCATACGGCCGGATCAGCAGGTCGGCCTTCGGCGCCTTCAAGCTCGTCAGGTCGCTGTCGTCGGCAAACAGGCTTTCCGCCTGGCCGGCGCCGGTGGGATCGCTGAAGGTCTTGTAGGCCCAATAGGTCCAGCCCACCAGGTGCTGATCCGCGAGGTTGGTGACGCGGCCGATGTCGGTGAGGTCGTCGTTGGCGCCGAACTCGGTCATCAGCGAGGTCGCGCCCAAGGCTGCGATCTGCGCATCGGCATTGCTCATGGTGCGCGGCTCGAGGATCGAGCAGTCGGGCAGATCCGGCAGCCCGGTGGAAGCGAACAGCTCGGCCGAACAGTAGGCATGCCAGGACAGGCCCAGCGCCGGATCGTTCACCGCGGGAAAGCCGCTGGGCGCGCCGAAGTCGAACAGCTGCTGCGGCTCGAAGAACGCGAAGTGCTTGGTGTCGGCCGCGCGCACGCCAGCCAGCGCCTGCTGCTGGAATTTCAGCAGGGTGGCGTCGAACAGCACGCAATCCAGCTCGAAGCAGGTCGGCCACTGCGTGCCCGGCCAGGGCTCGTTGAACAGGTCGTAGCCGAGCAGATAGGGCTGGTCGCGCCAGCGCGTCGCCACCGCCGTCCATGCCGCCAGGTATTGCGCCCACAGGCCATTGCTGTTGGCCCAGAACTGGTCGTAGACGTTGTTCAATGCCAGGCTGAGAAACTCGTTGAGCGGAAAGCCGTGGGTGGCATCGTTGAGCAGCAGCGGCCCCGGCACCGCCCAGTCCGGAAAGCCTTCGCCCTGGAACTGCTCGTTGTACATGTCCTGGTGGAAGTCCAGCAGCACGCGGATGTGGCGCGAGGCCAGCAGCTGCACCACCCGATCCACGCCGTCGAGGTAGTTCGGGTCGATCACGCCCTTCTGCGGCATCACCCCGGCGAACAGCACACCCAGACGCACCAGGTTGAAACCGTTCGCCGCGAGGAAATCGGCGTCCGCCCCGGTGAAGCCCTTGCCACTGTCGGGAATGGTGTAGGGCTTGAGCTTCCACACCGCGTTGAGGCCGTGCAGCAGCACCACGCGGTTGTACTCGTCCACCATGAAGGCGCCGTCGCGATGCAGGGCGGCGCCCGAATCGGAAGCGGCCAGCGCTCCACCGCCGCCGGCCGAGCCGTCGACCGGCGAGGACGAACCGCAGCCGGCCAGCAGCAGCGCGGCCAACATCGCGGCCAGCCCCTGCATCCCTGAAAAACGCGGCACCGTCATGCTCTCCCCCGCAGTTTTATTTGTACCGGATTGTGGCGCCGCCCGGCGCGCCGCAACCCCGTCCTTTCAGACTAGAGCCTTTCGCGCCAGCCTCGACGCCGCTCCCGCCGCGGCGTAAAACAAGAACAGCTGTCCACACCAAAAAAAGCGAGGAGCCGATGAGCGCACCGGAGTACTTCAGCCGCTACGACAACCTGCACATGAGCCGCGACGAGGCCGGCGTGCTGCTGCTGCGTATGCATACCGACAACGGCCCCATTGTCTGGAACGGCAAGACCCACCGCGAATTCGTCGACGCCTTCCACGACATCGGCCGCGACCGCCGCAACCGCGCCGTGGTGCTCACCGGCACCGGCGCGGAATGGATGGAGCGGATCGACCACGAGGGCATGAAGGAGATGAGCCAGCCCTGGGTCTGGCACCGCGTCAACATGGACGGCCGCAAGATGCTGGAAAACCTGCTCGACATCGAGGTGCCGATGGTCGCCGCCATCAACGGGCCCGCGCGCCTGCACTCCGAACTGGCCCTGCTCTGCGACGCCCTGGTGTGCAGCGACGACGCCGTATTCCAGGACCGCCATCTCGAATGGGGCCTGGTGCCCGGCGACGGCGTGCACCTGGTCTGGCCCGCCGTGCTCGGCCCCACCCGCGGCCGCTACTTCCTGATGACCGGCCAGCAGCTCGACGCGCAGCAGGCCCTGCAACTGGGCGTGGCCAACGAGGTGCTGCCCAAGGCCCGCGTGCTGCCGCGCGCGATGGAACTGGCCACGCAGTTCGCGCGCCTGCCCACCCTGGCCGCGCGCTACAGCCGCCTGTTGTTCGCGCGCCGCTACAAGCAGCTGCTGCACGAGGACGGCGGCTTCGGCCTGGCGCTGGAGGGTCTGTCGGCGGCGGGACTGGAGCCGGGCGCCGTCCCCTGACCAAGCCGCCGGAGCAATCCCTGTACGCCCGGCCTGCACTCCGCTACGCTCGCGCCACCCGGATACCGGTCGGAACTCAAAGGATTGCGGATGCGCCTTCTCGCCTGCTTCCTGCTGTTCACGGCAGCCGCCGCCATGGCCGATGCGCCGCAGCCCCTGCACCTGGTCCGCGCGATGATCAGCTCCGTGGACGGCCAGGATGGCGCGCCCATCCTCGCCAGCGGCTTCCATATCCATGACCGCATTTACTACTACACCGAGGTGAACTGGGACGACGCGTCGCGGCCCGCGGAGACGCACCAGTTGCAGTACAAGTGGTATAGCGGCGACAAGCTGGTGCTGAGCTTCGACGGCAGCAAGAGCCCCGATACCATGCCCTACCACTGGTTCGCCTATGTCAGCGGCGAGCATCTGGGCGAGGGTCGCCACCGCGCGGAACTGTACGTGGACGGTCGCCTGTTCGATACCCGGGAATTCATCATCATCCCCGACGCGCTCCCCCTGCCCACGGCGGCGCCAGGGGCGGTCGTGCCGACGCCCGACGAGGACAGCCTGCGCAGCTCGCTCCGCGTCCAGGGCCTCTACTTCCTGATGAATGGCGACAGCGAGGCGTTCGAGCGCATGGCCGATGAATTCCGCCGCACGCGCGAACGCACCCCGGGCGGCATCTGGAAGCTGGCCCTGCTGTACAACTGCATGAGGGATGTGAAAATCGAGCCGAAGGATCCGCAGTGGCTCAAGCTCGAAAATACCGCCACGCACTGGCTGGAGGCAAAGCCCCAGTCGCCTGCCGCGGTGATCATGGCGGCCAAGATCGAATACAAGCACGCCTGGGCCTGGCGCGGCGAAGGCTATGCGCAAGAGGTCGAGGACGATCGCTGGGCCCCTTACCATGAAAAACTCGAGCAGGCACGAAGCATTCTCGATGCGCACCAGGACGTCGCCACCCGTGATCCCGAGTGGGACGCCGTGCGCATCGATATCGCCAACGAGCAAGGCGTTAAAGGCGAGGACATCCTCCAGCTGGCAACTGCCGCGCTGGAGCGGGAGCCCTACTACTATCCCATCCACTATTCCGCGGCCCGCGCTCTCCTCCCACGCTGGGGCGGCTCCGAAGAGCTGGTCAAGCGTTATGTCCAGCTGGCCGTTGACCATTCGCGCGACAAGGAAGGGAATCAGGCCTATGCCCGCATCTACTTCGATCTGGCGCGGAGCGCCTCCAATCCGCTTGACGAGTTGAACGAAACCGGCGCCAAGTGGCCAGCCATGCACCAGAGCCTGGAGGAAATCCGGCGCGCCTGGCCCGATCCCTACAACCTGCAGATCGAACGCGCGCTCACCTGCTACGGCGGGGACGCTGAAGCCTATCGTGCACTGGGACCGCGCAGCGGCCCGCAGCCGAGGTCGGTCGCCTGGTTCGACACGCCGCAGTGGCGCCAGGAATGTGACGACTGGGCCTTCAAGGGCAAGCGCTTCGACCAGGACGTTTCACTCGGCCAGCGCCTGCACAACTACTCCAGCTTCCTGCACGGCCTGGGCACAGCCTACTGGGTGCAGACCGTGATGGGCGCCGTGGCCGCGCTGCTGCTGTTGGAGTTGTCGACGTGGCGGCTCAGCGGCGGCGCGCAGGTGCAGCCGGCGCCCGTCATCACGCCCTGGGGAGACGCGCCATTCAATCCGGCCTGGTATCCCCGCAGCTATCGCTTTATCGGGCTAGCCCAGCCGATCGGCAACCACCTTGCCGTCGCCATGGTGGCGCTCGGCGTCGCGGTGATCCGTGCGATGGCCTCGATCCCATGGCCCAATCCGGTGGAGACGCTGACCGTGCTGGCTGTCTTCTCCGTGATCATCGCCATTGGCGTGCTGGCGATCGCACGCAATGTCACGCGAAGGCTGGTGCTGGGGCCGGACGCGATCGAACTGCGCGGCCTGTTCGTGGCGCGCCGGCTGCGCCGCGATCAGATCGCCGGCTACCGCCTCGAGGTGGGCAGCGACGCGCGGCGCGCCATCGTGCTGGTGCCGGAAATCGCATCCGCGCAAGCCGGGCTGCGCATCAGTGCCGTGGCGCGGATCGACGAAGCGTTCGTGCAATGGATCTCGTCCCTGCCGAGCCTGGAACGGCCGGACCGCGCAGCCGGCGGAGGCTCGCCCTACCGCATCTGATTTCCCGGCCCGCTTCCGCTCGGTCCAGTCTCTGCACTTGACAATGCTTGCCTAAGCAAATATTGTTTCGGCAATATTTACGGAGCCCGCATGTCCGAGCCGTACTACAACGTGAAGACGCTGCAGCCGATGAAGAGCATCGGCTTCCTGATCAAGCGCTGCGGCGTGATGATGTCGCAGCTCGCCGAGCGGCGCTTCGAATCGCAGCAGGTCTCCTTCACCCAGTCGCTCGTGCTGCTGCGCCTGAGCTTCCAGGCGCATATGTCGGCGACGCGGTTGAGCGAGGAGTTGGGCCACGACATGGGCGCGCTGACCCGCGTGGTCGATTCGCTCGAGCGCGCCGGCTTCGTGCGGCGCGAGCGCAGCCAGCAGGACCGCCGCGCCGTGGAGATCGCCATCACCGCGGAAGGCCGGCGCGAAGTGGAACGGTGCATGCACTTCCTGGTCGACCTGATGAATGAGCTGGTCGAGCCCTGGTCGAAACCCGAGCTCGACTCGTTCATCGGCCAGCTGCAACGCCTGATGCTGCGCCTGCAGGAATACGTCGAGCGCAGCAAACCCAGCGCCGCCGCCGCGCCCACGGACCCGCCGCCGGCCGCGCCGCGGCGCCGCAAGATCACCCGAGGCAGCACATGAACAAGGCATTCAAGCTCGCCGCCGCCTGTGGTGCCGGCGCACTGCTGGCGGCCTGCACCCTGGGCCCGGATTTCGCCCGGCCCGAGGCGCCCGCCGGCGGTTACCTCAAACAGGGATCGCAGGGCATCGTCTACGGCAGCGAGATCGCCGACGACTGGTACCAGCTGTTCCACTCCGCTGCGCTGAACAGCCTGGTACGCGAAGCCCTGGCCAACAACCCGGACCTGGACGCGGCGCGCCACGGCCTGCTCGCGGCGCAGTACGAACTTAAGGCCGTCTCCGGCGCCACCCTGCCGCAGATCAGCGCCGGCGGCAGCGTCAAGCGCGGCAGCATCAACGGCAGCTTCCTATACCAGCCGCCGGCCGCCTTCGCCGCCACCGGCAACCAGTTCAGCATCGGCCCGTCCCTGAGCTACAAGCTCGACCTGTTCGGCGGCGTGCATCGGACCATCGAAGCGCAGGCCGCGGCCACCAGCTACGCGCGCAACCAGGCGCTCAACACCTACGTCACCCTGGTCAACCAGGTGGTGGTCACCGCCTTCGACTACGCCGCCAGCAAGGCCCAGGTGGAAGTGACGCAGGCCTTGATCGCCGAGTTGCAGTCGCAATACGAACTGACGCAGAAGCTGGAAAACGCCGGCAAGATCGCGCGCACCGACACCCTGCAGGCGCAGACCCAGCTGGAGAGCACCAGCGCCACCCTGCCCGGCCTGGAGCAGCAGCGCGACACCTATCTCAACGCCCTCGCCCGCCTCAGCGGCAAGGCGCCGGACGAGTTCGCCGCGCCGGCGCTGAGCCTCAAGGACTTCAGCCTGCCGGCGCAGCTGCCGCTGTCCCTGCCCTCGACCCTGGTGCGGCAGCGTCCGGACATCCTGGCGGCCGAGGACAACCTGCACCAGGCCAGCGCCGAGATCGGCGTGGCCCAGGCGGCGCGCTTCCCCTCGCTGAACCTCTCGGCCTCGTACACGCAGCAGGCCGGTAAGCTCAACCAGCTGTTCACCAAGCCCGCCGGCATCTGGTCGGTGGGCCTGGACGCGACCACGCCGCTGTTCGATGCCGGCGCGCTCTCCGCGCGGCACGACGAAGCCAAGGAGCGCTACCTCCAGGCCCGCGCCAGCTATCGCAGTACCGTGGTCGGCGCCTTCGTCGAAGTGGCCGACGCGCTGCAGGCACTCAGGCATGATGGCGACAGCTACGCCGCGCACACGCGTGCCCTGCAGTCCGCCGCCGCCAGCCGCGACCTCGCCCTGGCGCAGTACCGCGCCGGCAAGTTCAACGAGCTGCAGGTGCTGACGGTGGAGCAGCAGTACCAGAATGCCGCGCTCAGCCAGGTACAGGCCGACGCCCAGCGCTTCACCGACAGCGCCGAACTGTTCCGCGCGCTCGGCGGCGGCTGGTGGAGCGCGCCGCAGGATCCCTCTCGTCCGCCGGCCAGCGCCGGCAACAGCAAGACCACGACGGTCGCCGTCCGCATGGCGCACCAGGAGACTTCCCCGTGAGCGAAAACGAAAACACCGGCGGCGCCGCGCCGGCCAAACGCAACCCGATGCCGCTGATCGTGCTCGGCGTGCTGGTCATCGCCGGCGTCTGCTTCGGCATCTACCGCTATGTCGCCGGGCTCGGCCACGCCGTTACCGACGATGCCTATGTCAACGGCAACCTGGTGCGGCTGACACCACAGGTCAGTGGCACCGTGGTGGCGATCAACGCCGACGAGACCCAGTTCGTCAAGCAGGGCCAGCTGCTGGTGCAGCTCGACCCGCGCGACAACGACGTCGCCCTGGCCCAGGCCAAGGCCAACCTCGGCCAGACCGTGCGCGAGGTGGCGCAGAGCTTCGCCAACGAGAAGCGCGACGCCGCCACCGTCAGCGCGCAGCAGGTGCAATACACCCAGGCGACGCAGGACCTGGAGCGCGACCGCGGCCTGGTGGCGGTGCACGGCGTCTCGGCCGAGGCGCTGCAGCACGACGAGCATACGCAGGCCTCCGCCCGCGCCGCGCTGGAGCAGGCCCAGGCGACCCTGGCCGCCACCCGCGCCGCCATCGCCGGCACCACGCCGCAGAGCCATCCGCGCGTGCTGCAGGCCGAGGCCAGCCTGCGCAGTGCCTGGCTGGGCGCCTCGCGCACCAAGGTGCTGGCGCCGGTGTCCGGCTACGTCGTGCGCCGCGCCGTGCAGCTCGGCCAGCAGGTCGCGCCCGGCACCGAGATGCTGGCGATCGTGCCGGTCGACTCGATGTGGATCGACGCGAACTTCAAGGAAAACCAGCTGCGCGGCCTGCGCATCGGCCAGCCGGCGGACGTGGAAGCCGATATGTACGGCTCGCACGTCGCCTACCACGGCAAGGTGCTGGGCCTCGCCGCCGGCACCGGCAGCGCCCTCGCGGTGCTGCCGGCACAGAACGCCTCCGGCAACTGGATCAAGATCGTGCAGCGCCTGCCGGTGCGCATCGGCCTCGACCCGAAGGAGCTGGCCGAGCATCCGCTGTTCCTCGGCCTGTCGACCACGGTGAACGTCGACGCGCATGACCAGAACGGCGCCGCGCTGTCGCAGCAGCCGGCCTGGCAGGTGGCGCTGAACACTGACGCCTACGCCGCGCAGGACCAGGGTGTGGAAGACGAGATCCGCGGCATCGTCAGCAGCAATCTCAACCAGCCGGAGGCAGCGCCGGCGAGCGGGGACGCCCCCAAGGGGGCTTCCCTCACCCCACCAATCGCTCCGCGATCGGTTCCCCCCTCTCCCGCTGCGCGGGCGAGGGACATTGGTCAGCAGCCTTCGGCTGCTGGCGAGGTGGCTGGTAAATGAGCGCAGCCGCGGCGCACAGCGCAGCGCCGGCTGCCAACCCCTGGCTGATTGCGCCGGTGGTGGCGCTGGCGGCGTTCATGGAGATCATGGACATCTCCATCGCCAACGTCTCGCTGCCGCACATCGCCGGTGATCTGTCGTCCAGCCAGGACGAGTCGACCTGGGTGCTGACCAGCTACCTGGTGACCAATGCCATCGTCATGCCGATCTCCGGCTGGCTCTCCAACACCTTCGGCCGCAAGAACTTCTTCCTGGTGTGCATCGCCGGCTTCACCGCCAGCTCCCTGCTCTGCGGCCTGGCGCCGAACCTGGCCAGCCTGATCCTGTTGCGCGCAATACAGGGAGCGACGGGCGGCGGTTTGCAGCCGGCGGGCCAGGCGATCCTGGCCGACAGCTTCCCGCCCGACAAGCGCGGCATGGCCACCGCCATCTACGGCATCTCGGCGGTGTTCGCGCCGACCATCGGCCCGACCCTCGGCGGCTGGATCACCGACAGCTACAACTGGCGCTGGATCTTCCTGATCAACGTGCCGGTGGGCGTGGTGCTGTTCTTCCTGGTGACCTCGCTGATCCACGAGCCGAAAGTGAAGCGCACGAGCAGCTTCTCGGTGGACTGGTGGGGCTTTGGCTTCATCGCCCTGAGCCTGGGCTGCCTGCAGGTGGTGATGGACCGCGGCCAGCAGGACGACTGGTTCGACTCCTCCTTCATCACCACCCTGGCGGTGCTCTCGGCCTGCGCCTTCGCCCTGCTGATCTGGTGGGAGCTGCGCCACAAGGAGCCGATCGTCGACCTGCGCCTGATGCGCGATCCGGACTTCGCCGTGTCCTTCCTGCTGATGCTGATGCTCGGCTTCATGCTGCTCGGCAGCACCTTCCTGATCCCGGCCTATGTGCAGAGCCTGATGGGCTACCGCGCCGTCGACGCCGGCATGGTGCTCACTCCCGGCGGCCTCGCCACCATCGCCCTGCTGCCCCTGGTCGGCCGCTCGATGAACAAGGTCGACCTGCGCGTGCTGGTCGGCATCGGCCTGCTCATCGGCGGCAGCAGCCTGCTGTGGATGACGCACTTCTACCTCGGCATGTCGTTCAAGACCATCATGCTGGCGCGCATGGCGCAGGCCGCGGGCCTGCCGTTCCTGTTCATCCCGATCAACGCCATGGCCTTCCGCGGCATCACCCCGGACAAGACCAACAACGCCTCGGCCCTGGTCAACCTGGCGCGCAACTTCGGCGGCAGCATCGGCATCTCCTTCGCCAGCACCCTGCTGGCGCGGCGCTCGCAGTTCCACCAGAGCCGCCTGGTCGAGAGCCTGCAGGGCATGAACCCGTCCTATCCCGACTACGCCAGCCAGATCGGCAGCCTCCTCGGCGACAGCGCGCACGGCGCCGCCACCACTGCCAGCATCTATCAGGGGGCGGTGCAGCAGGCGACCCTGCTGGCTTACATCGACAACTTCAAGGTGATGGGATTGATCTTCCTGGGCATGCTGCCGTTGCTGTTGTTGGTGCGGCCGGGGAAGGGCAACAGCGGTGCGGGGATGGGGCACTAGGGCCGACCCTGTAGGTCGCCCTTCAGGGCGACTTTGTCGGGCTGAAGCCCGACCTACACCGGCTTGCGCTCGCGGGAGCGCTTCTCGCCTCAAATACATGGCTCTGAAACTTTGCGGCGTGCGCTTGCGCGCGTGCTGGATACTCCTGACGCCTGGACGAAGTTTTTCGCCTGTCGGCGACCTACTTCTTGTCAACAGCGACAAGAAGTAGGCAAGAAACGCCGCCCCGGAGTCTGCGCCCCTTCATCGCAAAAGCAGAAGCGCGATGAAGGGGTGCCCTGCGCTCCTCGCTCGTAGCGGGGTCCAGCGACAGGCCATCCCTGGCCTGACGCTGGACGCTTCGGCATCCTGCCTCGCCCTGCGCCAAACAGGCGCAGGCTCAGGCCGCCACGAGCTGCGGTGCTCGGCGCAGACAACGGGGGGGGAACGTCAAAAGCAAAAAGCCAAAGCAACAGCGCACAGCAACATCAAAAGCCACTCGTCATACCGGCGAAAGCCGGTATCCAGCGGTCGTCGTGATGCGCTCCCGCGGCCATCCAGCCACTCAAAGGGAACTGCCCTACAGCGACGCCGCGCAGCGGACAAGAAAAAGGCGAACCTTCATCCCAGATGATGAAGGTCCGCCCGAATTGGCCCGCTGCTATGCAACCAGACCACTACAACGCGACTCACGATGGGCATGATCGCGCGTTCTTGTTGAATCTCTATCCTCTCAGCCGGATCAGCCCGGCATAAACGCCCGCGATACGGAACGGCGTCTGCTCCTGGCTCTCGCCATCCAGCGGCGCCAGGTCGATCTCGATCGGCCGGTAGGCCGGCGAACTGTTCTCCGGCTTGAGCGTGATCTTCTTGCCGCGGCGCAGGTAGCGCTTCAGCGTGATCTCGTCCTCGCCGGTCTTCGGGTGCGGCATCACGGCCGCCACGATCTGGCCGTTGTCCGCGTCCTCCTGCGCGTGGATGCCGACGATGTCGCCATCCAGGATGTTCGCTTCCTTCATCGAGTGTCCGGAGACGCGATGCAGGAAGTCGGCGCGCGGATGGAACAGCTCCGGGTCGATCTTCAGCCAGGTATCGACATTGGTCTCGGCGGTGATCGGCGTGCCGGCGGCGATGCTGCCGATCAGCGGCAGCTCGAACTGGTGCGACAGCCGCTCGTCGTCGCCGCCCTTGAGCAGGCGGATGCCGCGCGCATTGCCTGGCACCAGTTCGATAAAGCCCTTGCGCGCGATCGCCATCAGGTGATCCTGCGCCCCGGTCTTGGAGCTGAAGCCGAACTGCCGCGCGATGTCCTCGCGCGTCGGCGGGAAGCCGGTGTCATGCAGCCGGCTGCGGATGAAATCGAATATCTCGGTCTGGCGCTGGGTGAGATCGGACATCGAAGCCTCTTGTATTCCTGCAAGTGCGCGTGTACTGTACCAAAGAACAGTACAGAACGGAAGGACAGCTGCCGTGACCACCCTCGATTCCGCCGCACCCCTCATCCTGCCACGTCCCGCCACCCCGCGCCGCAGCCGCCGGGCGGCTGCGCCCTCCGCGGTGCCGCGCGGCATCGCCGCGCGCCGCCGGCTGGCCCGGCCCGCCGCCGGCATCAACGGCGAGCAGATCGATACCTGGGTGCTGCAAGGCCTGATCTGGCTGGCCATGGCCGGCATGCTGGCCTGGTTCCACAGCCCGCTGACCCAGGCCCTGCGCTCGCTGTTCTGACGCTTCCGGCCGCCGGGATTCAACGGCGGCAGCGGGCGCGTCATGGCCGGACTGGGCGGCATGGCCCCACCTTTCCGCGCCAAGGTGACAATCTGAAGTAAGGCGCCCTCTGGGGACAAAACTGGCATGGGACATGCTGGTTATTACCCAAATAACCAAGGCCAGGGGCCCCCATGTCGCGCGCATTCAAGCTGTCGCTGCACACCTTCCTTGTCGCCGCCGCCGTGCTGCTGGCGGCCTGCACCCGCGACATGAACTACATGGAGATGAAGGCCCTGATGCCGGCCCCGCCGGCCGACAAGGGCCGCATCTACTTCTACCGCGAGACCGCCTGGTTCGGCGACCTGGTGACGCCGGACATCCTGCTCAACAACGACTACGTCGGCATCTCCAATCCCGGCTCCTTCTTCTACGTCGACCGCGCTCCGGGTGAATACCGCGCCATCTGCGGCATGGGCGACCAGAACGCCACCGGCTTCACCCTCGCCGCGGGCCAGGAGGTCTACGTCCGCACCGCGCTCGCCGGCGGCATCGTCGCCGCGCGCATGGCGACCGAGACGGTGGGCCAGAATGCCGCGCTCCCGGCGATACACAGCCTGAAGTACGCCGCCGTCAAGTAACCCCACTGCGCCACCCGGGCCGGGGGACCAGGCCATGCATTGAAGCTGTGCAGGCCGGTACGCGCGGGCGCCGCCGCTCAGCGTGGGTCCCGCCAGTAGCCCTGGCGGGCATAGTGGGCATGCAGACGCTCCTCGTACTCGCGCGAAGGCGCGCCCGCGGGATCGAATTCCGGCGCAGCCTTCACCTGATCGCGGCTGACGCCAACCTTCACCTGGTGCTCGGGCCAGTCCATGCGCTCGATCCATTGCGGCGGGATCACCACGCGCCTGCCCGGCCACCAGTTGCGGGTGTCGACGACGATGTAGCGCACCGCCCAGGATTCCGCCTCGAACAGCAGGTCGTCGAGATGGCCGATCGAGTCGTCGCTGGCCTGGATGCCGTAGCCGGCGACTTCGCTGGCGCTGAGCAAATGCTGGTCGCTGGCCTGCGCCGCCTCGCGTTCCCGCTCGGCTTCGATCGGCGGAACCGGCGCACCGAGGTCGAAGAACGGGTAGGCGGTGGCGCCCCACAGCAGCGGGCCGCCCCAGTAGTCCGGGTAGCCGTAGTAGCGCCGGAAATCGGCCTCGGACCGGCGCGACACCGGCATGTCGGTATCGATGCCCGGACTGTCCTGCACCTGCTGCCGGCGCAGCCGCACCCGCACCGTCTTGCTGTCCCAGCCGATGCCGGTCACCGAGAACGGCGAGATCAGCACCTGACGTCCGCCCAGCCAGCCGCCAGTGTCGGCGATCAGGTAGCGCACCGCCCAGCGCTGATCGTCGAAATAGACATCCTCGATCCTGCCGATGTCGCCGTCCGTGGCACCGATCGACAAGCCGTGCAGACTCTTGATCCGATGCAGCATGGCATCCTCCGCTGCGCACGCCGCGCGTCCCCTTGCGCCGGCCGCGCCTTGCGCTCCTGACGAATAGACTGCCGCGCCGGCGGTTCGTTCGGGAAGCCGGCCCGGACAATCCGGATAAGCGCCGCAACGCCCGGTCCGGGGCGGCCGCGGCCGGCACTGATCCCGCGGACAATCCGCTCCGGCAGCGCGGTCATTGCGTTCGTTCCCCCGACAAATGTTACATTGAACAATGTCATAGTCGAGGTGGCGGCAGATGAGCAGCAATGGCACAGGATGGGACCCGACGATCGCCGATCTGGACGGCTTTCGCGCCGCGCAGAAGCTGGCCTACCGCTGTGCCGAAGCGGTGGCCGACGAGCTGACACCCGGCATCACCGAGCGTGAGACCGCAACCCTGATGAAGCGCTGGCTCGCCGCCAGCGGCGCCGAGGACTGCTTCCACCAGCCCTTCGCCTGGTTCGGCGACCGCACCGCGTTCGACGGCTTCATCGGCTTCCGTCATCTCGGCGGCTTCAACCCGGCGTTCTATCCGGGCGGCCGCAAGCTGGAAGAGAACATGCCGTTCATCCTCGACTGCGCACCGACGCTCCATGGTTACACCGCCGACATCGGCTACAGCGGCTGCCTCGGCGAGAACCGCATCCTCGACAAGCTGATGGACGACCTGCTCGAGTACCGCGTACTGATCCTCGACCTGGTCAGGCAGCGCAAGGACCTGTCGGAGATCAGTCAGGCCGTCGACCGCCTGTGCGCAAAGCATGGCTACGAGCCGCGCCACAAGGCCTACCCGTTCCAGGTCCTGGCGCACCGCGTCGAGAAGCTGCCGGCGGACGGGAAGAAGCATCGCAGCGTACTCAACTTCGGCGTGCGCAACATCGAGAACCTGGTGCGTGGCGTAGCCAAGGGCCGCCGCGAAGGCTGGTCGCCGCTGTGGAGCAGCGGCCACGCCTCGGATCATCCGCCCACGCCGGGCTTGTGGGCGGTGGAGCCGCACCTGGGCTTCCGCGGCGTCGGCGCCAAATGGGAAGAGCTGCTGGTGGTGACGGAAGACGAGGCGTTCTGGCTCGACGACGACGTGCCGCAGGTGCGGCGCTGGCTCAGCCGCGGCCTCGAGCCGCTGGCCAAGGCCGCTTGAGGGGGAGAAAAACGTGAATACGAACATCAAGGCGCAGGCCGGCGCTCAGTCGCTGCGCGTGCAATCCGGCGATGTGGAACTGGCGGTGAAGGTCTACGGCGAGGAAGGCCGTCCGACCATCGTGCTGGTGCACGGCTACCCCGACAGCAGCCATGTCTGGGACAAGGTCGCCACGCCGCTGTCCGCCCGCTACCGCGTGGTGGCCTACGACGTGCGCGGCGCCGGCGAATCCAGCGTACCGACCCATACCGCCGCCTACGAACTGGAACACCTGGTGGCGGATCTCGCCGCCGTGGTCGATGCCGTCAGCCTGGAGCAGCCGGTGCACCTGGTGGCGCACGACTGGGGCTCGATCCAGAGTTGGGAGGCGGTCTGCACCGAGCGCCTGCAGGGCCGCATCGCCTCCTATACCTCGATCTCCGGCCCCTCGCTCGATCATGCCGGCTACTGGGTGATGCAGCGCCTGCGCAGCGGCGCACCGGGAGAAGTGGCCAAGCTCGCCAACCAGCTGCTGCACTCCTGGTACATCGGCGCCTTCCACCTGCCGCTGGCCGCGCCGCTGGCCTGGAAGCTGGGCCTGGACCAGCTCTGGCCGAAGCTGCTGGAGCGCATGGAAGGCATCAAGGCGGAGAGCACGCCGAGCCAGAACAAGGACGGCCAGCACGGCATCAACCTGTACCGCGCCAACGTCGGCAAGCGCCTGCTCTCCCCGCGCGAGCGCCGCACCACGGTGCCGGTGCAGCTGGTGGTGCCGACCCGCGACCGCTTCGTCAGCCTGGAACTGCTGGAAGGTCTCGACCAGTGGGTCGAGCAGCTGTGGCGCCGCGACGTCGTCGCCGGCCACTGGCTGCAGCTGAGCCATCCCGAGCTGGTGCAGCGCTATGTCAGCGAGTTCGTCGACTTCATCGAGGGCGGCGAGGAGCCGGCCGGCCTGTACCGCGCCCGTGTGCGTAGCGCGCCGGCGCCCGGCAAGGACAAGAACGCGCGCAAGTGGGCCGGCAAGCTGGCCATCGTCACCGGCGGCGGCTCCGGCATCGGCCGCGAAACCCTGCTGATGCTCGCCGAGCAGGGCGCCGAGGTGGTGGCCGCCGACATCGACCTCGCCGCCGCCAGGCGCAGTGCCGAGCTGGCCCAGCTGCTCGGCGCCACCGCGCATGCGCGCAAGGTCGACGTCGGCGACGCCAAGGCGATGGAGAACTTCGCCGCCTGGGTCGCCGGCGAGCTGGGTGCGCCGGACATCGTGGTCAACAACGCCGGCATCGGCATGGCCGGCCGCTTCCTCGACACCAGCACCGCCGACTGGGAAAAGATCCTGCACGTCAACCTGTGGGGCGTGATCCACGGCTCGCGCCTGTTCGGGCGGCAGATGGTCGCCGCCGGCAAGCACGGCCACATCGTCAACGTCGCCTCGGCCCTGGCCTTCGCCCCCAGCCGTATGCTCGCCGCCTATGCCACCACCAAGGCCGCCGTGGCGATGCTCAGCGACTGCCTGCGCGCCGAGCTGGCCGACCAGGGCATCCACGTCGCCAGCGTCTGCCCCGGCGTGATCGACACGCCCATTACCAGCGCCACCCGCTTCGTCGGCGTCAGCGAGGAAGAGCAGGCGCGCCGTCGCGCCAGCGCCAAGCGCCTCTACGGCCGCCGCAACCTCAAGCCGCAGGCGGTGGCCGCCGCCATCCTCAAGGCGCTGGACACGCGCAAGCAGGAAGTGCTGGTCGGCACCGAGGCGCACGGCGCGCGCCTCCTGTCGCGCCTGTCGCCGAAGCTGTCGCGGCGGCTGGCGCGCATGGAGCTGTCGCTGTGACGCCACTCGTTCATCGTCATTCCCGCGCAGGCGGGAATCCAGTTCTGGCCGACGCCGCGCCGTCAGCCATGACATCGCTCACTCGCCCCTAAAACCAAAGAGGAGAAGACCTTATGCTCCCCATCCGCCGCGACCTCAAATTCAAGCTCCCCGCCGAGCGCATCCACGACTGGAACGCGGGCGGCCATCATGTCTCGCAGTTCTTCAACACCCTGTCGATCTTCTTCCCCTCCGGTGAGCGCTTCTTCATCGACAGCGTGCGCAACTACCGCGAGCGCATCACCGATCCCGAGCTGCAGAAGGCCGTCACCGCCTTCATCGGCCAGGAAGCGATGCACGGCCGCGAGCACATCGAGTACAACGACGCCCTGGTCGCCGCCGGCATACCGGCCGACGCGATGGAGCGCCTGGTGATCGCCCTGCTCAAGTTCGCCAAAAAGGCCCTGCCCAAGGCCGAACAGCTCGCCGTCACCATTTCCCTGGAGCACTTCACCGCGATCCTCGCCGACGTGCTGCTGCGCGAACCGAAGCTGCTGGAAGGCGCCGAGCCGCGCTACGCCGCGCTATGGCGCTGGCACGCGCTGGAGGAGACCGAGCACAAGGCGGTGGCCTACGACGTCTACGTCGCCATGCTCGGCAAGGGCCCCGGCGCCTACATCCGCCGCTGCGTCGCGCTGGCGGCGCTGACCGTGATCTTCTGGAGCCTGGTGATCCCGTTCCACCTGATCATCATGGCCAGGGACGGCGGCCTGTTCAATCTCAGGGGCTGGTGGACCCTGTTCCAGTATCACTGGCTCAAGCCCGGCGCTCTGCGCCGCATCATCCCGGCCTACTTCGACTACTACCGTCCCGGCTTCCATCCCTGGCAGCACGACAACCGCCGCTTCCTGGCGCAGATCGACGGCATCGCCGAAACCTACCGCGCCGCCGCCTGAGGACTGTTTGCGATGACCAAGTCCGCATCCAACACCCGCACCACGCTGAAGCAGCGCCGCGTCCAGTTCGACTGGTCGCAGACGCCGCTGCACTGGATTCCTGGCCAGCCCTACGCCAGCCACTTCATCAACGAGATCAACATGCTGTTGCCGGCCGGCGAGTTCTGGTTCTGCAAGCTGTACAACCAGGCCCTGCCGCTGGTGAAGGACGCCAAGCTGCGCGAGGACGTGCAGGGCTTCATCCGCCAGGAGGCGATGCACGCCCGCGCCCACGACGGCGCCATCGCCGAATACCTCAGCGCCCACGGCATCGAGACCGAGAGCTACATGCGGCGCATGAACTGGCTGTTCGAGGTGGCGCTGGCCGACGCCCCGTTCGGCCGCAAGCTGCCGCGCATCGCGCAGAAGCAGTGGCTGCTGTTCCGCCTCGGCCTGATCGCCGCGATCGAACACATGACCTGCGTGCTGGGCAAGTACGCCCTGGAAAACCGCAAATGGGACGAGCTCGGCGCCGACCCGGTGCTGCTCGACCTGATCCGCTGGCACGGCGCCGAGGAAGTCGAGCACCGCTGCGTCGCCTTCGACCTGTACCAGCACCTCGGCGGCTCCTATCCCACCCGCTACTACCTGATGACCATCAGCTTCCCGGTGGTGTTCGGGCTGTGGGTGGCCGGCGCCGCGCACCTGATGAGCCAGGACCCCGCGCTGTCGAAGAAGCGCCCCAGCGTGCTGCGGCCCTGGATCTGGCTCGAATGGCAGCGCCAGGCCCGCGCCGGCTTGCTGCCTTCGGTGTTCTTTCTGGCCGGGCAGGAACTGCGTTATCTCAATCCCTGGTATCACCCTGGGAAGGAAGCTTCCACCGAGCAGGCGCTGGCGTATCTGGATAGTTCGCCGGCGGCGCAGAAGATGGCGGCCTGAGCGCCTCGCGTCAACCGATCCTGATGTACCTGTGGCCGCCGAGAAGCCGGGCTTCGAGGCGGCCTTTTTTTGGGCTCGAAAGTCGCTCTCGAGGATGACGCCAGCTTTTCGTGACTCGTCATCCCCGCGCAGGCGGGGATCCAGTTTTTCTTTCCCCCGAACCAACACCACCCGTTCGCCCCGAGTAGCGCCGCGAAGCAGCGCGTATCGAGGGGGTGCGCGTCCCTCCCATTCGTCATTCCGGCGAAAGCCGGACAAATGCGTCTGGAACGTATTTGAGCGAGCGAAGCGAGGCCGAAGGCTTCGGCCCATGGATGGGCCGAACAATCCAGGGGCGTCACGTGCCGCACCGCCTTCGCAGAATGAAGCCGTGGGTTTTCGCCTACAGGCGAGTTACTTTTTGGCAGCAGCGCCAAAAAGTAACCAAAAAGCGCCTCCTCCCGACAACTGCGCCCCTCATCGCAAAAGAAGAGGCGCGATGAGGGGTCCCCTGCGCTTCTCGCCTGCGTCGGGGTCCAGCGACAGGCCATCCCTGGCCTGACGC
>FTAG01002238.1_pt1 | contig 39461 bp, 34 predicted proteins | sample 1638911 | NCBI WGS metagenome assembly FTAG01 (sample SAMEA3914813, study PRJEB12502) | metagenome | biome: forest; material: soil | place: Canada | collected 2011-07-07 | depth 0.3 m
CATGCAATGCGGACCAATTCGGCACCACGCCACTCAGACACAAGACAATCAGCCGCGGTTGGAAGTGCTACCGCGTTTCGTCACTTCTTCTGATGTAAGAGAGCCTGAGCAGATTCAAGCGCTGTTTCGGCGAATCGCGGAGGATAACGCCCGCAATCGCAGAGTTGTCGAAGACGCAATTGCCGCCTATCGCGCCGATCGGCATCTGGTAATCATGTCGGAGCGGACCGAGCATGTTGAACGGCTGGCGGAGCTACTACGTCCGGCAGTTCCAAACCTCTTCGTTCTGCATGGCAGGATGGTCAAACGCCAGCGGCGCGAGGAAATCGACCGGCTAAACAACCTTCCTGACCAAGAGCCGAGATTGTTGCTAGCAACTGGCAGACTGATTGGTGAAGGGTTCGATCATGCCCGGCTGGATACCCTGCTGCTCGCCATGCCGATCTCCTGGAAAGGCACCCTGCAGCAGTATGCGGGCCGCCTACACCGGCAACATGCCTTGAAGGACTCCGTGCAGATTTACGACTATGTCGACGTTTCCCATGCGCAGCTGGCGAGAATGTGGGAGCGCCGCAAGCGCGGGTACCGGGCGATGGGGTATGCCATCGTGTCCGCGGCAGATGGACAAGGAAGCCTGCCGGGGTTCGAAGCTGGTACAGCGAGGCATAGCGCCTCTCGCGGCGTGGTTTAGCTTACGAACCTGTTGCTGCCGAATGCCGCGGATTTCCCAGTACTTTGCGGGTCATTCCGGCACCATTCGTCGGAAAGTCCGAACAACAATTCCCAAGCTTAATGCCGGTCACTTTTGAGAGGATTCTCGTCCCACAATGTCCCTACCAAGGGCCGGGTACGAAGTCGGGTAGGAAACAAAACTGAATTTCTATTTTTATTTTAAAATTAGACAGTTAACTGGCCAATACTGGTCCTCTTCTCGGCACCAGTTGCAAGCAAAAAAGCCCGGCCCTGCCGGGCTTTTTTGTTTCTGATGCCTGGGCACCGGCCATGGAGTGCCCCGGCCCTTCGGAATAGCCTCGCTGCGCCTGGGCAGCCGAAATGCCGGCTCTTCCTTGAATCCTTATCGTATTCAGCAAAATAATCCTTTGATCAAACGGGTTGCGCGGCGCGCGTGCGCCTGCGGTCGGGCTGGTGGAAACGATGGCCACCACGGTCCCGAGGAAGGTCAAGTTTAACGTGATCGGCGTGACGCGTTTGCGGCCAACGGTGGCCGCGACTTCCCGGATGCCGTGGGGGACGGCTCCGCAGCCGGCAAAACAGGCGGCGGCGGGCCTTGCGCCCGCCGCCGCGCGGAGTCCCCTACAGGCTGACGCAGACCAACCTGGTCTCCGGATGGTTCTTCAGCACCTCTTGGCCCATCTCGGCGCGCCAGCCGGACTGCTTGTAATAGATCCGGGGTCCGGAGGGGTCAAACCGTCCTGACGAAAGGTGGAGCTGGGCCTTGGTGCCCGTCCCTCATCCGATGCCTAAGGTTTCGGCTGCCAAAGCTCGACCTTGTTGCCCTCGGGATCGAGGATCCACGCGAAGCGGCCGTTGGCGTCGCTGTCGTCGCGCTTGAGGATCGTGACGCTCTTTGCCTGCAAGCGCGCAAGCAAGGCGTTCATGTCGTCGACCGCGTAGTTGATCATGAACGCACTGGTCGAAGGCGCGAAGTACTTCGTCGACTCGGAGAATGCACTCCAGGCCAGCGCCGGCGGGTGCTTCGGCGCGTCGTAGCGCAGCGCCGCCCCGCCCCAGGCTTCCATCGGCATTCCCAGCACGTCGCGATACCACGCCGCCAGCGCCTTCGGATCCTTCGCCTTGAAGAACACGCCGCCGACACCGGTGACGTGTCCGGCGGCAGGCTCGTCAGCCGCTCCTTCGCCGGCATTGGCCATCAGGAGAAAGCCCAGGCACAGCACCAGCATCGACCTCACTGCCATCGCTGCACTCCCTTTTGACGCAGGCCGCCGTCAGTCCGTTCGCATGCGCCCCTTGCTCAGAACGCGTCGCCCGGTACCCGCACCCAGCCTTCCATCAGCACGCGGGCCGAGCGCGACATGATGGCCTTGGTCACGGTCCACTCGCCGTCCACCTGCTTCGCCGCCGCGCCGACGCGCAGGGTGCCGGAAGGGTGGCCGAAGCGCACCGCCTCGCGGGCGCGGCCGCCGGCTGCCAGGCTGACCAGGGTGCCGGGGATCGCCGCGGCGGTGCCGATCGCCACCGCCGCGGTGCCCATCATGGCGTGATGCAGCTTGCCCATGGACATGGCGCGCACCAGCAGGTCGACGTCGCCGGCGGAGACTTTCTTGCCGCTGGACGAGACGTAATCCTTGGGCGGCGCGACGAAGGCGAGCTTGGGCGTGTGCTGGCGCCTGGCTGCTTCCTCGAGCTGCCTGATCAGGCCCATGCGCAGCGCGCCGTGGGCACGGATGGTCTCGAAGGTGGCGAGCGCCTTGGCGTCGCCGTTGATCGCATCCTGCAGCTCGGTGCCGGTGTAGCCGATGGCCTCGGCGTTGACGAAGATGGTGGGAATGCCGGCGTTGATCATGGTCGCCTTGAGCGTGCCGACGCCGGGCACCTCGAGGTCGTCGACCAGCTTGCCGGTGGGGAACATCGAGCCGCCGCCCTCGCCTTCACCCTCGTCGGCCGGATCGAGGAACTCCAGCTGCACCTCGGCGGCCGGGAAGGTCACGCCGTCCAGCTCGAAGTCGCCGGTTTCCTGCACCTGGCCGTCGGTGATCGGCACGTGGGCGACGATGGTCTTGCTGATATTGGCCTGCCAGATGCGCACGGTACACAGGCCGTTCTTCGGCACCCTGGCCGGATCGATGAGGCCGTTGCTGATGGCGAACGGGCCGACGGCGGCGGAGAGGTTGCCGCAGTTGCCGCTCCAGTCCATGAAGGCCTTGTCGATCGAGACCTGGCCGAACAGGTAGTCGACGTCGTGGTCCGGCTTGCCGCTCTTGCCCAGGATCACGGTCTTGCTGGTGCTGGAGGTGGCGCCGCCCATGCCGTCGATCTGCTTGGCGTAGGGATCGGGGCTGCCGATCACGCGCAGCAGCAGCCTGTCGCGCGCCTCGCCGGGGACCTGCGCGCGCTCCGGCAGATCCTTCACATTGAAGAACACGCCCTTGCTGGTGCCGCCGCGCATGTAGGTGGCGGCGATCCTGATCTGCGGAACCTTGCTCATTGATCAGGCTGCCTTCACGGAGGAGTCGAGGAAGTCCTGGGCGAAGCGCTGCAGCACGCCGCCGGCTTCGTAGATCGACACTTCCTCGTCCGAGTCCAGGCGGCAGGTCACCGGCGCTTCGAGCTTCTCGCCGTTCTTGCGATGGATCACCAGGATCAGCGTGTTGCGCGGCTTGCGCTCGCCGACCACGTCGAAAGTCTCGGTGCCGTCGATGCCGAGCGTCTTGCGCGTCACGCCCGGTTTGAACTCCAGCGGCAGCACGCCCATGCCGATCAGGTTGGTGCGATGGATGCGCTCGAAGCCCTCGGCCGCGATCGCCTCCACGCCCGCCAGGCGCACGCCCTTGGCCGCCCAGTCGCGCGAGGAGCCCTGGCCGTAGTCGGCGCCGGCGATGATGATCAGCGGCTGCTTGCGCTCCATGTAGGTCTCGATCGCCTCCCACATGCGCAGCACACGCCCTTCCGGCTCCACACGCGCCAGCGAGCCCTTCTTCACCTGGCCGTCCGCGTTCAGCACCATCTCGTTGAGCAGGGTCGGGTTGGCGAAGGTGGCGCGCTGCGCGGTGAGATGGTCGCCGCGGTGGGTGGCGTAGGAATTGAAGTCCTCTTCCGGCAGGCCCATCTTCGCCAGGTAGGCACCCGCCGCGGAGTCCAGCATGATCGCGTTCGAGGGCGAGAGGTGGTCGGTGGTGATGTTGTCGCCCAGCACCGCCAGCGGCCGCATCGCCTTCAGCGTGCGCGGAGCGGCCAGCGCGCCTTCCCAGTACGGCGGGCGGCGGATGTAGGTGCTCTGGCCGCGCCAGGCGTACAGCGGGCTGATCTTCTCCGCCCCGCCCTTCTTGAAGTTGAACATCGGCTCGTAGACCTTGCGGAAGTGCTCGGGCTTGACCGACTGCTTGATCACCGCGTCGATCTCCGCATCGCTGGGCCAGAGGTCCTTGAGGGTGACGGGCTTGCCGTCCTGGTCGATGCCGAGCGTGTCCTTCTCGATGTCGAAGCGCACGGTGCCGGCGATGGCATAGGCCACGACCAGCGGCGGCGAGGCCAGAAAGGCCTGCTTGGCATAGGGGTGGATGCGGCCGTCGAAGTTGCGGTTGCCGGACAGCACCGCCACGGCGTACAGGTCGCGGTCCACCACTTCCTTCTGGATCACGGGGTCGAGCGCGCCGGACATGCCGTTGCAGGTGGTGCAGGCGAAGGCGACGATGCCGAAGCCGAGCTGCTCCAGCTCGGTGAGCAGGCCGGCTTCCTCCAGGTACAGCTGCACCGCCTTGGAGCCGGGCGCCAGCGAGGTCTTGACCCAGGGCTTGCGCACCAGGCCGCGCGCGTTGGCGTTGCGCGCCAGCAGCGCCGCGGCGATAACGTTGCGCGGGTTGGAGGTGTTGGTGCAGCTGGTGATGGCGGCGATGATCACCGCGCCGTCCGGCATCTGGCCGGGCTTGTCTTCCCACTTGCCGGCGATGCCGCGCTCGGCCAGGGCCGAGGTTGGCAGGCGCTTGTGCGGATTCGAGGGGCCGGCCATGTTGCGCACCACGGTCGACAGGTCGAACTTCAAGGTGCGCTCGTATTCGGCGGTCTTCAGCGCCTCGGCCCACAGACCGGTCTGCTTCGCGTAGGTCTCGACCAGTTTGATCTGCGCGTCCTCGCGGCCGGTGAGGCGCAGGTAGTCCAGGGTGTTCTGGTCGATGAAGAACATCGCCGCGGTGGCGCCGTACTCCGGCGCCATGTTGGAGATGGTGGCGCGGTCGCCGAGGGTCAGCGCCGCGGCACCCTCGCCGCGGAACTCGAGGTAGGCGCCGACCACCTTCTCCTTGCGCAGGAACTCGGTCAGTGCCAGCACCACGTCGGTGGCGGTGATGCCCGGCTGCGGCTTGCCGCTCAGCTCCACGCCGAAGATATCCGGCAGGCGCATCCACGAGGCGCGGCCGAGCATCACGTTCTCGGCCTCGAGGCCGCCGACGCCGATGGCGATGACGCCCAGCGCATCGACGTGCGGCGTATGGCTGTCGGTGCCGACGCAGGTGTCGGGGAAGGCCACGCCGTCCTGCGTGTAGATCACCGGCGACATCCGCTCCAGGTTGATCTGGTGCATGATGCCGTTGCCCGGCGGGATCACCTCCATGTTCTCGAAGGCCTGCTTGGTCCAGTTGATGAAGTGGAAGCGGTCGTCGTTGCGGCGATCCTCGATGGCGCGGTTCTTGGCGAACGCGTCCTTCTCGAAGCCGCCGTGCTCCACCGCCAGCGAGTGGTCGACGATCAGCTGCACCGGCACCACCGGGTTCACCTTGGCCGGATCGCCGCCCATGTCGGCGATCGCATCGCGCAGGCCGGCCAGGTCCACCAGGGCGGTCTGCCCCAGGATGTCGTGGCAGACCACGCGCACCGGGAACCAGGGGAAGTCCAGGTCGCGCTTGCGCTCGATCAGCTGGCCCAGGTAGGCCCGGATCTTCTCCGGCTCGGCCCTGCGCACCAGGTTCTCGGCATGCACGCGCGCCGTATACGGCAGCCTGGCCCAGGCGCCGGGCTTGATCGCCTCGACGGCCTCGGCCGCGTCGAAATAGTCGTACGAGGTGCCGGGGAGGTTCTTGCGGTGGGCGGTGTTCATGGCTTTTCGGGGACGGGCATCCGGTATCGTTCAAAAAAGCGGTCCCGGGAATCTGGGCATCCGCTGGCGGGCCTTCGAGGTCCCGCCTCCCCATTCCCGGGTCTGGTCGACGAGAGCGGGGCTCCCGTTGGCCGATGTGGTCCAAAATTTTAACATTTTCGGAACCTTGCCCGTTGCCATGCGCGGCAAATCCATTCTGCGCCGTATGGGTGAGGGCTCGCGCTTAGGCGATGACTCAATGTCATCGCCTGCGAGACCAAACGCCCGGCCAAGGATGGCCGGGCCGGGGTTTCAGGAAATGCGCTGAAGTCGCGCCAGGGATGGCAGGGTACCACCACCAGATTCTTCGCTGCGCTCAGAATGACAGCGCCTGGAATACACTCTTTCCTCATCTTTCGGATCAAGGCGCACATGAACCGTGTAACCGGCATCGGCGGCATCTTCTTCAAGGCCAAGGAACCGAAGGCCCTGCAGGCCTGGTACAAGCTGCACCTCGGCGTCGACGTGAAGCCCTGGGGCGGCGCCGCCTTCCGCTGGACCGACGCGGATGGCAAGCCGGTGGGCGGCACGACCGCCTGGTCGATCTTCTCCGCCGAGAGCGACTCCTTTGCGCCTGGCACGGCTTCCTTCATGGTGAACTACCGGGTCGCCGATCTACGCGCACTGCTCAAGGCCTTGAAGGAGGAAGGCTGTAACGTGTTGGACAAGTTCGACGAATCGGAATACGGGAAGTTCGGCTGGGTCATGGACCCGGAGGGTAACAAGATCGAGCTGTGGGAGCCGCCTGCCGGGAAGTAGGGTTGAACACTAGCTCCTGCATAAGAAGTCGCGCTTCAATGCGGGATATTTACTCCGACCCCTTATCCCCGGGGCTCGTTTTAGGATAGTGGTCGGGAAGCACAGAAAGTCGGAGATCGCCCAGCAAATGACTCCTCTCCAGGTGTGGAATCTCCTATGGCCCATCCTGGGCGCAGGTGGTGGAGCAGCCGTGGTTGCCTACTCGATCTTCAAGGGCTTGGGATCAAAATGGCTCGATTCTAGGTTCGACAGGCAATCGGAAGCCTACAAGCATGGGCTACAAAAGGAGCTTGAGAGTCTGCGCTTGAAGATCAACACAACACTGGACCGAGTCACCAAGTTAAGCCACCGGGAGTTCGAAGTACTACCCGAGGCATGGATGCTGATCAGCGAAGCCTTCTGGAATGCTGGAGCGCTTTTGAGCGCCTTTCAAATAGCTCCGGATCTCTCAAGGATGGGGGCTAAGCAATTCGCGGCCTTCATCGACGATTGCGGGTTGCACGCGTATCAGAAGGATGAGTTGCGGGCTCTCGATGGCTTCGCACGCAATACGTACTACATGGACAACATTGAATGGCACCGTCTTCACGGCGCTTTGGAAGATTGCCGCAAGGCGCACATTTATCTGCTGCAACAAGGGATTTTTTTACACAAGGATCTGCGTGACAAGCTCCTGCTATTTGCCGATCTCATATCGCATGCGCTCCGTGAACACGAATCAAGCAAGCGGCATGGAACGAATATTTCGACAAAGCGAGATGATTTCCATGCAAATGCTGAGAGTCTGATGAAAGAGCTTGACGAAGCAGTGCATGAGCGCCTCTGGGCCTCGGGGTCGATCAACTGATCGCCTGCAATCAGCCAGCGTAGGGTGGGCAAAGCGCAGCGTGCCCACGTTGTATTAAAGCCGCGTGGGCAGATGAAACCTGCCCACCCTACACTCGCTGAGGGCCGTCCGGTGGAGCGACGGGTTAGAGCTCACGTTTTCGCACCGCAAGGCGAGCACCGACAAGTGAGAGCGGAATTGAAGTAGCAACATAGATTGCCAATAGCCACCAAGGATTCTCTGGATGATCTGCGTGCCCTCTTGCTCTTATGTAGCCGAACCCGATGTAAGCGACAACAAAACAGACCGTGCCGAGTGCATGGTAGTACGGCAAGGCAAATGCATGCTTAGCCGCAAGATAACCAACTACCAATGGCGTGAACAGAGCGAGCCAAATGATGCCCAACAGCCCGATAGCCGAACCCAAGGCTTCGCTTTTGGTCCAGTACGCAACCCAAAAACCACCCCAAAGGACGAACGAGGGCACTACGCTGCCTAAGAAAACAGCCAGAACAATCGCTTTCAGGCTAATCCACTTCACGTTCTGGCCATTGCGCTCTAACGCTGAATGAACCACATTGGGCAGAGTCGAAACTGCGGTTCAACACGGTAACGCATGTTCCAACTCCCTGAATTTGTTCAGCCCCATAATATTAGTGCCAATCAATTTTTAGCGACACAGGGACCGGAAAAGCACCGGGACAAATAAAACGAAAAAGCCCGGCCAGAGCCGGGCTTCTCCTTCAGCATGCTTCGCCAACGGCGCCTCAATCAAACGGATTCCTCAACACCATCGTGTGCTCGCGATCCGGCCCGGTGGAGATGATCGCCACCTCGGCGCCGGCCACTTCCTCCATGCGCTTGAGATAGAGCTGCGCATTCTTCGGCAGCTTGTCGAAGCTGCGCACGCCGTAGGTGGACTCGCTCCAGCCCGGCAGGCTTTCGTAGACCGGCTCGACGCAGGCCAGGCCCTCGGCGCCGATCGGCGGGGTGTCCACCGCCACGCCATCGACCTTGTAGCCGGTGCAGATGCGCACCTGCTCCATGCCGTCGAGCACGTCGAGCTTGGTCACACACAGGCCGGTGACGCTGTTGTTGAAGATCGAGCGGCGCGCGGCGACGGCATCGAACCAGCCGCAGCGGCGCGGACGGCGCGTGACGGTGCCGTACTCGTCGCCCTTGTCGCGGATCGCCTGGCCGACGTCGTTGTCCAGTTCGGTCGGGAACGGGCCGCCGCCGACGCGGGTGGCGTAGGCCTTGACGATGCCCAGCACGTAGTCGAACGCGCGCGGGCCGACGCCGGTGCCGGTGGCGGCGCCGCCGGCGGTGGTGTTGCTGCTGGTGACGTAGGGATAGGTGCCGTGGTCGACGTCGAGCATGGCGCCCTGGGCGCCCTCGAACAGCACGTTGTGGCCGGCGACGATGTGCCGGCGCAGCAGCTCGGTCACGTCCGCCACCATCGGCCGCAGTTCCTCGGCGAAGCCGAGGCAGGCGTCCAGGGTTTTCTGGAAGTCGACCGGGCTGTCCTTGAAGTAATGCACCAGCACGAAGTTGTGGTAGTCCAGCACCTCGCCCAGCTTGGAGGCCAGGCGCTCGCGGTGGAACAGGTCGCCGATGCGGATGGCGCGGCGCGCGATCTTGTCCTCGTAGGCCGGGCCGATGCCGCGGCCGGTGGTGCCGATCTTGGCGTCGCCGCGGGCGCGTTCGCGCGCCTGATCGAGCTTGATGTGGTGCTCCAGGATCAGCGGCGAGGCCCCGGAAATCTTGAGGCGCCCGCGCACCGAGATGCCGCGCGACTCCAGGCCCTGGATCTCCTCGACCAGGCGCGGCACATAGACCACCACGCCGTTGCCGATCAGGCAGTCCACGCCCTCGCGCATGATGCCGGAGGGGATCAGGTTCAGCGCCGTCTTGACGCCGCCGATGACCAGGGTGTGGCCTGCGTTGTGGCCGCCCTGGAAGCGGGCGACGGCCTGGCAGCGATCGGTGAGCAGGTCGACGACTTTGCCCTTGCCCTCGTCACCCCATTGCGCGCCGATAATGACTACTGACTTACCCATTTTCAAAAGCTCCTCGCGCAAAGCCGCAAAGACGCAAAGTTAAAAGAAAGAAAATCCAAATCGCCGACACCACCCCACATCAAGACGCTGACGCCTTTCTTTGCGTCTTTGCGGCTTTGCGCGAGAAATGCTTTTTCAAGCACCCACAGCTCCCAGCCTCAGCAATTCGTTGAGGTCGGCGGAGAACCCGGTCGCTGGTCGCGCCGCGCCAAACTCGCTCCCCACCCCGTCATAACGACCGCCGCGCGCCACCTCGCGGCCGTGCCCCGGCACGAAGGCGGCGAACACCAGGCCGGTCTGGTAGCGGTAGCCGCGCAGCTCGGCCAGGTCGATATGCAGCGGCACTTCCGGCGCCACCCGCTTGAGCTCCGCCGCGGCCTGCTCCACCGCCGCCAGGGCCTCGGCGATGGCCGGATCCTTCAGGTCCAGTGTGTGACGCGCACGTTGTAAAACCGTGACATCGCCGTTCAGCTCCATCAGCGCAGCCAGGCCGGCCAGGGAGGACGGGGCCAGCTTACGCGCCACGGCGAAGTCGCGCAGGTCCGGCTGCGACTTCCGCTGCAGGATGTCGAACACCGCGGTCTCGTCGGCGGCGTCCAAGCCCAGCCTGGCCGCCAAGGCGCGGAAGATGCCGACGTGGCCCAGGTCCAGGTGAGCGTTGGCGATGCCGGACAGGCGCAGGGTATCCAGCATCAGGCGCAGGATTTCCAGGTCGGCACTCAGACTGGCCTCGCCGAAGATCTCGCAGCCGACCTGGCGCGGCGCGCGCGAACCACCGAGGCTGTCCGGGCGGGTGCGCAGCACGGTGCCCAGGTAGCACAGGCGCACCACCGCCTGATTGGCGAAGTGGCGCGCGGCGATGCGCGAGGCCTGGGGCGTCATGTCGGCGCGCAGGCCAAGCAGGCGGCCACCGGCCGGGTCGGTGAGCTTGAAGGTCTGGCTTTCGAGGTCGGAGCCGGCGCCGGTGAGCAGGGTGTCGAGGTGCTCCAGCAGCGGCGGCAGGATCAGCTCGTAGCCCTCTTCGCGGTAGCGGTCGAGCAGGCCGCGGCGCAGTGCCTCGATGCGCCAGGACACGGGCGGCAGGGATTCCTCCACGCCTTCGGGCAGCATCCAGAAGTTATTGGTCGTCATGGGGCCAGCCAATGGATCAGTTGCAGTGCCGCCAGGCCGCTGAGCATGCTCAGCAGGCCGATGATGCGCAGGCCCTTGTCGTCCAGCGTGGCCAGCCGCGCGAACACCTCGCGCGAGCGCGGCGGCGCCACGAACGGCAGGATGCCCTCGATCACCATGACCAGGGACAGGGCGCGCAGTACGTCGAGCCACATGCTCAGGTCTCCGCCTCAGCCGTACTCACTTGCCGCTCCCCGCGTCCTTGAAGTACTTGAAGAACTCACCCTTGGGCTCGATCACCAGCACATCGCGCCGCCCCTGGAAGGCGTCGCGGTAGGCATTGAGCGAGCGGTAGAAGGCGTAGAACTCGGGATCCTGGCCGTAGACCCTGGCGTAGATCTCGGCGGCCTTGCCGTCGCCCTCGCCGCGCAGCGTCTCGGCCTGGCGGTAAGCCTGGGCCAGGGTGGTCTGGGCATCGCTGTCGGCGGCGGCGCGGATGCGGTCGGCCTCGTCCTTGCCGCGCGTGCGCAGGTCGTCGGCGACACGCTTGCGCTCGGCGCGCATGCGGTCGAGGTAGGACTGGGCCACGTCCTTGGGCAGGATCAGGGTCTTGATCCTCACGTCGCTCACTTCGATGCCGAGGTCGCGCGCCGCCTTCTGCGCCTCGTCGCGCAGCCCGTCGTCGAGCTGGTCGCGATCGCCGGCGACGATCTGCTCGATACTGCGGCTGCCGAGCACCTCGCGCAGGCCGCCGTCGACGCCCTGCAGCAGGCGGTCGTTGGCCAGCTGCGGCCGCCCCCCGGTGGCGCGGTAGTACGTGGCGACATCGGCGATGCGCCACTTGACGTAGTAGTCCACGTCCACGCTCTGCTGGCCGGCGACCGGAACGCTGGTGGTCTGCTTGCCGGTGAGCAGGCGCTTGTCCATCTTGTACACGGTCTGCGCGAACGGCAGCTTGAAATGCAGGCCCGGCTCGCTCACCGTGCTCTGGTACTTGTCGAACTCGAGCAGCACTGCCGTCGCGCGCTGGTCGACGATGTAGACGCTCTTGGCCAGCAGCAGCACCAGCAGCAGGACGCCGAGTCCGAGATTCTGGCGGGCGTTCATCAGCGGCCTCCCCGGCTGCGCGAACGCGCAGCGTCGTCTTGATTGCTGTCGCCGCCGGCGGGCGGGGACGGCGTAGCCCCGGGCGCGGTATCCGGGCGCGCCGTCGCCTCCGGCGCGGGCGGAACGGCCTGCAGCAGTTCGGGCACCGGAACGGTGAAGTTCGGATTGCCCTTGTCGACATCGACCAGCACCTTGCCCGACCTGGCGTAGATCCCGGACATGGTGTCCAGGTAGAGGCGCTTGCGCGTCACCTGCGGCGACTTGCGGTATTCCTGCAGCACCGCGGCAAACCGCGCCACATCACCCTCGGCGCGGTTGATGACCTGGTCGCGGTAGGCCTGCGCCTCGCTGATGTCGCGCGCCGCCTCGGCGCGAGCGCTGGGCACTTTGCTGTCGGCGTAGGCCTGGGCCTCGTTGCGCCAGGTCTTGGCGTCTGTCGCCGCGTTGACCGCGTCGGCGAACGCCGGCACCACCGCATCCGGCGGCCGCACCTTGAGGCTGGCCTCGGTGAGCTGGATGCCGCTGTGGTAGCTGTCGAGGATCTGCTGCAGCAGCCGCTTGGTGGCAGCCGCGATCTCGACCTGGCTGTTGCTCAGATCGCTGCGCCCGACCACTTCGTCGACGCTGTGCGCCCCGACCACCTGCTGCAGCGCGCTGGTCGCGGCCAGGGCCAGGGTATCGTCCGGATTGTCGACGTTGAACGCGTAGTCCTCGGCGGAGACCACCTTGAACTGCAGCGCCAGGCCGACTTCGACCAGGCTCTGGTCCTTGGTCAGCAGCTCGGTGTCCACCGGCGCCATCTGCCGCACCATGCCGACGTTGACCTTGCGCAGGACGTGCTCGAATGGCGGCGGCAGATGCCAGTGCAGGCCCGGCTTGTCGGTATGGGAATACGCGCCCAGGCGGGTGACCAGCCCGTATTCGCCGTCGCCGACGGTGTAGAAACCGGACAGCAGCCAGCCCAGCACGACGAAGGCGGCGACCAGCAGGACCAGGCCGCCGCGTTCCCTGCCGTTGCCGCCCCAGCGCGCGCGCAGGCGCTTGAACAGATCCTTGAGGTCCGGCGGCACGCCGGCGCCCTTGCCCCCGCTGCCCTGGTTCCAGGGGTCGCGGTTGTTGTTACCCGGCTCATTCCAGGCCATTTCTGCTCCGCTCAGGGGGAAGTGCGTCGTTGAATGACGCAGGATTGATAGGACCGCTTGCTGGGTCAAAAGCGGGATTTTAGGAAGCGGCGGCAGGCACGGCAACCGCGCGCGGCGGCGGCTGGACCCCCGCCTCGCGGCACATGCGCTCCAGCCGGGAGTAAGGCAGGCGCACTTTCAGGCGCAGGCCGCCGTCGTCGTCCACGGTCTCCGACTGCACCGCGTTGAGGGCGAACAGCTGGGCCCGCAGCCGCGCCGCGCTGGGCGGCAGCAGCAGCTCGTCCTCGACCAGGTCCGGGTAGAGGCAGGCGGCGATGGCGCTGCGCAGCAGGTCCAGGCCCTCGCCGGTGCGCGAGGAGATGAAGACCCGCGCCGGCCGGCCCTGCTCGTCGCGCTCGATGCGCGCCGTTTCGGGGTTGATGCCTTCCTTGCGCAGGTCGATCTTGTTGTACACCAGCAGGCACGGCACCTCGTCGGCGCCGATCTCCCGCAGCACCGCGTCGACCTGCTCCATGCGCGCCAGCCGCTCGGCATCGGCGGCGTCGACCACGTGCAGCAGCAGGTCGGCCTCGCGCGATTCCTCCAGCGTGGCGCGGAAGGCGGCGATGAGGTCGTGCGGCAGGTCGCGGATGAAGCCCACCGTGTCGGCCAGCACCGCCGTCTCGCCGGTGGGCAGGGCGACCTTGCGCACCGTCGTGTCCAGCGTGGCGAACAGCAGGTTGGAGGCGAAGCTGTCGTCGCCGGTGAGGGCGTTGAACAGGGTCGACTTGCCGGCATTGGTATAGCCGACCAGGGACACCGTGGGGATTTCGCTGCGGGCCCGGCCCTGGCGGTTCTGGGCGCGGCGGGCGCGCACTTCCTCCAGCCGCCGCTTGAGCGTGGCGATGCGGCCGCGCACCAGGCGGCGGTCGGTTTCCAGCTGCGATTCGCCGGGTCCGCGCAGGCCGATGCCGCCCTTCTGGCGTTCCAGATGGGTCCAGCCGCGCACCAGGCGGGTGGCCAGATGCTGCATCTGCGCCAGCTCCACCTGCAGCTTGCCCTCGTGGGAGCGGGCGCGGCGGGCGAAGATGTCGAGGATCAGGCCGGCGCGGTCGAGCACGCGGCATTGCAGCCGCTTCTCGAGGTTGCGTTCCTGGCTGGGCGAAAGGTCATGGTTGAAGATCGCCAGTTCGGCGCCGCCGGCCTTGGCCGCCGCGGCGGCTTCATCGACCTTGCCGCTGCCGACGTAGAGGCCGGCATCGGGACGATCGCGGCTGCCGCCGAGCACGGCGATCACTTCGGCGCCGGCGGAACGCGCCAGCTCGAGGAACTCGGCACGGTCGGCCTCGAAGTCCGTGCCGGGGAACTCCAGGTGCACCAGGACCGCTTTCTGCGTGCTGGCCGCGTTCGCGGCCGGTGCGGCGTAGGGAGGGGGATTGGTGCTCAGTGGGTCAGCTCTGACTCAGGCTTCGGCGGGCGGCGGTTCGTCGCCGTCGGTCTCGGCGATGCGCACGGCGCGCGCCGGCACGATGGTCGAAATGGCGTGCTTGTACACCATCTGGCTGACCGTGTTCTTCAGCAGGACCACGAACTGGTCGAAGGATTCGATCTGGCCCTGCAGCTTGATGCCGTTGACGAGGTAGATCGAAACAGGGATGCGCTCTTTGCGCAGGGCGTTGAGAAACGGCTCCTGCAGAGTCTGTCCTTTAGACATTTTTATTCCTTTATCAATTTTTTGAACAGCGACAGTTGCCTGTCTATACAGAGAAAGTGTAGCACGCGTGGAGTCCATTTCGTCGCAATCACACTTGGGATGGGGCTGGCAAATTCAAGACAGCATCCGCGGCGTTCGGTTCCGCAGGATCGATCCACAGCCAATCCGGTTCGCTGCGCAGCCAGGTCAGCTGGCGCTTCGCATACTGGCGCGTGGCGGTCACACCCAGCTCGATCGCGCGATCCAGGCCGTAATCGCCATCGAGGTGTCCCCACAGCTGGCGATAGCCCACCGCGCGCATCGAGGGCAGGTCCGGATGAAGGTCGCCGCGCGCGCGCAGGTCTCTGACTTCACGCAGAAAACCCTGCTCCATCATGAGGTGGAAGCGTTGCTCGATACGACCGCGCCGCTGCGCAAGCTCAGGCGGGCACACGGCGATGCGCCGCACCGGCCCGCTCCAGGCGCCGGCGCTGGCGCGCCGGAAATGCGCGCTGGGCGGCTCGCCGCTCAGCTCGTGGATTTCGAGCGCGCGCTGGATGCGCTGCGCATCGTTCGGGTGCAGCCGCGCCGCGGTCGGCGGATCGATCACCGCCAGCCGGTCATGCAGCGCAGCCCAGCCCTGCATGGCGGCCTCCGCCTCCAGGCGGGCGCGCAGCGCCCGGTCCGCTGAAGGCAGTTCGCTCAAGCCCTGCAGCAGGGCGCGGAAATAGAGCATGGTGCCGCCGACCAGCAGCGGCCGGTTGCCGCGCGCCAGGATTTCACCGATCAGGCGGCGGGCATCGACGGCAAAACGCGCCGCCGAATAGATTTCCGCCGGATCGACCAGGTCGAGCAGATGGTGCGGCACGCGGGCGCGCGTCGCGGCATCGGGCTTGGCAGTGCCGACATCCATGCCGCGGTAAACCTGGGCCGAGTCGACGGAGACGATCTCCGCCCTGCCCTGCAGGCGCTCCCACAATTCCAGCGCCAGCGCCGACTTGCCGGCGGCGGTAGGGCCGGCGATGACCAGCAGGGGTGTTTCCTTCGGTGGGGTGCTCACCCGCCGATTTTAGCTGGGCCCTTGGCCGGCAACTGCGCATCGGCGGCGCGCAGGCGCTGGATGCGCTCGACCGTCGCCGGGTGGGACGAGAGGTAGTCCGGCTCCTCGGCTTCGTCCGGCTTGCCCGGCTTGGCGGCCTGGCCCTTGCCATTCCTGTCATGGCGCTGCGCCGACAGGCGTTCCAGCATGTCGGCCAGGCGCGAAGGCGGAATGCCATTGGCCAGCATCATGCGCGCGGCGTAGTCGTCGGCCTGGGCCTCGAATTCGCGCGAATAGCGCGTCTGCAGCAGGGCCGTGGGGACGGTCGCCAGCAGGGTGGAGACGTCGCCGACCCAGGCGGTCATGGCCAGCGCCACCGCCGAGCCCTGCAGCACCATGCGCAGACCGTGGCGGTAGTGGACATGGCCGAGTTCGTGCGCCAGCACCCCCTCGATCTCCTCGTCATTGCCGGCGAGAAACACCAGCTGGTCGAGCAGGACCACGCGCCCGTCGGGCAGCGCGAAGGCGTTGGGGCCGATCTTCGGGCTGGAGCGGAACTCGATGTGCGCCATGTCGGCGCCATGGTCAGGCGCATGCAGGGCCGCGAAGCCTGCGGAAAGCTGCTCCTTGCGCGCATTCGGCAGCAGCGAATGCTGCAGCAGCGTCCGGTCCAGGCCGGCCAGGGTGGTCTCGCTCAGCTGACGCGCCACCGCCGGCGGCAAGCGCCAGGCGGCGAACTCGGCCGCCACCGGCAGCCCCCAGCGGTAAGCCGCCACGGCGATGACGACGCAGGCCAGCAGCGCCGCCGCCGCCACGCGCCAGCTGCGTTGCAGCCGATCCACCAGGCCGTTGCGATGGCCATGCGCATCCAGCGCGGCCTCCAGCGCGGCATGGTCGCGCACCTCGCAATAGGCGCCGTCGGCGAACTGGAGCAGGCGCGGCGCCCTGCCCAGCCGCTCGGAAATCCGCACCTGGTGCAGGGGCTCGGCGCGGCGGATGCCGGCTCCGGAAACCAGCAGCACCCCTTGTTCCACGCTCAGGTCGACCGGATGCCGGCGCGCGGTCCTGCCGTCGTAGTAGGCGCCGCTGAATACGGCGGGCATGGCCTTCAGAACGAGATGTCGATGTCGAACGCGCTGGCCGCTTCCTCGCCGATGGCGCCGACTTCCTGCGACTGGTCGGCGACGAACTCGTCGAGAGAACTGGCGGGCACCAGGGTCATGCACTCGGCGCGGTAGCGCGCCAGGCGCACCATTGCCCAGGGCGAGAAGAAGCCGAACGTGAGGATGATGCCGAGCAAGTTGGTGAAATAGATCCAGCACAGCCGCCGCGCCGACAGGCGGTATTCGAAACGGTGCTCGCCGAGGCGGGTGCTGTTCCAGATCAGGTTCTGCAGGCGCGCGGTGACATAGGGGCCCACCACCAGCAGCAGCGGCACGTAGACCAGCAGCACGCCGCCGATGATGAACGGCATCATCTCCTTCATGTCGGGCCTGGCGCCGGCGGCATGATGCGGCATCAGGCCGGACATCGCGGCCGTCATGCCGATCATCAGCGCGGAGCCGGCAATGAACACGCCCAGGAACATCAGCAGCGCGCGGCCGTAGATGCCGTAGAACTGGCCGATGCGTCCGAAAAAACTGAAGCGGGTCTGGCCATACCAGGAATTGCCGTGCTGGTAGACCTTGAGCCGCTGGTGGAACATCGGCGCCAGCAGGTACAGGGTGAACAGGCTGCCGAGGAAGCCGAACAGGAAGGTCTCGTAGGCGCCGGCCACGGAGCCGCTGAAACGGAAGCGCAGGCCGCGGTAGCTGCTGTTGAAGAGGCGGAAGCGCAGCGAGTTGCGCAATAGCACCGGCAGCACGGCGCCGAGCAGCAGCAGCGATAGCACACCCACCAGCGGCGAGACGTCGAAGCCGTGCTGGTAGATCAGCAGCAGGGCGATGGCGATGACGCGACCCTTGAGGATGGTCAGGGCCTTGCCGTGATACTCGAAGCTGGAACCGGCCAGTTCCGTATTGCGGTAGAAATACTGCAGGCGCCGCACCTTGGCCCACGCCGAGTAGATGCCCAGGGTCAGGATCGACAGCAGCAGGTTGACGATCCAGATGCGGAAATACTCCCCGCCGCTGCCGTGGAAGCGCACGCTTTGCGGCTCCAGCCGGATCGGCTGGGTCTTTTCGAAATCCACACTACCTCCCTTTCGCTCCGGTACGCGGCATCCCCATGCCTCAGTACCCACCATAACGGAGCGGGATGCGGAACACCACCCGGCAAATGTGAGGCGCTTCGCGGACGCCGCGGGGATCAGCGCCCGCGCAGGAACAGGCGGTCGAGGTCCTCGGCGCCGACCTGGACCCAGGTGGGCCGGCCGTGGTTGCACTGGCCGGAGCGCTCGGTGGCCTCCATATCGCGCAGCAGGGCGTCCATTTCCGGCAGGCTCAGGCGGCGGTTGGCCTTGATCGCGCTGCGGCAGGCCATGTCGGCGAGGATACGGTGCTGGGCGTCCAGCACCTCGTCGATGTGCGAATCGCTCTCGGCGCTGTACAGCGAGCGCAGCAGCGCGCCCAGGTCGGTCCTGGCCAACAGCGGCGGCAGGGCGCGCACCGCGATCGAGCCGGGACCGGCGCGGTCGATCACCAGGCCCAGGCGCGACAGCTCCTCGCGGCGCTGCTCCAGCTCATCCGCCTCGGCCTCGCCCAGGCGCAGCACTTCCGGCACCAGCAGGGCCTGGGACGGGATGCCGCCGTCCTCGAGCTGCTTCTTGAAGCGCTCGTACAGCACGCGCTCGTGCGCCGCGTGCGCGTCCACCAGCACCAGGCCCTGGCGGTTCTCGGCCAGCACGAACACGCCGTGCAGCTGCGCCAGCGCGCGGCCCAGCGGCTGGTCGGCCATCGCGCTACCCGTCGCCGGCTGCTCGCGCGCCTGCGCATACAGCGGCCAGGCGGTGGAAGCCAGATCGCGCGCCGGCTCGCGCACTTGCGGAAAATCGCCGGCGGCGGTCATGGCCGGCGTCCGGTACGCAGGCGGCGCGGCGTAGCGCAGCGGCTCCTGCACCGGGTCCGGTGCGGACGCCGGCGCGTGCAGCTCGACCCGGTGATGCTGCTCCGGCTCGGGACGGATGCGCCGCAGCAGCTGGTGCACGCAGCCGAACAGGAAGTCATGCACCTGCGCCGCCTGGCGGAAGCGCACTTCGCTCTTGGCCGGATGCACGTTGACGTCAACCCCCGCCGGGTCCAGCTCCAGGAACAGCACGAAGGCCGGGTAGCGGGTCGAGTGCAGCACATCGGCATAGGCGCGGCGCAGGGCGTGGCCGAGCAGCTTGTCGCGCACCATGCGGCCGTTGATGTAGAGGAACTGCAGGTCGGGCTGGGCGCGGGCGAAGCTGGGCAGCGCCACCCAGCCCCACAGGCGCAGGCCCATGCGGCTCTCGTCCAGGGCCACGGCATTGGCCATGAATTCCGTGCCGCACACCGCGGCCAGGCGCGCCGCCCGCGCCGCCTCGTCCTGCGCCGGCTCCAGCTCGAGCACGCGGCGACCGTTGTGGCGCAGCGACAGCCGCAGGTCGAAGCGGCCCAGCGCCAGGCGCCGCACCAACTGGTCGACGTGGCGGAACTCGGTGGACTCGGCGCGCATGAACTTGCGCCGCGCCGGGGTGTTGAAGAACAGGTCGCCCGCTTCCACCGTGGTGCCCGGCGGATGGCTGGCCGGCTGCGGCGCCTGGCTCTCCACCGCGCCGGCGCCGGCGATGCGCCAGCCATGGGCATCGGCGGCGGTGCGCGAAGTCATGCTGAAGCGCGACACCGACAGGATGCTGGGCAGGGCCTCGCCGCGGAAGCCGAAACTGGCGACGCGCTCGAGGTCGTCGAGCGAGGCGATCTTGCTGGTGGCGTGGCGCAGCAGCGCCCGTGCCAGCTGCTCGCGCGGGATGCCGCCGCCATCGTCGCGCACGCGGATCATGCCGAGGCCGCCCTGCTCCACCTCGATCTCGACCTGGCCGGCGCCGGCGTCGAGACTGTTCTCGACCAGTTCCTTGACCACGGCGGAAGGGCGCTCGACCACCTCGCCGGCGGCGATCTGGTTGATCAGCTGATCAGGTAGAACCTGGATGGTCACGCGGCGCTCAGCGGCAATTTGTCGCAAAGCATAAAGGAAGGCCCGGGCGTTTTTTGCGCCCGGGCCAAATGCCCCGAAGAATGGGTTTAATTATCGGCCTGGGTTTGCGCCGACTGCTCGTAACTGACCGGCATGGCCTTGCCGCGCCCGCGGCGGCGCGCCGGCTTGCCGTCCGGCTGGGCCGTGGCCACCACCTGCTGCTGTTGCTGCTGCAGCGGGCGGTAGCGCGAGAAATAGCCCTTGATGCCTTCGAAGATGCCGTCGGCGAACTGGCTCTGGTAGTCCGGGCTGCGCAGCATCTGCTCCTCGCGCGGATTGCTGATGAAGGCGGTCTCCACCAGCACCGAAGGGATGTCCGGCGACTTCAGCACCATGAAGCCGGCCTGCTGCACCATCGGCTTCTGCAGTTCGTTGACCCGGCTGAGCGAGCCGAGCAGGCGGTTGCCGAGGTCGAAGCTGGCGTCCATCGTCGCCGACTGCGAGATGTCGAGCAGTACCGCGGCAAGGCGGTCGTCCTTGTCGTGCAGGTCGACGCCGCCGACCAGGTCGGCCGCGTTTTCGTGGTTGGCCAGCCAGCGCGCCTGCTCGGTGGTGGCGCCATGGTCGGACAGCACGTAGATGGCGGTGCCGCGCATATCGCGGTCGCGGTAGGAATTGCAGTGGATCGACACGAACAGGTCGGCCTGGGCCTGGCGCGCCTTGACCGTGCGCTCGCGCAGTCCGACGTAATAGTCGCCGTCGCGGGTCAGCACCGCACGCATGCCGGCAGTGGAGTTGATGCGCCGGGCCAGCTGGCGGGCGATCGACAGGGTGACATTCTTTTCCTGCAGGCCGTTGCGGCTCTCGGCGCCCGGATCGTCGCCGCCATGGCCGGCATCGATCGCCACCACCACGGTCTTGGCGGTCAACGACAGGCCATCGCGCGCGGGCGCGCCGGAGAGAGACGCAGCCGCCACTGGGCTGGCTACTGCCGGCAGTGAAGCGGAGGCGGCGGCGGCCGCGGGAATCGGCACGGCGGCCGCAGGCGCCGACTGCATCGCCACGGCCGGGCTGATTGGCAAGGCCGCCGCCAGCGGCGCCGCAGGGGCCGGGGCGACGCTCGGCGCGGGCTGGGGAGCCGTGGGCGCGGCATCCGCGGTCACCATCGCCGGCATCGGCGCGGCGCTGGCCGGCACCAGATCGAGGATCAGGCGATAACCATAGCCGCCGCTGGGCTGCAGGCCGAAGCTCTTGGGATTGGCTGGGCCGCTGAGGTCGAGCACCACGCGCAGGCCGCCGTCATGCGGGCCGGAGCGCACGCCCTTGACCAGCCCGGTGGGAGCGGGATTGAGATTGAGACTGTGGCCGCGCCTGGCGCCCGCGATGTCGATGACGACGCGGTCGGGATTACCCAGGGTGAAGACGTTGTTGTCGGCGCGGGCGTCGAGATCGAACACGACGCGGGTGCTCTCCGGGCTGTTGAGCAGGCGCAGCTCACGCAGCTCGCCCGCTTGCGCGCAAGCCACGGACAAGGTGATCGCGAGCCCCAAAACCCAGCGCATACCGCCCCCGTAGGGTAAAGACCGGCTGAAGATAGCGCCCCGCGGCGAATAATTCAAGAATTTTCTTTGCTGAATCAATGGGTACTGCCAGACACTTCATGTTTATTGTGGAACCGGGGCGGCGCATGGCCCGCAAAACCCCGCCCTTCTGGTCAAAATTTAAGCAGAAAAGGGGCCAGGGCGACACTCGGTTCGAGACGGATTTCCCGGCCCGGGCCAGCGGCTTCCAGATGGATGCTCAGATCCGGCGGCGGCAGCTGTCCGGCACCCCGTTCCGGCCATTCCACCAGCCAGACCGAGGTTTCGGGGGGCGTATCGTACACGCCCAACTGCTCCAGTTCCTCCGCGTCGGACAGGCGGTACAGGTCCAGATGCAGCAGGCTGCGGCCGTCCAGTTCGTAAGGCTCCACCAGGGTGTAGGTCGGGCTGCGGATCGGGCCGCTGACGCCCAAGGCGCGCAGCCAGCCGCGCACCAAGGTGGTCTTGCCCGCGCCCAGCTCGCCGTGCAGGAACACCACCAGTCCGGTGCGCGGCGCGAGCGTGAGCGCCAGCGCCGCACCGATGGCTTCCGTTGCCGCAGCGTCTTTCAGGATGCGGTGGATCATGGCCGCGCCGGGAGCTGCTCCCGCCTCACGGATTCACCACGGCGCGCAGGGCCTCGATCAGGTCGGACGGCATCAGGCCGCGCTCGCCGCCGCCGGCGGCGCGGTCGCCGGCCATGGCGTGGGCCAGGGCGCCGGCCTGCGCTGCGGCCTCGCCGTCCAGGCCCTGCCCGAGCAGGGCGGCGATGATGCCGGTCAGCGCATCGCCCATGCCGCCGACACCCATGCCGGGATTGCCGTAGGGGCACAGGGCCAGCTCGCGCCCCTGCACCAGGGTGCCGGCGCCCTTGAGCAGCACCACGCCGCCATAGCGCTGCTGCAATTCGCGCGCCGCGTCCGCACGCGCGGCCTGCACCTGCGCCGTCGGCGTGCCGAGCAGGCGCCCGGCTTCGCCCGGATGCGGCGTGAGGATCCAGTGCTCGTTGCGCCGCGGCTGCCGTGCCAGCAGGTTGAGCGCGTCGGCATCCACCACCAGCGGCTTGCCGCAGCCGCAGGCCTCGGCCCAGGCCATCGCGCCCCATTCGCCCTGCCCCAGCCCGGGGCCGATGGCGATGACGTCGGCCCGGCCGATCAGGGTCTGCAGCTCGCCGCTGGTCTCGACGCCGCGGCTCATCAGCTCCGGCTGCGCCGCCGCCAGCAGCGCCGCGTGGGCGGCGCGGGTCGCCACGCTGACCAGCCCGGCGCCGGCACGCAGCGCCGCACGGGCGGTCATCAGCACCGCGCCGATGGTGCCGGCGTCGCCGCCGATCACCAGCACATGGCCATGGTCGCCCTTGTGCGCGGTGCGGACGCGCGGCGGCAGCCAGCGCCGCAGGTCCGTGGCATCCAGCAGCGTGGCCAGCGGCGGCAGGTTCTCGTACACCAGATCGGGAACACCGAGCCGGTCGAACACCAGCTGCCCGCTGTAGCCCGTGCCCTGGCCGGTATGCAGGCCCAGCTTGCGGCCGATGAAGCTCACGGTGAGATCCGCCCGCACCGCGGTGCCCAGTTCCGCACCGGTGTCGGCTTGCAGGCCGGACGGCAGGTCGGCGGCCAGCACCGAGGAGCCGTGCTGCCGCGCGCCGTTGATGGCTTCGATCGCCGCCAGCTCCGCGCCCTGCGGCGCGCGCGTCAGGCCGGTGCCGAAAATGGCGTCGACCAGCAGGTCGGCTTTGAAGAAGTCGTCGCCGGCAAGTGGCAGAGGCTCCACCTGCCCCACTTCCAGCCAGGCCGCGCGCGCGGTGGCGGCATCGCCCCGCGCTACGCGCGCGCTGGTTTCGCAGACCCGCACCGCGCAGCCCGCCTTGCGCGCCAGCCGTGCGATCTCGTAACCGTCGCCGCCGTTGTTGCCGACGCCGCAGACCACCGACACGCTGCGCAGCAAGGGCCAGCGTTGCTGCGCAGCGCTCCAGGCCGCCGCGGCGGCGCGGCGCATCAGGGTGTAGCCGGGAATGCCCTGATCCTCGATGGCGCGGCGGTCCAGTTCGCGCACCTGGGCGGCGGCATACAATCGGCGGTCGATTTCGCTCATGGCACAAGTATAGTGTCCCTGTCTCCCCTTCCCATCGATCTCCCCGCCCGCATCAAGGCCTGGGCGCGCGAAGCCGGCTTTGCCGACGCGGCGATCGCGCCGCTGTCTCTGGACGAGGACCGGGCGCAGCTCGAGCGCTGGCTGGCGGACGGCTGGCATGGCGGCATGGAATACATGGCGCGCGATCCGCGGATGCGCGCCGAGCCGGCGCGGCTGCGTCCCGGCACGCTCTCGGCGATCAGCGCGCGCCTGGAATACCAGCCGCCGGCCGACGCCGCCGAAGCCAACCTCGCCGACGGCGAGCGCGCCTACATCTCGCGCTATGCCCTGGGCCGCGACTACCACAAGCTGATGCGCGCGCGGCTGAAGAGGCTGGCCGAGCGCATCGCCGCCGAGATCATCCCGCACGGCTACCGCGTGCTGGCCGACAGCGCGCCGGCGCTGGAGAAGGCGCTGGCGCGCAATGCCGGCCTCGGCTGGATCGGCAAGAACACCCTGCTGCTGACGCGCGAAGCCGGCAGCTGGTTCTTCCTCGGCGAGATCTACACCGATCTGCCGCTGCCGGCCGATCCGGTGGAACCGGTGCAGAATCTGTGCGGCTCGTGCAATGCCTGCATCGAGGTCTGCCCGACCCAGGCGATCATCGGGCCCTACCGGCTCGACGCGCGCCGCTGCATCTCCTACCTGACCATCGAGCATCACGGCTCCATCCCGGAGGAGCTGCGGCCGTTGATGGGCAACCGCATCTTCGGCTGCGACGACTGCCAGCTGGTCTGCCCCTGGAACCGCTACGCGCGCATCAGCGAGGATCCGGCCTTCGCTCCGCGCCATGGCCTCGACGCGGCGAAGCTGGCCGAGCTGTTCGCCTGGAGCGAGGAGGAATGGCTGCGCAAGACCGAGGGCATGGCGCTGCGCCGCACCGGCTACGGCCGCTTCCTGCGCAATATCGCGGTGGCCCTGGGCAATGCGCCTTCGGGCGAGGCGGTCAGGTCAGCGCTGGCTGCGCGCGAACATGATGGCGATGAACTGGTGCGCGAGCATGTGCGGTGGGCGCTGAAAAGGCAGAACAGCCGGGACTCGGGACTGGGGACTCGGGACTCGGGGAAAAACTGATTCGGCTTTGCTGCTCACCCGCACTGCTGCAAATCTCGGGTGGTCAAATCAAAATCCTGCCGGGATCACCGCCCCTTGCTTTTCCCGAGTCCCGAGTCCCCAGTCCCGAGTCCCGAGTCCCGGTTTCACTCCAGCGGACACACCACCGAGGGCCCGGAATACGCCGCCACCTGGCGCTGGGTCTTGAGATAGGCGGCGCGCAGGTTTGGATCGCGCTCCAGGTCCAGCGCCAGCTTCACCTCGTCCTCGGCCTGGTCGGCGCACTGCCGTTCGACCAGGGCCTGGGCCAGGCCGTTGTGCGCGGCGGCGGAGTTGGGCCATAGCTTCGCCGCATTGCTGAAGGCCACGGTGGCGCCGCGCAGGTTGTGCAGGGCGTAATAGCCGCGCCCCAGCCCGAGCCAGGCTTGGGCATCGTTGGGCGCGTGCTGGGTCACGGCGGTATAGGCCTGTACCGCGGCCTCGTTCCTGCCGGCCTGTTCCATCTGCGTCGCGGCCGCCAGCCATTCGACCGTGCTGGCGCCTTCCGGCATTTCGCCCGGACGCAGCGCCAGCATGGCCCAGTAGCCGCTGTCCTTCCAGGCCGCAATGAAATCGCCGTAGGACATGAGCTTGTGTTGCTCGCCGGCCAGGCGCAGCGTGAACGTGCTGCCGGCCGGATCGACGCCGATCACCACGGCGTAGCGCCACTGCTTCAAGACCAGGCCGTCGTGCAGCAGCACCAGCACCGGATGTTGCGCCTGCACTTCGCGCACCACGTCGAGGTCGAGCTGCTTCGAGCGCATGACAGTGCCGACGCGGCCGAAACGCGCAGGCGCGCCGCGCACCGCGGCGGGCGTCACGTCGCCGCTCTGCCGGTCCAGCACCAGCGGCGCCAGTTCGGCTGGCGCTGCCTGCACGCCGCTGCCACCCAGCAGCGTGGCCAGCGCCGCCGGCGCGCCCTGCTGTCCGTCCTGGGCGTAGTACGGCAGGTCCTTCAGCTCTACTGCCTGGCTGCTGACCTTGTAGTCGCGCAATTGCGGACCGCTGGAGCAGGCGGCGAGAAGCACGGCCGCGATGGCGGAGAATGAACGGGTGACGGGAAGGAGGGCGATGCGCACGGGGAAATCCTGCTGCGTGGTTTCAGTTGCGGGTGCGGGCGAGCAATGCGGCGGTGGAAGCATCCAGCCCGGCGGTGCCGCCCTGTTCCATGGCCTTGAGCACCGACTGCGCCAGCTGCTTGCCCAGCTCCACGCCCCATTGGTCGAAGGCGTTGATGTTCCACAGCACGCTCATGACGAAAGTGCGCTGCTCGTACAGGGCCAGCAGGGCGCCCAGATGCCGGGCGTCGAGCTGCGGCAGCAGCAGGGTGTTGCTGGGGCGGTTGCCGTTGAACACGCGCGGCGGAATCGCCTGCTCCAGCGCCTCGCCGTGCAGGCCTTTCGCTTGCAGTTCCTCGCGCACTGTCGCCGCCGGATTGCCCTGCATCAGCGCCGCGCTCTGCGCCAGGCAGTTGGCGATGAGCATGCGCTGCTGCTGCTCCAGGCGGTGCGCGGCACGCAACGGCAGGATGAAATCCACCGCATGGATTCCGGAACCCTGGTGCAGCATCTGGAAGAAGGCATGCTGGCTGTTGGTGCCGACATCGCCCCACAGCGCCGGCGTGGTCGGATAGTCCACGGCGCGACCCTGGCGGTCGACGCTCTTGCCGTTGGATTCCATCTCCAGCTGCTGCAGCCAGGGTACGAAGAATTCCAGGTCCTGCGCGTACGGTGCCACCACTTGGCTGTGCGCAGTGAGAAAGTTGTTGTTCCACACCGCCAGCAGGCCGAGCAGCACCGGCACGTTGGCGGCAAATGGGGCGCTATGGAAATGCTCGTCCATGCCATGCGCGCCGGCGAGCAGTTCACGGAAGCGCTCCGGACCGAGCGCCACGACGATGGACAGGCCCACCGCCGACCACAGCGAGTAGCGGCCGCCGACCCAGTCCCAGAACTCGAACATGTGCTCGGAGTCGATGCCGAACCTCTCCACCTCGGCGCGGTTGGTCGATACCGCCACGCAGTGGCGGCGCACCGCATCCTCGCCCAGCGCCGCCACCAGCCAGCTGCGCGCGGCGTGCGCATTGGCCATGGTCTCCAGCGTGGTGAAGGTCTTGGAGGTGATCACGAACAGCGTCGTCGCCGGGTCCAGGCCGTGCAGCGCGGCGGTGAGCTGGGCGCCATCGACATTGGCGACGAAGCGCACCCGCGGACCGTCGGCCGCTGTCGCCAGCGCGCGGCACACCATGCGCGGCCCCAGGTCGGAGCCGCCGATGCCGATGTTGACCACGTCGGTGATGGCGCGGCCGTCAGCGCCGCGCCAGGCGCCGGAGCGGAGCTGCTCCGCGAAAGCGGACATGCGGTCGAGCACCTGGTGCACGTCTGCGTTCACATCCTGGCCGCCGATCTTCAGCGCCGCGCCGCGCGGCGCGCGCAGGGCGGTATGCAGCACCGAGCGGTTCTCGCTCCCGTTGATCGCCTCACCGGCGAACATGCGCCCGATCCAGCCGCGCAGATCCTGCTGTTCCGCCAGCTTCAGCAGCAGTTCCAGGGTACGGGCATCCGCCAGCTGCTTGGAATAGTCCAGGTGCAGGCCGGCCCCATCCGCGGCGAAGCGCTGCACCCGCTGCGGGTCTTCGGCGAACAGGCCGGAGATGCGCAGGCTGCGCATCGCCTCGGCGTGGTCCCGCAGGGCCACCCAGGCCGGGCTTTCGGTCAGAGAGGACATCGGTCGGTGGAAAAAGAAAAGGGGTCCAAGCTTACTGGGCTTGGACCCCATTTTTCCACGTTGGTGCGGGCAGCATGTCGTCCTGACAAGCACCGCGCCATCCTTGGCGCGGACTGTTCAAACAAGCCTCAAGCGGCTTGAACCGGGATGGTGTTGGCGGTGCGGGTGACGCGGTTGGCCTCGTCGCAGTACACCAGCCTGGGCTTGTGCACCTTGGCTTCGCGCGCATCGACGTCGCAGTAGCTGCAGATGATGACGCGGTCGCCGACGCGGGCCTTGTGGGCGGCGGCGCCGTTGACCGAGATGATGCCGCTGCCGTTCTCGGCACGGATGGCGTAGGTGGTGAAGCGCTCGCCGTTGCCGACGTTGTAGATCTGGATCTGCTCGTACTCGTGGATGCCGGCGAGGTCGAGCAGGCGGCCGTCGATGGCGCAGGAGCCTTCGTAGTCCAGTTCGGCGTGGGTGACGCGCGCGCGGTGCAGTTTGCACTTGAGCATGGTCAGTTGCATGGCGTGTATCTCTGGAGTTGGGTGACCCCGGGCGGCCCACGAAGACATACACCCGGCATCGACGATGTTTGACATCGAGGGCGGCCCAAAAAGACATACGCCCGTTGAATCGTGACTTGCGTCACAGATCAAGTCACTAAAGTGTAACCGGCCTGATCGCGAACGCCAACTGGGAGGGCCTAAGCTTAGAACCAATCCGACGAACGGCAACCCTCCCGTACGCCGTGCCGTTCCTAGAAATCACCTCAGGAGAGATCCGGCATCTGCCTGAAAAGTAAGGGCGCCTGCTCAGCCCTCAAGATGCAGCTGCAGATTGTCGATCAGCCGCGTCTTGCCCAGATAGGCCGCCGCCAACAGCACCAGGCTGCGCGCCTCGGGCCCGGGCACGGCCAGGTCCGGCGCGCGCACTTCCAGATATTGCGGCCGGAAACCCGCCGCCTCCAGACCGCTCCACTGCGCGGCGCAAAGCGCCTCGAAATCGCGGCGCCCGGACTCGATCGCCGCGGCGATCTCGCGCAGGGCCGCCTGCAGCCGCGGCGCCAGCGCGCGCTCCCGCGGGTCGAGATACTGGTTGCGCGAACTCAGGGCCAGCCCGTCGGCGTCGCGCAGGGTCTGGGCCCCGGCGATGCGCAGCGGCATGCCCAGGTCCGCCACCATGCGGCGGATCACCTGCAACTGCTGCCAGTCCTTCTCGCCGAACACCGCGACGTCGGGCCGCACCAGGTTGAACAGGATGTTGACCACCGTGGCCACGCCCTCGAAATGACCCGGGCGGAAATGCCCGTCGAGGATCCCGGTCAGCGTTCCGCCCACCCGCACCGTGGTCGCCGGCGGGTAGCCGGCCGGGTAGACGTCCGCCACCGCCGGCGCGAACAGCAGGTCGGTCCCGGCCCCGGCCAGCAGTTTCTGGTCCGCCTCCAGGGTGCGCGGATAGCGCTCGAAATCCTCGCTCGGCCCGAACTGCAGCGGGTTGACGAACACGCTCACCACCACGCATTCGCCCAGCTGGCGCGCCTTGCGCACCAGGCTCAGGTGGCCGGCGTGGAGATTGCCCATGGTCGGCACCAGGGCGATGCTCTCGCGACGATCTCGCCATTCGGCGAGCTCGGTATGTAACTCCGCTGCGCGGTGAACGGTACGCAAGGTCGTATGCCTCGGGGTGGTCGTAAGCGCCAGAATGCCGGATCGCACGCAGCTAGATAGCGCGGTGCATCACTGAAAACAATGCTCCGGCGCCGGATACTTGCCTGTCTTCACCGCCTGCACATAGGCGCGGATGGCGGCTTCTATGCCATCCGCGCCTTCCATGAAGTTCTTCACGAAGCGCGGCTTGTGGCCCATGGTGACTGTGGGCGAGATATTGAGGATGTCCTGCAGCACCAGGATCTGGCCACTGACGTCCGGGCCGGCGCCGATGCCGATCACCGGGATATGCGCCTGCTCGGTGATGCGCTTGCCCAGGCTGCTGGGAATGCACTCGAGCACGATCAGGTCGGCACCCGCCTCCTCCAGGATCTTGGCGTCGCGCAGCATCGCCTCGGCGGCGACGCTTTCGCGCCCCTGCACCTTGAACGCGCCGACTTTGTGGATCAGCTGCGGCTGCAGGCCGAGGTGCGCGCAGACCGGCACGCCGCGCACCGACAGGTATTCGACGATGTCGGCCTGCTCACGGCCGCCTTCCAGCTTGACCATCTTGGCGCCGCCTTCCTGCATCACCCTCTGCGAGGCGTCGAGCGCGCGCTCGCGCGTGGCGAAGGACAGGAACGGCAGGTCGGCGACCAGGAAGGCGCGCTGCAGGAACGGCGCCACCATGCGCGTGTGGTAGGCGATGTCCGCCACCGTCACCGCGGTGGTGGTGTTGCGGCCCTGGATCACCATGCCGAGGGAATCGCCGACCAGGATCACGTCGACGCCGGCGCGGTCCTCCAGATAGGCAAAGCTGGCGTCGTAGCAGGTCAGCGCGGCGATCTTCTCGCCGGCCTCGCGCATGCGGCGCAGCTCGGCCACCTGGACCGCGGAACTGGGTTTGGCGGCGGCGCTCATGACAAGTCTCCGCAATGGACGGGGCAAAGGAGGGACAGGCCGTACTGAAGTGCAGTCGGTTGCATGGGAGTGTTCCGGATTGCGGTTGCGCGGGCGGCCCACCAAGACATGCACCCGGAACCAGGTTCTTGTGACAGCGAGGGCGGCCCACCAAGGCATGCGCCCGTTGCGGTGTCCTGGAGGACACCTTTGACGGCGCGAGTGTAACCATCCTGACCCGAATCGCCAACCCGGGCGAAATCAGGGCTGAAATGCCGATTGGCGCTCTTACCGGGATCCGAACCCGGGTTTGACCCCGGAGGTGTCGATCGCCGCGGCCAGCTCCCCCACCCTCCCCAGCCCCGGAATCTCCAGGTCCGGCGCGATTTCCGCCAGCGGTACCAGCACGAAGGCGCGCCGCTGCAGTTCTGGATGCGGCAGCCTCAGGCGGGGCGTGGCCGAAGTGCGGCCCTCCATGTGCAGCAGATCGAGATCGAGGATGCGCGGCCCCCAACGCTCGCCTTCGCGAACCCGCCCGGCGGCTTTTTCGATGCCCTGCAGCAGGTCCAGCAAGGCCTCGGGTTCGAGCGCGGTCTCGATCTCGCAGACGGCGTTGCAGTAGTCAGGCTGACCGGGTGGACCCAGCGGCGCGGTGCGGTAGAAGCCGGAGACGTCCCTCACCCGGATGCCATGGGCGGCACGCAGGCGCTCCAGCGCGGCGTACAGCTGGGCCGGCGGATCGCCCAGGTTGGACCCCAGGGCAATCCAGGCCTTGGGGCCGGATTTACTCGTGGTTGCCGCCCGCTTCATTGCCGGACTTGCGGCGGCGGCGTCCGCCGCGGCGGCGGCGCTTCTTCTGCGGCGCCTCGGACGGCACGCCCTCGGCTCCATCCTCGGCCGGTTCGGCCGCTTCGGCCTCGCGCTCCTCCGGCACCGGCGGGAAGCTGCCGGTCTGCGCCTTGGTCCACCAGGCTCCCAGCTCGGCCGCGCCGGGCTCGCCGGCCTGGCCGCGCAGCAGCAGGAAGTCGTAGGCGGCACGGAAGCGCGGATGGCTCAGCAAACGCTTGACCCGCGCGCCGCGGCGGTTCTCGAAACGCGGCTGCAGCGCCCAGATCTCGCGCATCGGGATGGAGAAGCGCTTGGGGATGGCGATGCGCAGCTGCTGGTGGGCGATCACTTCCTCGGCCGCCTGCACCTGCGCCACCGGCGGCGCATGGCCCTGCTTGCGCTCCAGCTGTTCGAGGCGCTTGGCATAGGCCGGCCACAGCATGGCGGCGAACAGGAAGGCCGGGGTCACCGGCTGGTTGGCCTCGATGCGCGCCGCGGTGTTGTCCAGCGCCTTGCGGATCAGCGGCTCGACGCTGGGCTCGCCGGCATCGAGCGCCTCGTCGGTCAGCGGCAGCAGGTGACTGAACAGGCTGTAGGCGCGCAGCCCCTGCAGGTTGGCCACCGCCTCGCGGCTGAGGAACAGTTTCAGCACCTCGTCGAACAGGCGCGCCGGCGGAATCTCGCGCAGCAGCGCCGCCAGGCGATGGATCGGCTCGGCGCTTTCCTTGGCGATCGAGAAGCCCAGCTTGTTGGCGATGCGCACCGCGCGCAGCATGCGCACCGGGTCCTCGCGGTAACGCAGCTCCGGGTCGCCGATCAGGCGCAGGCTGCGCTGGCGCAGGTCCTCGACGCCGCCGGCGAAGTCGACGATGGAGAAGTCGCGGATGTCGTAGTACAGCGCGTTGATGGTGAAGTCGCGGCGGAACGCATCCTGCTCCAGCGTGCCGTAGACGTTGTCGGACAGGATGCGCCCGGTCTCGTCGCGCTCGTGGCTCTCGGTGATCGGCCCGCGGAAAGTGGTGACCTCGAGGATCTCCTCGCCCATGCGCACGTGGGCGATGAGGAAGCGGCGCCCGACCAGGCGGCAGGAGCGGAACAGGCGGCGGATCTCATCCGGATGCGCGCTGGTGGCGATGTCGAAGTCTTTCGGCTTGATCCCGGCCAGCAGGTCGCGCACGCCGCCGCCGACCATGTAGGCCTCATGACCGGCGTCCTTGAGGCTGTACAGCACCTTCACCGTGCCCGGCGACAGGTTGGAGCGCGAGATGGGGTGCTGGTCCCGGGGGATGCGCAAGGGTTCGCGCGGCGTCTCGGTAATGGCCGGCTCCTTGTTCTTGGTGACGCGACGCTGCAGCTTCCGCGTCGCCTCGGCTATCGCGCCTATGATACCGCCGCTCCGCTCCGTCAATGCCATCTCCCGCTGAAATACAACCGTGCTTCCCTGCCGGCCGCTGAAAAGGAAAAAGCCCGCGCGGGGCGGGCCTGCTGGTCCCGTTGCGCCGCTGCAGCGCCCGGCCGGGATTCGGACACCCTGCGCGGGTGCCGATCATGCATGCCTTACAGCATAACATTTTGCCGCCGGCGGCGGACTCTCCCGCTCCGCTGGGGCGTCCCGCTCTAGGTCATCGCCGCGGCGCCGGCGGCGATTGCCTCGCGGATCCGCGGGTAGGTGCCGCAGCGGCAGACGTTGCGGATCTGGTCGTAGTCGGCATCGGTCAGTGCGCGGCCCTGCGACCGCGCCCGCCGCACCAGTGCGACCGCAGCCATGATCTGCCCCGGCTGGCAGTAGCCGCATTGCGACACGTCGTGATCGATCCAGGCCTGCTGCATCGGGTGCAGCGGCTTGCCCACGGTGGCGGCGAGCCCTTCGATGGTGACCACTTCATCGCTTGGCCGGACATCGCCGACGCGCACCGCGCACAGGTTCACCGCCAGCCCGTTGTAGTGGCTGGTGCAGGCCTGGCATACGCCGAGGCCGCAGCCGTACTTGGGCCCGTGCACACCGAGCAGGTCGCGCACCACCCACAGCAGGCGCACGTCGCTGTCGCAGTCGACGCTCACTTGCTTGCCGTTGAGGATGAAGCTCTGGATCGGCATGGCGGAATCCCCCTAGATCAGTAGGCCTTGCTCAGACCGTCGGTGGGCGACTGTGGAATCGGCGGCACCGTCGGCAGCGGCGTGAAGCCCAGCGGCTGGTCGTGGTTGATCGGGAAGCTGGTCGGCATGGTGCCGGTGGCGCGGCCGTAGGCGGCGGCCACCGCCGCCATGGTCGCGGCGACACCGAACTCGCCAGCGCCGCCCGGCACGCTGTCGGTGGGCGGCATGACGATGACTTCGAGCTGCGGCGGCGTGTTCCATTGCCGCGTGTACCAGGCGTTGTCCCAGCTGCCCTCGAGGAAGTGTCCGTTCTGCAAGTGCAGGCTGTAGCTCAGGGCCTGGGCGATGCCGTCCATGATCCCGCCCATCATCTGCGCCTGCAGACCCAGCGGATTGATCGGCAGGCCGACGTCGACCACGTAGACCACCTTGGTCACGCGCGGCCCGGTGTAGGCGCTGGGGATCTGGCGGTTGACGGTCTGCGGCGTGCAGTCGATCTCCACCAGGCAGGCGGCGCGGCCCTTGTACTCCATGTGCACGGCGATGCCCTGTGCGGTGCCCGGAGCCATCGCCCGGCCCCAGTTGCCGGCGCTAGCCGCCCGGTCCAGCACCGCGCGCAGGCGCGCATCGCGGATGAAGCCCTGGCGGAAATGGTAGGGGTCCTGGCCCATCGCGCTCGCCAGGCGGTCGACAGTCAGCTCGCGCGCGGTGCACACGTCCGGGCTGTAGATGTTGCGCACCGCCGAGGTGTTGAAGGTGTTGTACTGGTAGATCTCGTTGAGCAGCTGGGTGGCCGCGCCGAAGTTGTAAGGCACGTTCTGGCTCAACGTGAAGATCGCCTGGGCGTAGCCCAGGCCGTTGACGCCGGGCACCTTGCCACCGAGGGCGCTGAGCAACTCGCCGAAGCCGTGGGTGAAATCGCTGGCGACGCTGGTGTGGCGCTGCTCGTAGGTCAGCACGTTCGGGCCCAGCCAGCCGACGCGCACGCGCGAGGTGCACATCGGATGCACCCGGCCCTGGCGGAAGTTGTCGGTGCGATGCCACATCAGCTTCACCGGCTTGCCCATGGCGCGCGACACCGCAGCGGCCTCGAACGCGGCGTCGGCGAACAGGTGGCGGCCGAACGAACCGCCGCCCTGCGTCACGTGCACCGTCACCTGGTTCAAAGGCAGGCCGAGGTCCAGCGCCAGCTGCTCCTTGCACCACACCGGCGACTTGAGGCAGGCCCACACCTCGGCGCGGTCTCTGCGTACGTCCGCCACCGCGCAGTTGGTCTCCAGCGGATCACCGGGGCGGAAGTGGAAGGTATAGGTCTGGTCGATGCTGTTGCCGAGCGACACCGGCAGCAGCGGCAGCTCGCTGGCCTTGAGGTCGGCCAGCACCTCGGCCTCCGACTTGCCGTCGACCGTGCCCGCACCCCACACCACGTCGAGAGCGCGGATCGCGTCGATGCACTGGCCGAAGGTCTGCGCGCGCACCGCCACGCCGCCGGCGACGTTGCTGCCATGCGGGATGATGGCCACGTCGGTCACGCCCGGCATGGCTTTCACCGTCGCGAGATTGCGCACGCTCTGTGCGCTGGCGTTGATGGTCGGCGCCCGGCACAACATGGTCGGCAGCGCGCCGGGCACCGTCAGGTCCATGGCGAAGACCTTGGCCCCGGTGACGATGTCGTGCGCGTCGATGCGCCCCTGCGGCGTGCCGATCAGCTTGAACTGCGAGGCCGGCTTGAGCACCGCCGGCACCGCCTTGGTCTGGGTCACCGCCGCCAGCTGCGCCAGACTGCCGATCGGCAAGGTAATAAGTCCGCCAAGGGCGCTGATCACGCCGTCGACGATGCCCAGGTCCGCTGCCGGCAGGCCCAGCAGCAGCACCGCGGCGTCGAGCAAGGCGCCGCGCGCGATCGCCGCAGCGATGCGCACCGGCGTGAACAGGGAATGCATCGAGTTCGAGCCGCCGGTGAGCTGGTTCCATACCAGTTCCGGCCGGGCATCGGCCAGCTGTACCTTGACCTGGTCGAGGCGCAGACCCATCTCGTCGGCGATGGTCATCGCAACCGCCGTGGTGATGCCCTGCCCGACCTCGGCGCGCGGCATGGCGAAGGACACGCTGCTGTCGGCATTGACCTGGATCGCGATCAGCTGCGCGGTCGGCGCCGCCGCATCGGTGAGCAGGTCGGTGAAGTCGTAGTAGTCCACCGGTTGCAGCGTCGGCAGCGCGGCCGCGGCTTCCGGGCTGAAGTCGGCGGCGGCCACCAGCGTCGGCGCGGCGATCAGGTAGCCGAAGAAACGGCGGCGGGAGATTCCTGCGGTGGCCTCGAGCGGCACACCCTGACCCTGGAGCCCATCCATAACCGACCTCCCCGAGCGCAACCGCCGCTCACACCCGGCCGGGCAGGCACCCGGACCAGGCGCTGATAATTTCTCGGGATGGTAGCACCTTCGGGTTTCGCGCTGCCGGCAGTCGGCTGCAAGCAAAAAGCCCCGTCTGATGGGGCTTTGAGTGAGTTCCGTGGACCGTCATGCCGGTCCACGGACGCGCAATTGGCGCTCCTACCGGGATTCGAACCCGGGTTTAAGCCTTGAGAGGGCTCCGTCCTAGGCCTCTAGACGATAGGAGCAGGGTGAAGTCGCGCATTATAGGCGACGCTGCGCCGCGATTCAAAGCAAAAACCGAGGCTCCGGGAGGCTCAGGTAAACAGCCGCATCACCAGGAAGCCCACGGCAAAGCCGGCCAGCAGCGCCCACAGGGCCCAGTGCGCACGGCGCGTCAGCTTGCGCCGGTGCTCGCGCGGGCTGACATAGAAAATGCCGCTGCGGTCGAGCAGTGAGGATTCGTCTTCAGGCATGGTCTCTCCTCCTGGAACATGGCTCTCAGTTTGTACAATACGCGACTCCGGCCAGGCCGGAGGCATTGCCTGGGATGTCCCAGCCCTATCCTACGCCCGTCCCCGACCCCGCACCATGATCGCCGTCCCCGCCCCGCCCTGGCGCCGCCTTGCCGCCGCCTGCTACGACGGCCTGCTGCTGCTGGCGATCTGGATGGTGACCTTGCTGGCCAGCCTGTTCGGACAGCAGTTGCTGGGGCTAGGACGCAACGACCACCTCAATGCGCTGCTCCTGTTCCTCGCCGGCCTGGCGTTCTTCGGCTGGTCCTGGACTCATGGCGGCCAGACCCTGGGCATGCGCGCCTGGCGCCTGCGCCTGGTGCGCGAGGGCAGCGGCGCCGTGCGTTGGCCGGTGGCGGCGGTGCGCTACGCCACGATGCTGGCGAGCTGGCTGATCGTGCTGGCCCTGCTGGTGCTGCCGCTGCTGCCGCCGGCCGTGTCGGCCAAGGTGCCGCGGCCGGCGCAGGTGCTGGACGCCTGTGCCGTGTTCACCCTGATCGTGGTGCTGCTGCCGTTCCTCGACGGGCGGCGGCGCACCCTGTACGACCGCCTGACCAGCACCGAGGTATTGCTGCTGCCCAGGGAGTGAGGCCGGGCGCTCAGCGCGCCCGCGACAGCCGCCACCAGGCGAGCACGGCGAGCACCGCCGTCGGCAGTCCCGCCGCCAGCGGCGCCGGCCACTGGTAGATATCGCCCAGGCTCACCGAGACCTTGTTGACGACGTAGAAGACGATGCCCACCAGGGCGCCGGCGAGCAGCTTCTGCCCGGCGCCGGCGTCGCGCAGCTGGCCGGTGACGAAGGGCACGGCGAACAGCATCATCACCATCACCGTCAGCGGCTCGACCAGCTTGCGCCACAGCAGGATGCGGTACTTGCCGGCGTCGAGATGGTTCTCGTCCATGTAGCTGATCAGGCGCAGCAAGCCGTGCGCCGAGATGCTTCCGGCTTCGAGGATGAACAGCTTGAGCACGTTGGGGCTGATGCCGCCGCCGATGTCGAGCTGGTCCAGGGTGGTGACGCTGATGCTGTCGGCGCCGAAATCGGTGCGCTTGACCCCTTTGAGAGTCCAGTGGCCGTCGGCATAGTTGCCCTCGTCCACCGTCAGCGCCGCTTCCAGGCGGCCGTCGCTGGCCAGCCGGAACACGGTCACGTCCTTGATGTGGTTCTCGCTCTCCAGGGTGCTGATGCGCACCACCCGGTCGGCGTCGCGCAGCCAGATCGACTTGCCGCCGCCGGTAGTGCCGCGCGAGCTGTCGCGCAGCTCGGTGGCGAGGTTCTCGCTGGTCGGCGCCAGCCAGTCGCCGAGGAAGAAGGCGAATACCGCCAGGCCGACGCCGGCGATCAGGGTCGCCCCGCCGACGCGCGACAGCGATACGCCGGCGGAGCGCATCGCGGTCAACTCACCGCTGCGTGCCAGCGCGCCGATGCCCATCAGGGTGCCGAGCAGGGCCACGATTGGCATCAGGATGTAGAGGCTGCTGGGGATCATCAGGGCGCTGTACTCCAGCACCTGCGCCACGCCGTAGCCGCCTTTGCCGGCGTCGTTGACGTCGGATACGAACACCACCAGGGTGTAGATCGAGACCAGGCCCAGGGCGACGATGCCGGTCAGCTCCAGCACGTGGCTGATGACGTAGCGGTCGAGGCGGTTCATCAGCGCACCCACCCTTGCCGGCGCGCAATCAGCCATAGCGCGATCAAAAGCACCACGCCGTGCACCCACCACAGGCCCAGCTGCGGCGGCACCTTGCCCTTGCCGATCCAGGTGGCGCCGAAGCTGATCAGGTTGGCATAGGCCAGATACGCCAGGATGCCCAGCACCAGCTTGCCGTAGCGGCCCTGGCGCGGCTGCAGGTGCGACAGCGGCACCGCCAGCAGGGCCAGGATCAGCACCGACAGCGGCGCCGCCAGGCGCGACTCCAGCTCGGCGCGGTCGCGCGGATCGGCGCTGCCGAACAGATCGCCGGTCGAGGCGAGCACGCGCTGGTTGTTGATGTAGTCGAAGGCCGGCGGCGACAGGCGCAGGGTCAGTTCCTTGAACTTGACCACGTCGTAGTCCGCCGTGCCCGGCGTGCCGAAGTAGCGGTAGCCGTCGTACAGGCGCACCGCGCGGTCGCCGCTGGCGGGATCGCTGCTCTGCTCGCCGTGGTCGGCCACCACCACGCTGGAACCGCGCGACTCCTCGATCTGGGCGAACACCTGGCCGAACTGGCTGCCCTCGGTATTCATGGTAGCGGTGTAGAACACCGCCTTGCCGCCCGCCGCCAGCTTGAACTGCCCGGGCTCGAACGGGGTGTATTGCACCAGGCGCTTGGCATCCTTGACCAGGAAGTCGGCCTGGCGCCCGGCCCAGGGTCCGACCGAAAACGACAGGACCGCGGTCAGCACTGCCAGCAAGGCCGCCAACCACAGGAACGGCCGGTACAACCGCCACAGGCTCACGCCGCAGCCGGTCATGGCGGCGACCTCGTTGTCGCTGTACAGCCGGCCGAGGGACAGCATGATCGCCAGCAGCAGCGAGGCCGGCACCAGAATCACCAGGTAGCGCAGGGTCGACAGCAGCACCACGTTGAACAGCAGATCGCGCGGCAGGTCGCCCTTGGCGGCGAAGTTGAGGACGCTGGCGAAGCGGGTCGACAGCATGATGGCCAGCAGCACGAAGGTGACCGCGAACCAGGCGGTCGCCGCTTCGCGCATCAGGTAACGATCGAGGACCAGACGATTCATGAGTCGGGCAGTTTAACCGCTAGCGGCCGGCCGGAGCGCTCCCGCGCCGGGAAATTCGATTCTTGGGCAGTGTCGCACCGCTTCCTCACGATTGGCCTCCGGTTTTACGGTTTTTGTGACAAAAGCCGCCGCTTCCTGCGGCCGCGCACTGGCATCCGCCGGGGAAAGGCTTACAATCATCGCCGCGTCAGAAACCGCCAGCAAAACCCCGGGATTTCCCCGCCAGCGGCCCGGCTCCGCCGTCCGCCTGGCAAGGTGTCTGTCGGACTTTGAGGCGGGCAGCCTGAATTCAAGCGTACTACCCGGCGTTTACGAGAAAAAATGGAATATTTCGTCAAAAGCGGCAACCCGGAGAAGCAGCGCGTCGCCTGCGTCGTGGTGGGTATTTTCGACCGGCGCAACCCCACCGAGTCGGCGGCGACCATCGATCAGGTCACCGACGGCGCCATCGGCAGCATCATGCGCCGCGGCGACATGGACGGAAAACTCGGCCAGACCCTGGTGCTGCACAACCTGTCCGGCGTGTTCTGCGACCGCGTCATGCTGGTCGGCCTGGGCCGCGAGCGCGACTTCGACGAGACCGCCTTCCGCAAGGTGCACGCCGCGGTGGCGCGCGCCCTGCGCTCCACCGGCGCCATCGACGCGGTGATCTACCTGACCCACATTCCGGTCAAGGGCCGCGATTTCCACTGGAATGTGCAGCAGGCCACCCTGAGCTTCGAGGGCGAGAGCTACCGCTTCGACGCCATGCGCGGCGAGAAGACCCGCGAGGACCTGCCCAAGCCCAAGCTGGAGCGCCTGACCTTCGACGTGCCGCGCCGCAGCGACCTGCCAGCCGGCGAAAAGGGCCTGGCCGAGGCCCTGGCCATCGCCCGCGGCCTGGCCCTGACCAAGGACCTGGCCAACCTGCCCGGCAACTACTGCACCCCGGCCTACCTGGCCGATCAGGCCGTCAAGCTGGCCGAGGCCTATCGTTTCAAGGCCAAGGTGATCGAGCGGGCCGAGATGGAGAAACTGGGCATGGGCGCCCTGCTGGCCGTGGCCAAGGGCAGCAGCCAGCCGCCCAAGCTGATCGTGCTGGAATACCTCAAGGGCCCGAAGGGTGAAGCCCCCATCGTTCTGGTCGGCAAGGGCCTGACCTTCGACGCCGGCGGCATCTCGATCAAGCCGGCGGCGGCGATGGACGAGATGAAGTTCGACATGTGCGGCGGCGCCTCG
>FTAG01000310.1_pt1 | contig 39049 bp, 35 predicted proteins | sample 1638911 | NCBI WGS metagenome assembly FTAG01 (sample SAMEA3914813, study PRJEB12502) | metagenome | biome: forest; material: soil | place: Canada | collected 2011-07-07 | depth 0.3 m
GCCGCGGCGCGTGCGCTGGCGGCGGGTGATCCCCTCGGCGCACTGAAGCGGATCGCCCTGCGCGACGACGCGCCGGCGCTCGCGCTTCGAGGCATCGCCATGGCGCAGCTTGGCGACCTGGTTCGAGCCAAGGCCCTGTTGCGCAGCGCGGCGCGCGCCTTCGGTCCGAAACAGGCCATGGCCCGCGCCCGCTGCGTCGTCGCCGAAGCCGAGATCGCGCTGGTCTCGCGCGACCTGGGCTGGCCGGCGAAGGCGCTCGAGGCGGCGCGGGTGACGCTCGAACAGCACGGCGACCGCCTCAACGCCGCGCATGCGCGCTATCTCGAGGTGCGGCGCCTGCTCCTGATCGGGCGCCTCGACGAGGCCGAGCGCAAGCTCGCCGGGCTCGACCCCGCGCCGTTCCCACCGGCGCTGCGGGCCTCCCACGAGCTGGTCGTCGCCGGGATTGCGATGCGCCGCATCCACACCGCGGCGGCGCGCACCGCGCTCGCCCGGGCCGCGCGCGCCGCGCAGCTCGCCGGCATCCCGGCACTGACGGCGGAGGTCGAAAGCGCGGCCCGCCTCCTCAATACGCCCGCGGCGCGCCTGATTGCGCGCGACGAAGAGCGGCTCCTCACACTCGAACAGGTTGAAGCTTTGCTGGCGTCGAAGGCGCTGGTCATCGACGCCTGCCGTTATGTCGTGCGCGATGCGGACACGGTGGTCTCGCTCGCCACGCGTCCGGTCTTGTTCGCGCTGGCCCGCGTGCTGGGCGAAGCCTGGCCCGCCGACGTCAGCAGGGATGCGCTGGTCGCCCGGGCATTCCGCGCCAAGCGTGCCGATGAATCGTATCGCGCGCGTTTGCGGGTTGAAGTCGGGCGGCTGCGCAAGGAACTGCGGACCCTGGCCGGCGTCAGCGCGACCGGCCGGGGCTTTGCGCTGGCGCCGCGCCGCGCACGCGAGGTCGTGGTGCTGGCGCATCCCGTCGAGGAAGCGCATGCGGCGGTGCTCGCCTTCCTCGCCGACGGCGAGTCCTGGTCCAGCTCGGCCCTGGCGCTGGTCCTCGGCGCCAGCCAGCGCACCGTGCAGCGGGCACTCGACGCGCTGGCGGCGGCCGGCAAGGTGCAGCCGTTTGGCCGCGGGCGGGCGCGCCGCTGGATGACTCCGCCGATGCCGGGATTCACGACAATCTTGTTACTCTCCACTGCACTGCCGGGCGACTAGGATGGACGCATGAAACAATCAGCTGCCGAAATCATTCGCGAATACGGCCCCTTTCCGGGCGTCGACAAGGTGGGCGGCGTCACCTATGACGGCCAGCAGGTATGGATTGCCGCCGGCGACAAGCTCAAGGCCTTCGATCCGGCGAGCGGCGAGACGCTGCGCTCGATCGACGTCGCCGCCCATGCGGGCACCGCCTTCGACGGCCAGCACCTGTTCCAGATCGCCGAGGATCGCATCCACAAGATCGACCCGCAGACCGGCCGCGTGCTCGCCACCATCCCGGCGCCCGCCGGCGGCGGCGACTCGGGGCTGGCCTGGGCCGAAGGGACGCTATGGGTGGGGCACTATCGGGAGCGGAAGATCCATCAGATCGATCCACAGACCGGGGCAATTCTGCGCACCATCGAGTCCAAGCGCTTCGTCACCGGCGTCACCTGGGTCGACGGCGAGCTCTGGCACGGCACCTGGGAAAATGACGAGAGCGATTTGAGGCGGGTCGATCCCAGAACGGGCGAAGCCCTGGAGCGGCTCGAGATGCCGCCTGGAATCGTCGTGTCGGGGCTCGAGTCCGATGGCGGCGATCAGTTCTTCTGCGGCGGCGGAAGCAGCGGCAAGGTGCGAGCCGTGCGCCGGCCCAGGCGAGGCGCCGCGGCCGGCAGCGGCTCCGCCAGCAAGTAGCCGCGGCGGCGCTCAGTGGAAAGTTGAAGCGGTCAGGGTGGGCAGAGGCCAAAGGCCCTGCCCACGCCAGCGCAATTCGCGTGGGCACACACTTCCCCTCTCCCGCGAGCGGGAGAGGGGCTGGGGAGAGGGGCCGTGAAACTGCGCCAACGGCCCCTCTCCCGACGCTGACGCGCCACCCTCTCCCGTCTCTAAAGGCAATGGCACTTACTTAAGGCAGCATCACAGTCCCTGAAAAGCGAAAAGCCCTCGCGCAAAGACGCAAAGAAATCAAAACCTGGAAGACACGCCAAGAACGCAAAAAATTTGTTCTTTGCGCTCTCTGCGTCCTTTGCGTCTTTGCGCGAGTCGCTTTTGACGTTGCCTTAAGGCCCAGTTGCGCTTAAGTAAGTGCCATTGGCTCTAGCCCCCTCCACCCCACTCGCCGTCACCGTGTGCCAACGCGTAGTCGATCGCCGCACACGCCGCCGCCACCTGCGCGGCGATGCACTGCTCATCGCGCGCGCGCGGGCTGTCGGGGTAAACCTCGGTGGTCGTCTTGTAGGCTGCCTTGGTGATGCTCGCACACAGGCCAAGCTTCTTCAGCGGGTAGTGGATCACGCCATGGGTGACGACGGGCGATCCGATGATCTCGCCCTTGTGATCCGCCTCGGCGATATGCGTGACCCGTGCCACGGCGGCGATCACCGCCTGCTGGAACGCGGTCTGCGGACGCTCGCTGTCGTCGACCACATAGAAGCCGTCAGGAATCCCGTCCGGCACGTGCGCCTTGCCGTCGCGGGCGGCCAGCGCCGGACGAAACTCCGACTCGTCGGTATCCGTGGTTTCATGCAGATCGATGTGCACCAGCACCCGCTCGCGCAAGGGCGAGACCAGTCCCAGCAGGGCGGCCGCTTCCTGCGACGGACCGTCCTCGAAGAACGAGCGGTTCGGGTCGACCGCATGCATGTTCCAGCGCTGGACCGTCTCATAGGCCCAGGGGCTGACACAGGGCGCGACGATGAGATTGACCCGCCCGGCATAGCTCGATGCCTGCCGGTCCAAGAACCGCAGGGCGCCATGCACGCCGCTGGTTTCATAGCCGTGCACACCCCCGGTGATCAGCACGCAAGGCAGCTCGTCCCGCCAGTCGCGGCTCTTGATGCAAAACAGCGGGTATCGATCCGGGTCGTAGTCCAGGCGGCCATACAGCACCACGTCGTAGCTGGCACGCAGGGTCTCGATGACGCTCAGCACATCCCCTTGATAACTCCGCCTGCGGGTTTGCCGAGCCTGCCAGGCCGCCACTTCCGCGGCGCCCCAGGGGTGTCCAGGCGTGCCGATCGGATAAGGTTCATTGGTCGTCATTTGGCAGCCGTCTGCTTCTGCCCGGCAATCCACCCATCCACCCGCTGCTCCAGCAGATCCAGCGGCAGCGGCCCTTCGCCCAGCACCAGGTCGTGGAACTTGCGGATGTCGAACTTCTCGCCCAGCGCGCCCTCGGCGCGATGTCGCAGTTCCAGGATCTTCAGCTCGCCGATCTTGTAGCCCAGCGCCTGCCCCGGCCAGCCGATGTAGCGGTCCACTTCCACTTCGACGTTCTTCTGCGCCAGCGCGGTATTGGCGCTCATGTAGGCGATGGCCTGCTCGCGGCTCCAGTTCTTGTGGTGCAGGCCGGTGTCCACCACCAGGCGGCAGGCGCGCCACATCTCCATCGACAGGCGGCCGAAGTTCTCGTAAGGGTCGCGATAGATGCCCATCTCGATGCCCAGCTTCTCCGAGTACAGCGCCCAGCCCTCGACGAAGGCGGTCAGCTCGTCGTCGCGGCGGAACAGCGGGATCGCCTTGTTCTCCTGCGCCAGCGCGATCTGCAGGTGATGTCCCGGCACCGCCTCGTGCAGGGTCAGGGCCGGCAACTCGTACAGCGGCCGCTGGTCCAGGTGCGAGGTGTTGACCATGTAGCCGCCGGCCTGGCCCTGTTCCGGGCTGCCCGGCCAGTAGCGCGCCGTGGTGTAGCTCTCCTCGATCTCGCGCGGCACCTCGCGCACGCCATAGGGCAGGCGCGGCAGCAGGCCGAACCATTTCGGCAATTCGCCGTCGATGCGCTTGGCCAGGGTGCTGGCCTTCTCCATCAGCGCCTCGCGCGTCGTGACGTAGAAGCGCGGGTTGCCGCGCAGGTCGGCCTGGAACGCCTGGAACGTGCCATGGAAGCCGGTCTGTGCGATCACCTTTTCCATCTCGGCATGGATGCGCGCCACTTCCTTCAGGCCCAGCTCGTGCACCTGGTCCGGCGTCATCGCGGTGGTGGTATGGCGCCGCACCAGGTAGGCGTAGTACGCCGTGCCGTTCTGCACCGCCTCGATGCCCAGGGTCTTGCGCGCTTTCGGCTGATAGGTCTGGTCGAGGAACTGCAGGAAGTCGCGCTGCGCCGGCTTTACGCCCTTGCTCACCAGCTCCAGCGCACGCCCGCGCAGCTTCTTCTGGTCCTCGGCGGAGAAACTCTCCGGCAGGCTGGCGAAAGGCAGCAGCAGCGAGCTCTGCTCCGCCGGCGCCTCGGCCTGCGCGTGCATCACCTTGAGCGCCGCTTCCACCACCGGCCGCGGCTGGATGAAGCCCGTATCCAGCCCGCGCTGCGCATTGGCGGTCGCGTTGACATAGAACGCGGGCAGGGCCTTGAGGCGCGCCAGCCAGGCCTCGGCATCGGCCTTGTTGCGGACGATGGTGCCGCGTGCCACGTAGTCGGGCAGGTTGAAGAAGGCGTCGTCGGCGGCGAAGGGGAAACGCGCCTCGTCGAAGTCCAGCGACTCCTGCTTGCGCCGCACCTGTCCGCGCAGCGCCGCCAGGTTGAGCGCGTCCTCGCCTTGCAGCGGCACGGTGCCCAGCGCATCCAGCCGCTGCTGGAAATCCCCCAGCGCCTTGCGCCGCCCGGCATCGGCGGCGGTGGAGTCGTCCGGCCAGCGCTTCAGCGCTTCCGCATCGCCCTGCTGCCCGGCCGTGACCGGGTCCTGGGCCAGGTTGTAGCGCTCGAAGTCGGCGACCAGGGCATTGAGATCGTCGGCGAGGGCCGGAACAGCGCTGAGCAGGAACAGGGCGGCGAGGCCGGAGCGGAGGGCGAGGCGGGCAGGCATGGGAGGACTCCCTTCTTGTCGTGGACACCCGTCTTGGGTGCGGTGTCCCCGCCGCGTCACGCAGCCACGCCCCGGACCGGGGCGGTGTGCAGCTTTTCAGGGTGTGCGCGGGCGGATTGCCGCCAGCGTAATCCAGGGCCGGCCGGCCGCGCTACTGCGGGCGGATCCCACCTGGTCCTTATCCGGCTTCGGAGTGCTCCGGCGTGGTGTGGCGGTAGCACTTGCCGGCTCGCGGATTTCGGTGGCAACCCAGGAAGCACTCGCGGTTAAATGACCGGCGCCTTGGTGCCAAGAGACAAAGGGGACAGGTTCGATCGGGCTTACTTGCCGCCGCCCCTATCGTGGTTGCGCACCAGTATCACCACGCCAGCCACTATGAGGACCAGCGGCCACCACTCCATGATCAAATAACCGAGGTGCGGCACCCAGCCGAACTTCAATGCCAGGAAATAGACGCCTAGCCCGATCAGGATATAGGCGGTGATATTCGAGTTGTTCCGCATAAGGTGATCCTGGTCGGCAGTCGATTGGTGCGCCTGGAGCAATGGGGAGTTCCCCTATTGTTCTAGCCTGGCACAACAAAACTAGGATGCCATATAACGGCCATCCACCGCCGGCCGCTCCGGGCCACATGCTGCTGATCAGCCCGATCAGAAAAGCCGGTCAGGCTGCGGCAGCATTCGCATCAAGCCCGCGCCAGCGTGATCGCCCGCTCCGGGCAGGCCGTCACGCACAACTCGCAGGCATGGCAGGCCTCGGCATTCGGGGTCAGCGCCTGCTGCCAGCCGTGGGCGCGTCCCTTGAGCCGGCCGAGGAAGCTCAGGCCGTTGCGCTGCTCCGCCGGCAGGGTGGCGACGGTGAAGACGTCATAAGGGCAGACCTCGACGCAATCGGCTTTTCCCTCACAGCGGTTGCGGTCGATCACCGGGCGGAACAGCCCCGGCTCCTGCTTGCACTCTTCCGGCGTGCTCACGGCGGCGCGGCTCCCGCTGCGGCGACTCACAGCGGCCGCGTCGAAACCGCGCGCCGGCGCGGCGCCAGGCCGGACAGCACGCTGTCCACTTCGGAGCCCAGCTCGTTGCGCAGGCGGTTGACGATGAACAGCAGCATCAAGGCATCCCGGCTGCTGGTCTCAAACACCAGCGGCGCGTCGAGCGCGTCGCCGGCATGCGGGGTATAGAGATGCTCGATGGTCACACGGTACTGGTGTGCATTCATTTCTTGCGGATCTCCTCGGCGGCGCGGCGCAGGATCTCGGCGATGCGCTGGTATTCCTCGGGCGAGCTGTGCTTGCGCTCGTGCAGCGCGGCCTTCAGCTCGCGCCGGGCCAGCCAGGCTTCCTTGTAGCCGCGGAAGCTGAAGCCGGGGCGGTCGGCGTCGACGTCGTCGGCCGGGGCCTCGCCGGAGAAGGCGCGGCGCACCGTGTCCATGCGGCTGCCGATGCGCGCCAGCTGTTCCAGGATGGCGTCGGCCGTGGCGCGGTTCTTTTCCAGATGGGCGCGGCCCTCGTCGGTAATGCTGTACAGCTTCTTGGCGCCGTCCGGCTGCACCGTGGCGTGGCCGATCTCCTCCAGATAAGTGAGGGCGGGGTAGACCATGCCGGGGCTGGGCGCGTAGAAGCCGCCGGAACGCTCTTCCAGCGCCTTGATGACCTCGTAGCCGTGGCAGGATTTCTCCGCCAGCAGGGCCAGGATCAGCAGCTGCAGCTCGCCGGAGCCGAGCTTGCGCCCGGTGCGGAAGCCCTGGCCGCCGAAGCCTTCGCCGCCCATGAAGCCGCCGCCGAAGCGGCCGTGTCCGCCGCGGAAGCGGCCCATGAATGAATAGCCCTCGGCTTCGGCATCGCAGCCGTGGTGGTGTCTGTGATGATGGTGGTGCATGATTTTCTCGGTTAGTTGTTAGATATATCGTACGATACGTATATATATCTTAAGATATGTTTTGCGAGTGTCAAGTAGCGGGAAATCAAAACAGGGAAAAGCGGGGCAAATGCCGGCAGCAAACGCATGCGCGCCAACACAAAATCTTGGCGCGCATGGCGCGCATGGCGCGCATGGAGTTTTGGACCTGTTTTCGGGCCGTTTCAGCCCATGCGCGCCACGCTGCTTTATCCCCCTCTCCCTCCGGGAGAGGGGCAGGGGTGAGGGGCGCATTCGGAAGGGTTAGCTGCGGTTCAAGCCGGCAGAAGCTGCAATCTCAAGCCGCCGCCGTCTCCACCAAAAACGCATTGCGCAAGGCCAGCGACGCCGTCGTCAGCGCCGCATCCGCCGCGCTCACCGCCCCCAGCATGCTGGCAAACCCATGCACCTGCCCCGGCCAGCGATGCAGCTCCACCGCCACGCCGGCCTCGCGCATGGCGTAGGCGTAAGCCTCGCCCTCGTCGCGCAGCGGATCGTACTCGGCGGTGATCACGGTAGCCGGAGCCAGCCCGGAAAGATCGCGCGAGCGCAGCGGCGAGGCGCGCAGGTCGTCCGCCGCCTTCGCATCCGGCAGGTACTGCCGGGTGAACCAGTTCATCATCTCCCAGCTCAGGAAATAGCCCTTGGCGAAGCTGCGATACGACTCGGTATCCGCGCGCCAGTCGGTGATCGGGTAGAGCAGCAGCTGGTGGCGCAGCGCCGGGCCGTGATCGCGCCAGTGCTGCGCCGCCACCGCGGCCAGATTGCCGCCGGCGCTGTCGCCGGCCACCGCCATGCGCGAGGCGTCGCCGCCGAGCTCGCGCGCGTTGCGGTGCGCCCAGGCCAGCGCCGCGCACGCATCCTTCACCGCGGCGGGGAAGGGCGCTTCCGGCGCCAGCCGGTAGTCCACCGAGATCACCAGGCTGCCCGAGCGCTTCGCCAGGCAGCGGCAGATGTTGTCGTGCGTATCCAGCGTGCCGATGGCGAAGCCGCCGCCGTGGAAGAACAGGGTGATCGGCAGCACGCCGGGCGCATCGCGGTACAGGCGCAGCCGCAGCTCGCCGCCGGGGCCGGGAATGCCGCGGTTCTCGACCTGCGCCACCGCATCGCCCGGGGCGAACATCGAAGGGCCATCCATCATCACCCGGTATTGCGCCGCCTCCAGCGTGGAGTAGTCCACCGCCGGCATCGCCGCCATCGCGTCCAGCATCGCCTTGACCTGCGGATCGAGTGTCATGGGTTCTCCTTCCTTGCATGGCCGCGCCAGCGCGTGCGGCTTGTTGTGATCGATACCGGCCCGATCATGCTGGTCCCGCCCCGCGGTCCCGGCATCGTCCAAAACGACTATGTCGCGGAGAGGCCAGAAGCGACTCGCGCAAAGACGCAAAGCCGCCAAGAAAAGCTTTATTGGAAGTTTCTTAGCTGTTGCTTCTCTTTGCGGCTTTGCGTCTTTGCGCGAGGAGTTTTTTGCCTTTAGCCCAAATGGACGATGAGCCCATGGACCGCAAGCCCAAAATGCCCCCATCGCAGGAAGCGTCAACGCTCCTGCCAGGGCAGACCCGAACACGATGGAGGAGAGCGGCATGAAATTTTCTTTGATCTACGAGGCGCAGACCACGGATGCCTCGCGCGCCGGCGATCGCCGTGTGTTCGACGAGATCGTCGAGCAGGCGGTACTCGCCGAGCAGATGGGCTTCGACGTGATCTGGTGCGTCGAGCACACCGCGCTGAGCAACTACGCGCACATGAGCGCGCCGGAGACGGTGCTGGCCTTTCTCGCCGGCAAGACCCAGCGCATCCACCTCGGCCATGGCGTAGTCTGCCTGCCGCCGGCGATGAACCATCCGGTGAAAGTGGCGGAACGCATCGCCACCCTCGACCTGCTGTCGCACGGCCGCGTGCACTTCGGCGTCGGCAAGGGCGGCACCCAGCAGGAGTCCGGCACCTTCGGCTACGACCTCGCCACGCTCAATCCGCAGATCGACGAGGCGATGTACCTGATCCCCAAGATCATGACCCAGGACGAGATCGAACACGACGGCGTCCACGTCAAGATCCCGCGCCGCCCGATCCATCCCAAGCCGTACCAGGATCCGCACCCGCCGATGTACCTGGCCTGCACCAACACCGAGACCCTGGGCCGCGCCGGCGGTCGCGGCATGGGCGCCCTGGTGCTCGGCTTCGGCGGCCCCGAGGACGTGGCGAAGAAGAACGCGATCTATCGGGAGGCCTGGAACCGGCGCAAGCCGGAAGACCAGGTCGGCTTCCGCCCGAACCAGCATCTCGCCGCGCTGTGCCCCACCATCGTGCTCGACGACGGCATGCAGGCGCGCAAGATCGGCATCAAGGGCCAGCGCTACTTCATGGAATCGCTGGCGCACTGGTATGGCGGCGGCCCCAAGCCCGACCCGGCGCTGTGGCAGGGCGACACCGCGGAGGACGCCGAGGGCAAGACGGTGATCAAGACCAGCTTCGCCTCCGAGAAGATCACGGTCGACTTCAGCGATCCGACCATGATGCTGCTCAACCCCAACCACGCCTACGGCACGGTGCAGGACTGCATCGGCTACGTGCAGCGCCTGATCGACGCCGGTGCCGACGAGATCCTGTTCATCTGCCAGATGGGCACGGTGCCGCAGTGGGCCCAGCTCGAAACCCTGCGCAATATCGGCACCCACGTCATCCCGCACTTCCGCAACCAGCCGCAGCGCGCCGCCGCATAAACGCCTCACCCAATCGAGGAGGAGTGCCATGACGGATGCCGCGAAGCCTCTGCACGGCAGGGTCGCATTGGTCACCGGTTCCAGCCGCGGCATCGGCCGTGCCGTTGCACAGCGCCTGGCCACGGCCGGAGCGACGGTGGTGGTGACCGGGCGCAGCCAGCAAGCCTTGGCCGAGACGGTGGCGCTGATCGAGGCGAACGGTGGCCATGCTGTGGCGCTGGCCGCCGACCTGGACAACCCGGCGCAGCGCGATGCGCTGGTGCAGCGTGCGGCCGAAGCCGCCGGCGGCCTCGACATCCTGGTCAACAACGCCGGCCTCGCCGAATACGCCCGCGTCGAGGACATGCCGCCGGCGCTGTTCGACCGCACGCTCGATCACTACCTGCGCGTGCCGTTCGCGCTGGCGCAGCAGGCGATTCCGCTGATGCGGACGCGCGGCGCCGGCTGGATCGTCAACATCGGCTCGGTCACGGCGCAGCCGCCGCTGAAGCCCTACGACTGGTTCGCCTGCAATGGCGGCGCCACCGTTTACGCCGCGGTGAAGGCGGCGCTCAACCGCTTTACCCAGGGCCTGGCCGCCGAACTGCTGGCCAGCAACATCGCCGTCAACCTGGTGGGACCGTCCACCGCGATCCGCACGCCCGGCGCCTCGCGCTACATCCCCGAGGACTATCCCACCGAGGACCCGGCCTACCTGGCGGAGACGGTGCTGGCGATGTGCCGGCTGCCGGCGGCGCAGCGCACCGGGCTGCTGGCGCACAGCATGCACTTCCCCGCCGCGCACCGGCTGCCGGTATACAGCCTCGACGGCCGGCAGCTGTTGCCCGCGGCGCAGATCCCGCCGCACTCCCATCCCGCCGTCGTCGCCAGCGGAGAATGAAATGCAGGCTTTGAGAATCCACGGCGGCGTCGCCGTGATCACCGGCGCGGCCAGCGGCATCGGCACCGGCCTCGCCCGCAAGGCACTGTCGCTCGGCATGCGGGTGGTGCTGGCCGACGTGCAGGCGCAGGCGCTTGAAAGCCTTGCCGCCACCTTGAGCGGCGAGGTGCTGGCGGTGCCCACCGACGTGTCCGATGCCGCCGCGGTGGAGCGCCTGGCCGAGCGCGCCTATGCGCACTTCGGCGGCGTCGACCTGCTGTTCAACAACGCCGGCGTGCTGACCACCGGCTACGTCTGGGAGATCGAGCCGGAGCGCTGGAGGCGCAGCCTCGACATCAACCTCTACGGCGTGCTGCACGGCCTGCGCAGCTTCGTGCCGCGCATGCTCAATGCCGGCCGGCGCGCGCACATCGTCAACACCGCCTCGGTCGGCGGCTTCCTGCCCAGCCCGCTGATGGCGCCGTACTCGGTCAGCAAGTTCGCGGTAGTGGCGCTGAGCGAAAGCCTGCGCGGCGAACTGGAAATGCTCGGCGCGCCGGTCGGCGTATCGCTGCTGGCGCCGGGCCCGGTCAAGACCGGCATCTTCAACAATCCCTTCGGCGCCCGGGCCGGCGCGGCGGCCACAGCTTTCGTCGACAACATGCGCACGATGCTGGAGCAGCACGGCCTTACGCCGGACCAGTTCGCCGAACCAGTTTTCGCCGGCATCCAGGCCGGTCAGTACTGGCTGATCCCGCAGCCGGAAGCCTTCGACGAACTGTTCCGCCAGCGCAACGCAGGCATCCTGGCGCGGACCAACCCGCGCAATCCCTGGTAAGGCGGGAAATCCCGATGCGCGCAATGGCGATCGACCGCTTCGGTGGCCCCGAGGTCCTGCACCTGGCCGAGCTGGCGCTGCCCGCGCCAGGCCCGGGCGAGGTGCTGATCAAGGTGGCTTACGCCGGGGTCAACCCGGCCGACTGGAAATGCCGCGAGGGCTGGCTGGCGCAGTTCTTCCGGTACCGCTTCCCCTTCGTGCTCGGCTTCGACGCCGCCGGCGTGGTGGTGAAGCTCGGTGCCGGCGTGAGCGGCTGCGCCGTCGGCGACCGCGTCGTCGCGTGTTCGAAACAAGGGCAGGGCGAATGGGGCTCTTACGCCGAATACGTCGTCGCCGCGATCGACGGCGTCGGGCACCTGCCCGCCAGACTTCCTCTGGCCGATGCCGCGGCCCTGCCCACGGCGGGCGTCACCGCCTGGGAAGGGCTGTTCGAGAGCGGCCGCGTCGTTGCCGGGCAGAAAGTGCTGATCCATGGCGGCGCCGGCGGCGTCGGCAGCTATGCCATCCAGCTGGCGCGTCATGCCGGCGCGGCGGTGGCCGCCACCTGCGGCCCGCGCAACCTGGACTACGTGCGCGGCCTCGGCGCGGAGCTGGCGATCGACTATCGCGCCGGCCGGATTGCGGAGGAGCTGTCGGCCTGGGCACCGCAGGGTGTCGACCTGGTGCTCGACGCGGTGGGCCAGGGCAGCCTGCCGCAGGCGGTGGAACTGGTGAAGCCGGGCGGCATCATCGCTCCCATCGCCACGCTGATCGCCGACGAGGCGCCGCACGACGCCTTGCGCGCGCAGCAGCGCGGCGTGCGGATCGTGCCCACCATGAGCAGCTATGAGCGCTCCGGCGCACAGCTGCGCCAGCTGGTGGCGCTGTGCGGCGCCGGCGCCGTGCGTGCGCCAGCGCTGACGGTGCTGCCGCTGGAGCAGGCTGCCGAGGCGCAGTGCTTGCTCCAGGCCGGCCATGTGCGCGGCAAGATCGTGCTGGAAGTGGCCGGGGAACGTACGTGAACAATACCGGGCGGGTCCACCTGGTCGACCAGATCACGGTGAAGCCGGGGCAGGGACCGGCGTTTCTGCAGGCCTACATGGAGCGCTACGTTCCCGGCGCGCAGGCGCGCGGCCTGCACCTGGAGCAGCGCTGGGTGACGCCGCCGCTGTGGCTGGACGAGCAATCCAATACCCTGATCTTCATCTGGTCGCTGCTCGGCGCGCAGGGCTTCTGGGCGATGAGCGTCCAGGGTCGCCAAGACCCTGCACTGGAGGATTGGTGGTGGCACCAGGCGCAGCCGATGATCGAATCGCGCCAGCGTTTCATCGCCGGCGACGTTGATAGTCTCGCCGGCCTGGCTGCGGTATGAGCCTGTTCAACCGCATCGATCTGATTCAGCTGCGATCCTGCATTGCAGCGGACCAGCGCGTGCAGCTGCTGCGGCATCTGCGGCAGGGCCTCCCGCCCGGAACGGAATTGCTGCTGCAACCAACCCTGCCGGGCGTCCATAACGGCGGCGACCTGTTGCGCAAGCTGCGCTGCGCCGGCGCGGCCGCGCCCCCGCCAGGGGATGAGCAAGGGCTGATCGCCCATGTCGACAGTGCGGTGTATGCAGACGGCGAGAACGGCGGCGACTGGAACGGATCGGGCATCTACCGCACCCTGCTGCTGTCGGTGAAACCCGGTGCCGCGCCGGAAGCGGTCGCGCGCTTCGAGTGCGAGCTGCTGGCGATGCCGCGCTACATCGGTTCGATCCGCGCCTGGAGGCTCAGCCAGGTGGCGCAGGCCGGCGGCGCGAGGCGCTGGACGCATGTGTGGGAGCAGCGCTACGACACACTGGCGGGTTTGCAGGGAACCTATATGTTGTATCCCTACCACTGGGCCTGGGTCGACCGCTGGTTCGATCCCGAGAGTCCGCACTGGATCGTCGACACCCATCTCTGCCACAGTTTCTGCAGCCTCGGCCAGACTCTCAGCGTCGACGGCGGCGCCACGCCGCGCTGAGCACCCGGCGCGGGAATCGCCAAGTCGCGAAATTCACCAAGAACCCCGCATCTCCTTGTAGCAACGTAGCAAAAAACACGGTTCCGGCGCTCAGGCTCGCATCGTTCCGGCGATGCGCGCCTGGGTGTGCCTGTACGGAATCCACAACTACGTGTGGAGGAGACTGCGATGACGTTCAAGCATGCGGGCCTGTCGTGCCTGTTGTCGGCGGGCCTGGCCCTGGCGCTTCCGTCCGAGGCCAAGGTGTCCGCCGAACAGGCGGCCCAGCTCGGCGGCGACAAGTACACCTGCGTCGGCGCGGAAAAGGCGGGCACGCCCTCCGGCGTCGCCGCCTTCAGCGGCAAGTGGCTCGACTCCTGGCCCGGCATGAAGAGCAAGGGCGGCTACGATCCCGGTCCCTACGCCGACGAGAAGCCCCTGTTCACCGTCACCGCGCAGAACATGGCGCAGTACGTCGACAAGCTGACCGAGGGGCAGAAGGCGCTGCTCAAGCGCTACCCCGAGTCGTTCCGCATGAACGTCTATCCCAGCCATCGCGACTTCCGCGTGCCGGACTGGGTCTGCGATGTGGAAAAGAAGAACGCCGTCAGCGCCGAGGTCGTGCACGACAACCTCGGCACGCAGGCCGTTAGCGGCGCCATGCCGTTCCCGTTCCCGGCCAATGGCCAGGAAGCGGTGTGGAACATGATCCTGCCGTACCGCGCCTGGAACGAGGCCTCGGTCTACGACATCGCCGACGTCTACAGCGGCGGCAAGATCGCCTGGGGCCGGCAGCGCTTCCGCACTCTCAGCATGTTCGGCGACCCCAACAAGCGCGGCTCCACCCAGGACCAGATCAATTCCCACTTCTACAACGAGGAGATCCTGCCGCCGCGCGACAAGGGCTCCATCGGCATCGGCTGGCAGCCCAACGACTTCCACAACGACCGGCCGCAGGTCTGGCAGTACAACCCCGGCACTCGCCGCGTGCGCCAGTCGCCCGAGGTGGCCTTCGACTACCCGATCCCGCCGGCCGGCCTGCGCACCATCGACGACGACTACCTGTTCAACGGCAGCCCCGAGCGCTTCAACTGGAAGCTGATCGGCAAGAAGGAATTCTACGTCCCGTACAACAATTTCCGCGCCAACGACACGGCGCTGAAGCTGGGGGACATGATCAAGCCCGACACGGTCAACCCCGACTACCAGCGCTACGAGCTGCACCGCGTCTGGGTGGTCGAGGCCGAGCGCAAGCCCGACTACCGCCACATCTACAAGCGCAAGGTGCTGTACGTCGACGAGGACAGCTGGCTGTCGCTGTGGTCCGAGGCCTATGACAATCGCGACCAGCTGTGGCGCACTTCGTTCATCGACTACAACTACTCCGCCGAATGCGAGTGCTACCACCGCGGCGTCTCGGTCTACCACGACCTGACCGCTGGTGCCTACGAGGCCACCTACCTGGTCAACGAGTCCAACGCCGCCAGCTGGTGGAAGCTCAACGATCCGGCCAACGTGCCGGACCTGTACAGCCCGAAGAACGCGGCCTCCGCCGGCCACTGAGCGCACCACAAGAACCGAGGGGGAGAACACATGAACAAGCTAGCGGGTAGGGCGGGCGCAGCGCTCGCCGTGGTGCTGGCCGGGCCGGCGCAGGCGGGCGTGATCAGCCTGAGCGACGGCATCGACGCCGAATACAAGCTGACCGTCAACTACAGCGCCTCGATGCGCCTGAAGGACCCCAGCGACAAGCTGATCAACGGGCCGGTGAATGCCACCACCCACCTGCCGTCGACCATCAACTTCGACGACGGCGACCGCAACTTCAAGGCTGGCAGCCTGATCAACAACCGCATCAGCGGCCTGGCCGAGCTGATCGTGCGCGGGCCGAACTACGGTCTCGCCGTCAGCGGCGACGGCTTCTACGACCAGGTCTACCACCACCCCAACCACAACGACTCGCCCGGCACCATCAACAAGACCGAACTGCCGAACAGCCGCTTCGCCGACGGCACCCGCTACTACGACGGCCAGCGCCTGCGCCTGCTCGACGCCTACGCCTACGGCAACTTCCGCTTCGGCCCGCACCAGGACGTCGACCTGCGCGTCGGCCGCCAGGTGGTGGCCTGGGGCGAGGCCCTGTTCTTCTCCGGCATCGCCACCGCGCAGGCGCCGGCCGATGCCTCCAAGGCCTTCATCCCCGGCATCGAGACCAAGGACATCCTGCTGCCCAGCAACCAGGTCTCGCTGCGCATGGGCCTGACCGAGGACCTGACCCTGCTCGGCTACTACAAGCTGCAGTACAAGCACACCGAGCTGAGCCCGGTCGGCGACTACTTCTCCACCACGGATGTGGTGGGGCCTGGCGCCGAGTTCATCTACCTCACGCAAAACCCGTTCTACAGCCTGACGCCGCTGCCGGCGCCGCTCAATATCCCTTTGGGCCTGCTGGTGCCGGGCACGCCGCAGACCTGGACCGCCACCCGCGGCGCCGACCAGAAGCCCAGCGACTTCGGCCAGTACGGCATTGGCCTGAATTACCAGATCACCGCGCAAACCAGCGTCGGCGGCTACTACCTGCGCTACACCGACACCTCGCCGATGACCATCCTCAACCAGGGCTACCAGGTGCTGCTCAACCCGCTGGGCGGGCTGGCGCAGCCCTTGCAGGGCATCCTGCAGCAGGTCGAGGCCGGCATCCTGGCGCCGACCGGGCAGGCGCCGCCGCCGGTCAACCTGGCGCTGACCTCGCAGGCGATCGGCGTGCAGGTGCCGGTGTCCTACAACATCGCCTACCAGCAGGGCATCCACATGGGGGCGATGAGCTTCTCCACCCAGGCCTTCGGCGTCAGCTTCGCCGGCGAGGCCAGCTACCGCGACGGCATCGACCTGCTGGTCAACCCGGCCGCGCCGGCCGCGACCAGGGGCAAGACTACCCAGGCCGACTTCAGCGCGCTGCAGGTGCTCGGCCCGGGCTGGTTCTGGGACGACCTCAACCTGATCGGCGAAGTCGGCTACATCCACATCAACAGCGTCACCCCGGTTGGCGGCATCACCGCGCTGTCCAATGGCTCCGGCACGGCCAGCAAGAACGCCTGGGCCTACTCCTTCCTCGGCAGCTTCGACTGGAAGAACGTCTTCTCCGGCTGGGACATCACCGTGCCGCTGACCTTCCAGGGCATCGCCAAAGGCAGCCCGCCGCCGGGCACCTTCGGCGCGCTGTGGGGCGAGGGCGACCAGCGCGCCTCGGCCGGGGTCAACTTCAGCTACCTGCAGCGCCTCGGCCTGGGCCTGACCTACAGCGCCTTCCTCGGCCGCCCCGACCTCGGCCAGCACCCCTATGCCGACCGCGACTATGTCGGCTTCAACGTGAAGTACCAGTTCTGATGAGCAAGGAGCCGCGTCCGGTGCCGCACGCCCGGGCGCGGCTCTGGCTGTTGTACCTGACGTTGGGCTCCAGCGGCTGCCTGATCGGCCTGATCTTCAGCGCAGTGGCGCCGGTTCTGCCGCTGCTGGCGGCGCATTTCGGCGGCGGCCCCGGCGGCATGCTGTCGGCGCAGCTGCTGATGGCGGTGTCGACGCTGGGCATCATCGCCGGCGCCACTCCCGCCGGCTGGCTGGTGGAGCGCCGCGGCGGCCGGCCGGTGCTGCTCGGCAGCCTCGCCTTGTACACGCTCGCCGGAACGGCGGCACTCTGGCTGGATGGCCGCGAGGCCCTGCTCGCCTCACGCTTCGTGCTCGGCCTCGCCACCGGCGGCCTCATCACCGCCGCCGTGACCATGATCGGCCAGCAGTTCGACGCGGTGGCGCGCGAGCGCTTCCTCGGCTATGCCAACGTCGCCGGCGCCGTGGCCGGGCTCTCGGGCGGCGTACTGGCCGGCGTGCTCGGCTCGGCCGGCGGCTGGCGCGCGCCGTTCGCGCTCTATGGCCTGGGGCTGGTACTGCTGCTCAGCGGGCTGGGTGCGGCGAAGGTCAGGGGCGGCTCCGCCGCAGATCATCTCCATAAAGGAGGCAGCCTGTTCGGCGTACTGGCGCTATGGCCGGTCTACCTGAGCATCCTCTGCGCCTACGTGGTGGTGTTCATGACCACCACCCAGGTGTCCTTCCTGCTCGCCGCCAACGGCACCACCGATGCGGCGAAAGTCGGCCTGATCCTCTCCGGCGCCAGCCTGCTCACCGCGCTCGGCGCCTGGTCCTACCGCTACGCCGTGTCCTGGCTGGGTCGTGGCCGCGTGCTCGCGGTGGCCCTGTTCCTGCTCGGCGCCGGCTGCGCCGTGATGGGGCTGTGGCCGCAGCCGGGCATGACCTTCCTCGGCTGCTGCATCACCGGGCTCGGCGGCGGCCTGCTCAACGTGCACTTCCCGGTGCTGCTGATGGAGCGGGCACCGCTGCCGGTGCGCGGCCGCGCCCTGGGCCTGCTCTATACCGTCCAGTTCCTCGGCGACTTCGTCAATCCCTTCGCCATCTACCCGCTGCGCGCCCTGTTCGGCATCGACGGCGCCTTCGTCGCGGTCGGTGTTGTGATGTTTGCCGGGGCCGCCGGTGTCGCGTTGCGTGGCGCCCGTGGTTCGCGGCAGGCGGCCCAATCCAGAATGTAGGTCGGCCTTCAGGCCGACGGCGCAGTCGCCCTGAAGGGCGACCTACATTACGGCATATGCGCGCGCCGGTAGTCGCGCGGGCTGACGCCGACGATCTTGCGGAACGTGTTGGTGAACTGGCTCTGGTCGTAGAAGCCCAGCGACAGCGCCAGTTCCGACAGCGGCTGGCCGCGCCGCCGCAGCGCCTGCTTGGCCCGCGCCACGCGCGCGTGCAGCAGATACTGGTAGGGCGGCAGGCCGGTGCTGTTCCTGAAACGGCGGCAGAAGCTGGCCACGCTCAGGCCCAGCGCTCCGGCCAGTTCCTCCAGGCAGGGCTTGACCTCCAGCCGCGACTCGATCAGTTCCTGCACCCGCTTGAGATCGCGCGGCGCCAGTTTCCGCTCGCGCAGCGGACGCGGCTGCGTACAATCGCAATAGGTCCTGAGGTAGTGCGAGGTAATGCCGCGTGCGATGTGGCCGCTGAACAGGCCGCCGGCCGGCGAGGGCGCCAGCAGGTCCTGGTGCAGGGCCAGGATACCGTACTTGATGCGCTCGTCCTCCATCACCATCAGCTGATGGTTGTTGGGGAAGACGATCTCGGAGCGGGTGAACTCGCGCAGCAGCGACGGCCCCACTTCCACCAGCATGCAGGTCTGGCGGCCGCGCCAGGAGCCGTCCCATACCGTGCCGGGCGGTATGGTGGCGATGTCCGCGCCGCCGTGCAGGCGGTAGGGCGCGCCGCGGCTGGGGAAGACCTCGGTATTGCCGTTGAGCGAGAACCAGAAGCAGAGGTTGTCGCGCTCGGTGCTGTAGTGGGGGGTGAATTCGTCCAGTTCCAGCACGGCGCAATGCATGCTGTCGTCGCCGGACTCGCGCACGGTTTGATACGGGTTGATGCCGCTCATTGCGCCAGCAGACGCACGCTTGTCACGATGCCGTCCTCCTCGGTACGCAGACTAGAGCTGTATTTTTCGGGCGCTCTTGTACGGTCTCCGGCGCCTGCTACCGTTCTAGCCCAATCGCGCCAGCCGCGCAACATGCAAGGTGATGAACGCGCCCGGCGGTCGGGGCAGCGGCCGCCGGCCGCCCCAAAGCGGGGCGGGGGCGAGCATTTCCGCGGCAATCGGCGTAGGCTGCGCAGCTTGCCGGGGCAGGTTCCCCGCCTTTTTTGCGGTGCGACAGAGTTGAAGCGGGACGACGCAAATATCGAGGATGGATTGAGCGCGGCGCTGCGCCGTGAAGGCTATGCCTTCGTCGCGGCGGCGCGGACCCGGAGCCTGGCCGAGCGGCTGGGCCCGCTGCCCGACTGGGACAGTTTCGCGGCGAGCTGGAACGACCTGCACCTCGATACCCACATGGCCGACGGCGGCCGCTACCGCAAGCGCCGCCATGCCGTGTTCGGCGTCTCCGCCGCCGGCGCCATCGCACGCCAGCCGCACCAGCCGCACTGGCAGGGCGTGGACTACAACCCGCTCAACGGCGGTGTGGAGCGCTGGTTCGAGCCGGTCACCGAGGAGGCCGGAGCCAGCGGCAGCCTGCGCAGCCTGCTGGGACTGTGCGCGGCGGTGTTCGGCGGGCTGGCGCCGCGGGTGGCGCACTGGCGGGTGGAGATGCACCAGTTCCGCATCGAGGCGCGGCCCGGCGAGGCCGGCCAGCCAACGCCGGAAGGTCCGCACCGCGACGGCGTCGATTACGTGCTGGTACTGCTGGTGACGCGGCGCAACATCGAGCAGGGCACCACCGTGGTCTATGGCCTGGACCGGCGCGAGCTGGGCAGCTTCACCCTGACCTTGCCGTTCGACGCCGCCTTCGTCGAGGATGCGCGGGTCTACCACGGCGTTACCGCGGTTACGCCGCTGGACCCCGCCGCGCCGGCCTATCGCGACGTGCTGGTACTGACCTTCCGCGCCGAAAAGCCCCAGGCTTCGTGATGCCGCTCAACACTCTGGAGGGACGTGTCGCCCTGGTTACCGGCGCCAGCCGCGGCATCGGCCGTGCCATCGCGCTGCGGCTCGCCGCGCACGGAGCGGCCGTAGCGTTGACATCCAGTGCCCGCTCGGAGCAGGGCCTGCACGAAACCCGCGAGCGCATCGCGGCGCTGGGCGGCCGCGCCATGGTCCTGGTCGCCGACCTGGCGGACGAGACGGCGCGCGGCGGACTGGTGGCGTGCGCGGCGGCCGAATTCGGCACGGTGGACATCCTGATCAACAACGCCGCCGGCATCAGCGCCTATGCTCCGCCGAGCAAGATCGACCTGCCGGCGCGGCGCGCCATGTTCGAATTGAACTTCCAGGCGCCGGTCGACCTGATCCAGCAGGCCCTGCCGGGCATGCGGGCACGCGGCTGGGGCAGGGTGGTCAATATCAGCAGCGAGACCGCGAACCAGCCGCCGATTCCCTATCCGGGGCCGTCCAAGCTGATCCATGCGCTGACCGTCTACGGCGCATCCAAGGCCGCGCTCGACCGCTACACGCTCGGCCTGGCCGCCGAACTGCATGGCAGCGGCATCCACGTCAACGCGCTGGCGCCGTACAGGATTGCCCTGTCGGAAAGCGCCGAGGCGGTGGCGCGGCAAACCGCCGCCGCGCATCCGGACTGGGTCGAGCCGCTGGAGATGATGGCCGAGGCGGCCTATCTGCTTGCCGCCGGCAACTGGACCGGGCTGGTGGTGAAAAGCCGTGAACTGCTGCAACTGGCGCAGGCGCCGCTGCACGCCCTGGACGGCCGCAGCGTGATCGGCGACGCCACCACCCTGCTGGATTTTTTGCGGAATTGAGTGTGGTTTGCTGCAAAACGCCTGGAATTCCGCCTCGGGCCATGTAGTAAAAACATACTTTACCTTCGCCGCGTCTAGGTGCGGAGCTGCACGCAAGTGTTTGGAAGTACAACAAACCTTGCTGCATTCGCACTTAGTACTCCTGATGAGGTGTTCAGGTGTGTGCGCTACCGGACTGATTCCGCGTTTTCTCTTTGCTAGCTTTGTCCGCAACCGGAAGGGTGGCGCAGACCGCCGTTCGGGGAGGAAGGCTACAGGGAAGCGATCATGAACATACGCGCCTGTTCGAAGCGGTGGCACCCCGGGCTTGCACGGCACAGTCGTGTGGCCACGATGATCACTACCCCCTCCCTCCTCGCCGGAGGCGGAACGTGATCGCGGTGGTCCGGGCCGATTCCGCCGGCCGGCAGCGCATGTTCCTGGCCTGCACGCTCGGCGCGCTGCTGGGCGCCGTCGAACTGGCGCGGCACTACCCGGAATTCTGCGCCGGGCACGCCATTGCGCTGTCGCTTTCGATCTGCGCGGCTCTCGCCGCGGTCCGCTTGATGCTGCGTCGCGTGGCTGCTCCATCTTTGATCTGCGACGGTCACTGGCTGGCCTATCAATCCTGGCTGCTCGGCATGCTGATCGACCTGGAAGAGCTGGCCGAGGTGCATGTGCCCGAGGTTGCGCGCGTTGGTCCCCTGGCCGAGATCACGCTGTGCACGCGGCAACGCGAGCTGTATCGCCTGGACTTGCGCCGCTGGCGGCGCGAGGATGTGCGCGGCCTGCTTTCCGCCCTGGTCGAAAGTCATCCGGGGATGAAGATGGACCGCGATATCCGGGCCTGGCTGCGGCAGGCGGCGCTCATCCGCTGAAACAGAAAAGGCCCCCGCGAACGGGGGCCTCGATTCAAATCCCTGAAACTCAGTGCCCGCCGCGCCGCGCCGCATCCGGGGTGAAGTCGTTCGGCGTCAGGCCGCCCTCGTTGAGCCGCGCGCCATCCGGCTGTTCGTTGATCAGGCGGTCGGCGACGTAGGCGCCGTCGACCAGGTCGTGGTAGACCGAGACGCCGGCGTGGAAGGCCTGCATACCGTAGGCATAGAAGTAGTTGACCATGCCCACCCGCCACAGCTGGCCGCGGCCGTCGTAGGTGTCGGCCATCACGCCATGGTAGGTATCCTCGTCCATGTAGATCACCCGCTTCTTGTACAGGTGGCGGTAGCCCGGCTTGAGGTCGCCCTGCAGCACCCAGACGCGGTGCAGCTCGTAGCGCATGTAGTCAGGGTTGATGCTGCCGGGCTGCTTGAGCAGCTCGGCGTACTTCACTTTCGGATCGTTGAGGCGCCAGGCATCGTACGGGATGTACAGCTCGCGCTTGCCGACGATCTTCCAGTCGTAGCGCTCGGGTGAGCCGTTGAGCAGGCGGTCATCGTCCACCGTGCGGAAGCCACCGGCGCCCTGCGGCAGGTCATAACCGAACTCCGGCGCCTCGCGCACGCGGCGCGTGCCGGGGTTGTAGCCCCAGGTGTGGATGTAGTTGTGGTCGTAGTCGTTGGGCGTCCAGCCGACGTTGATGCTGCCCTTGTCGCGCTCCGGCAGCAGGGTCATCACGTTGAAGTAGGAGCTCAGCACCTCGGTGGTCGAGCCGCGCTTGCTCGGGTCGTTCACCGGCGCCAGGATCTTGTAGGAGACGCGGCCCCAGGCGATGTTGCCGTTGGCGTAGACCGCGCCCTGGTCGTAGGTGGCGACCTCGGTCCAGGCGCGCGTCGGCAGCTGCAGGTTCCACTGCAGCTCCGAGCCGGTCTTGGGGATCGGGAACGGCACCGCGCCGGTCACCGCGCTGACGCCGATGCCGTCGTGGATCACGGTCGCCGTGACGGCGTTCTTCTTGAGCGCGTCGCAGACCCAGTCGGCATAGCGGAAGTCGCGATGGCTGGGGTAGACCGGCATGCGGAAGGTCGAAGGGTAGCGCTTGAACAGCGCCTTCTCGCCATCGCTGAGCTTGTCGGCGTACTGCGTCAGGTTCTGCGCGGTGATGGTGAACAGCGGCTTTTCGTCCGGGTAAGCGTCCGGGTCGTGGCCCGGCGTCTTCTTCGGATCGATGCCTGGAGGGGCGCCCAGCCACTTGCCGCTGTAGGCCGGGATGCTGCCGTCGGCGTTGCCGGCGCGTTCGGCGCCGATGCAGGTGAGCTTGTCGCCGCCGAGCTGCGCGGCTTCGTCGGCGGGTACCGCCGCGCTCGCGGCGGGCGCGAGGCCGGCGCCGCCCAGTGCCGCGGTGAACGCCGCGGCGCAGGCCAGGGCTTTTGCCAAGTTGGGTTTCATCAAAACATCTCCTCCGGATTCGTTCTTAGAAGCGGTACTTGAGGTTCAGCGCCACGTAGTCGCGGTCGGCGAGGGGGTGCGTGACCGGATTGGCGCTGCCGAGGAAGGCGTTGTAGCTGGTCGCCACCTCGAGCCGGGACAGGTAGGTGAAGGTCAGGCCGACGCTGGCGCGCTGGTCGCCGTGGCCGACCAGGCTGCCGAAGGCGCCGGGTACCGCCGCGGTGCCGGTGACGGCGTGAGCCCAGGTCAGCGGCACGGCCAGGTCCCAGCCGTTGAGCACGTTGGGATAGTTGAAGGTCGCGCTGCCTTCATAAGCCCAGGCGTTCTTGCTGTTGCTCAGGCTGTCGGTGGAAGCGCCCTCGACGCCGTTGATGTGCAGGTAGCCGACTTCGCCGACCAGGTCGATCTCGCGGGCCAGGAAGCTGGGGCCGACGATATAGATCGCCGAGGCCTGTGCCTGGGTCGCCTTGCCCCGCATCGCGGTGGGGCCCGCGAGGGTGTTGACCAGCACCGGCACGCCATCCTTGTAGCTGACCTCGCCGGCGACGTTGACCGGGCCGATCGAGGAGGAGACGCTGAAGCCGCTGAGGTCGATGCCGTCGGCGTAGCGGATGTTGTAACTGACCGGCAGGACCGTCGGCGGCGCGCCGGGCGCCAGCACCACCTGGCCGTAGTTGGTGACCACGCTGGGGTTCTTGTCGTCGTAGCGCAGCTGGTAGAAGCCCAGCTCGGTGACGCCGAGGCTGTAACGCAGGCCCATACCCCACTGGCCGAAGTCGCTGGGCCGCTGTTCGCCGGCGCTGGGGATGTTGTAGCTCACGCCCGGCGCCAGGGCGAAGGCGCGGATGAACTGCGCGCCGGGGCCGACCACGTCGGTGTAGGAGAAGTAATCGCCCACCGGATCGAGTTCGGTCGGGCGGTACTGGAACTGGTAATAGCCGAGCACGCTGAGGTCCCGCGTGATGGCCAACGTTGCCATCGCCTGGTTCACCGGCAGCAGGATGTCCTTGACCTCGGTGCCGGGGATATTGGCACGGGTGGCGTCGGCCGGGCCCTGTGCGCCGGCGATGTTGGGGAAGAACAGGCTCTCGCCCCAGCCCACCACCTGGCGGCCCAGGCGCACGTTCAGGTCGGTTGCGCCGAGGCGCCATTCGCCGTAGGCGTAGGCGTCGAGCAGGCGGGCGCGGTTGCCCTGGAAGTAGCGGGCGTCGTCGCTGAAACGGTTGTTGGGGCCGCTCTTGTTGACGGTGTTGGGCGAATCGTTGTCGTTGGGATGGTGATAGGCCTGGTCGTAGAAACCGTCGCCGCGCACGAACACGCCGTAGTTGTCGTGGCGCAGGTCCGCCTCGAGGCGTGCGCTGATGCGGTTGTTGATCAGGCTGCCGGCGTGGAAGTTGCGGTCGCCGTCGTCGGCGTTGACCGTGCTCGGCAGGCCGGTGGCGGTGCTGACCGGGCCGTTGATCAGCGAGTCCGCCGGATCCTTCAGGCGCACGCCCAGCGCGTAGTTGAGCGTCACCGTGTACTGCATCGCGGTGTTGTTGCCGAAATCCACCGAGCCGGCCTGCGCTGTCCCGGACAGCGCCATCAAGGCCAGCGCCATTGCCGTCAGGCGCAAGCCCTGCGCATCGCGAGTCTTGCTCCCAGCCACACCCTCACCAACGGATGAACTCCGCCGTGCTGTCTTCATTTGTCTCCTCCGGACTTATATTTCTTGGGCCGAGCCCGCAGCAAGACTCGACGCAGCGGGGTTCAGAGGAATCGTCCAAATGGGTTAAGGTTTTTGCGAGAGCCGGCCATACGGCGGCGAAGGGTTGACGCCGTTCCGGCGTGCCGCCCCGTGGTGCGGCGGAACAAGGGAGCGAGCGGTGCGCAGGCCCTTGCGCACGCTCCGGGACCGGGTGACCAACGGCGCCGATCCGGCGACCGGTGGCCGCCACGTACCTGGAGGTATGGACCCGCCGCGCCGCTACTGCGGCGTAACGCTGGCCAGCAACAGGCGCACCAGCGCGGTCTGCCGCGTCACTCCGGTCTTGGAGAAGATGGCGCGCAGCTGGGCGCGCGCGGTGTTCTTGCGCACGCCGAGCTGGGCGGTGGCCTCGTCGAGGCTGAGGCCGTCGGCCAGCAGCAGGGCCAGGGAAGACTCCGCCGGAGTCAGGCCGAACACGCGCTGGATCATTTCGCGCGAGGCCTGCGAGCGGCTCTCCGGATCGCGGATGAACACCACCACCGTCGGCCGGTGCCGGCTTTCCAGCCAGTCGCCCTGCGGGATATTGCGCAGCGCCAGCCCCAGCTTGGCGCGTCCGGACGGGCGGGTGATCGACATCGCCTGCGCCATGCTGCCGCTGGCCGTGTCGCCGCCTTGGAGGGTCAGTTTGACCAATCGGTACAACTCGCGGTTCTCGGCGCCGTAGCCAGCCTCGAGCAGGCCCTGGGCGATGCGCAGGCCGTCGTTCTCGCGCAGGATGTGGTGCGCCACGTTGTTGGTCTTGATCACCGTGCCGGCCTCGTCGAGGATCACGGTGCCGAGCAGCATGCGGTCCACCGTGCCGGCCAGCAGTTGCCGCTCCGACTCCGATACGTCGAGCCGCGTATACAGCTGCACCGCGCGCTCGAAATGCGGCAACAGCAGCTGGCACAGTGCCTTCTCGCTGTCGGAGAACGGCGCCGCCTCGGCCGGGCGGCAGACGCGGAAGCGGCACTCCGAGCCTTCGACGGTGTGGACGTCCGTGCCCATGACGTAGCGTACGCCGGCCGGCGCGCAGAACTGCTTGTAGTACTCGCTGTTGAGCCAGTTGCTCTCGCCCACCACCTCGTCGGCGGTGACGATGCGGTCGCCCGGCAGGTTCATGAAGGGATCGAGCGCGAACACGCCTGGATCGATGTGCGGGCTGGCCGCGACGTGCGGACCGCCCTCGCGGCCCATGTTGATCATCATCGCCTGGTGTGTATCCGAGGCCGGGCGCAGGATCAGCGTGACCCAGCTCGCGCCGAGCAGGCGGTGCAGGGCTTCGACGATGCCGGACCAGGGCAGGGCTTCCATCGTCCCGCGATAGACCAGTTCCACCAGGCGGCTGAACTGGTCGAGCGGCAGGGCGGGCACGGCGCCGCCGCCTTCGTCATTCGTCTTCCTGCCCGCCCTGGTTGCCACACCTGCTCCATTCGCCGCGATGGGCGCAATGTTAACGCAGGCGGCGAGCGTCGATCAGCAGCGTGCGCTATGCCGGCCGCGCTTTATGGCGGACCACGCCGGGCTTGACCGGCGAGGCCGTCGTGAACGACCGGACGTGGTCGATAAAGGCGCGCAGCTTGGGCAGGACTTGTTTCCGGTTGGGGAAATACAGGAACACGCCCGAGGTGGACGATGCGTATTTGGCCAACACTTCTTCGAGCCGGCCCGCGGCCAGGTGTTCCCGCGCAACAGGCTCCGGCACCTGCGCCAGGACCACGCCGTCGAGCGCCAGGTCCAGCATGGTCGGAACGTCATTGACGATCAGCGGGCCGGACACCGCCAGATCGACCGGCCCGCCACGGTCCTGCAGCCGCCAAGCCCCCAGGGCGCCATTGGACCGGCGCAGCCTGACACAGGCATGGGCGGAGAGGTCGGCCGGTGTCCGCGGCCGCCCGCATCGCGCAAGGTAGGCGGGACTTCCAACCACGATGACGCGAAACGAAGGCGTGAGCCGGACCGCAACCATGTCGGCGGCGATCAGCTCGCCCATGCGGATGCCGGCGTCGAACCGGTCCCTGGCGAGGTCCACCAGCTCCTCGCTGGCGGCAATCTCGACCACGACCTCGGGATAGGCCACGCAGAACGAGGCCAGCAGCGGCCGCAGCACGCGCGGCACCGCGCCGCGCGGCGCGGCCAGACGCAGCAGACCCGAGGGCTTGGCGCCGAGATCACGCGCCGCGTCGCTGGCGGCGATGATCTCCTGGAATGCGGGATGCGCCCGCTCCAGGAAACGCTCACCAGCCTCGGTCAGCCCGACGCTGCGCGTCGTGCGCGTGAACAGGGCAATGCCCAGGCGCGTTTCCAGCGCCCGCACCGCCTGGCTCACCGCCGACGGCGTCACGCCAAGATCGGCCGCCGCTCCGCGGAAACTGCGGCGCTCGGCGACGCGGACGAAGGCCTCGACCCCGTCGAGCGCACCGCGCTGGATTGTGTAGTGTTGCTTCATTGTTCATATAGATTAAGCCGCTTTATCAAACAGAGCCAGGGGCGTACGGTACACGCCATCCGCTGAACAGGAAGCCTGCGATGACCGATGTACTGGATGAAGTGCGCGACCACTATCGCGCGACCGGTCTCACCGGGCGGCTGAAGGCCGCGCTCGCCTCATTTGGGCCGGAGGACCGGCTGTTCACGCCGCAGCAACTGGGTGCCCTCGACCAGTTTCACACCCGTGGGCTGGCCGCGACCGCCGAGCTCGCGAGCCTGGCCGGGATCAGCGCCGATATGCTGGTGCTGGATGTGGGCTCGGGCATCGGCGGGCCGGCGCGCTTTCTGGCCGCGACTTATGGCTGCCGGGTTGTAGGGGTTGATCTCAGCGAGCCCTTCGTCGATGCCGCGCGCTATCTGACCGGGCGCACGGGACAGAGCGGACAGGTCTCGTTCGAGACCGCCAGCGCGCTGGACCTCCCGTTCGACGACGGCCATTTCGACGTCGTGCTGCTACAGCATGTGGCGATGAACATCGCCGAACGGGCGCGGCTCTATCGCGAGATCCGGCGCGTGCTGAAGCCAGGCGGCAAATTTGCGAGTTTCGATGTCGTATTGAACGGCGGTGACCCGCACTATCCCGTTCCCTGGGCGCGCACGCCGGCGACGAGCCTTCTCCTGAGCGCCGCTGCGACGCGCGAGGCGGTCGAATCGGCCGGTTTCCGCACGCTGGTTTGGCAGGATGACACCGAGGCCGCCAAGGCCTGGTTCTCCCAGCTGCGCGCATCGGGACCGCCGCCTTCGCCGAATCTCGGCGTGGTGATGGGACCGGATTTCGCGCAGCTTGCAACCAACCTGGGACGCAATCTGCTGGAAGGCCGGCTCGGCATCCTCACCGCGGTGTTCGAGGCCGCGTCGACAAACACCTGACAGGAAATCACATGTCGCCGGAAACCCTCTTCCGCATCCATCTCGTGCTGGGCTACGTCGCCTGGCTGCTGTGCTTCGGCGCCTACATCTGGCCGAGGCTCAAGGCCATGCCCCGCATCGACGCGCAACGCGCCATCGCCACCCTGCACAGCTTCCGCTTCTTCGGCCTCACCTTCATCCTGCCGGGTGTCGTCGGCAACCTGCCGGCGGGCTTCGCCAGCTTCGCCGCCTACGGCGACTTCGCCACCGGACTGCTGGCCCTGTCGGCGCTGCTCAGCGTGAGAGTGCGTCCGCTGTTCTGGCTGTTTGTCGTCGCCTTCAATCTGGTGGGGACAGTCGACATCCTCGTCGACTACTACCATGCCACCCTGCTCAACCTGCCCGCGGTTGCGGGGGAGCTGCGCGGCCTGTACGCGATCCCGATCCTCTACGTGCCGCTGCTGATGATCACCCACTTCGTCGCGTTCTATTTTCTGGTGCGTCCACAGGGCCGGCCGGCAGCGGAGTAGGGCGATGCCGCAAACACATCCGAATGAGGAGGCTGATATGCCCGACTCCCTTGGCACAGTCACCGGCAGGGTCGTCGACGCCGGCCCGTCCGCGCAATCCTGGTTCGCCGGCGGTGAGCGCGTCGGCTACGACCCACAAGCCCGCGCCATCGTTGCGGCGCAAGACGCGCCTCTGCGGATTTTCCTGAGGCGGGAGGGCAATCCCGCCGACCCCGTGTCCTTCCTGCCCGGATACCCGGATGGCTCATTCGGCTGGGCGAAGGTCCTGCCGCATCTGCCGGACGCGGCCGCGATGTCGAAACTCTTCGTCGACTATGTCGGCATGGGCGATAGCGACAAGCCCAAGGGCCATGCGTATTCCACTGCCGAACGCACCGACCTGGTCGAAGCGATCTGGCGCGATCTCTCCGTCCGGTCCACGACCCTGGTCGCCTTCGACTTCTCCTCGCTGGTCGTCCTGGAGCACCTGCGGCGCCGGCTTGAGCGCCGGCAGCGGGGCGAAGCCCCGGGCGGCCCGCGGATACGCGGCGTTTTCATCTTCAACGGCGGGCTCTTTACGGACGGGCACTCCCACCCGTGGTACACCACGCCGTTGCTGCGCCGCCTCCCCGGCCCGGCCCGCCAACGTCTGGGCCCCTACGCGCGGTTCAGCAAGCTGGCGGGAGTCAGGAGGATGTGGTCCAGAGGCTATGACCTGCGGGACGCCGAGATTCGCGAGCTGTATAGCGCCATGGATCGCCACGATGGCGTGTTTTACCTCGCCGCGGCTGCGGGCTTCGCAGCCGATCACAAGGCGCAAGGCGATCGGCTCGACTTCGGTCAGCTGTTCAAGGCTTATCGCGATCAGTTTCCGTTCCTGGTGGGCGGCAGCGACGAAGATCCCTTCGAGCACCGGCAGATCGACCTCGCGCAGGAACGGCTGGGCAAGCTCGGCCTCCGCATCGAGCGCTTGCCCGGCGGTCACCTCACCACCAATGAGCAGCCGGAAGACCTGGCCGCCTTGATCGCGGCGTTCGAGCGAGGACTTGCAAAAATCCAACCGGCCTTCGGGTATGTCTGACAGCGCCCGGATTCCGCTTCATCCGGACCGCTGCCGTTACAACGACAGCAGGTAGGCCTCCGCTGGATCCGTCTCGCCGTCCAGCACGCGCCGGTAGGCGGCAAGGACCGGTTCGGCGCCATGCAGCTCGACCGGCCGGAACCAGGGTTCGACCGAGGCGAGGAAGCGCTGCCATTGGGCGGCGAAGCGCCGCTCGAAGTCCTGCCGTCCCCAGTCGTGGACGCGCTTGCGCATCCGGTCCGGAGCGAAGAAGAAGCGCGGCTGCGGCCCCGGCATGGGCGCGGTCGGCGCGGTGCGCTGGTCCCAGTGGGTGGCGCCGACCAGGCAGCTGTGCCTGAGGCGGTCGGCGAAGTGATGATGGACCGCGGCCACGGTGGCGGCGTTGCCGGCCATGTCGACGAACACCGCGTCTTCGTCGCGCGACAGCGTATCGAGCGCGGCATACTCCACGACGCGATCGTAGTAGCCGGTAGCGCGCACGAACGCGGCGTTGCGCGGCGAGGTGAGGCCGATCACTTCGCAGCCGCCGGGACGGTCGGTATGCAGGATCTGGGCGAGGCCGAGCGCGGTCTTGCTCGAGGCGCTGGACAGGATCACCCGCCGCGCGCCGAACAGTGCCTCCTCGACCAGGAAGTCCACGGCCAGGAAGGACAGCATGAACAGCGGCCGGAACAAGGCCTGCCGCCCCTCCAGCTTTTCGTCGCGCGGCGCGCCGGCCGGCAGGCGCAGGTAGCGGTTGTAGGTCGGCGGCAGTTCGGCGCGATGCGGCGCGCTGTCGATCAGGCTGTCGGCGTCGAGCTTGCCGACGCTGAACTGCGCGTGGCTGGACATCGGCATGTAGCCGAACAGGCGCTCGCCGACAGCGACCTCCGGATGCCCCGAGGCCAGCACGCGGGCATAGCCCCACACCGGGATGCGGCCCCAGCCGGCCGCGGCGGGGAAGAAGCGCCAGTAACCGATCTGGTCGCCGAACACGGCGTAGGTGATGTTGTTGGCGGTGAGGGCGAAGCGTTCGACGCGGCACAGGATCTGCGAGTCCTGCGGCGTCAACGGCAATGAAGCCTGCTCCATCCGTGCCTGGTGCAGGTCGTCGCGCCTGACCAGGAAATCCGTTCCGCTTTCCGCGAGCGTCAAGCCTGATTCGGACATGATCGAGTGCTCCGTGAGCTTGCGTTTATCGTGGCTGTGAAACTAGCCGTGACGGCGGCTGAACACAAATGAATCCGGCGCATCGATGCGGATCAAGGCCGTGCATGACCTGTCTCGTTGGCCGGGTACTCTACTGCGCCGCCATCCGTCCCAACGTCCGCACCGCTGCGTCGATCTCCCGCGACCAGGGATGGCCGCAGTTGAGGCGGATGCAGTTGCCGAACTGGCGCCTGGCCGAGAACATCGGGCCTGGCGCGATGCTGATGTCGCGCGCCGCGGCTTGGCGATGCAGGCGCAGCGTGTCGGTGCCCTCGGGCAGTTCCAGCCACAGGAAGTAGCCGCCGCGCGGGCGGCTGACGCGGGTGCCGGCGGGGAAGTGCTCGGTGACGGCCTGGAGCATGCGGTTCTGCTGCGCCTGCAGGGCATGGCGCAGGCGCCGCAGGTGATGCTCGTAGCCGCCCTCGCCGAGATAGCGGGCCAGGGTTTCCTGGGCGGCGACGTTGCTGGAGATGGTGGCGGTGAACTTGAGCCGCGCCACCTGCCTTGCGTAACGGCCCGGCGCGGCCCAGCCGATGCGGTAACCGGGCGCCAGGCACTTGGCGAAGGAGCCGCAGTTCATCACCAGGCCGGAACGGTCATAGGCTTTCAGGGGGCGCGGCGTTTCGCCGCCGAAGTACAACTCGCTGTAGACGTCGTCCTCGATCAGGGGGATCCCGCGCGCTTCGAGCAGCTCCACCAGGCGTCGGCGATGGTCTTCCGGCATGCAGCCGCCGAGCGGATTCTGGAAGCTGCTCATGAACCAGCAGGCCTTGACCGCATGCCGTTGCAGCAGCTTCTCCAGCTGCTCGAGCTCGACGCCGTCGCGCGGATGCGAGGGCACTTCGAGGGCGCGCAGGCCGCGCCGCTCCAGCGCCTGCAGGCAGCCGTAGAAGGCCGGCGACTCCACCGCCACGGTGTCGCCGGGCTGGGTGACGGCGGCCAGGCACAGGTTCAGCGCTTCCATCGCCCCGGAGGTGACGACGATCTCCTGCACCGGCACCTCGGCGCCGGCGGCGAGGTAGCGCTTGGCGATCTGCCGTCGCAGCTCCGGGCTGCCCGGTGGCAGGTCGGTGACCGTGGCCCAGGGGTCGAGGCGCCGCGCCACGCCGCCGAGCAGCTGCGCCAGGCGGGGCAGGGGAAACAGCAGGGGACTGGGAAAGGCCGAGCCCAGCGGCACCACCTTGCGCTCGCGCGTCGCCTCCATCACGTCGAACACCAGGTCGGCCACTTCCACCGTGGTCGAGCCGCGCGGCGCGCGCGCCTGAACCGGCTCGCGCGGCAGGTCCTTCCACCAGCCGCTGACCACGTAACCCGAGCGCGGCCGGGCCTGGATCAGGCCGCGGTCCTCCAGCAGGTGGCAGGCCTGCAGCACGGTGGACTGGCTCAGGCGGCGGCTGCGGCACAGGGCGCGCACGGAGGGGATTTTCTCGCCGGGACGCAACACGCCCTGTTCGATCATCGCGGCCAGTTCGGCGGCGAGATCCTGGTACAGGGTCGTCTTGGGGCTCATGCGGTCATCTGCTATGGTCCAGATCGGCCTAGTCTGTAACTGTTTACATTGCCGCGCCAGTCCCAGAATGAGGCCACTGAAACGAGCAGGAGCATGCAGATGAGCTGGACACAGAGCACCGCGGTTGCCGCAACAGCCGTCGGCGGGCAGAAGCTGGGCTGGTTCCAGACCCTGTTCAGCATCCTGGCCTCGGTCGTCGGCGTGCAGAGCTGGAGCCATTTCGAGCGCGACATCACGCGCGGCAGCCCCGCGCGCTACGCGGTGGTGCTGGCGGCGCTGATGGTCGCCTTCGTCGCGCTGCATGTGCTGATCGTGCACCTGGTGCTGCGCAATACCGGGCTCGAGTAAGCGGGTACCATTGCGCGGCCGGTTCGCTGAGCAAGGATGGGGGACATGTCCAGAACAATCCTGCTGCTGCTCGCCGCGTTCTGCGGCAAGGCCTTCGCCGCCGCGCCGCCGGAGGACAGCATTGCACAGCGCGCCGCCGCCTGCGGTTCCTGCCACGGCGACCAGGGCCGGGCTACCCGCGATGGCTACTACCCGCGCATCGCCGGCAAGCCTGCCGGCTACCTGTACCGGCAGCTGCTCAACTTCCGCAACGGCGTACGGCACAACCAGGTCATGCAGCAGATGCTGGAATACCTGCCCGATGCGTACCTCAAGGAGATGGCGGAGTACTTCGCCGGCCAGCATCCGCAATACGCCGTCGCTCCCGCCGCCGGTGCCGATGCCGCGGCCTTGCAGCGCGGCAAGACCCTGGCGCTGGAGGGGGATCGCGCGCGCGATCTGCCGGCCTGCGCTGCCTGCCACGGCGACAGCCTGATGGGCGTGAAGCCCGATCTGCCCGGCCTGCTCGGCCTGCCGCGTGACTACCTCGCGGCCCAGCTCGGCGGCTGGCGCACCGGCACGCGCAAGATGCTGGCGCCGGACTGCATGGCGCAGGTGGTGGAGAAGCTCTCGGCCGAGGACGTGGCGGCGCTGACCGCCTGGCTCAGCACGCAGCCGGTCGATCCGGCGAAGCTGCCGGACGAGGCGCCCCGGCAGACCCGGCCGCTGCGCTGTGGAGCCGCGCCGTGAGCTCGCTGCCGCGGTACGCAGCGCTGCTGGCCCTCGCGCTCGGCCTTGCCGCCTGTGAGCGCGACGAAGCACCCGCAGCGGCACCCTCCACCGCGGTGCCGAATCAGGTCGAGGCTGGCCGCTACCTGGTCCAGGCCGGCGACTGCGCCGCCTGCCATACCCTGCCGGGCGGCGTGGAATATGCTGGCGGCCGTCCGGTGATCACGCCCTACGGCTCGATCTATTCCACCAACCTGACGCCGGACGCCGACACTGGCCTGGGACGGTGGAGCGCGGACGATTTCTGGCAGGCCCTGCACTACGGTCGCTCGAAGAACCTGGGCCTGCTGTATCCGGCGTTTCCATTCACCAATTTCACCAAACTCAGCCGCCGGGACTCGGATGCGATCTACGCCTACCTCAAGTCGCTGCCTGCCGCGCACCAGCCGACACCGCCGGCGCAGATGCGATTTCCCTACAGCCTGCGTCCGCTGATGCGGGTGTGGCGTGCGCTGTATTTCTCGGCCGGCAGCTATCAGCCGGATGCCGCCAAGTCCCCTGCATGGAATCGCGGCGCTTACCTGGTGGAAGGCCTTGGCCACTGCGATGCCTGCCATTCCGAGCGCAATTTCCTCGGTGCGGTGAAAACCTCGACCGCGCTGCAGGGCGGGTTGATGGCGGGTGCCGGCTGGTACGCGCCGCCGATCGCCGGCACCAAGGATCCGCAGCTGGCGCGGCTGCTGCACGGCGGCCTGTCGGACCATCGCGTCGCCAGCGGCCCCATGGCCAGCGTGGTGTATTACAGCCTGCAGCACCTGAGCCAGGAGGATACCCAGGCCATCGCCGAATATCTGGGCGCGCTGCCGGCGGCGAAGTCGCCGTGGCGCCCGGAGGCGGTACTGCTGAGCACCGCCCAGGCCACCGAGTTGGCTGGACGCGGCAAGACCATTTACGAGAAACAGTGCCAGGACTGTCACGCGGCGGATGGCAGCGGCCGGCCGCCGGCCTATCCGGCTCTGGCCGGCAACCCGGCAGTGCTGGGGCCGCCGGTCAACCCGTTGCGGATCATCGCCAACGGCGGTTTCGCGCCGGGCACGGCGGACAATCCGCGGCCCTACGGCATGCCGGCCTTCATCGGCGACCTCGACGACGAGGACCTCGCGGCGGTGCTCACCTACGTGCGGCGCAGCTGGGGCAACGCGGCGCCGGCGGTGTCCCCGGTCGAAGCGGGACGCGACAAGCTGCTGCCCGCCTGGTAGGGAAAAGCCAGGCCGGACGGGCGCGGCGATTTGCGATAAAGTGCGCCCCTTCCCTGGTTCCTTTCCAGCGGCTGACCAAGCCCGTACCCGCGCCTGCATTTCCGGCGCAGGAGCGGCGAGGGCATGCCCCTGCTAGCGCACGATGAGCACCTGGTTCAAGAATCTCTTCATCTATTCCCTCGATTCGCACTGGAAGATCACTCCTGCCAAGCTGGAGGAGACGCTGGCGGCGCATCCGCTGCTGCCTTGCAGCGCCGCCAGCATGCAGAGCCAGGGCTGGGTTGCGCCGCATGCTTCGTCCGGAGTGGTTTACAGCCAGGGCAAACAGGTTCTGGTCAGCCTGGGCATGCAGCAGCGCCTGCTCCCGGCCGCGGTGATCAACCAGACCGTGAAGCAGCGCGCCGCGGCGCTGGAGAAGACCCAGGGCTTCGCGCCCGGGCGCAAGCAGCTGCGCGATCTCAAGGACCGGGTCACCGACGAACTGCGTCCGCGCGCCTTCGTGCGCGAGAAAACCCTGGGGGCCTGGCTGGACTTGGCCAGGCATCGGCTGATCGTCGACACCTCCTCGGCCAAGGTCGCCGAAAACCTGGCCACCGCCCTGCGCAACGACCTCGGCGAACTGCCGGCGATCCCGCTGGCGACGCAGACGGCGCCCGGCGAGGCCATGACCACCTGGCTCAGCGCCGGCAGTGTCTCGGCCCAGTTCAGCCTGGACCAGGACTGCGAGCTGGTGGCCAACGAGTTGCAGAAATCCACCGTGCGCTACGTGCGCCACGGCCTGGAAGGGAACGAGATCCGCTCCCTGATCCAGGGCGGCAAGAGCGTCAGCCGCGTCGGCCTGGTCTGGCGCGACCGCCTGTCCCTGGTGCTGAACGACAAGCTGGAAGTGAAGCGCCTGCGCTTCGAGGCGATGGACGCCAAGGATCCGGTGGAAGGCGGGGGCAAGGCGGGCAAGGACGATGCCGGCCTGTTCGAGGCCAATTTCACCCTGATGACAGGCGAGCTGACGTCACTGGTCGACGACCTCGTTGCCTTGCTGGGCGGTCCCAGGCAGGACTAGGGCAGCCGCGGGGTGAATTTTTCGGCGGGGCTGTGATAGAACTTGGGTCCCGTACCCGCCGGCAGGCTCGACACAAGGAAAATCATGTCCGCTCCAGTCCTGAAGCTGTCGATTCCCCTCGCGTTGCTGCTCGCCGCCGCGGCTTCCACCGCTTCCGCCGCGCCTCCCAACCGCCTGGCCGCGGCCGTGGATGCCCGCGGCAGCGTGGTCCTGACCGGCAGCGTGCGGCCGCAGGTCCGCGCCGGCGAGGACCAGGGCCGGCTCGACGGCACTGTCGTGCTGCACGGGGTCTCGCTCGAATTGGGCCTGTCGCCGGCGCAGCAAGCCGATCTCGACGGGCTGCTGGCGCGGCTGCAGGATCCCGCTTCGCCCGACTACCACGCCTGGCTGACGCCGCAGCAGTACGCCGCGCGTTTCGGCGTCTCCGCCCAGGACCAGGCACGGATCGAGGCCTGGCTGCGCGGGCAGGGCCTGAGCATCGACAGCGTCTCGCCGTCCGGCAACCAGTTCCGCTTCAGCGGCAGCGTGGCGCGTATCGAGGCCGTGTTCCAGACCGAGCTGCACCGCTACCAGGCGGACTCCGAGAGCCATTTCGCCAATGCCAGCGCGCTGTCGGTGCCGGCCGCCCTGTCGGGGATGGTGCTGGGCGTGCGCGGACTCGACGATTTCCGTCCCAGGCCGCCCGTGCCGGCCTTCACCTCCTCGATCAGCGGCAACAATTTCCTGTCGCCGGGCGACCTCGCCACCATCTACGACATCGCGCCGCTGTATGCCAGCGCCAGCGGCAGCGGACACATGATCGCTGTGGTCGGGCAGACCGCCATCAACCTCTCCGATGTCCGCGCCTTCCGCAGCGCTGCCGGCCTGCCCGCCCGGGATCCGATCATCACCCTGGTGCCCAACACCGGCAATGCGCAGCTCGCTGGCGGCTCCAACGACCTGAGGGAGTCGGACATCGATGTGGAGTGGACCGGCGGCGTGGCCAGGGACGCCACCATCGTTTTCGTCTACACCGGCGGCAACAGCAACACCAATGTCTTCGACGCGCTCCACTACGCCATCACCAACAACCTCGCCCCGGTGATCAGCATCAGCTACGGCAATTGCGAGGCCAGCAACGGCGGCACCATCGCCGCTGTCGAGAGCTGGTTCAAGCAGGCCAATGCGCAGGGCCAGACCATCGTCGCTTCCTCCGGCGATTTCGGCGCGGCAGACTGCGAGGCGCCCAACAGCACCGTCGCCAGCAACGGCCTAGCGGTGGACTATCCGGCCTCGTCGCCGGAGGTGACCGGCATCGGCGGCACCGAGTTCAACGAGGGGGGCAACACCAGCTACTGGACGCCCAAGAGCAGCCAGGACGTGATTTCCTCGGCCCTGTCCTACATCCCCGAGATCGCCTGGAACGACACCGGCAAGTCCGATGGCAACGGCGGCACGCTTGGCCTGTCCGCCACCGGTGGCGGCCGCAGCGACGTCAGCATCACGCATTTCACCAAGCCGAGCTGGCAGACCGGCACCGGGGTGCCTGGCGACGACGCTCGCTACGTGCCGGACGTGGCCTTGGCCGCGTCACCCATCCACGACGGCTACCTGTATTGCACCACGGACAGCACCGGGCACGGCACCTGCGTCAACGGCTTCCGCAACAACAATGCGAAGACCACGCTGACGGTGGCAGGCGGCACCTCCTTCGGTTCGCCGGTGTTCGCCGGCATCCTGACCCTGGTAGCCGATAAGGCCGGCCTTTCCGGCTTGGGCAACGCCAACCCGCGGCTGTACCAGCTTGCCGCCGGCACCACCACGGTGTTCCACGATATCGTCAGCGGCAACAACCTGGTGCCGACCTCGTCCGGAGGCAGCATCGGTTACTCGGCCGGTCCCGGCTACGATCCGGTCACCGGACTCGGCTCGGTCGACGTCAACAACCTCGCCTTAGCCTGGAACGGCTCGACCGGAAGCTCGTCCTCGGGCGGCTCCAGCAGTTCCAGCGGCAGTTCGTCCTCGTCGTCCTCGTCCAGCAGCTCCTCCGGCAGTTCCACCTCCAGCGGCAGCGGCGGTGGCGGCGGGGGAGGCGGTGGCGCATGGGCGCCGCTGCCGTTGTTGTCGCTGGGCTTGCTTGGCCTGTTGAGACGGCGGCGGCGCTGAGCGGCGAGCCGCCAGCTCGCCATTTCGGACGAAGCCTCTTGCGACAGCGCCGGGCAGACTCGCCTGGTCCGGAAGCGATCGCGGTATTGCGCCTTACCCGTCCGGGTGGCGCAATCCCGATACACTATCGCCAGAATTACAGAGCCCATCCAAGCCTGTCCTCCCCTAAAAGCAACAGGAATCGTCATGAGTGAAGCCAAAGAAGCTCCCGCGGCCGCGGCTGGCCCCAAGCCCAAGAAATCCGTCGCCCTGTCCGGCGTCACCGCCGGCAACACCGCCCTGTGCACCGTCGGCCGCACCGGCAATGACCTGCACTACCGCGGTTACGACATCCTGGATGTCGCCGACGCCTGCGAGTTCGAGGAAATCGCCCACCTGCTGGTCCACGGCAAGCTGCCGAACAAGGCCGAGCTGAAAGCCTACAAGACCAGGCTCAAGTCCCTGCGCGGCCTCCCGGCCAGCGTCAAGTCCGCCCTGGAAGCCCTGCCGGCCGCCTCCCATCCGATGGACGTGATGCGCACAGGTGTTTCAGCGCTGGGCTGCGTTCTGCCGGAAAAGGACGACCACAATCACCCCGGTGCCCGCGACATCGCCGACAAGCTGATGGCCAGTCTCGGCTCCATGCTGCTGTACTGGTACCACTACGCCGTCAACGGCAACATCATCGACGTCGAAACCAGCGACGACAGCATCGGCGGCCACTTCCTGCACCTGCTGCACGGCGTCACGCCGCCGGACTCCTGGGTCAAGGCCATGCACACCAGCCTGATCCTCTACGCCGAGCACGAGTTCAACGCCAGCACCTTCACCTGCCGCGTCATCGCCGGCACCGGCTCGGACTTCCATTCCGCTATCACCGGCGGCATCGGCGCCCTGCGCGGGCCCAAGCACGGCGGCGCCAACGAAGTCGCCTTCGAGATCCAGAAGCGCTACGACTCGCCCGACGAAGCCGAGGCCGACATCGTCAGGCGCGTCGCCAACAAGGAAGTGGTGATCGGTTTCGGCCACCCGGTATATACCGTGTCCGATCCGCGCAACAAGGTCATCAAGGAAGTCGCCCGCAAGCTCAGCAAGGAGCAGGAGAACATGAAGATGTTCGACATCGCCGATCGCCTGGAGGCGGTGATGTGGCGCGAGAAGAAGATGTTCCCGAACCTGGACTGGTTCAGCGCGGTGAGCTATCACATGATGGGCGTGCCCACGGCGATGTTCACGCCGCTGTTCGTCATCGCCCGCACCTCGGGCTGGAGC
>FTAG01001988.1_pt1 | contig 38414 bp, 33 predicted proteins | sample 1638911 | NCBI WGS metagenome assembly FTAG01 (sample SAMEA3914813, study PRJEB12502) | metagenome | biome: forest; material: soil | place: Canada | collected 2011-07-07 | depth 0.3 m
GGCCGGAGCTTACATGGGATCACCATGCGCGCCCCGTCCGACTTGCACTGCGCAAAAATGACCTCCGTCGCAGGCGCGATTTATCCACGGATAAGCTCTCACCCGCAACCGGCGGTACACTGGAATCGGTCCCCCCTGAAGCAAGAGGTGTTTCAAGGATGAGGAAGTCGATCTGGCCGTGGTTGCTGGCGCTGCTGGTCGCCGCCGTCGGCGGTATCGCCTGGTACCTGTACCGGCAACAGCAGGACCAGGCGCCGCCACCCTCGGCGCAGGCGCCGACGGCGCCCGCTGCCGCGCCGCAGACCCACTATCCGATCGAAGACAGCGTGCCCGCCGCCGCAGCGGCCAAGCCGCTGCCGGCGCTGGACGACAGCGACGCCGCGGCGCAGGAAGCCCTCAACGGCCTGGCCGGCCGGCAGACGCTGGCCGAGCTGTTCCAGCTCAAGGGCCTGATCCGCCGCATCGTCGCCACCATCGATAACCTGCCGCGGGAAAAGGTTTCCGGGCGCCTGTCGGCGCTCAAGCCGGTGGCGGGGCAGTTCATCACCGCCGGCCAGGACGCCGAGTTGAGCCTGAGCCCGGCCAACTACTCCCGCTACGCCGCGTATGCGCGGCTGGCGCAAACCGTGGACGCCGGCCAGCTGGTTACGGTCTACGCGCACCTCTATCCGCTGTTCCAGCAGGCCTATGCCGACCTCGGTTATCCCGACGGCTACTTCAACGACCGCCTGGTGCAGGTGATCGACAACCTGCTGGCCACTCCCACCCCGCCCGGCGCGATCCGGCTGGAGCGGCCCAACGTGCTGTTCCAGTACGCCGACCCGGAACTGGAGTCCCTTTCCGCCGGGCAGAAGATGCTGCTCCGCATGGGGCCGGACAATGCGGCGGCGGTCAAGAACAAATTGCGCGAGATACGTGTCCAGGTGACCAGCCGGGTGCACCGGCAATGACGAGGGGGCCGATATGCGAAACCTGATCCGGATGGCGCTTGCCAGCCTGTTGCTTGCAGCCGTGGCGCTGCCGGCGGTGGCGCAGCAGGTCTACAAGTGCAAGCAGGCCAATGGCCAGCTCGCCTATCAGGACCACCCCTGCGGCGACGGCGCCCACGATGCGGGCGCGGTCAGCGGCAACATCACAGCTCCGCTCCCCAACGGCGATTCGGCGGCAAGCCACTACCAGAACTACAACAACATGATGCAGCAGGAGCATGCGCAGCAGCAGGCCGAGCGCCGGCAACTCGAGGCCGACGACCGCCAGCGCCAGGCAGAGCCGCACATCATGCAAGCCGACCAGCGCGACTACCGCAGCCACATCTGCCAGGCCCAGCTCGACACCGAGCTGACCAAGCACCGCTATGCTTCGTTCAGCTGCGACGCCGACGGCAACAAGGTGCCGACGCCGCGGCCGGCGGTGGTGGTGGTGCCGGAGGCGTCGCGCCGCTGAATTGTCGCTGACGCAGCGTCTCCTGAATCGCCGATTGCCCTTCCCTTGCCGGGGAAGGGCTGCACGGGTTTTGCCCCGAGCGGCCGCTCGGCCGATTGTGTTAGCCCGCCCCATCCCCGATCCCGGCAATTGTGACAGCCTCGCCGGCAAAAACCGTTTCTGTAAACATAAGTAAAGGTTACAATTGTATGTAAGGTCGGTGAAGGAATCCGGTCAGCCGCCAAACGGTAAATGCCGTGGCTGCACGACGGAGCCCTTCCAGCCATCCACATGCAGTCTGGCGCAGCGCGGCCGAGAGAGCCGCCGCGGCGCAAAGGGAGTCGCATAATCATGACCATAGCTCCATCCCCGCGTCCCTGGGATGCCCGGCTGGCACGGCGGCTGATCACGCCACTGGTGCATACCCGGATCAGTCCCAACCACCTGACCACGGTGCGCCTGCTGGTCGGCCTGGCGGCCATCGTCGCCTTCATGCCCGGCACTTACGGCTGGAGCAATATCGGCGCGCTGCTGTTCGCGTTGTCGAACTTCCTCGACCACACCGACGGCGAACTCGCCCGCCTCAGCGGCAAGACCAGCCGCTTCGGCCACATCTATGACCTGATCTCCGACGCGCTGATCCACATCGCCCTGTTCGCCGCCATCGGCTTCGGCCTGCGCAACGGCCCGCTCGGCCAGTGGGCCACGGTGCTGGGCGTGATCGCCGGTTGCGCCGTCAGCTTCATCTTCGGCATGCGCATGGTGATCGAGGAGCGCCTGGGCAAGGCCGGCACCAGGCTCACCACGGTCGGCGGCTTCGAGACCGAGGATGTGCTGTACCTGATGCCGCTGGTGACCCTGTTCGACTCGCTGCAGCCGTTCCTGCTGGCGGCCTCCGTCGGCGCGACGCTGTACGCGCTGTGGGTGATGGGCGAGTTCGTGCGCTCCGGCCGCCCGCAGGCGGTCCACAGCCAGTATCGCCAGCATTGAACACGGCGAACCCCAGTTTCGCGGCCCCGGCGGCCGGCGCGGATGAGCCGGGCTTCGCGCAGGACCTGCGCGGCCGCCTGGCGGTGCTGGACCAGGCGGCGCTGCGCCAGCGCTTCCTCGAGCAGGACGAATTCCTGCATCTGGACGACTTGCTGCCGCCGGCCCTGCTGCGCCAGCTGCAGGACGGTGTGGCCGCCACGCGCGGCGCGATCAACCGCAACCTGATCCCCGGCCACAAGAAGGGCGGCAGCGTCAGCCGCCATGTCATCGACCGGGAAGCGCCGGCGATCGCCGCGCTGTACCGCAACCCGGAGTTCAAGGCCTGGCTGGCCCGGCTGTGCGGGCAGGACCTGCTGCCCTCGCCGGAAAACGATCCGCACGCCTACGCCCTGTATTTCTACACCGAGGCCGGCGACCACATCGGCTGGCACTACGACACCTCGTACTACAAGGGCGCGCGCTACACCCTGCTGCTCGGGGTGATCGACGACTCCTCCTGTAGGCTCGAATACCGCCTCCATACCAAGGCGGCGGGCCGCACGCCGGTGGACGGCGCCATTGCCCTCAAGCCGGGCGCCCTGGTGTTCTTCAATGGCGACAAGCTGCAGCACCGCATCACGCCGCTGGCGGCGGGCGAGGATCGCGTGGCGCTGACCTTCGAGTACGTCACCAGCCAGGACATGAACCCGTTCTGGCGGCTGATCTCGAACATGAAGGACTCCATCGCGTACTTCGGCTTCAGCCAGGTCTTCCGCCGCAAACGACGGCCGACGTGAAGCTCCCGGTTCTCATTGCCCTGGCGCTGGGCGCGGGCGCCTTTACGGCTTTACTCGCCTACGAAGGCGCCGGGCAGGTGCTGAGCACCTTCGCCCTGGCCGGCTGGGGGGTGTTCGCCGTCGCCGCGTTCCATCTGCTGCCCCTGCTGCTGGATTCCTCCGCCATGGGCATCGTGCTGGAGCGCGCCATCCCGCGCCGCCGCGTAGCCCGCGCGCGCTGGATCGGCGAAGCGGTCAACGGCCTGCTGCCGGTGGCGCAGATGGGCGGCCCGATGGTGATGGCGCGGCTGCTGGCGCGCTACGGCGCCGGCCGCGCCGATGCCGGCGCGGCGGTGGTCGTCAGCACCACGCAGCAGATGCTGTCGCAGGCTGCGTTCGGCATCCTCGGCATGCTCGCCCTGGCAGCCCATGCCAACGACGGCAAGCTGCTCTACCCACTGCTGATCGGCACCGGCCTGTTTGGCGCCAATGCGATCTGGTTCTACAGCCTGCAGCAGCGCGGCCTGTTCGCGCGCCTGGCGAAGATGCTCAACCGCTTCTCCAGCGGCCGCGAATGGCTGGACTTCAGCGGCGGCGCCGAGGCGCTGGACGCGGCGGTGCAAGGCGCCTACGCGCGCCGCGGCGTCGGCCTCAACAGCTTCCTGCTCAACCTCGTTGGCTGGATCGCCGGTACCGGCGAGGTCTGGCTGATCCTGTATTTCCTCGGCCACCCCGTATCGCTGGCCAATGCCCTGATGCTGGAAAGCCTGGGCCAGGCGATCCGCGGCATCGCCTTCGCCATTCCCGGCGCACTCGGCGTGCAGGAAGGCGGCTACCTGCTGCTCGGCGCCTTGATCGGCCTGGACGCGCCGACCGCGCTGGCGCTGTCGCTGATCAAGCGCGCGCGCGAGCTGCTGCTGGGAATCCCGGCGCTGATCTACTGGCAATACCTGGAAGGCCGCTGGCTGCGCCGCCGCCTGCGCACCGCGCCCTCCTCCACTGAACAAGGAAGCTGATGCGCGCCATCATCCTCGCAGCCGGTCTCGGCAAGCGGCTGACCCCTCCGGGCGATACAAAAATCAACGCCTCTGGCGAGGCGGGGCCGCCGCCAAAATGCCTGTTGAAGTTCGGCGGCCAGACCCTGCTCGAGCGGCATCTGAAACTGCTGCGACAGGCCGGCGTCGACGAAGTGGTGATCGCCGTCGGCTACGCGCCGCAGCAGATCGAGGCCGAACTGGACCGGCTGCACTGGCAGCCGCGGCCGCAACTAGTGCTGAACCCGCGCTACGAACTGGGCAGTGTGCTGTCCGTGCACTGCGTCGCCGAGGCGCTCACCGCCGGCGGCGACGTGCTGCTGATGGACGCGGATGTGCTCTACGACCGCCGCATGCTCGACGCGCTGTGTGCCGGCGTCCATGCCGACCGCATGCTGATGGACCGCGGCTTCCAGCCCGGCGAGGAGCCGGTGAAGATCTGCCTCAGGGACGGCCTGCCGGTGGAATTCCGCAAGCGCCTGGCGCCCGACCTGGTCTACGACACCTGGGGCGAGTCGGTGGGCTTCTTCCGCTTCACCGAGGCCACGGCGCGGCGCTTCGCCGAGCTGGTGCAGGGCTACATCGATACCGGTCGCGCCGACCAGCCGCACGAAGAGGCGATCCGCGACCTGCTGCTGGAAAACCCCGCCCGCATCGACACCGCCGACGTCACCGGCGCGCCCTGGCTGGAAATCGACTTCCCCGCAGACCTCGTGCGCGCCCGCGACGAGATCCTGCCGCAATTGCAGAGCATCCCATGAACCGTTCCGAATACCCCCCCGCCCTGTCCCGCGCCGCCCGCCTGCGCCGCATGCTCACCGGCAAGGAAACCTCCTTCATCATGGAGGCGCACAACGGCCTCTCCGCGCGCATCGTCGAGGAGGCCGGCTTCGCCGGCATCTGGGCTTCCGGCCTGGCCATGTCCTCGCAGTTCGGCGTGCGCGACAACAACGAAGCGAGCTGGACCCAGGTGATCGAGCTGCTGGAGTTCATGAGCGACGCCAGCACCCTGCCGATCCTGCTCGACGGCGACACCGGCTACGGCAACTTCAACAACCTGCGGCGCCTGGTGCGCAAGCTCGAACAGCGCGGCATCGCCGGCGTGTGCATCGAGGACAAGCAGTTCCCCAAGACCAACAGCTTCATCAACGGCGAGCAGCAGCAGCTGGCCGACATCGACGAGTTCTGCGGCAAGATCAAGGCCGGCAAGGACACCCAGTCCGACCCGGACTTCAGCATCGTCGCCCGCGTCGAGGCGCTGATCGCCGGCCTCGGCATGCGCGAGGCGCTGACCCGCGCCGAGGCCTACCGCCGCGCCGGCGCCGACGCCATCCTGATCCACTCCAAGCGTTCCAGGCCGGACGAGATCCTGGAGTTCACCCGGGAGTGGGCCGGACGCGCGCCGCTGGTGATCGTGCCGACCAAGTACTACAGCACGCCGACCGAGGTGTTCCGCCGCGCCGGCATCAACCTGGTGATCTGGGCCAACCACATGATCCGCTCGGCAGTGCCGGCGATGCAGGCGGCGGCGCGCGAGGTGTTCGAGGCGCAGTCCCTGGTCGGCATCGAGGAGCGCATCGCCAGCGTCGACGAGATCTTCCGCCTGCAGGGCGCGGACGAGTACGCCGAGGCGGAGAAGATCTACGCCACGCCGAACACCGCGCGCGCCGTGGTGCTGGGCGCCAGCCGTGGCGACAACCTCGACGCGCTGACCGAGGACCGGCCCAAGCTGATGCTGCCGGTGGCCGGCGAGCCGCTGCTGCTGCGCATGGTCAAGGCCTTCCGCAAGCAGGGCGTGCAGGACATCACCGTAGTGGCCGGCTACAAGGCCGAAGCCATCGACGTCTCCGGTGTGCGCGTGGTGGTGAACCCGGACTACGAGCACAGCGGCGAGCTGGCCTCGCTGGCCTGCGCGCTGGACCGCTTCGGCGACGACACCGTGATCAGCTACGGCGACCTGCTGTTCCGCCGCTACATCCTGCGCGATCTGCTGGACACCGACGCCGACCTGACCGTGGTGATCGACTCGACCCAGACCGCGCCGGAAGCGCCCTGGGATCTGGCCTGGGCCGACCTGCCCGACGAACGCGGCATCTTCGGCCGCGACGTCTCGCTCAAGCGCGTGGCGCACTGCACCGCAATTGAAGGCCCGGCGCCGAGCGGCCGCTGGATCGGCATGCTGCGCGTGCGCGGCGCCGGCCGCGAGCAGCTGGCGGCGGTGCTGGAGCAGCTCAGGAGCCAGCCGGATTTCGCCAGACTGGGCATACCCGAACTGCTCAACGCGCTGATCGCCGCCGGCCACAGGATCAAGGTGCTGTACGTGCACGGCCACTGGCTCGACGTCAACGACCACGCCAGCCTGCAGCAGGCCAGCGACTTCGCCCATGCCGACTCCGCCTTCGGGAGCCGCAAGTGATCGAGGCCGCCGCCTTCGTCGAAGCCGCGCGCAAGCACGGCTTCTCCTTCTACGCCGGCGTGCCCTGCTCCTTCCTCACCCCGTTCATCAACTACGTCATCCAGGACCAGTCGCTGCACTACCTGTCCTGCGCCAACGAGGGCGACGCCGTCGCGGTGGTCGCCGGCCAGGCCGCCACCGGTGTGCGCGGCATCGCAATGATGCAGAACTCCGGCCTCGGCAACGCGGTGAGCCCGCTGACCTCGCTGACCTGGATCTTCCGCCTGCCGCTGCTGCTGATCATTACCTGGCGCGGCGAGCCCGGCGTACACGACGAGCCGCAGCACCAGTTGATGGGCCCGATCACACCGCGGGTGCTGGACACCATGGAGATTCCCTGGGAAATCTTCCCGCAGCAACCGCAGGAGATCGAGGCGGCGCTGCAGCGGGCGACACGGTACATGGAGCGTGAGAAGCGCCCCTACGCCCTGCTGATGAAGAAAGGCACCGTGGCGGAGTACCCGCTGCGCGGTTCCGGCGCGCCGCGGCCGCGCGCCGCCGGCGAGGTGCAGACCCGCGCCACCGATGCCGCCCTGCGTCCCAGCCGCGCCGATGCGCTGCGCCGCGTCATCGCCCACACGCCGCTCAACGGCAGCGTGGTGCTGGCCACCACCGGCTTCACCGGACGCGAGCTGTACGCGCTCGACGACCGTCCCAACCAACTCTACATGGTCGGCTCCATGGGCTGCGTCTCCGCCATGGCCCTGGGCCTGGCCCTGGCACGCCCGGACCTGCGCGTGGTCGCGGTCGACGGCGACGGCGCAGCGCTGATGCGCATGGGCCTGTTCGCCACCCTGGGCACTTACGGCCCCTCCAACCTCGTCCACCTGCTGCTCGACAACGGCGTGCACGACTCCACCGGCGGCCAGGCGACGGTCTCGGCCGGCGTGTGCTTCGCCGCCATCGCCGCCGCCTGCGGCTATCCGCTGGCGCTGGAGTCCGACGGCATCGAAGTCATCGACGAGTTGTTTGACGCCGGCAACGTCTCCGGCCCGCGCTTCGCCCACCTGCGCACCCGCCCCGGCGCCGCTCCCAACCTGCCGCGTCCCTCGGTGACGCCGGAACAGGTCGGCGCAAGACTGGCCTCCCATATCGGAGCACGCGCATGAAGCGCCCGCTGCTGCTCAATCCCGGCCCGGTGACGCTGAGCGAGCGCGTCCGCAACAGCCTGCTGCTGCCGGACCTGTGCCACCGCGAGGAGGAGTTCTTCGACCTGCAGGACGAGATCCGCCAGCGCCTGCTCGGCGTCTACGGCCTCGATCCCGCCGTATGGTCCGCCGTGCTGCTCACCGGCTCCGGCACCGCCGCGGTGGAAGCCATGGTCTCGACCCTGGTGCCGGCCGAAGGCCGGCTGCTGGTGGTGGAGAACGGCGTCTACGGCGAGCGCATGACCAGTATCGCGCAACGCCATGGCATCGCCTGCGAGACGGTCAAGCACGAATGGACCGCGCCGATGGACCTGGCCGCGGTGCGCAAGCGCCTGCAGGCGCAGCCGGCCATCACCCACGTCGCGGCGGTACATCACGAGACCACCACCGGCCGTCTCAATGCGCTGAACGAACTGGCCGCGCTGTGCTCGGAATTCGGCGTAGCCCTGCTCGGCGACACCGTCTCCAGCTTCGGCGCCGAGTCCATAGCCTTCAGCCAGCCCGGCCTCGTTGCCGCGGCGGCCGGCGCCAACAAGTGCCTGCACGGCGTGCCCGGCGCCTGCTTCGTCATCGTGCGCCGCGACGCTTTGAAGAGCAGCAGTGCCCGCACCTTGTACCTCGACCTCGCCGCCTGGAACAAGGCGCAGGATGCGCGCGGCACGCCGTTCACGCCTTCGGTGCACGGCTATTACGCATTCCGCGAGGCGCTGCGCGAATACGCCGACGAAGGCGGCCTTGCCACCCGCTATGCGAAGTACGCGGCGCTGGCCGGCCAGGTCGCCGACGGGCTGGCGGCGCTGAGCGTACAGGCCCTGCTGCCCAAGGAGCAGTCCTCCGTGGTGCTGCGCGCCTATCGCCTGCCCGCCGGGCTGGAGTACGCGCGCCTGCACGATACGCTCAAGGCCGGCGGCTTCATCATCTACGCCGGCCAGGGTGCGCTCGCCGCTACCCTGTTCCGCATTTCCACCATGGGCGCGGTCAACGCGGCGGACATGGCGCGGCTGGTTCAGGAAGTGGCCACGCTCATCCGCCGCTAGTCCCGCGGCGGCTCCCGGCCGGAACCCTTCAAGCGCCAGACTGCGGTCTCGCTTCAGCCGAGGCGGGCCACGCGGTGCAACTTTCGGCGGCCACCGGCATCCAAATCTGGATGCCGGCGCCTGCCGCGCGTACCGGCGCGCTGCGCGGGCGAGACTGTTCCAGGACTGCGTACCATGAGCAAACTCATTCCCTGCGCGGCGCTGCTTGCCGCCGCCCTGAGCGGCTGCGCGCAATTGCCGGCGGTGGACCAGGACATCGATCGGGCGCTGCAAACCGCCGACCCCCGCGGCAGGATTGACCTGCTGCGCCGCCAGGGCGAGGAAATCGCCGGCGTGCCGTTTACCGGCGGCAATAGCGTGCACCTGCTGCGGGACGGACCCGCCAGCTACGCCGCCATGAAGGCGGCGATCGAGAACGCCCGCCAGAGCATCGAGATGGAGAGCTACTGGTTCGACGAAGTCGAGGGCCGGGACTTCGCCGGCCTGCTGGTTCAGGCGCGCCAGCGCGGCGCAAACGTGTACCTGATCTACGACGCCTGGGGTTCGATCGACACGCCGAAGGCGCTGTTCGACGGCCTGCGCGCGGCCGGCGTGCAGGTGCTGGAGTTCAGCCCGATCGATCCCGCCACCTTGGCCGAGACTCTGGTGGACCGGCGCGACCATCGCAAGCTGCTCATCGTGGACGGCCGGCTGGTCGTCACCGGCGGCGTCAACATCAGCGGCGTCTACTTGCGCAATGCCGAGCCGGCGCGGAACCCTGACGGTCAGCCCTGGCGCGACACGGATATCCGCATCGAGGGCCCGGTGGTATCCGAATACGAGACGCGCTTTCGCCAAGTCTGGCAGCAGCAGAAAGGCGCGCCGATCGGCGATCCGCCGCCCAAGGAACCTCAGTCCAGGGGAGATTTCTACCTGCAGGTCATCGCCAACACCCCGGCGCTGCACGAACATGCTATCTACCGCTCGCTGCTGGTCGCGATCACGCTGTCGCGCAAGTCGGTGCATCTCACCACCGGCTTCTTCGCGCCGACGCCGGACCTGGTGAAGGCGCTGCGCCTGGCCGCACGGCGCGGCGTGGACGTGGCGCTGATCGTACCCAGCCGCAGCACCTCGAGCCTGGCGGTCAGCGCGGGCCGCGCCTATTACGAGGACCTGCTCGAGGACGGCGTGCACATCTGCGAATACCAGGGGCGCGTGCTGCATGCGAAAACCGCCGTGATCGACGGCGACTGGAGCAGCGTCGGCTCCTCCAACCTCGACTATCGCAGCGTGGTGCTGAACAACGAGATCGACACGGTGATCCTCAGCGGCGCCTTCGGACAGGAAATGGAAGCCATGTTCCACGACGACCTCGCCCATGCCAAGGCCATCGAGATCGCCGAGTGGAAACGGCGCCCGTTTGCCGAGCGCTGGAACGAATGGCGGGCGCGGCTGGTTGATACGCTGTTGTAGACGCGGCTGCCGGCGGCCTTATTTCGAGCGCAGGGCTTCCGACAACGCGGCTCCGAGCGAACCGAGCGCCGCCGGCTTCTCCTTAGGCTTGTGCGGACGCTGCTCCGGCCGCGCATCCTTGCCGCTCGCACGCGGCGGCGCGGCAGCGCCGCCATCATCCTTGCGCATCGACAGGGCGATGCGCTTGCGCCTGGCGTCCACCTCGACCACGCGCACCTTGACCACATCGCCGGCCTTGACCACGTCCTGCGGGTTCTTGACGAAGCGGTCGGCCAGCTGCGAGACGTGGACCAGGCCGTCCTGGTGGACGCCGATGTCGACGAAGGCGCCGAATGCGGCGACGTTGGTCACCGTGCCTTCCAGCACCATGCCGGGCTTGAGGTCGGCGATCGCGTTGACGCCTTCGGCGAAGGTCGCGGTGCGGAACTCGGGGCGCGGGTCGCGACCGGGCTTCTCCAGTTCGGCGAGGATGTCCTTCACCGTGGGCAGGCCGAACTTCTCGTCGACAAAGCGGCGCGGGTCGAGCTTCTTCAGCGCGGCGCTGTCGCCCATCAGGGCGCGCAGCTCGCGGCCGGCCGCGGCGACGATCTTCGAGGCCAGGCCGTAGGCCTCCGGGTGCACGGCGGAAGCGTCGAGCGGCTCCTCGCCGTTGGGGATGCGCAGGAAGCCGGCGCACTGCTCGAAGGTCTTGGGCCCGAGGCGCGAGACCTTGAGCAACTCGCGGCGGGTCTTGAACGGCCCGCCCTGGTTGCGGTGATAGACGATGGACTCGGCCAGCGAGGCGCCGAGGCCGGAGACGCGCGCCAGCAGCGGCGCCGAGGCGGTGTTGAGGTCCACACCCACGGCGTTCACCGCGTCCTCCACCACGGCGTCAAGCGAGCGCGCCAGGCGGAACGCGTCGACGTCGTGCTGGTACTGGCCGACGCCGATGGACTTGGGCTCGATCTTGACCAGTTCCGCCAGCGGGTCCTGCAGGCGCCGCGCGATGGACACCGCACCGCGCAGTGAAACATCCAGATCGGGGAACTCGGCGGCGGCCAGCTCGGAAGCGGAGTAGACCGAAGCGCCGGCCTCGCTCACCACCACCTTGGTCGGCTTGTTCCCAGGAACCGCGGCGATCAGTTCGGCGGCGAGGCGCTCGGTCTCGCGGCTGGCGGTGCCATTGCCGATGGCGATCAGCTCCACCTGGTGACGGTTGACCAGGCGCATCAGTTCGGCCATGGCGCCGCGCACGTCGTTGCGCGGCTGGAACGGATAGATCGTGGCCGTTTCCAGGAGCTTGCCGGTGCCGTCGATCACGGCCACCTTCACGCCGGTGCGGATGCCCGGGTCCAGACCCATGGTCGGGCGCGAGCCGGCCGGCGCCGCCAGCAGCAGGTCCTTGAGATTGCGCGCGAACACCTGGATCGCCTCTTCCTCGGCGCGCTGGCGCAGCTCGATCATCAGGTCCACCGACAGCGAGAGCGAAAGCTTCACCCGCCAGGTCCAGCGCGCTACTTCCAGCAGCCAGCGCTCGGCGGCCGTGCCGTTGAGCGGAATGCCGTGGGCTTCCGCGATGAAGCGCTCCACCGGCTTCACCGGCGAGGCGTCTTCGGCGTCCACATCGATCTCGAGCATCAGCACGTCCTCGCTGCGCCCGCGCATCATCGCCAGCGCGCGGTGACCCGGCACCGTGGCCCAGCGCTCGTGGTGATCGAAGTAGTCCGAGAACTTGGCGCCCTCGCCTTCCTTGCCTTGCGCCACCTTCGAGCGCAGCAGGGCATTGCGGCGCAGGTGCTCGCGCAGCTCGCCGAGCAGGGCCGCGTTCTCGGCGAACTGCTCGGTGAGTATGTCGCGTGCGCCCTCCAGTGCCGCCTTCACATCGGCCACCTCGGCGCTGATGTAGGCCGCCGCCGCTTCCTGCGGCACCAGGCCGCGATCGGCCAGCAGCGCCTCGGCCAGCGGACCCAGGCGCTTCTCGCGCGCGATCTCGGCACGGGTGCGGCGCTTGGGTTTGAACGGCAGGTACAGGTCTTCCAGCTCCGCCTTGGTGACGGCGGCTATGATCCTCCCTTCGATCTCGCCGCTCAGCTTGCCCTGGGCCTTGATCGACTCGAGGATCGCAGCGCGGCGCTCCTCCAGCTCGCGCAGGTAGGACAGGCGCGTCTCCAGCGTGCGCAGCTGCGTATCGTCGAGGCCGCCGGTATTTTCCTTGCGGTAGCGGGCGATGAACGGCACCGTCGCGCCATCGTCCAGCAAGTCCACAGCCGCCTGCACCTGGCGCGGCTGCGCGCCGATCTCGGCGGCGATGGTCTGGGCGATGTGCTGGGTCTTGTCGGTCATGCGGCTCGCCGGGATCGGGGATGGAGTATCGGGGTGCGAGACCTTAGCGAAGTTGCCCGGGCTTGCCAACCGGCGGCGGCGCGCCGGCCCCCCTTCACCCGCCGGCCCATCGGTCCGGCATCGGTTACGCTCATCCCTCAGGGGGTCCCAATAGTCGGAAAATGCCCGGCAGCGGACCTCGATCTGGGATACTTCAGCACAGGTATACAGCCGGCGGAGCACTTCCATGCTACACAAGATCCCCCGATTCTCACTCAGGGAGCGGGGCGTTACCGCAACCGAATACGCGCTGATCATCGCCGTCGTGGCTTTGATCATGCTCGTCGGAGCCAAACTGCTGGGCGTCAATATCGCCAGCATCTTCACTTCGGTCGCCGGCGAGATCTAGGCTTCCGCCGGTTTTGCCTCGCGCGGAAAAAGGCGAGGCCAGGCTGGCGTCCGGATTTTTCCAACGCGGCGTTCAACAAGGGGCGGCTGGTCCGCTCCCTGTCACTCCGCACAATCGCCAATCGGCTGAGCCTTCTCTCCCGGTGCAACCGAGTTGTTGCACCAGACTGCCCGGCGCGCAACGCGCCCTCCGCGCCATCCATGCGGTGGCGTGGCGAAGCAGCTGTTCAACAACGCCATGAAACCGGGCCATGCCTGGATAGTGGATATTCGCGCCCGACTCCATTAGCTTCTTCAACAGAAACGCACTACACAAAGACTCGCCGGCTCGGAGGAGACACCATGCCGTTCATGCACAGACTGTCGGGCCCGGCCCGGACGGACGCCTGCGCCAGCGGGCTGCTGCGGCTGGCCGCGCTGGGCGCCGCGGCGGCGCTCGCCGCCTGCGGCAGCAGCACGCCGGTGGCGGCCGGCAGCGGCGGCGGCACCGGAAGCGGCGCTTGCACCGCGCCCACGGCGCCGAAGTTCCAGTCGCTCTACCAGGGCCCCGCTCCGCGCCCCGGTCCGGACCTGCTGTACCAGGCCCTGGCCGACGCACCGCAGTTGCAGAACAGCGGCGTGTGGCAGGCGCCGCCGATCCTGGTGTCCGGCGCCAGCGCCTACCGCGCCTGCGAATTCCTCTACCAGGATTTCCTCTACGACGACCACGGCGGCCGCCAGCTGCCCGACCCCACCGACCCGATCACCTTGTCGCTCAGCGCCGGCCTCGGCGGCAACATCGCCGCGCTTACCGGCGGCTCGATCTTCGCCCTGCCCAACGGCACCTATACCTATCCCACCGCCGCGGCCTACGCCGGCAACGCCGCCGACCTGGTGGAATTCCGGGTCAAGCCCCTGGCGGACGCTACCGCCTTCCGCATCACCCTCAATACGCTGAATGATCCCGATCTGGTCGGCTTCACCCTGGCCATCGGCGGCACGCCGGGAAGCAACGTCGCCTGGCCGCACGGCGCCAACGTTAGCGCCCCGGCCGGGCTGTTCCTGACCGTGCACGGCGGCAGCATCGAGCTGCTCAAGGCCGACGGCAGCGCCGCCACCGGTGGGACGCCGACCCTGAGCCTGGACACGGCGCGGCGCCAGTACACGCTGACGGTGCCACACTCAGCCTGGGATCCGGGCACGCAGGTGGTACGCCTGGCCCTCGGCGTGGGGCTATGGGACGGCGGCAACGGCAAGTACCTGCTGCCGGGCACGGTGGCCAGCGCCACCGCGCCAGGCGGCGCCGGCGTGGCTACCGCGCCTGCCGCGTTCTTCAACCTCGCCTTCCGCTACAACGCGCAGGAGCCGTTCCCGGTCCTGCAAGGCGTCAACGCCGTCAGCGCCGAACTGAATCCCGCGTTCTGGCGCGACGCCGCGCAGGGCGCCGCCCTTGCCAGCGGCGACATCAGCGCCTTCTTCGCCGAGGTCGACTTCGGCAAGCTCGCCGCTGGCGTCAACGACGACATGCCCGGCCAGCCCACCGGCGTGCCGCGGAGTGGCCCGATGGACCGCATCCTCGCCAGTCACTTCGAAACCGCGCAGGGCCTGGACTTCTCGGTGATGTGCTCCAGCAGCACCAGCTGCAAGGGCGAGTACCTGGGCCGCCTGCAGCCCTACGCCATCTACGTGCCGGAGGGTACGCCGCCGGCCGGCGGCTGGGGCCTGAGCCTGCTGCTGCACTCGCTGTCCGCCAACTACAACCAGTTCGAGAACAGCCACAACCAGGCGCAGTTCAGCCAGCGCGGCGCCGGCTATGTCGTCATCACTCCGGAAGGCCGCGGTGCCGACGGCTGGTACTACGACTACGCCGGCGCCGACACCTGGGAAGCCTGGGCCGACGCCGCGGCGCACTACCCGCTCAATCCCGCCGCCACCGACATCGCCGGCTATTCCATGGGCGGCTACGGCACCTACAAGTTCGCCAGCCAGTTCCCCGACCTGTTCGCCAAGGCCCAGCCCACCGTCGGCCCGCCCGGCCTCGGCATCTGGATCCCGCCGGCGCCGCCCACCGCCGGCCAGCAGTCCAATACCAATGCCATGCTCGCCTCGCTGCGCAACATCCCCTTCCTGATCTGGAACGAGACCACCGACGAGCTGGTGCCGGTGGCCGGCCCGCTGGCCCAGGCGCAGACCTTCGCCAGCCTCGGCTACCGCTACGAGTTCGACCTCTACACCGTCGGCGAACACCTGACCCTGGCCGTCAACGACCAGTACGCTCCCGCCGCCGCCTTCCTCGCCGCGGACCAGGTCGACTACAACCCGCCGCATGTCAGCTACGTCTACAACCCCGGCATGGACTTCGCCAGCCTCGGCACCGCCTCCGGCCATGCCTATTGGCTCTCCAGCGTAACCCTGCGCGACGCCGGCGGCAGCGCGCCGCTGGGCACCGTGAACGTGCGCTCGGAAGGTTTCGGACTCGGCGATCCCGTGCCATCCGGCGTGAGCACCGGAGCCGGCATCCTCGAAGGCGGCGCTCTGGCGCCCCTGCCCTATGTCAGCCAGACCCAGACCTGGGGCCCAGCGCCGGCAACGGCGGCGGCCGACACACTGGACATCACGACCAGCAACGTCTCCAGCATCACCATCGATCCCGCACGCGCAAAGGTTGACTGCAAGGCCAGGCTCAACGTCAACAGCGATGGGCCGCTGCAGGTGGTGTTGAGCGGATGCTAGTGCAAGTGAGTGTCATGCCGGCAGAAGCTTGCCTCTAGAGCACGGCCGGAAGAAGGCCGCGAATGTCGCTTGCCGGACGTCGCGAGAAATCGGCCGCCAGTTCCTGCACCACGAGCTCGTGGGTGGCGCTGTCGAGATTCTTGCGCAACAGCCCGAGAAAGCGGGGATCGGCGATCAGGTAAATTCGCGCCACTTTGCCGCTGCGCTGTGCGGTGCCGAGGCGCAGGCACAAATCCTTGGCGAAGGATTCGGCGATGTGTTCGCCGTGCGTCTGCCGCGGTTCAAAAGCATGTCCGACTCCCGCCACGCCCTGGACGACATGGCCGCGTCGATCCGACATGGCGTCATGGTCCTGCAGCCGGGCGTCGGGATTGACCAAATCGACGAACTCCTCGAGCCGGCCGTCGGCAGGAGACTCGCGGAAAATGCGGGCACGACCAGCGTCCGCGGCAACGATCCAGGCGGCGCGCGCAGGCTCCGTCCGACGCGGACCAGGGGTATATCGGTGCGGCATATCGATCTCCGATGCTGAAGAATGCGGGGATGCGGTTCGGCGTCACTCGGCTTTAGCGGCTGGCATCGGCCTGGGCCAGTTCGAAGGCGAGCTTCTTGTGAGCCCCGGCCACGATCTGCACCGCCTGGGTCTTGCTGCCGGCGCCGGCACCCGCCGTCACCTGGTACTGGCCGGTGGGAAGGTTGACCAGCACATAAGGACCATCGGGCGTTATGTCGAGCACCGAGCTGCCGCTGGCGTCGACGATGCGCAAGTGCGAGGGAATGGTGTAGGCATCGCGGTTTTCCATGCGGGCGGTGAAGGTCATCGCCAGCGAATACCTGGACGCTTCCGCCTTCATCGCATCGGAGGAGTCGGCACCGATGCCGCCGCTGCGATAGCTGATGGTCCCGGCGTGCTGTGCCGGCGGCAGGGTTGCGGAATCCGTTGCTGTATCGGCGGCGGGGACCGCGGCGGACATCAGCAGCAAGGCCGTGACTGCGGCGCAAACACTGGGGCTTCTCAAATTGAATCGATCGGGCTTCATCTCGATCTCGCAGGCTGGTTGATGGATTTCCACGCTGCGCCCGATCCGTCGCTGCGTCGGTTCGATGGTGCACATACCTTCGAAAACCGCAAAAACGGCTGATCAGCCATCGCCTGCCGGCGCCGCCGGCGCAGCCCGCCGCGCGGTGCGTGCGGCCTCGGGCAGCGCATCTTCGCCAGGCTTGCGGCCGCCGCTGCGCGGCCGCAGCGGCACGGCGGCTACGACGCTGTTCCCGCTCCAGCAATCGAACGAGGACTGCTCCAGCCATCCCGGGACATCGCGCAGCACCAGACCCTGCGGCAGGGACCGGCAGCCGCCGGCGCTTGCCGGCTGTCCCGCGCCGGCCCGCTCCCGGTCCAGCAGAGGTTGCAACGCCGGCGCCAGGCCGCGCAGCAACTGCACCACCAGCGAGCTGGTGAAATGGAAATCGGCTGCGCCCTCGCCGGAGACATAGGCGGTGACCGCGCCGTAGTAGTGCGCGCCGAGGAAAAAGACGAAGGTGGCGCTGCGATTGACCAGGCGCGAGCTGATCAGCTGGCGGCCGGGACCGTAAGTATCGAAACGATTGTCGCCGGTGCCGGTCTTGCCGCCGATCGACAGCGAATCGGCCTGTTCCGGCTGATAGCTGCCGCGCAGACGCAGCGCCGTACCGTGATCAACTACTCCCTCCAGCGCCTGGCGCACGGTGGCCGCCACTTCGGGCCGCAGTACCCGCCGCGGCGCCGCGGGAACATAACGCAGGCTGGTTTCATAAGGTGTGGCGGCGGCGAAATGCAGACTGTCGATATCCATCGCCGGCAATTGCACGCCGCCGTTGGCGATGATGCCCATCAGTTCCGCCAGCGCATCCGGCCGATCGCCGGAACTGCCGATGGCGCTGGCCAGGGACGCCACCATATGGCTGAAGGGATAGCCCTGGCGTTGCCAGTCCTGGTGGATCCGCTCGAAGGCCTGCTGTTCCAGCAGGATGCCGATGCGCCGGTTCTGCGCAGCGCTGCGACGCGACTTGAACAGCCAGGCATAGACTTCCTGCCGCTGCTCCGTGCTGGCCTGCATCAGTTCGGTGCGGGTGGCCCCCGGATGCGCGTGCAGCCACACCGCCAGCCACAGTTCCAGCGGATGCGCCCCGGCCAGGTAGCCCTGGTCGTTGAGCGGGTAGCGATCCGGATAATTCTGGTCGAACAAGTCCCGCACGTCTCCCGGATCGAGCTGCTGCTGCGGCAGCTGCGTGCGCAGGAAGGCGCCCAGCTCCTGCACCGTCGCCCGCGGTCGCAGCGCGCGGAACAGCAGCGCCTGGCCGCGCGGCTCGGCATAGGCGCGGTCGGCAAGCAGGTCCAGCGCCTGTTCGGCGTCGAGCCTGTGGTAGTCATCGTAGTAGCGATTGAGGTAGGCCCGTCCTTCCTGGTCGGCGAAGCGCCGCAGGTACTCCTGGCGCAGCGGCTCGGCGGCGATGGAGTGCAACTGCCCCGGACCCTGCTCCTGCGCCGTGTAGTAGCGCGTCAGGTCGCGCAGCAGGCGGATGAACGACAGATTGATCGAAAGCGTGAAAGCCTGCTCCACCGTCGGATTCAGATGGTCCTCGGACTTGTTGAAATTGCGGAACACCTGGTCGCCGCCGCCGGTCAGGAACACTGCGGCGGGGTCGGAGGAATAGCGCCGCTGCATGGCGGCATTGAGCATGGCTTGCAGCGAGTGGTCTTTCGCCTTCAGCAGATAGGCGGCCGCCCAGGCGCTCAGCGGGTCCGCCTCGTCGCCGCTCATCGATTTGAGCTTGTCGCGCGGCAGCGACTCCAGGCGCTCGCGCAACTCGCTCACCACATCCAGGTAGGTGATCAGGGTGCGCAGCTTGGCGGTCGAGCCCAGGATCAGCTTGGCGCCGGAATTGATATCGAATGGCTGGTTGAGGCTGTCGGCGCGCACCCGCAGAAAATTGCGGTCGGCGCCGCGCTCGTACAGCACCACGCTGTAGGCCACGCCGTCGAGGTGCTTGTCGTCGAGCAGGTCGTGCCCGATCAAGCCCAGCGAAGCGGCGTAGTCCGCATCACCGAGGTGCGACAGGACATCGGTGACGCGCTCTTGCGCTTGCTTGTCAATGGTGGAGGCCACGCTCAGATCGAGCCGGTCCAGGCTGTTCAGATTGGGCGCGCCAAGCAGCGACAGCAGTTCGCCGCGCAGCGCATTGGTCGCCTTGCGTCGCACATAGGGCACCGCCTCGGGTGGCGGCGCCTCAACGCGCAGCACCAGCGGGATACCGAGCGCGGCATCGCACAGTCCCGCGTCGATGAGCCCCTGCGCGCGCAACAATCGCAGGTAACGATTGGTCAAGGCGTCCAACGCCTGGATCTCGCCGGGCAGGTACCAGCTCGGGCGCCGCTGCGCCAGCAGCAAGCTCAACACCTGCTTGTAAACCTGCGCCCGGCGCAACAGCCGGCCGCTGGTCTGCAACGGGTCCTCCAGTACCCGATTGGCCTCCGCCGGATCGATGCCATACCAGGCCCACAAGCCTTCGCCGAGACCGATGATCTCCCCATAGGCCGGCCGCGAACCGAGCGGGGTCGAATCAAGATAGGCCGCCGCGAGCTGACGCCGCGCCGGCATGGTGTCGGCGCCATCCTGGTAGATGCGCAGGCTCGCGGCTTCCATCTGCCGTACCTTTTCGGCGTAGCCTCGGGTCCTGCCTCCGTCGGAATGGCGGAACTTCTCGATCTGCGTCGCCAACGTGCTTGCCCCGCCCTGGCTCAGCCGATGGTCGAACCGGCTGCCCAGCTGGCCGGCCATGGCGAACAGGAAGCGTGACCAGTCCACCGCCGGGTTGCGTTCGCGCGGGTCGGCGTCCAGCAGGTGCCGGTCCTCGATGAACAGCAGGGTCTGCAGCACCAGCGTCGGCACCTCCGCATACGAGCCGTAGCCGTGCTGCGGAAAGCGCGCCGCGTAGAGCGGCAGCTTGTCGCGGTCGAGCAGGCGCAGCCCCGCCCCCGATTTCTCATGGTAGACCGCATAGTTGCCGGCCTCGATCCAGCGGCGCAGCTCCGGCGATATCCGCGCCCGGGCCGTCACCGCATAGTGATGCTGCCCCAGGGTGTCGATGTAACCTGGCAGCTGTACATAACCCAGCCGCGAGTCGTAGGGACCCGTCCGCGGGAACACCGCTTCTTGCAAGGCCGTGTCATGGCCGGAGTCGGACACCACCGCGAAGCTCATGCGCTGCGCCATGCGCGGCAGCCAACGAGCCTCCATGAACGAAGTGCGGGCCTCGGCCACCACACAGACGGCGACGGCAGCCAACGCCCCAAACGCCGCCAGCTGCGCCCCAAAGCGCAAACCAGGGCGCGACCGCGGTCGGGTCGCAGCTACCGCGCGCCCGGAGCAGGCGAGCCCCTGTGCGTGCAATAGTAGTTTCTGGATCATGACCGACATCACCGCGGGCATGCTGGGTGTGGCGATACGTTGAGCGAAGAGGTGAGATCCGCTCTGTACGTTGTCGCACTTTGTCTTAACTAATTCGGACCGGCCCACCGCGGCACGCTGCATATGCGGCATCGCACGTGCCGACCAGGCAGCGCAGACAATGCCCCTGTTCTCCCGTTATGTCTGCAATCGCATCGACACCAGATATTCGAGCGAGGCCCTTTAGATTTTCTTTAAGTTTTTCCCTGCCGCTCTTACGAATCGCTCCAGTCGACACGCGCGGCATAGCGGTCGCCGCCCAGCATGGTGTAGAAAATGCGGCCCTGCAGCCGGTAGGTCAGCGACTGCAGGATGCGGTAACGCTGCTCCAGTCCGGTCGGCGCCGCCGCTGCCGGCTCGTGATCAGATGAGTCGGCCGGCGGCGGCAGCTCCACTTCCCCGGACCAGTCCAGATTTTTCCGGCCTTGCAGGCGCGCCACCGCCTCAGGCACCGAGATGCGGATGGGCCGGCGATCGAGCAGATCCCGCTCCAGTTTTGCATCGTCGTAGACCTCCAGCGGACACAGCGGGCTCGGCGCAGCGGAACCGCGGCGCACCCGCTCCTCCAGCGGGACTTTGCGGCTCAACGCCGCTCACCCTGGCAGGCGGGTACGGCGGTACCGCCCGTCCGCCGCCGACGCGCGGCGGCCAACGGCACCACCTTGGGATGGGCGGCCGGCGCTTCGCCGGCGACATCGGCGACTGCCGAGCTGTAGATCGCCAGGCGTTCGGCCTCGCCGTCATGCTCGATGCACAAGCCACGCCGGTGCGCATGCCCGATCAGCAAGCCAAGCAACTCTTCCGCCGGCAACTCGTCCGGCCAGTGAACGTGCAGAACAGCCATGTAGCGCCCACCTCCCTGAGAGCGCCGGCGAACCGGCGCGCGATGAGTAAGAGCCCGGTCCACTCTGGTTGCGGCGGTGTCCGGGGATATCCGGGGCCGGCGCAATGCGCCGGCCCTCTCCGCAAGGTGATTTTCCCGGAATTTTTGTTGCAGTGCACAAATGAACGGTAGTTCCTGGCGGACAAGCGGCGGGTCATGAGAACTGCATCACAATTCGGATGCGGTTTTGCGCCTCGCCGGGCTGAGCGGCGGTGCGTTACCTATATGGATAGCCGCCGGCCTGACCGCATCGACCAGCCGCGCCTTCCGCGCATCCACAGGTAAATTTGCGTAAAGCCGCGCCGCAAATCCCGGCAGCCGCCTTGACGGTACCCGGCCGTTCAGATGCGATTCAGCATCGCCTTGTTATCTGGATCGCACACGGAATCGCAACGCTGTTTCGACGAAACGGCCGGAGAAGAATATGGACCAGCGTATGGCGGTGCGCGCGGCATTGCTCGCGGCTTTGCTCTATAGCCTCTCCAGCTGCGGCGGAGGATCCGGCGGTTCTGGCAGCGGCGATTCGAGCAGGATCAAGCATGTCGTCATCATCATGCAGGAGAACCGTACGCCGGATAACCTGCTCCATGGCCTGCCCAACGCCGACATCTCCAGCAGCGGCGTCGACTCGCATGGCCAGACCATCCCGCTCACGTCGGTGTCGCTGGTCGAGCCTTACGATCTGAGCCACGCCCATGCGGCGTTCCTGGCCATGTACGACGGCGGCAGGATGGATGGCGCCGACAAGATCCCGGTCAGCGGCTGCCCCAAGACCAATCCCGCCTGCGCGCCGCCGCATCCGCAGTTCCAGTACGTCAACCCCGCAGAAGTGGCGCCGTATTTCACCCTGGCGCAGCAGTACGTGTTCGGCGACCGCATGTTCCAGACCAATCAGGGCCCGAGTTATCCGGCGCACCAGTACATCATCGCCGGCACCTCCGAGGACCATGACGGCACCAACCTGAGCGTGGCGGAGAACCCCAGCGGCGGCCCCGCCAACGACCAGTCCGGCTGTCCCGAAGCGCAGCTCGGCGCCGTGGTGCGCATGATCAACCGCATCAGCGGCGACGAAAGCACCACCGAGCCGACCTGCTTCGAGCACAACACCCTGCTCGACCTGCTCGACCAGGCCGGCATCTCCTGGAAATACTATGCGCCGTCCGCCGGCTCGATCTGGACCGGGCCCAACTCGATCGGTCACCTGCGCAACGGCCCCGACTGGACCAAGGTCATCATCCCGGAAACGCAGGTGCTCGGCGACATCCCGAACCTGGCTCTGGCGCAGGTGAGCTGGGTCATTCCCTCCGGCCAGGCCTCGGACCACCCCAAGTCCACCGACGGCTCCGGTCCGTCCTGGGTCGCCTCCATCGTCAACGCCATCGGCGCCAGTCCCTACTGGCAGGACACGGCGATCTTCATCGTCTGGGACGACTGGGGCGGCTGGTACGACCATGTCGCCCCATCCTCCATCGCCAATGCCTATGAATACGGCTTCCGCGTACCGCTGATCGTGGTCTCGCCTTACGCCAAGGCGGGCTATGTGTCACACGTTGATCATGATTTCGGCAGCATCCTGCACTTCATCGAACAGAGCCGCGGCCTGCCGTCGCTGGGCTACGCCGACGCCCGGGCCGACGACCTGTCCGACTGCTTCGACTTCTCGCAGGCGCCGCGCCCCTACCAGGCGGTGCCGGCGAAGTACGATGCAGCCTATTTCATCGCGCGCCGGGCGGTCGAGCCGGCGCTCGACCCGGACGACGATTGAGCTTTCACACACGTGGCCGCAGGGCCACCCCAGGAGGGAGGAAGACCATGAAGCACATTGCAATGCTGGGACTGATGAGCGCGGCGCTGCTGGCCGGTACCGCGATGGCCGGAGACGCCCCGGAGCGCGATGTCAGCGCCAAGCGCCATCCCAATATCGCCGCCGCGCAGAAGCTGTCGCGCGAAGCCTACAACAAGGTCAGCGCCGCGCAGCAGGCCAACGAATGGGACATGACCGGACACGCGGCCAAGGCCAAGGACCTGCTGGAGCAGGCCAACGAGGAACTGAAGCAAGCGGCCGGGGCGGCGAACAAGGACAAGAAGTAAACCGGCCAAGCGGTGGCCATCCGCAGCAGCCGTAATGCGGATGGAACGATGTTAAATCCGGGGCCACGCATCAGAGCGTGAGTAAAAGGGGCCGGGTAATTAGTCCGCCAGAGTGCAGACAAGCTTGGAGCTCGCGCTCCATCTCCTTCGGACCACGCAACTCCGCCGCTTGCGAAGATCAGTACGTACCAGGTGCATTGACTGGAGCGGCAGCGGCCGGAGCAGGAGCCGGCGTTGCCGCATCGGTGCTCGTCGCCGGAGGTGCCGGGATCGTCGTGGCAGCGTCTGGAGGTCCCTCAGCCGCAGGAGCGGTATGCGCAGCTGCGCTCACGGGTGACGCCGTGGCGTCGATCTTCCCGGTATCGGCAGTCAGTGGGATCACATCGGCTGGTGCCGCAGGCGGCGGCGCGGCGACGGCAATCGGCGGCGGCGGATAGGCGCCGGTGATGAGCTCCGCCGGCTTACCCACTTCCAGCTTCTCGGAATAGATCACGTCTTGCGAACCGTTGTAGCACACGCGCAGGCGGATCTTGTCTTTGCCGACCGAGGCTTCCACCGGATTGGTGACGATCTCGCTGATGCCGAGGGTCCCGAGGTCGAGAATCGAGTAGCCCATGGCGCGCAGATATTTCCAGCCGGAGGAGCCTTCCTGGAACGCGAACACATCGCAATCTTCGCGCCCAACCGATTTCAAGGGCTCACCCAGTTCGGCGCGCACCAAGTCGCGGCTGGAGCCCGGCTTGAGCACATCGTAGTCTCTCTTCGCCGGTTCGTTCAGGGCACGCGAAGCCGCGCAGCCGGACAGGGAGATGAGGAGAGCCGCGGTGATGACTGAGCGGCAAACCGCGCCGGAGCGTAGCGAGAGCATCGATCCCCCCAAACGATTGTCCCTGAACGTTTCGAATCTAGCCCGCCGCCAGCGGCCGTAGCAGTGGTTTTTATTTCCTTGGAGCGCCGCCCGGACGCCGCAGCCGTTCAGGGCCGATGCCCCATCATTCGCACGACAGGCAGGCTCGAACGTAAAACTTGCGCCCTCGCACCACAAAAAACGCCGCCATCTCTGGCAGCGTCTTTTTCATGACCGGGTGTTTGAAGTGGTCGGGGCGACAGGATTCGAACCTGCGACCTCTTGCTCCCGAAGCAAGCGCTCTACCAAGCTGAGCTACGCCCCGCTAGCCGTGTTTTTAGCTCATCCGCTGGATGGTAAAACGGGCCAAGTGCCGCGGCGCCTGTGGTAGGGGGAATCGGGTGTTCCGCCGGCGCCGCAATCGCTGAATGATTGTTGCGTTCAGCGAGGGCGCGAGTGTACGGGATTGCGCGGGAGGCTTCAACGCCCGCCGGCCATGCGGCGCTGGTCGTGATGTAGAATCGGGGCAAAGCAGCACAAAAGCCACGGCTCGGGGAGACTTCAATGAAGACTTTCACCAAGGCAGGTTGCGCGTTGCTGGTGCTGGCTTGCGCGATGCTGGCGCCGCAGGCGGCGGCGCAAAGTCCCCTGCCGGGGCAGGTCGGGGCGCCGTTCATGTATTACTACGACGGCACCCTTATCCCGAACGTCGATCCGACCTGCGTGCTGACCCTGTCCCCGTACGGCTTGGGCATTCCGCTCCTGACCCCGGCCCAAGGCAGCCTGCGCAATACCTGCGGCAGCATGCTGCGCGGACGGCTGGAGCACACCGCCACCACGCTCGGCAACGGCCGGGTCCTGATTGCCGGGGGTGACGCCGACGTTCTCCCTGCTGCCGGCAACACTCTGAACTGCGTCCCCGGTGCGGTGTACGTGTACCTGGGCCTGGGCACCTGCCCGGCGCCGCCTACAACCATCATCGCCGACGCGGAGTTGTATGACCCGACGGTGAGCGTGTTCCTGCCGGCCGGCGCCATGGGACATGCCCGCACCCAGCACCTGGCGGTGCGGCTGAACGATGGGCGGGTGCTGATCGTCGGCGGCGTGGGACTGGGTGCCGCGGACCCCGGGGCGACCGCGGAGCTGTACGATCCGGGCAGCGGGCAGTTTTACGCGACCGGCGCACCGGCGCAGGCCCGCTCAATCGGCGCCACCGCCACCGTCCTGCCGAGCGGCCGGGTGCTGATCGCCGGCGGCGCGCACTGCACGGCGTACTATACGTTCAACTATAACTGCGCTAGCCCCACGGCTTCAGCCGAGCTTTACGACCCCGCTACCGGCCGCTTCACGCCGACCGGGAGCCTGGGCACCGCGCGCATGCGGCACGCCGCGGTACTCCTGGCCAGCGGCAAGGTGCTGATCCTGGGCGGCCTGGCCACCAATGACTGGAATTACCCGCTTGCTTCTGCGGAAATCTACGACCCGGCGACCGGCAAGTTCACCGCCACCGGCTCCCTGCCCCAGGCCGTCGCCACTCCCGCCGCGGCACGGCTACCGGATGGGCACGTGCTGGCGGTCGACACCGGCGCAGCCGCACTCTACAACCCGGCCAGCGGCCAGTTCAGCGGCATCGCCGGCCCGGGCCTGTCCATCGGCGACGGACCCGACGCCGCCCTGCTCCTGCCGGACGGCAAGGTCTTCCTCAAAGCCGGCTGGTGCAACCGGCCGCAGCTCTTCGACCCGGCAAGCAAAACGTTTTCCGTGGCGGGCACGAACCTGCCGGTCGGCAATCCAAATACCGGCTGCTTCAGCGCCGCCGCGGCCGTGCTGCAGACCGGCGAGCCGCTCACCACCGGCGGCTTCTCCTTCAACGACAATGGGCCCAACGGGGTTTTCTACGAGTTCTACAAGCAGGCGCAGTTGTTCCATCCATAGCACTCGGGCAGGACGGGTGACCGACCTGCGACCTCTTGCTCCCGAAGCAAGCGCTCTGCCCTGAGCTACGCCAACCGGCCGTGTCAGCCCAGTTTGTGCTTCAACTCATCCGCTGAATGGTAAAACGCGCCAGGTCCTGCAGCGACTGCTTGTAGGGGGAGTCGGGTATTCCGCCCAGCGCCGCAACCGCTGAATCGCTATAGCGCTCAGCCAGGGCGCGGGTGTACGGGATTGCGCCGGCGGCTCCAACCGCGGCGAGCACTTCGCCGAGCTTTTCGGCCTTGCCCTGGACGATGGCGTCGCGGATCAGGGCGCCCTGCTCCGCGGTGCCCTTGCGCATGGTGTAGATCAGAGGCAGCGTGGGCTTGCCCTCGGACAGGTCGATGCCGAGGTTCTTGCCGCTGACCTCGGGGTCGGCGGTGTAGTCCAGCAGGTCGTCGACCAGCTGGTACGCCATGCCCATGGCATGGCCGTAGGCGGCCATCTGTGCCTGCTGCTGCGGGCTGGCGTCGGCGGCGATGGCGCCCACCTCGGCGGCGGCCTGGAACAGGCGCGAGGTCTTCAGCTCGATCACCCGCAGGTAGCGCTCCTCGGTCACTTCCGGGTCGTTGCAGTTCATCAGCTGCAGCACCTCGCCCTCGGAGATGGCGTTGGTGGCGTCGGCCATGACCCGCATCACCGCCATGCGGTCGGCCTTGACCATCAGCTGGAAGCTGCGCGAATACAGGAAATCCCCCGACAGCACGGCGCCGGAGTTGCCCCACACGGCGTTGGCGGTCTTGCGGCCGCGGCGGCGGTCGGAGTGGTCCACCACGTCGTCGTGCAACAGGGTCGCGGTGTGGATGAACTCGATCACCACCGCCAGCAGGCAGGCCATGTCGCCATGAGCGCCGAGGGCGCGGCCGGCCAGCAGCACCGTCGCCGGGCGCAGGCGCTTGCCGCCGGCATTGACGATGTAGCTGCTGATCTCGTTGATCAGGGCCACCTCGGAGGACAGGCTCGAGCGGATCAGGGCATCGACACGGCCCATGTCGCCGCCGATCGGGGCAAGGACGGATTTGAGATCCATTCGGTTTTTGTTCAGAGCCAGCAGGGCAGGCACAAGTTGATGTTTTAGGAGCGATTCTTCGGGACACCGCAGCGCCGGGGTAGGGCCGGGGCGCGTTTCCGGAACGGCCTGGCGGCATCCGGAACCGGGGCTGCTGAAGGGTCGAGAGGTACCGTAAGCCGTTGAATTATAACTTGGGCGGCCGGCGCCTGTCGTGGACGGGCGCCGCGGCTAGCGCGCCGGGCCAGGCGCCGGCAGCAGCTGCCTCAGGCGCTCCATCACACCGGCCTCGGCAATGCCGCGGATGCAGCGGTAAGGCTCCGGCCCGGCGCTGCAGGTCGGCCGGCTGAAACAGGGGTGGCAGGACACGCCGATACCGCCGTCGACCAGCAGCGCATCGGGTGGAATCACCAGGTCGGCCTGGTTGGCGCCGTTGAGCGCGACGCTGGGCACGCCGATGGCGTGGGCGGCATGGATGCCGAAGCTGTCCAGACCGACGAAGGCGGCGACGCGGCTGAGGCGCTCGAAGAAGGCATCCATGGGACCGGTGACCAGTTCCACCTCCGGCCCCAGCAGGCCATCCAGGTCCGCGGCCAGGCGCTCCCGCTCCGCCGGGGCGCCGAACACCACTACCGCGTGACCGTCTGCGCGGATCAGCCCGATCAGGGAGCGCCAGCGGGCGCTCGGCCACTCCTTGCAGGGCTGGCTGCAGGAGGGATGCAAGCCGACCACCCTGCCCTGCGGCCGGTGCGCGTAAGCATTGCCGCCCGCGTCGTAGAGGCGCTGCCGCGCCGGTGCGGTGGCGCCGAGAGCCGTGGTCATGCTCTGCACGGCGGCATACACCGAAGGGGCGTCCGGGGCGATGCGCACGGCGCCGGGCAGCAGGGCCGTGAGCCCCTGGCGCGCATGCTGGCGATAGGCATGCCCCGCCGGCCACACCGGGCCACAGTTGCCGCTCCCGCCGATGGCCCAGCCCAGGGCGTTCTCGCGGAAGTCGCCGCACAGATTGACGACGCGATCGAAGCGCAGGCGGCGCAGGCCGGCAATCCTTGCCGCCAGGGCCGCCGCTTCCGCGGCGCCGAAACGGCGGCCGCTGCCCATGGGGAATTCAGCCTCGTGCACCGCGGCCACATAAGGGCTGTTGGCGTACAGGGGACGGAACGCCGCACGGGTCAGCACATGCAGCTCGATGCCCCGCTCCGAGCGGCCGAGCGCCTCGGAGAAGCCGGTGCCGATCACCGCATCGCCGACGTTCCGGCACTGCAGCAGCAGTACGCGGCGCGGCGGTGTGGCATTCCCCCGGGACAAAGACATGCGCTGGATCAAGGCCGCGGCGCGGCGCTCCGTTTCAATGGGCGCAGTGTAGCAAGCCGCACGCGCCCGCCCTGCACCGCGGGGCGGGCATCGGTTACGCTTGGAGCCGACCAAACGCATGCACAGCAATCCCACCAGCGACCGCCCCGGCACCCTGCGCACCCTGCAACTCGGGCGCGCCATCGCCGCCGTGCTGGTGGTGCTGCATCACAACGGCAACAGCATCTTCGCGGTGGACCGCTACTGGGGCCGCGACCTGCTGCACGGGCTGTTCGACTTCGGCTCGGCCGGCGTCGAGTTCTTCTTCGTGCTCAGCGGCTTCATCATCTTCCACGTGCATTGGCGCGACCTCGGCCAGCCAGGGCGCTTCCTGAGCTACGCCCGCAAGCGCTTCCTGCGCATCTATCCGATCTACTGGCTGGTGCTGCTGCCGCTGGCCCTGGCCTACCTGAGGAACCCCGCCGCGGGACCGGACCAGGCGCTGGATCCGGCCCTGCTCTACTCCTCCATCCTGCTGGTGCACTTCAACTACGACTACGCCTTCTCGATCCTGCCGGTGGCCTGGACGCTGTACCACGAGATCCTGTTCTACGTGGTGTTCGCCGTGCTGATCTTCAGCCGCCGGATCGGCCTGGCGCTGCTCGCCGCCTGGCTGGCGGCATCGCTGGTGATGCTGGTGCCAGGCCTGGTTGCGCGCTTCGACCCGCTGTTCCTGTGGATGGCGCTGTTCTACTTCTCGCCGATGCACATCCTGTTCGCCCTGGGAATGGGCGTGTGCTGGATCATCCACCGCGGCCGGGTGCCTGCACCCTGGCTGTTGGCCGTCGGCGGTGCGCTGCTGTTCCTGGCTACCGGGTTGGAATTCGACTACCTGCAGCTGCTGACGCCGAACGTCCGCACCCTGCTCTATGGCCTCGGCAGCGCACTGGCCCTGGCCGGCGCCGTGGAACTGGAGCGCCAGGGCCGGGTCGCGGTGCCGCGCTTCGCCCAGCTGGTGGGCGATGCCTCGTATTCGATCTACCTGATCCACCTGCCCACCCTGTCGATCCTGGCCAAGCTGCTGACGCGGCCAGGGCTGAAGGAGAGCATCCCCATCGGTCTGGCCTACGTGCTGCTGCCCGGCCTGGCGATCGGCACCGGCATCCTGCTGCACCTGTGGGTGGAGAAGCCGATGCTGGCGCGGCTCAATGCCCTGTTTTCGCCGAAGGCTTCGAGGAATTCCGGCGCAGCCACTGTGAAGTAGGCGCGCTCAGCCGCGCCCACCATGCCCGAACAGCGGCAGGCCGAACTTGCGCCAATAGCGGTACAGGCTGCGCAGATGGTACTTGGCCGCCTGGCTTCTCAAGCCCTTGCTGGCGCGGGCGTGAGCGTGGATCAGGCGCACCGCCGGGATCGCCTTCACCTTCCAGCCCGCCGACCACATGCGGCGGCACAGGTCGGTGTCCTCGATATAGAGGAAATACCCCTCGTCGAATCCGCCCAGGGCCGCGATGGCCTCGCGCCGGGCGACGAAGCCGCCGCCGATGATCCAGTCGGTCTCGAAAGCGCCACCGTTCCAGGCGTCGAGCATCAGGTGCTCGTCGTGCAGGCGCCGGAACATGCGCCACTTGCCGAGCGGACTGCGGCGCAACAGCACCGTTTGCAGCGAGTAGAAGCGCCGCGCCGAGTACTGCGGCGAGCCGTCGGGATTGACCAGGTTCAAGCCCAGCACGCCCAGCCGCGGCTCGCGCTCGAACTCCGCCAGCGCCAGGGCGAGGTTGTTTTCCTGGAAGCTGGTGTCGGGATTGAGCACCAGGTAGTAGGCGCAGTCGCCGGCATGGGCGAAGCCGAGGTTGATGCCGGAGGCGAAGCCGCCATTGCGCGGTGACAGCACCACCTTGATGCCGGCCAGTTCGCTTTGCAGGCGCGGGCCGGAGCCGTCCGGCGAGGCGTTGTCCACCACCACGATATTGCACGGCGGCACGACGCCCAGCTGCAGCAGCGAAGCGACGCAGGCGCACGTGTCCTCGAAGCTGTTGTAGTTGAGAACCACCGCGCGCAGGTCCTGTGCCGGCTGGCTGGCGGGCACGCTGCTCATGGGCCCGCCACGGCGTTGCTGCTGGCGAACCGGAGCTTGCGCACCGCCTCGGTGACGGCGCGATAGAGTGGGCGGCCGAGCAGCGACATGCCCAGGCTCAGCCAGGGCCGCGGCGCCAGCGGTGTGGTGCGGATGGCGCGCAGGAACCAGCGGCGGCCCTCGCTGCGCGAGCCATGCAGGAAGGCCTTGTGGCCGATCACGGTCTGGTACATGGCGAGGTCGCGCGCGTGGCCGGCCCACTTGGCGCCGTGCCGCTCCAGCACCAGGCTCAGGGTGCGCACGTAGCCGGCATGGTCGGCGACCAGGCTACCGGGTGTGCGGTGATAGATCTGCTGCACCTCGTTGAGCAGCCCCACTTTGGCGAACTCGGTAATGCGCAGCGCCAGCTCCCAGTCCTCGAAGGTGCTGAGCCGGGTGTCGAACAGGCCGGCGCGCAGCACGCTGTCGCGCCGCGCCATCCAGCAGTTGGTCGGCGGCAGGTAGTGCAGGATGCGGGCGCCGAAGTCGGCGGCGCGCCCCACGCCCGGCAGCGGCTCGAACGAGAACGTCGTGTCCTCGGGGCAATGCAGGCAGCAGACGATCAGGCCGTAGTCCGCGCCCAGGACCTGCGCCGCCTCGTGCATGGCGAGCAGATGATCGGGCATCCATTCATCATCGCTGTCCTGGAAGGCGATCCAGCGGCCCAGGGCCCGCTGCACGCCGTGGTTGCGGGCGGCGCTGACGCCGCAGTTGCGTGCCAAGCGCAGGTAGCGGATGCGCGGATCGCGGATCGCGCCGACCAGTTCGGCCGTGCCGTCGCCGGAGCCGTCGTCGACGATGATCAGCTCGAGCTTGCGCCAGGACTGCTGGAGGATGCTGTCGATGGCGCGCGGCAGCGTGCCGGCGCGGTTGTAGGTGGGCAGCACGACGCTGATCAGTTCAGCCTCGGCTGCGGCATCCAGACTGGAATTCAAGCGCACCGCCCGGATCCGGCTTCAAGCGCGGCGCAGCATGGAATTCCGGCGGCCGGGCAATCGCAGCCTGACGCGGGTCGCCAGCACGAACAGCAGCATCGACAGCGAGGAGAAGGCGAACACGTTCATCAGGTCGCCGCGCATGATGAAGAACTGGTAGCCGCCCCAGAACGGCACCAGCAGGCCGGTCATGCGCGCCGAACCCCATTCCTTCAGGCTGTTCATGTACGCCGCCTCGCCGCGGGCGCTGGCGTAGCCGTACCAGCCCAGGATGGCGAGGACGCCGAGCCAGCCGGCCGCGACATAGGCCTCCATCCACAAGGGCACCGACAGGTTGTAGTAGGCGTAGCCGAGGGGATAGTCGACGTCGACGCTGGTGCCGCCGGACTTGCCTGGCCACAGGCTGCGCGGCACCCAGAAGAACACGGCGCTGAGCAGGTTGTGGCCGTAGCTGATGCCGTAGCGGTCGACGTAGACCACCGAGTTGATGGTCTGCTGGAACACGTCGTAGTCGCCCTTGTGCAGCATCGGGTCGACCACGTTGTTGGGCACCACCAGGGCGTCGAGGCCGGCCTCGAAGGTCGGCGCGTTGCGGAACGCGTCCATGTACGGGAACACGACGATGGCGCTCACCGTCAGTGACAGGATCCACAGCGGCGCCAGCCAGCGGCGCCAGGGCAGCAGCGAGAACAGCGGCGCCAGCACCACCGCGCTGAGCCAGGCGCGGTTGAGCACGCCGGGGAAATTGGCGACGGTATTGAGCGCGCCCATGATCAGCATCCACGACAGCATGGCGCGCTTGGTGCCGCGGTCCATGTTGCGCCAATGGTTGAGACTGTAGTAGGCGGCCAGCATGAAGCCGACGAAGGGCGGCGAGCGCACCAGGAAGATCGAGACCAGGCGCGGCAGCTTGTCGAGATGGCCGATGGTGTACTCGTACATGCCGCGGGTGCCGATCAGCACGCTGAAGCTGCCGATCATCAGCACGCCAAGGGCGAACAGGAACGGCGCCGTGGCGCAGACCACGTAGACCATCCGCTTCGACACCACGAATTCCAGCCGCTGCTGCCGCGGCTGCAGCGGCCGGCGGCGCGCCCAGACGCGGCCGAACTCGTAGCAGGTGACGGCGAAGGCGATCATCAGGGTGGCGGTGGTGGCGTCGGAAGGCCGGTGCACCATGGTGAGCGGGAACTCCTGCACCGACAGCTGCGCCAAGGCGGCCATGCCGACCCAGACGTAGACGAAGATGAAGAAGGTGAAAGCGGTGAAGCGCGGCTCGCCGCGCGCCGCCAGCACCGCCAGGCGCAACGCGCAATACTGGGTGGTGAGTGTGGCCATCACCCGCCCCAGGTCCCAGCCATAGGGGGAGTCCAGGGGCAGCAGCACCCACACCGGCAGCACGATTCCCAGCACGATGTACACCAGCACCAGCACGGCGGAGTTCATGCGCCGGTCGCCGGCGGCCGGCATGGTGTTCCGCAACTGTGTCGCCTGCTCGATCATGCGCTCCCCGAGTCGCGCGGATTGTCCCGGGGATTGCCCCGGATCTGCCGCATCCGCCGCGTCACGGCGAGGGTAGCACGCCGGCGCTTCATGCTGCGTTCCCGCCCTTCAGCCGGCCCTTCAGTTGATGATTGGCCCGCACCAGGCCCCACACTGCCTTGCCGCCGAACAGGCCAGCCGCCAGCATGGCCCAGTGGTAGGGCCGTGCGGGGTCCAGGCGCAGCGCCTTGAGGGCGTTGATCCTGCCGCTGCGGTTATTGCCCAGCTCGAACGCCGCCTTGGCGTATTGATAGTGGTAGTGGGCGTGCGCCGCCGGGTCCTGCGCCAGGCTGCCGGCGTGCTTGCCCAGGATGTGGCCGATGTCGGCATAGCGGTAGTCGGCGCGCAGCGAAATCCCCTCCGGCGTCTCATAGGACAGGGCCACCGCGTCCATCACGGCCGCCATGCGGTAGCGCTGGCTCAGGCGCATGCAGAACTCGAAGTCGCTGCGCGCCTTGAGGCGGGTGTCGAAGCCGCCCAGCTCCTCGTATACCGCGCGACGCACGATCAGGCTCTGCAGGTAGGCGCAGAAGCCGGCGACGAAGCGCCGGCGGTCCACCTCGCCGCGCGCGGTATCCGACTCAGTCTGGGCCTCGGCCAGCGGCCAGGTGATGCGCTCGACCGGGCCGCCGACGTAGCGCAGCAGGGTGCCGCCGACCAGGGCGAACTCCGGTCCGAGCGCGGCGGCGTATTCCATCTGCAGGCGCAGGCGCCCGGGCAGCCACTCGTCATCGCTGTCCTGGAACGCCAGCCATTCGCCGCGAGCCTGGGCGATGCCGCGCATGCGCGCCCCGGCGTCGCCGAGATTGCGCTCCGGCGGCAGGAACACGATGCGCGGATCGTCGTAGCCGCGCATCAGCTCGACGGTGCCGTCCTTCGAGCCGTCGTCGACCACGATCAGCTCGAAGTCGCGGAACGACTGGCCCAGCACACTGGCGATGGCGCGCGGCAGCAGGTGCGCGCGGTTATAGGTGGGCAGGATGACGCTGACGGCCGGCGTGGCAGTGCTCATGGCTCTATCCGGCATGCTTGAAGCGGCGCACCCGCTCGGTCCAGCGGCGGGTGAAATCGGCGCCCAGATAGCTCATACCCAGGGCCGCCCAGGCGATGGCGCGGAACGGGTCGAGCCGCACCGCGCGCCACAGCTCGGCGCGCCCCGCCGGCGCCGCCTGGTACATGCTTTCGGCGCGGCCGATGATGTACCAGTGAGCGGCCCGCACCTTGCGCAGCCGCGCCCAGGTGGCGCCGTGCTTGTCCATGATCAGGCGCATGTCGGAGGCGCGGGCCAGCTCGGCGCGCATCATGCCGCCTCCGCGGTGCTGCACGAACAGCGGCTGGTCGACATGGATGCGCCTGGTCACCTGGTCCAGGCGCAAGCCCAGCTCCCAGTCGTCCCAGGAGCGCATGCGCTCGTCGAACAGGCCGGCGCGCTCCAGTACCGAGCGGCGCAGCAGCCAGTTCGGCGTGGCGACCAGGCTCCAGTCCGGGGCGGTCTCGCCCAGGCCCTTGCGGTAGTCCATGTTGCGGAAATAGCGCTCGCCGCCGGCGTAGTAGCAGGTGCTGCCTTCCAGCACGATATAGCCACCGACGCACCAGCCGGTTTCCGGCCCCGCCGCCCGCAGGGCCTCGACCTGTTTCTCCAGCTTCTGCGCCAGCCAGTAGTCATCATCGTCCTGGAACGCCAGGAACTCGCCCTGGGCGATTGCGATGCCGGCATTACGCGCGGCGGCGGCACCCTTGTTGTGCTCGCGGTGGATCACGCGCAGCCGTGGGTCGGCGATGCCGGCCAGCAGCTCGCGCGTATGGTCGGTGGAGGCGTCGTTGACCACGATCAGCTCGAAATCGCCGAAAGTCTGCGCCAGCACGCTGTCGATCGAGCGCGCCAGCAGGGCGGCACGGTTGCGCGTGGGAATGATCACGCTCACCGTGGGCCGGCGCGCGGAATCGGATGCTCTGGCTTCGGTCATCGGATCGGTAAAAAAAGTCACGGAAATCCCGGCATCGCGGCACTGGAGGCCGGTCTGGCCCGGCGGCGGGTTCAAACCCCTTTTTAATCGTGATCCAGCAGGCGATGCCCTAGAATGGCATGGCCTCCGCGAGCGCGCTACATTGGGGCAGCCACCGGACCATTCATTACATAATTCAGGGACATGGTCTCCGCAGCGCCCTCAGTCAGCATCATCCTGCCCACGCACAACCGCATGCGCACCCTGCCGCGCGCGGTGCACAGCGTGCTGGCGCAGACTTTCCGCGACTTCGAGTTGATCGTGGTCGACGACGGCTCCACCGACGAGACCCGGTCCTGGCTGGAAAGCCTGAACGAGCCGCGCCTGCGCTTGATCACCCTGGGCGGCCGCTCAGGGGCGGCCAGGGCCCGCAACACCGGCATCCGCGCCGCCCAGGCGCCGCTGATCGCCTTCCAGGACAGCGACGACGAATGGCTGCCGCACAAGCTCGAGCGCCAGCTGACCCTGATGCAGGCCAGCCCGGCCGAGGTCGGCTGGGTCGGCGGCGGCTACCGCGCGGACAGCGGCACCGTCAGCTCGGCTGCCCTGGTACGCGGCACCGGCTATGACGGCGAGCTGCTGGTCGGCGCGCCCTTCGTCACGCCCACCTGGCTGGTGCGCAAGGACGCCCTGCTCGCCGCCGGCCTGTTCGACGAGACCCTGCCCTGCCTCGAGGACTGGGACCTGATCTTCAAGCTGGCCGACCGCTGCCGCTTCCGCGCGGTCGAGGACGTGGTGTTGCTACGGCACGGCTCCGAGGACAGCCTGTACGGCGACGTCGACAAGCGCCGGCGCGGGCTGGAAGTGATCCTGTCACGCCATCGCCAGCGCTGGCTCAAAGAGCCAGCCCGCTACGGCCGCTGGTATGCCGAGCTGGCACGCCTGCACGGCCTCAATGGCGCGCCGGCGCAGAGCCGCCAGTGGCTGCGCCAGGGCCTGGCGCTCAACCCCTGGCAGCCGCGCGCAGCGGCGCTGTACGCCGCCTCGCTGTGCGGTAGCCGGGTGCTCAAGCGCTTCAGCCGCACGCGGCTGGCGGTGGCCGTCTGAACATGGCAGTTTTGCACTACTCATGAAACTCACCATCGTCGTACCGAGCTTCAACCAGGGCAAATACCTGGGACGCACCCTGGATTCGATCTTCCAGCAGAGCCTGCCGCCGTTCCAGGTGGTGGTGGCCGACGGCGCGTCCACCGACGAGTCGGTCGAGGTGCTGAAGGAATACAGCAAGCGCTATCCCCAACTGGAGTGGCTGTCCGAGCCGGACAAAGGGCCGGCCGACGCCGTCAATAAAGGCCTGGCGCGAGTCAAGGGCGACTGGATCGGCATCTTCAGTTCCGATGATCTCTACTATCCCGGCGCGTTCGAGACGGTGGCGCGCACCGCGCAGGCCAACCCGGACTCGGAATTCCTCTACGGCGACATCAGCGTCATCGACGGCCAGGACCAGTACCTGGGCGAGAGCAAGCTGCCCGAGTTCAGCTGGGAATCCTTCTTCGGCCTGGCGGCCTGCATCCCGCAGGGCTCGGTGTTCTTCAGCGCGCGCCTGGCCCGCGAGGTCGGTGGCTGGAACCCGCGCTACTACGGCTGCGACCTCGACTACTGGCTGCGCATGGTGTTCCGCACCCGCGCGCTGAAGGTGCCAGCCCTGCTCTCCGGCTGGCGCGTCTACCCCGAGCAGCGCACCCGCCCCGATCGTTACCGGAAGATCTGGAACGACTACTGGCGCATGATCGAGGAGTCGCCCGACATCCAGGCGGCGCCGGCCAGAGTGCAACGCCTGGCCCGCGCCAGCGGCCATGTGCTGGCGCTGAGCTACCATCCCACCGGCAAGCTATGGGCGGTGCGCGGCCATGCCCTCGCCGCCCTCGCCGGCCACCCGACCTGGTGGCGCTACCAGGAGCGCGGCCGCTGGCTGCGCCTGTTCCCCGGCTACGACACCGCCCGCACGCTGTACCGCAAGGCGTTCCCGCGTCCGCCCCAGACCCCGTCCAAAATCACGTCCCAGGCTGGCGAATGAGACATCTATGTCAACCTTAAAACCAGATGTACCACTCTCATGCCTGCGCCGACTCGCGACGCTAGGATCCCCATGCTTCGCATGGGGCCCCTCCACGCTGCTCGCGCCGCTATGACCCGTCCCTACCCGCTGCGCCAGCGCATCCGCGACCGCGTCGCTGCGACTCCCCTGCTGTGGCGCACCTACCGCCGCACCCGCAACCACCTGCTCGGCGAAAGCCCGATGCCGGGACCGGTGCAGGAAGTGCTGAAGACCTTCGGCCGGGAATGTCACACGGTGCGCTTCGTGCAGGTGGGTTCCAACGACGCGGCGCACGGCGACCCGATCATGGATCACGTGCTGGGCCTCGGCTGGAGCGGCCTGATGGTCGAGCCGGTGCCCTACGTGTTCGAGCGGCTCAAGCGGCGCCATGGTCGCAACCCGCGCCTGCGCATGGAGTGCACCGCCATCGGCCAGCAGGAGGGCATGCGCCCGTTCTACTGCCTGGAGCCGATGGACCGCCCGCCCTCGCCCTACTACGACCAGATGGGCTCGTTCTCGCGCGAGCACATCGTCAAGCACGAGCGCTTCCATCCGGGACTCAGCCGGCACATCCGCGAGATCCAGGTGCCGTGCATGCCGCTGACCGCGCTGCTGCGCAAGCAGGGCATCACCGAATTCGAGCTGCTGCACATCGACACCGAGGGCGCCGACTTCGAGGTGCTGAAGAGTCTGGACTTCAAGGCCTACACCCCCGGCTTGATCCTGTTCGAGCATGGCCACCTGCCGCGGGCGGAGCGCGAGACCTGCGCGGCGTTCCTGGAGGAGCGCGGTTATCGCCTGCTATACGAGGGGCGCGACTGCATGGCGTTGCATCATTCGGTGCGGCAGCAGTGGCCGCAGACGGCGGCGATGTTCGATGCGTATTCGCCGGAGCCCTGAGGCGCCGCCCCGTTGAACCCCTTTGCCGCCGCCCATGTGTGCAATGCGCGCCATGGATGCAATGCGCGCAACGGTCGCACGGGGGGGGCCGGGGCCGGACGATGTTGCACCTTGCCGGACATTGGCGATGTTCCCGGGTGATCCCCGGCTGCAGCAGTGCTCCAATGTACGGCTTGCCTCTACCTGGATGATTCGGCTTGGTAGCCGCTTTCAGCCCGTTCCGGCCGGTGGCAAATGCCGGCTTTCGGGACGCCAATCCCATGTCCGCAAAGCAGGCCCAAAGCTGACTTCGGCCGATGTCGCCCGGCGGCCATCCAACTCGGTCCGAATCAAGCTGCCATACATTGGGAGGTCGATATGAAGTCGGAGCTCGGACCTGTCAGGGCTTCACGAACCGATAGGCGAAGCGATCGGTCTCGCCCTTGATCGAGTGATCGAATACTTTGATCGAGTGCGGATCGTCCTTGTTCGCGAGCATGGTGCTTTCCGCGTCCAGTACGAACCCGGCCGCCTCCACCTCCTCGCGAACGGATGCAGGTTCAATCCGATGCAGCGACTGGGCGTCGCTCGTGCCCGCCC